>ERZ773147.1056-NODE-1056-length-30087-cov-10.612047_pt1 | contig 30087 bp, 24 predicted proteins | sample MGYA00580851_ERZ773147 | MGnify/ENA primary metagenome ERZ773147 (study PRJEB29015, sample SAMEA2737818) | human gut metagenome | biome: human gut; feature: human-associated habitat; material: faeces | place: China | collected 2012 ... | reverse complement strand
ATGCTTACAGCCATCATTGATCTGCTTGATGGTGCTAAGTATCTGTGGGAAGGAGTACATCATGAAACAAAATAATCCTTGTTACCTGTTTGGTATGTACGAACCTGATACTAATTCCGTTATCATTAATGCTATCAATGATATATATTCCGGCACGCCTCTTATTATCAGTTGTGAAAAATGTAATTCAGCCGTCTTTCTAGATACACCTGATGATATTGCGTATCTATATCGGCTGGCACAGGAAAGTCCTCTGCTATATGCTGAATTGGCTTGCAAAACTAATGGATTACAAGACTATGTGGATGCTATGAATATATTTAATTAGCTTGTTTTCTTTTAAACTGTGTACAATATTACCAATCTTTGTGCACAGTTTTCTCTAAAATGTCTTTATCAAATACTCTTTCATATTCTCCTTTTGAACATAATTTATTTCACATCTACACTTACGACATTCTTCCTCTATCATATTTATATATTCATCTATGGTCATATTACTTGCAATAAATGCATTTTTTACAATTTCTTTTATTCTTTTCTGCTTTCTAGTCTTATCAGTTAATTCATGTATCTTTACTAATATATATTCCCCCATTACATTCACATAAAAATAACGATTTACCTGTGCATAGTCTACAACAATTACAGCATTTATATTTGTAAGCAAAAGACTTCTGAGTGTAATATTCATTTTACCCGGAATAGAACTGTACGTAGCAAATGTACTATGCCTCATATATTGTACCCAAGTATATATACTTTCATATCCCATCAATTCATCATGTTTTGTTAATTCATTAATAATTGCCACTTTAATATCCATACATAAATTATCTACATATATCGAATACATCAAATCGTCTTGATTGATAACACTTGTTTTTATAACCCAAACATAAAATAAATCCAATATTTTATCATTATAAATTATATTAAATAGTTCACCATCAACACTCTCATTAATATACTCCATGAATTTAAAATACATTTTCTTCTCAAAACGATGTCCAATGTTCGATTTTTGTATCTTTTTTATCACTTTCTCGGCATCATCCTGCATACTACTATGATACTTCCATAAAGCTCTCAATACATTTATATTAATATATTCCCAATCAAATCTAAATCTATAAATTGAATAATATATTACTATATACACAAAAAGATATGTACAATTTTCCCCGCTTAATTGACCTATAATTTTTCCTGCATCAAACCTATTATGATAAATAATTTTATCCATTATTAATTGTGAGCAAAAATCATTAAAATAATTTTCTTTTATTATTTGACCAAATATTTTCACAAAATCTTTTTGTTCCCTTTTCCCTGAAAATACACTCTCAATTTCCAATCTAATTAAATCTTTAATACATTCTTTGCAATACTGCTCATAAAAATTCTGCTCCTGTTTTACATCTCTTTGTAGAAGCCAAATTAACTCTTGTTTATTTTCATCAGACAATTTTTGATATATTTGTAATAAAACATCTTTCCATTCAATTACATCAAATATTTTCCCCTCTAGTTTGGTGCAGCTGCTATCATACCTATTAAATCTTACTCTATTATATCCTGCCTGTTTAGACCTCATAAAATTCAACCTAATTAAATCAATATAAAAGTTCATAATTAACTTTATATTTTGCTCATCTAGCTGAAAATATATTTCATTTATAACTTCTTGAAGCAAACATACCTCACAATTTGAATTATATATCCATGGCACTTGATTATTTACTATTCTTTCTCTTTTTTCAATGTCGCTAATTTCATTCTGTTTCCGCTGAATATATTCTATAAAAATCAATTGAATCAACCCATTATATCTGCCTTGTAATCCAGTATTATCATCATCCTGAATTCCATCACGTAAATTTACAAAATCTCGTCTCAACAAATCTATGGCTTTTTTGCTTATTCGCTCTTTTATTGTCTTTTTCAGAAAGTCTTTATTAATTTCGCTAATTATATTGTCATTTCTTTTTACATCAGAACTCATTTTTATCATTAATATACTTTTTGTGCACTGTATGAAGAGCATAACGAACAATATAAAATACCCAATAGCAAATAAAAACCATATGAAATTTATTATACTAATTGTTGAGTCACCAATATTTTCTCCATATATTGTTATAAATGGTTTATAAAGAATTTCCAAAATTAACAATATACCAAACATTCTCTTAGAGATAATTCTATTAAAAATCTTTATCCTCTTCTTTACAAAATACTCGGTAATGTTAATTCCCAAATATCTAGTTACAGACTTTTCATTACCTTGATATGATGCTACAAATTGATAAAATGTCAACAATATTCCATATATCGTAATTTGTCCAATTACTACTGTAAAAAATGTTGATTTATCAATATTCAAATTATTATTCAACATATATTCCTTTATTATTTGTAACAGGTACAATATTTGATTCATTTTCACCTCCAAATGCAATCGCACTACTTTTTCTACACTTCATCAAAATTTACCTTTATACTTTTCTTTACAACATCAATTTCCTAATTATACAATTTACCTATTTACTTATATATCTCATCATTAAATGCAATTGTATATTTCTCTTTCAGCCCTTTTGCTAGCTGAAAATATTTGTTTTCTAAATATTGATGCTTATACTTTTCAAAAAGCTTCCGCAGATTGGTTACTGCTACGATATATCAACACAAACATTCAACCATTATTTTTAGTATCAATAATACTGAATGCAAACAAATCGAAATATGCATCCTTGCCAACTGTATGATGAAAAAAAATCACTTTGTACATTCCTATATCTATAACCACATCTACGTTGTAAAAAAGAAAATATATACTCTTTCACAGACTTTACCTCCAATTACTTGAAATGCAGAAGACATTCACTAAATGCTGTGAGCAACAAATTCTAAGTAATCTTCCTACCAACGACAAAATCAAAAAATGCAAACCAACTACAACACTATTCTTACAACCATCATTAATTTACTTGATAGTGCTATGTATCTGTGGGAAGAAGAGTAGCATAAAACAAACTAATCCCTGTTACATGTTTGGTATATATCAGCCTAATACATACTCCGTTAGTGTTAATGACATCAATGATACCTATACCGGTACGCCTTTTACTATAAGTTGTGAAAATGCAATTCAACTGTCTTGATTGAAATGTCTGATAATATTGCGTATTTATACCAGCTGGCACAGAGGAATTCTCTGCTATATGCAGAATTAATTAGCTTGCAAATCTAATAGATTACAAGAATGTGTGGATGATATGAATGAATTTAACTAAATAATCCCATATTAATCTCAAGTAGTTTCACTATAAATTCGACTAACTTGATATTAATATTCTACTGATAAATTTTCTAGCAATTGTGTTTATAAATATATCATTGTATTTTTAGCAATCAACATTTTATAACTAATCATTTAATTTTTCTTTATTTCCCCCGTTGATATCTATCTTATATTTATCATTTCCTTTTTGATAAAAAATATATTCGCCTTCAATTTTATCAATTTGATACCAAAAGTCATCAGCCTCATCTAAAACTATCTGCTCAGTCCCATCTGGCTTAGCTTTTATTAACCTATTTGAAGTATAATATATCCAATCATCATCTGTATTTTCTAATAACACCACTTTTTCTAATCCATTTGCTTCATTTTCAATCTGTATTTTATAATTTGAATATATTGCCCACCCATTTTCTATTCTAACATTATAATGACTACCTTTTAAAATTGGACTAGATATTTGGTAAGCCATTCTAGTCATATGGTTACCATTTAAATCCATTCTATATAAAGCATGTCCTTCCAGCCCAGCACCAATTGTATCAAAGCAATATGTAAAATAAATATATTCATCATCTACTGAGAAATCATATAATTCTTCTTCCATAACTCTTTCGTTCATTCCATCAGGTCTTGCAACATACAATTCTCCATGTGATAAATCTGCCAATGTTGAATTTAAATATATAACACTATTTTTTATCACTTCAAAATGTGGACAAGCTCCTTTGCTTATTTTCTCGGCAATTTTTCCTTTTTGCCATTTATACAATACTGGGTATGTAATAATTTTATCACCTATCATTTGCGATATATTATATGTAAAAAATGTATATTCTCCAATTATTTTCTCATTCATAATGTCTACACCAATAGGATAGATAATCTCATTCTCATCATTCAATATAGCGATTTTTTGATATGGACTCGGCTTTTTAACAAAATAGCATAATACAAATACAAGTATACAAAAAAACACTACTCCAATACATAAAATGATTTTTATCCAAACTTTTAAATTTGTCAAATCTCGGCAAAACTCTTTTACATTTTCTTTTATAGTCCTTTTCCCTTTTTTATATTTACTCAAAATCCATTTTATGACACAAAATAAAATAAGCAACAATATTATTATTGCCATTCCAATCCAACTTATTTTAACATTATTTAAAATAGATTTAATTAACTCACCTGTTTCTTTTAAAGACATCTCTTCTCTTCCTTTTTATTATTCTCAATTTCATTTTTCAATTGTTTTACTTTTGATATATTAGAAAAGAAATTTTCTCTTATTATTTTCAAAAATATGTAATCAACATCATACTTATTGATATAATTGAAAGTATTAACACTTTTTTACTTATCTTAGTTTTAGCTCGGCTTTTAACTTGGCATCTAGTTCAATATGCCAAGTTAAAATGCCATGATAAAGCTACACATTTACTGATTTTTGTCTTTACACTCATTTTAACTCGTTCTCTAACTCGGCATTGCCAAGTTGAATAACAAATTAAATTTCTTTTAAAATATATTTCGCATACCTTCCACCATTACTCATTTCAATAATATTTTCTTCTTTCATTTTTTCAATTGTACGTCTTGCCTGCTGATCCGTAAATCCACACAACTCTTGTACTGTACTACGATTAATATATCCTTGTAATTTGATGTATTCTGCAATCATATCTTTTGCTTTAATATACTGTACTGTTTTATCTCTGGTATACTCGATATCTGACTTTACTGCCTCATAAACCCGTGCTGTCAACATGTATTCCTTTCCAATAATCTCTATTAAGCCAAATTTCATTAATTCGGCACAGCATTTTCTTGCTTCCTCAGCCGATATCTGAGCCACATTCTGCACATCAGCAAGTTTAATCTTTCTATTTTCTACAATATACCGCAATATCATTAACTGTGATAATGATAAACTCACCTGTTTTGAATCCTGTTCTTTTACGATAAATCTTACAAAATCAGGATCTTCCATTGCACTTTCAAGCGTAAGCTGTACAGAGTCACTAAATACACGATATACAGGATATGGTTTCCCCATAGATACCATTTCTTTATATATAATGTCAACGCCCTGCCCTGTTCTCTGAACATATTTTAAGCTCTGTAATGTTTCTGCTATCAACTTGTTTCTCGGAGCTGAAGGATGAGTAATAATATTATCAGCTGTTATTCCATCTAGAAATCCTCCTGGATTTTCAATCACAATCTTATCTGGATAATGCTTAACATACACTGCTCCCATCTGTTGATAATCACGATGTGAGAGTGCATTTAATAAGGCTTCCTGAAATACCTTTTCTGAAAAATCTGCCACTTCAAGTCGGAATAATCCGATCTGCACATTTTCAATTTTATTCTCATTCTGAATCTTTTCTGTAAGTCTGTCCAGAATTGTAATAATAGGCTGCTTCATATCAAGTCTAGCATTATATTCTTCAAGATTATCCTTTCCATAATGCAAATAGATTACCTCTGCCTGTGGCAATAATCTCTGAATAGACTGTTCTTTTCCCACAAAAAGCAATCCCGCTATAGTGAGTCTAATCTGACCATTCTCCTCAACAATCAATTTTAAATCACGCAAAAATGCCATATCATCTAAATCAGGCAATGTAGATGAAGAATCTCGTATCTTCAGTTTTTCCTTCAAAGCATATACAACCATAAGATTGATATCATCGACTGAACTTTCTGCTATTATCTGTGACGAAAAATCGTTAGAATGATATGCTGAATAAATATGACTCATTTCATCTGGATAATATGGTTTGGAATTTTTCCCTAACCGCTTTAAACAGCGCCCATCCGTTGTAGCATATGTTTTACCATCTGCTTCTACAGATATTGCTATAACTTTCTTCCCTTCATATTCTATTTCCTCAATTTCCGTAAACATTGGCGGTCTGGTTTTATCATATATTGATTCACTAATCGCCTGTAAATCATATTTACCTGTACATCCCGTAACATCACAATTATCCTCTACACCAAGATATACTGTTCCACCTTTACAATTAGCAAATGCAATTAACTCATCAACAGCTAATGAAATTCTTTCTTTCATATTATGAGCTTTTATCCATGATTTAAATTCTATGTCAATAGATTCTCCTATTTCTAATGCTTCCTTTAATGTTTTCAACTAACCACTTCCTTTACTTAAAATTCAAACAATATAAAAACAAATTAACTTTTTCAAAGCAACATCTAGTTAAAAATCCTTGTTATTCATTTCCTCAAAAGTATATATGACAATTATCATTGTATTAAAATAGTTTTAAAATTATTTTTTAAAATCGTCCCTAATTCCTCTTCATCAAGATTTCTTGTCAAAGATAACAACCTATAAATTTCATCCATAAACCTTACTGAATATTTCTTCTCTAATCCCCTAGTAAACGGCGCATCACTTTCAATAAGTATCCTTTCTAACGGAATATTTGATATTATTTTTCTCCCATTATCGCTTCTTATCATCTGATGATTTATTGAAAAGTAGTATCCTCTCTCAATTGCCTCTTCCATTTCTCTTATATTACCTGAATACCAATGAAATATCACTTGAGATTTACAATTATTCAAAATTTCTAAAACTTGTTTTTCCGCTTTTCTTGTATGAACTGACAATATCTTATCATTATATTGATTACAAGCAGAAACTATTTCGCTTAATATCTCGAGCTGTATATCTCGTTCAGTGCTATTTTCTGTTGTAAAGTCAGCACCTATTTCTCCAATATATCTTGTATATCGTATGTTGCTTCTAAATTTATTAATTTGATTCTTGTATTTATAAACCAACTCTGGATGAAATCCTAGTGCAAACTTAACATACCTATATTTCTCATAACACAATCTATATTTTTCAAATAAATCTGGCAAATTTGTTATAGCAATCGTATAGCATCTATTTGCTTCCAAATATGTTAACACATCATCTCTATTCTGATATAAATCAAAATGCATGTGTGTGTCAAAATAGAATTTTGACATTATATCTCCTCCAAATAATCTTTAAGTTCATTCATTCCACGTATATATAAATTTGCATATTCTTCTATTCTCTCTTCAATAGGTCCACTTTGTTGCACTGTCAAAAAAGCATATTTAGGATTATATTTCTTGATGCCCAGTTTGTATGAATTTAAAATTGTTCTTGCTTCTTTTACAATTTTAAACTCTCGATCTCTATATGTGCTTTTATCATGCATACCAGCTTTCTTTATTGCAGCTTGCCTAATAACACATGGAAGACAATAACCACAATGCCTTGCTTCAGTCTCTTTAAGCATTCTACCATTATCTGGATGTGAGCATGACATCGTACTAGATAAATTATTCTCAACAAACTCTTTATTTTTACACTCTATCAACATTTCGCCTTTGGTTTTAAATTGATATGGATTTATAAAATGTATATCTAATTGTAAACAATTTAATAATTCTTGAAATAACCTTAAATAGTATGGATGCGTAGTTCTTGTACTACTCGTGCCTAATCTAGAAAATGTACTAGGAATATTTAATGATATTAATCCGTTTTCTGGAATAACAATCTCAACATTTTTTTCAAGTGCTGAGGCTAAAACAATTGCATGTGAAAAAAACATAAATGATCTCGTTCTTGTCGTATCCTCTTTTCCAGCTACAACCTTTGCATAATATTGATGAAAATCTCTTTTTTCTACATCATAGACTTGAATAAATTTTTCCTTTAAGACATCTTGAAACTCTTTTGTTCCTTTTCCCCCTCCATAATGACTTACAAAAAGCGTTTTTCCTTCATTTCTTTCAAGTAAATCAATCACACCTATAAACGAGTCCATCCCTCCAGAAAACATGCACAATCTATCATAATCTTTTATTTTATCCTTATCTACTTTAAGATATGTTTCATAACACCTTTTTTCTATGTCTGTTTCTTCTCTTTCTCTAAATACAAATATATAGAAATCTCCACTTAAAAAGGATAATAACTTCTCTAATAATTCTTTATTTTCATTCCATACACTCAAATTCATCACCGGCATATGAATTTCTATATTTCGGCTCCAACCATCCTTTGCATCATTTCTAAGACACAATCTATCAGCTGCAAAAACGGCGAGTGATATATATAATAAGTCTAATGCTTTTTTGTCATACCAGTGTGGAAGCAAATTTTTATACTTCCAAAAAGTATATGAAAAAGAATCCTCTCTTGTAAAATCAATCACCTTTTCTTGTTCACTTGCAGTGTATTTATCTTCTGAACTAAGAATAACATTAAATATCATTCCATTCCCTCCAATGCCTTAATGCATTTTATACTTAAATCAGATATAGCTTCTGTAACATTGTTATTCATTATGCTACCTTTCTTTTCAAACTCAATTTTTACAATACTTGATATAATATCTTTAAAGTCCTTTTCCATTTGACAAGTTTTTGCTGCATCATCCATATATTTTTCAAAACGACTTTCCAAATCTTTGAGCATCATATTCCAAATATATGAACTAATATATTTGCACATCGCTTTATCCATTAAATATGATTCCATATGATCTAAACATTCTAAGTTCATATCGTTTTCTTCGACATATTCATATAGATCTACAAGAGTCTCCTGAGCAGCTTCTCTTGCGGCAGCCTCTTCCTTTGTATTCACTCCCGGAGACATTACATCTAGTAATCTTGAAAAAATTTCAGATACACTTTTTCCTTGAAACTGAATTCCTAAGTTATCAAGTGTTACACCTATACCAGCTGTACTTATGTTATATAACATCAAACCAATGCTTCTTGCTGTTTTTAATCCAGCAGATGATTGATTCATCATTTTCCCAGCCCCACCAGCAGCTTTTATATATTGTTTAATTATATGTCTCCCACTTCCTTTGGTTCCACCACTAGTAATAAACTTAGACATATCAGTCTTTACTGTTTGCCATGATACTGAAACTATATTTTCCTCACTACCTTCATAATCAGATGGTAATAGTGCACTTCTATCATTATTACCATAAAAAATACTAGATGTTCCCAATCTTTATCACCTTACCTTTTATTCCATCTCTAGTGCATTTTCAATACCTTGTTGTAAATTTTTTTCAATATTTCCCCACCTTGCTGCTAACTCACGATACTCTGATTCCATATTCGTATTTTTAGCCAATTCAGCAATATAAACACATCCACCTACTGGAACCTGATTTGCTGAAAAATTACTAAAATGCGAAAATGCTTCCACAGATAACTCTTTATTTTTTATGACAAACCTAGTAAAACTTTCAATATGTTCCTTTTCTATCTTTGTTTGACCTAACATTTTAGTTGCCATTGCATCTAAGATGGTAGCTTTTTCAGAAGAAGATAGTTCATCAGATATTTTCAATGCCTCTGACATTTTAATATCTGATTTTGACATCAATTTATCTAAAGCATCTTTAGCCTCTGGAGAAAGAGATGACGAAATTCTACTTATTTTTTCATCTAATGATGTTCTCATAAAATAGAAATATAATCTTAAATCCTCATTTGATAATTTAGGTTCCATGTCACACCAATCTCTAAACCAATCATCTTTTTCCCAAATCTTCAATTCTCCTTGAATTTCCTCTTCTTTATCTCCTTTGTTTTCAAAAGGAGCCAACTCACTCTGCAATATTCCATCCATGGTCATATTTGCTATTTTATTGAATAGCTGTGGTCTTATATATTCTAGTACCATAATCTTTGCAAGTATTTTTTTATCCAATACCTTATTCTTGAATTCTGCCATCTTTAACCTCATATACATAGAATTCAAAAATCTCTTACATTGCCTTGGATTTCCATGTAATCCTTGCGATAAAACACTAGCAACTTGACTTGCAACAGCAATACTTTCATTAGCCTCAATATTCATCTTCACCAAAACTTTATGTAAAGAAAACTTTTCAAAATCCTCCACTCTGGCTTTTCCAATTTCATTTATCAAGTTATCAAATACATCTTTTTCTAATTCTGATTGAAGCAATAAACAAGAAATATAAGTTTCCACCTCTTCAGAACTCAATCTTGGGATTTTAACAGGATATTGAATCAATTTTTCTAAATACTCTTTTCCAATATTGATTTGTATTCCCTCAATATCTTTGAATTTGCTTTTTACAGCATATGATATATGTCTCTCGTCGGCTCCAATAACAAAAGCAACCTTTCCTTTAAACATAAATAATTTCATAGCTTCTAATGTATCCAGTATGGTGTCTGGGCGACACCTATCCAATTCATCAACAAAAATTACTAATCTAGATATTTTACTTTCATCTAACAATTTTTCAAAATTTGATTGAAAACTTCTAATATCTTCTCTAAACTCTTTATTATCAAGTTCATCTTTTACTGAATCATATATTTTTTCAATATCTATATCTGGTTGTACTCCACCTATTTCATTTTTAATCTTATTAAGTGTGGTATTTGTTATGCTTCCGATTCCACCAGTCAGAAAAAAATCCATTCCCATTTTTGTAACATTTTTTGCTAATTTTAATTTGTCAACACTCTTATATAATCCGGACAATGTTTCTTTTGCTTTTGTTGATAATCGTTTTTTCTTTCCAATCTCATCTAAGATAGTTCCCAACATTGCAGTCTTTGCATCTTCATAATTTTCAAACAACCAGCCATTAAATATTAAGCATTTTATTTTCTTATCCTTATCTTCCAATTTCTTTTTACACATATGCATAAGACTAGATTTTCCACTTCCCCAATCTCCATATACACCTATGCTTGCTGGTAACAAATTGTCATCTAATATTATATCTTCTACGCTTTTCACTAGATAATCATAATCAAGATAATCTATTTCTGTTTCACTATCCTTCCACATAAATATCTTCTCCATTCTTCTGTATTGTACAACTAAATATATCTAATATATTAAATAACACTTCTGTTATAATCCTTGAATTATTTTTCAATTACATAATAACTAATATCTTAGGGTTTCAACATTAATCTAATTTGTTTGGATTTTGAAGCTTAATTACGCCACCTCTTTATACCTCATAAACACATATTCATATATTTTCTTTCTATATACATATATGGTGTCATCTGGATAACACTCTGGCAGCTCTTCCCAAAGAATCTTACCTATTAATGTATCTACTTCGTCCATTGTCTCTTGTTTAGCTGTCCAATGATTTATTTCAGATATCTTTGCCTTAATTTTTTCAAGCAAGTCTACAGCAACCTTTTTTATCTTCTTAATATCTTCTTTAGAGAGATTCTCATTAAAAAGCATATCATACAAAGATAATTCTTCATCACTTGTAAAACCTTCTCTTACATACCGCTGTTCCTCTTGATTCATTGAGTTTGCCAAATCCATTAGTTCCATGAATGTTTTTTCAATGTTTGCCCTATCCTGCTCGCTATTATATTCCTCGATTATTGTTTGATATCTTTCATAGTAATCAACCCGCTTCGGATTTTCCCTAAGCATACTATCTAACCTATTCTGAATAAGTTCTTCCAAATCCATAATCAATAAATTCTTTTTCTTTGCCTTGGCAAACTCTCTGCGCAACAAATCAAAATCAATCTTACTGATATCAAAACGCTTTGCAAAGTCTTTATTTACCGTTGCCTGTTCAATCAATATGTATTCATCTAAAATCCCGTTAATTTGAACCATTAGATCTACAGTATCCACATGTTTTTTCTTTTTCTTGAGTTCATCTGCAATAGCAATAATTGCATCTTTTCGTTCTCTGTCTGATTGAGAGATATCATTTCTGTCTAGATATTTCATAGTTCGATTCAACTCATTTGCATATGTCATGTACTGCTTACGTGATTCCCTACTGTCAGATACCAAATCAGCAGCTGTCCTCAGCAATGATAGTTTTGCAAAATCTCTTGCATAAATCAAATCTTCAATATCAAAACCTTTACTATCTAAAAATTCTATTGCAAACGCAATTGTTTCCAAAACATGTTCAACAAGTTCACCTTTGTCAATAGTTGGATCTGTCCCTTTGCCCCCAACATTTGCTGTATAATCTGCAAGTGCCTTACGAAGTGCTTTAACTATACCAATGTAGTCAATAATAAGACCGTTACTCTTTCCTTCCGCCACACGATTTGCTCTCGCTATTGTCTGCATAAGGGTATGCGCCTTCAATGGTTTATCAAGATACAAGCACGATAAACATTTTACATCAAATCCTGTAAGCCACATTGCACAAACAAATACAATACGAAGTGGATTATCTTTGTCCTTATATTCTCTATCCAGTTCCCTTTTTTCCATTTTTTCTCGATGAGTTTTAATATCAAGATTCCACTTCTTAAACTTCTGGATTTCATTCTGCTCCTGTGATACCACAACTGCCATCTCTGTTTCTTTCATCCATTTAATCTTGCGGTCAAGTACTTGAACTTCCTGCTGAGATGCATTTCCCCTAATAGTTTCTAATCTCTCAATTTCCTGCTTCCAGAACTCCTGAACCAAATCATACATTCGCACACATGTAACTTTATTTAAGCATACAAACATAGCCTTCCCGCTTGTCCATAAATCAGAGTAATGCGAGACAAAATCCTTAGCTATTGATTTTAATCTTTGTGATGCAGTTAAAATATGAATTTCTTTTTTAAATTCCTGTTCAAGTTTTTCTTCTTGAGCCGGATCTAAATCAGCAGCTTCTATTGCATCCAAAATCTTATCTGTAATATCTGGATTATCTATATCCAATATCTTCTCTCCACGATTTTCATAGTACAAAGGAACTGTTGCCTTATCTTCAACAGCTCGCTTAAAATCATATATTGAAATATACCCGCCAAATGTACGCTCAGTAATATTGTCATTAGACAATAATGGTGTTCCTGTAAAACCAATACGTGAAGCTGTCGGAAGTAAACTCACCATATTATCCGCAAAAACTCCATACTGGCTACGATGTGCTTCATCAGACATAATAATAATGTCATGATCTGGCATTATCGGTTCAGTAACTCTCTTATTAAATTTTTGAATCAATGTAAAAATAAAGCTTGGATTTCCCTTTAACTTGTCTATTAGGTCATCTCCACTTGTTGCAATAAATTTTGCAGCTTTTGATTTTCCAAGCAAACCACAATTTTCAAACGTATCACTTATTTGTGAATTAAGTTCATCTCTATCTGTCATAATAACTATAGTTGGTGAACCGCTAAATTTACGACGTATTTTTTGCGATAAAAACACCATTGAATAGCTTTTTCCTGAACCTTGTGTATGCCAAAACACGCCAAGTTTACCATTATTCAATTTACGAGCTTCATATGCCTTAATAGCTTCATTTACTCCTAAATACTGGTGGTTTCGTGCTAAAATCTTTACTGTTTTTCCTCCTGAATGATCAAACAGAATAAAATTTTCCAGTAAATCCAGAAAATTTTCCTTCTTGCATATTCCTCGTAGCATAGTTTCTAATGCAACGCTTCCCTCATCTTGCTCTGAAAGTCTTTTCCACTCATGAAAAAACTCGAACTTGCTTCCAAGCGTTCCTACTTTTGCCTCAATTCCGTTAGAAAGCATAAGGAACGCATTGTAATAAAATAAATGAGGTATCGTATCAATATAATCTGTATAATTGTCAAAGTATGCATTCTCAACATCAACCGAGTTCTTTTTTAATTCAATAAAAAGAAGCGGAATTCCATTTACAAAACCAACAATATCAGTACGTCTACGATATAAATCGCCATGAATTTTCATTTCCTTCACGGCAAGAAAATGATTTTTCTTCATATCATTCGGATTCTGGAAGTCAATAATCATTGCTCTCTTTTCTTCCATCTGACCATTCGGCTTCTTAACCTTCACAGGTATGCCATCTCTGATATACCCATACTTTTCTTCATTAATCTGCATAAGGGAGGCTGGTGACATATGCTGTTCAAATGTTTTTATTGCTTCTTCTGCCAATTCAGATGTCATCCATTCATTCAGACTAAATAATGCATCTTTAAAATATCTGATAAGAAGAATTTCTTTATATGATTTTCTTCCAAATGTGCCATCTTCACCAAGAATTTCTTTGTTATAAGCAAACTCTACTCTCCACCCAAGTTCGTCCTCAAGAAGATGTCCTGTGCTTTCTTGTACTAGTATATTTTCAGAATAGTCATAGCTCATAAAAATCCCCTTCTTTCTTTATTTCATCATAAATGCAACAATCATCATTTATTTTAATTATCAATAAAATCATGACTTTTAATAATGTTATATAATCCGCATTCATTGTATTATTATCGGGCACAATAGAATCATGAATATAGCGGTTTCTTATTGCTTTTCCATCACTAAACTCTGAATTATTTAATAAATAGTCGAAATATTGATATTCGGGTTTCGACAATAATTTATAATCCGTACTTATGTCTCCGTTTTTAATTAATTGCTTTAACAATGGTGATTTTATATGTTGTAATGAAATAACATCTTTCTCATAAAACTCACTTAAAATAAATACTCTTTCCCAATCATATTTAATAATACCATCTTTAATATATATCGTTCCTCTTTGCAGCAACCAATTTAATGATTCCAAATTATATGTTTCACATTCTGACAATTTTATACTTTCATTAGAAATAAGTTTTATAAATGTATTGTATTTTGATTTTGTTCTTTCTGTATATCCAAGCATACTCTGCGATGAAAATAACATATTGATTTCTTTATAAAGTTCTTTACTTTTTATATAGCAATATTTATTTCTTATACGGCTGGGAACATCTTTTATCCTTGGTGAATCTGTTATATATTTGAAAAGTTCCTGATCTATAGCTCCATCATCACACAACATTTTATACTTACTTAATATACCATCTATAGCTGATGCAAGTGCTTTACATTTGCTTAACATACTGTCACCTGAATCTGGCATATTGCATATATAATTTTTAATACCAAACTCCTGTAATAAATAGCTTTCAAAAAACCACTTAATGACATCTTCTATATAAATATTGAGTTTAACCAATTGATTAACATAACCTCTCATTTGAATATCAGACAAAGAATCCAGCATATTAAATGCCGTGCTCTTCTTATACATTCCATTACCTCTAACAGTAAAAATATCTTCAAAAATGCTTCTACCTATATTGTTTGAAATAAATGTGCATCTTGCTTGCATATCTGTATACTCAAATAAATATATAAAATTGTTCAATAATGTTGGATAATCAGTATTATCTTTTATCCAATCAATATCGTACTCAAAAATCCATTCATTATTTTTAACACATACATGTTTGATATCTTCAAATGATCCAAAAGAGATGTGAAAACTATATTTGTAGAAAAAAGCTAATTTATTATTTGCCCAAAATTCTTTATTTCTCTCATCTGCACATTTTTTCATCTTTGGAGTAATTGGTAACTCCTTTGTATGTTTAGCGTTTATGATAAGTTGAAGAATATTGGGATTAAGATCTTTGCCTTTAAGATAATCTTCTATAAGCTTTACTCTTTTTTCAACAGAAAAGTTCTTTGGTATATATACGCATTGTTTATGCTTATGTTCTTCTAAATAATATGAAATCACAAAATCCACTCCATAAGATATGTGTTCTAGGATATGTGTTATTTCCATATCAAAAAATTCCACAAAATCCTTGTCTTCTAAAATATGAAATGTATTCCAATGCAACTCTTTCAATATTTCACATATCTTTTCTTTAGAAATACATCTATATGTTTTGAACATATAAAAGAATTTTCTAAAATCATCCCAGTAACTAACATAACAATCATTAAATATATCAACCACATTGTCTTCTGTTATCTGTTTAAATCGTTCATAAACAACATCTTTTAATTTCAGTGTTCGTGTTTTATATTCTTGATATTTTTCCTCTGACCAACTAGGAATATTAGTAACTTTATCAAAGAACAATTTTGTATGATATAATTCAAATACTCTATTTATATCAGTAAGATTAATTTGATTTTGAGCATATGAATCCAATATAGCAACAACTTTATCTTCATCACCACGAAAATAACATCTTGAATCAAAATAATCTTTATGCTCAAAATCCATCATTTCTTACACCTCCAATTCACCACTCATAAGTTTAGGCAATAAACAATCACGTGCCTGTGATAATTCACTTATTTTTACACTCAATGTGTATATCTCTTCAAATATTGGCTTACAAAAATCATAATATGCTTTTCTTAAATCTTCACTCGGATATAACACTTCTAAATTACCAAACTTTGTTTTATTGACATTTGTCATTGTAGCTCCATTACTGCCTATTCCTTCAAGTAGTCCCTTTAATCGTTTCATTGTTGAGTAAATATAATACAAATCTTTCTCATCATTCAAAATAATAGAATTAATCTGTTGATTTGTTTGGCATGGTTCAACAGCTATATTTACAAGTCCAACCGTTGCTATGCATGAAACCATAATTCCATTTTTCGGGACAAACTTGTTTTTCTGTGTATTGGCACCTTCTGTAGTTAATGATAACTCAGTTTTTATAGGATATATACAATCATGCATATCTGGAATTTTCACAAATGGAATGTGTCCTCCATAATACTGTTTTTTTGCAGTAGAAGGTGTCTTTCCTGTTATAATCTCTCCCAAATCTGATATTTTCTTTTTATCCCAACCATTAGGTATATCCTCAAAAATCTCAGTTGCTTCATACCCTGGAAAATGCAAATCTATAAACCACTCCTTATATATTCTCTGTGCAGCCTCCTCAAGAAGTTTAATTTGTTTTTGATTGTTTTCGATTAAGGCATCGTAGGCAAATAAAATATCAACTATTTTCTTCTGATATTCTATATCTTCTGGATACAAAATGCTTATGCTGCCTAATTTCTCTAAGGATATAAATCCTTGAGCAACACCACCTTTAATTGCTTGAACTTGTGCATCTAAAAATGGACTTTTTAAAAAATACGCCAAATAATGAGGCATAATAACATCAGAATTAGTTCTAAATATGGCAACACTACTTGATATTCCTACTTTCTCATTACGTACAACATAAACACCACCTATACTACCAATGATACTATATAATATATCATCTTTTTGAGGCTTCGTTAATGCGTTTGATTTATCCCTAAAATATTTATTGTAAGTTTGCTCAGAAATATAGTCCATATTCGAATAATCAATACCCATTTTTGTTATGTTTTTAGCCGTTAAATATGGAATACCTGATTTAATTCTTTTTAGTGATGCGTGTGCACCATCTCCTATGCGAGATATCTCCGATATATTACTTTCTTTCCATATCATAGTCCCATTTTCTCCATATTACTAGAAATGATATCCATCAATTCATTTGATTCTGTCTGCAACAATAGCAACTCCCGATGAATCTCTTCCATTCTCTTTTCAAAATCAACCTCATCATCTTCAAAAGGAGCTACCCCAACATATGCTCCAGGGGTAAGTGACCATCCTTTTTCTTCTATACTGATTGTTTCTTTATCATCTATTTTAAATACATTTGTTGTATATACTACCTTGCATAATCCAAGTATATCATGATACTCTCCTTCACCAAATTTTTCATAAAGCCAATTAGCTTCCTTTGCAATAGTAAGTGTTTCTGAAATCTCAGATAACTGTTTATCGTACTTTACCTGTGTCTTTTTCTTATCTTTTTTATCTGCCAGCTCTACAGCATTCTTTGCTTCATTACGAAGTTTTTTTATTTTTTCTGACAATGCATGGACCTGTTCTGCAAATGCACTATCACTTCCAAGTACTTCTTTGTATTCTCTAAGAAGTGCTTCATACTTATCTTTTTCTCCACGATATAACCATACGATTGCATTTAAATTCTTAAGTTGCCATTCACTCCATTCATTAAGCGTACGATCTACCTTTGTATAATAATTTTTTGCATCTATAAAAAGAACTTTATTCCTAAGTTCTTCTTTTTTCCCCTTATCAAAGAACCATAAAGAACATGGTAAACTCTTTGTATAGAAAAAATTGTTTCCTACATTTATCATTACATCAACATGACCTGTTCTAACAAGCTTTTCTCTTATATCTTTATCGCTCCCCTGACTGTCTGTTGCTGATGAAGCCATTACAAATCCAGCTCTGCCCTTTTCATTAAGATATGCATAAAAATATGAAATCCAAAGGTAATTAGCATTTCCTATTTCCTTATGTTTATTTTCTTTAGGACAGCCAAAAGGCAGTCTCCCAGCATTTGCCGTTGATTCTGCCTTTACCTTATCCACATTGAATGGCGGATTTGCCATAACGTAATCACAGCATCCTTCAAGATTATGTGCATCATGATAAAAGCTGTTTGCTTCGTCACCTGACTTAATAACTCCTGTAAGACCATGTACTGCCATATTCATAAGACAAAGTTTGGCATTATATTCTACTTTTTCCTGACCATAAAAAGTCATGCTACTATTTGCCTGTAATCCTGCATCATTCACAAAATCACCAGTCTGCACGAACATACCACCCGAACCACACGCAGGATCTAATAAAACACCTGATTTGGGCTCAAGTATATTTACAATCATTTTAACCAATGACTTTGGAGTAAAAAACACGCCATCATCAGATGCAATGTTTTTTGCAAATTTATTAAGAAAGTACTCATAAATTCGTCCTATTACATCACCACCAACTTCATCTAGTGCATTATTATTAAATATTCTTAGTAACTCTCCTAATAACTCATCTGAAAATTCTGTATAGCTTTTTGGTAATACACCTGTAAGTTGTTCGCTTTGTTTCTCCACAAGTTCCATAGCATTGTTTACTACTTCACCCAAACTATTCATAGATTGTCCAGAGATATTTTTCAGATTAGCAGAGGCAATATTTTCTGGAAGATTTACCAACCAATCATACTGTGCTTCCAGTGGTAAATACAGTGCACTCTTCGCTGAAAAATCCTTTGCCTCAACTGGCATTTGCCTTCCATTACGCATTGGTCTATCTTTTAATATCTCTGCTTCTACCATTTTAAATCTACTAAATGCGTATCGTAGAAAAAGTAATCCTAACACTGGCATACAATACTGATTAGAGGTAAGCTTTGATCCAGCCCTCAATAAATCAGCTGATTCCCATAAATCTGATTCTAGTTTTTTTATACTTTTATTGTCCATCACCAATATTCTCCGATTTCTCTGTATTTACAATTTTAACAACATCTCCAATATCACATTGGAGGACATCACATATTCTTTCAATAACAGTTAAAGTTACAGGCTCATTATTTGTCATTTTAGCCATTGTACCTTTACTAATTTTTGCTTTACTGCACAAAGCACTTTTATTCATTTCCTTGTCAATTAATATCTTCCACAATTCATTATAAGAAATTGCCATACTACACCTCGTTTAAATTCTTTGCCTTCTTATGTAAAGTTCTCCATTTTTATTTTATCATAAATAGTCTATTTTTTCAAACCATACGAATATTTTTCTGTACCATATGATGAAAGCAGAGGAATCATCTCCCTCTGCCCCTATTCCACATCTTGTCTTCTACTTTTTCTGTATTAGTATCTCTGCCAACACTCTCATCATAAATCCTCTGAACCCCCTCATAAAGCTCATCACCATCCAGCTTTATCCCCAGCCTTTTCATTACATCCGAGAACAGTCTTATACTTCCACTCACATCTGCAATATCAAATTCAAATACATCTGCCTTAACAGAATCACTAATGTTCTCATAACCACCAAGCTCTGATATTCTCCTGACAATCCAGTCAACTTTGTCCACAGGTTCAGTTTCTCTAGTTTCAACAAATTCACTTTTATCTGTTACATCAATTATACTTTCGCCAACTCTTGCCACATTCACATCAGACGAATTATGAATCTCTGGTATTCCTATGCCCTCTAAATCAGTCTGCTGTTTTCTCGCACTATCAGTTTGCTCTTTCTGTCTGCCTATTTCATTCTGATTATTGTCAGGATTCATTGCCTCAACATTTCTATCAGGCTCAACGACTGTTGCCGCTGCTTTCTCAACCTCAGTATTCTTTTCCATCCCTGGTATCTCAATCTCCCTGTCTGCAACGATTTCTTCTTTCCCGGTCACCGCATAATAAGCTGTATACAAATCTTCTTTTATAATGCCATCTGCAAGCTGTATCTGTCTCTTAATATCCTTTTTCTCCTGCTTCAGCTTATCCAGTTCTTCCTGCACTTCCACATGCCATATCTGATATTCCCGGTATTGTGCTTCTGTCTTAATGCTACGTTTCCGGCTTGAGCTTTCTCTGTATATCTCCTTCTGTCTGTCCTCAATCTGCTGAATCTTTTCTTCCTGCTCACCTATAAAATCCACAAGCTCCACAACACTTTTGATGTCATTATTCACAAGCAGCAGATATTCGTCTTGTAACTGATGAAACCTTTTTAAATCCTCTGTATACTTTGCTCCACCAACCACAAAACGCTTCTGCTCTACAATTCTTAATCTGTATAGCTTTGCATAAAACTTCTTCTGAAATGGTGACAGCTTCGCTCTGTGCAATCCCCTGATATCCGACGAATAAAAGTAAGGTTTTGCCATCCAGGGCATATCCACATGGTGCCTTAACGTCTCCTCTGAAAACATCTCGTCCATCTTTGCAAGCTTATGATAATATCGAAATCCCGGTGCCTGCACTTCCATCCACGCATCTTTCTTAAATACATATCCAAGTCTTTTCATCAGATATTTAAAATGATCCACATTCTCTGCTGCATATGCACACATCTTGGCATCCCTGAGAGTTATCTCTTTCATGGACATTTCCTTTTCCCACTTGTCCCTGCTGATATTCTTTGGATTCCTACTGTACTCTGCCGGCATTATGGAAAGTCCAAGCTCATCACAATATTTATTTGTAATAGGCTGGAGATGATTCTTCCAGTTGCTTTTCGGTGAATTGTATTTCTTGCCGGTTGTCATGCTGACACTGTTCCATATTAGATGCCCGTGCATATGCTCCCTGTCAGTATGAACCGCATACACCGCCTCATAATCATCACCAAGCACATCCTTCGCAAAGTGTTCCAACACATACATTGCCTGTTCTACAGTTACTTTTTCTTCCGGCGAAAACGATATAATCACATGATAGCCTTGTCTTTTACCTGTCTTATGAAATATATTCTTTGTCTCCTTCATCTGCTCAAATGCCGTATCCGGCAGGCAGTTAATACCGCCCACCAGTACACATTCTTCTGTCTTATCCGGATTTTGGATATATTCCAAAGCATTCTTTAGGTGTGATGCTGGATTTCTACCTTCTGACTCTTTTATATTTAAGATCTTTGTAATCGCCATACTTCCAGCACCTCCCCGAATGTTTTCTTTACATCATCCAGACTGTTCTGCAATTTATCAATATCGCTGTAATACAATCTTCCCTGTGAATTGCCAAGCTTTACCGCCTGATTAATATTATTTGCAATACCTGCAATAACACGAATTATTTTTGCCCTGTCCTCTGGATAACTTGTATCAATGTTTCCTCCTGTCCGAATTAATTCTCTTATATAGGCACTTGCTGTCATTCCTGTTCGCTTAAGTGCCGCTTTCAGAATATCCATATCTTTCTCTGACAACTTCACCGATATCTTATAATCTTTCCTGTCAGACTTGTATCTTCTCTTTCCATCTGCCATACGTTTTTCCCCTTTCGTAATTTCCAAATTCTGTATCAAACCAATCTCTTTTTATCTGTACCATTGCTTTTTTCATCCTTTCTAAAAGTTCTGCTTATAGGTTTTGCAAGATGCGGAAAAGGTCGGACCTTTTCCCGAAAAAATATAAACGCCATCAGCGTTTACATAATTTTTCGTCTTGGCAGGAGCACCTGCACCCTGTATATAATATGTGGTGGTTAATATTCCACCACAATTACTTATATGGTGGTTGAAGTTCCACCTGATTTAAAAGTGGTGGCACTTTTTGCCATCACTTTGCTTGTTTGGTGGCATTTTCCGCCACCACTTTTCCATTTTGATGGCACTTTCCGCCACCATGACTTTTTTCTCGCTTATCTGAGTGGTGGCGCTTTTTGCCGTCACTTTACTGTTTTGGTGGCACTTTTTGCCCCCACTTTTGCATTTTGACGGCACTTTTTGCCTCCACACTTTTTCGGCTCTGATTTGTGCGGGGGCGCTTTCTGCCCCCACTTTGTGGTTTTGGGGGCGCTTTTTGCCCCCACACTAATGAAACTGCATCACTACATCCATAATAACGATTTCCTCTGCCATCATCCTGGTCTGTGTTCTTAGCTGTAACTGTTCTGTAAAGGAATTTGGGTTCTTTGGCTTATGCTTTTTCAGCCACTTAGCTTCAATATCATCGAGCAGCTCATATGCTGTATCATTGACTTCATCTGCTCGCTCTTCAAGCTCCCCGAACCGCACCAGACTCTTATATCTCATTGGATATTCTTCCTTGATATATTTAATCCACATACGCCCATATTTTCCTACATCTATATCTGCCTTCTCTGTTCCTGCGACAAGCACCGGATAAAAGATTCCATCCCTTTCTTCATATGGGATGCCAAGCTTTTCAAATGTTGTCTTACTCATAATGATTACCGCCTTTCTCATCACTTTGCAGAATATCAAGCACATGCTTTAATGGAACCAGCAGTTCTTCAACATCTATACCTCTGTCTGCTTCATCTAATGTCTGTAATTCTTCCAGTATCGTATCAAGATGCACCTGTACTTTCTTTGCCACCTTCATTCCACCAACAACCCTGATTTCATGCTTCAGAAGACATTGGATGATATAATCCTGTTTTGAAAGTCCGCTGAGTGAAACCTTCACATTCAGCTCCTGTGCTTCCTCCGGTGACATACGAAACGCTACTACAACATTTCTCCATCTGTTCTTGGCATCCAGCCTTTTCTCGCTCATAATAATCTGCTCCTTCCGATATAAAATCTATTCTTTTAATTTCTGCTTCATATATCCAGCAAAACTTGTACACGCATTATCAGACTGCCTTGTACTTATCAATGCTTATAATCTTTTCCGCAGCCGCATCCATATCAATCATAGGTGCTGTTTCCTCTGTCTGCATGATTTCTACATCATCATCCTGCTCTTCACAATCCTCAAAGCTTGCATTGACAGCATCAAGTCTGTCCGCCATTGCCACCTGCTTTGACGGAAACAGATGCGAATAACGATATGTGATATCAATGCTCTCATGACCAACCCTGTCAGCTATTGCAACTGCGGAAAACCCGAGGTCGATCAGATGTGAAATGTGCGAATGCCTTAGATCATGGATTCTGATTTTCTTCACACCGGATAATTTGCAGCCACGCTCCATCTCATGATGAAGAAAGCTCTTTGTTACCAGAAAAATCCTGTCTGTTGGTGTCTGGTCATATAACATTGCAAAATATTCCTGCATTTCTTCGGCAAGGAACTTCGGCAGCTTGATTGTTCTGTTGCTCTTAGGTGTTTTCGGTGTTGTAATAACATCCTGCCCCTGCAGCCGCTGATACGATTTATTTATTCTGACTGTGTTCTTTTCAAAATCAAAATCTTCCATCGTAAGTGCAAGCAGCTCACCTAATCTCATTCCCGTCCAGTACAGCATTTCAAATGCATAAAATGAAACCGGCTTATCAATCACCGCTTCTGAAAACTTCTTATATTCTTCAGTTGTCCAGAAAAGCATTTCCTTCTTTTCTTCCCTGCCCATATTTCCGGCCTGTCTTGCCGGATTTGATTTCAGATTATAAAACCTGCACGCATGATTGAATATCGCACTTAAGATGTTGTGCATTGTCTTCTTGTAAGTCTGGGAATAACTCTTCCCATTCTCATAACGGAATGCTACCATCTCATTCTGCCACTTGCGTACATCTCCCGGTGTAATCTCATTCATCTTAAGATTCTTAAAATATGGAAGTATCTTTGTATCCACAATGTGTTCTTTTGTAAGCCAAGTGTTGAGTTTGACATAATTTTTCACATCCTCTGTATACAGCTTCCAGAACTCTCCAAATGTCATATCCAGATTATTCTCCTGCCGTATTTTGTAATTACGCTCATAGTTCAACGCTTCTCTTTTTGTTGCAAATCCTCTCTTCTTTATCTGTTTATTTTCCCCAGTCCAGTCCTTACAATAGAATTTGACAAACCAGGTGCCTGTCTTACTGTCTTTATAAGCTGGCATATTCATCATCTCCTTCTTTCCATATACAGAAGCAGATGCCTAAACCCATATAACTTTTGCACCTGCCTCTGTCTCAATCTTCTTACCTGTTGCTTATCCTGCATCACTCATACCATAAATGCGTTCTTCAAAATATTTTCTGCTTACTTTTCCACGGATTACAATGTAACCCTTCTTTTCAAGTTCACTGTTGATCTGTCTCATAAGCTTGTATGCTGCTGATCTTGAAATTCCAAGAATCTGCATCACATCTCCTACTTCTAAAAACTTTTCGTTCATGCCCTTTCACCACCTTTCCATTAAAATTTGTTTTGGCGTTTCTCCATACCAGTTCTGCTGATGTCACAACCAGCCTCCTTACCTGAGATAATCTCCTGTAATACCGCCCGCTCCTGCTCGAGGTACTCGGTCCGCTTGGGGGAGTGTCTACATTCGCTCGATTCCTATGAATGTCTTGGCAAATGCCTGTTAGATTTCTGGTACCGCTCATTTAGTTGTTTTTTTAATACCGTATGGTATTGAATTGTCAAGAAGTTTTTCTAACGTTCTCGTATAGAAAAACTTCCATTTTCATTTTTTCCGTGTTATACTGTCTTTAACAGTCCATCAGGGACAGATAAACGGAGGTGACTACACTATGACAATTGGTGAAAGAATAAAGAAAATACGGGTATTCCGTAAAATGACAATGGATGAACTGGGTGGTGCACTTGGATTTGAGGGCAAAAATATGTCGGTCCGCATATCCCAGTATGAAACCGGTGCACGCATTCCCGGTGAAGATATGATTCTAAAGCTTGCTGATGCATTGCACTGCAATTACAAGGCAATCTCTGATTACAGCCTTGGTGCTGCTGAAGATATCATTGAAACACTTTTCTGGCTTGAAGAAAGTGCCACATCACTTCCTGCACGTGGAAAAGGTACAAGATTCCCAGAGTACACAGCTCCCGGCAACCTGATTCATCTGACTGCAATGACTCCGGCAAAACCTTCCGAGGCTGCCAGACCAACTTACAATGAAGATGATTATGAAAGTGCAGGCTCACCTGTCGCATTAACTTTTGAATATGGATTGGTAAATGATTTCCTTACGGAATGGTGTGAAATGAAAACGAAATTAAATAATGGAGAGATTTCTCCAAACGAATACTTTGAGTGGAAAATTACTTGGCCGCAAATATAAGGAGATATCTACTATGAATCTTAAAAAAACTCTTAAAAGAAAATTTTACCTTAAATATTTTACTTTAGTATTTTTATTACTACTATATGTACCTATAATCGGACTAATCGTTACTCAATTTGCTTATAAAGATTATTTTATGCATTTTTTCAGTAAGCGCAAAATATTGCTACGTTACTCATGAATTACGCTTGCACCAAAATGATAGATGCAAGCGTTTTACTCTATTTTAGTTTTGACAGTTCGTTTTCGCAGTCTCGCTCATGGGGCAAGCTGTTCCAACTGTTCATCTGACATTTTATCGTCTGGCCGCTGTGATAAGAGATATGTCAGATATTTATAGGTATTCAGATCATTCGCTTTTGCCATCTCAACCATTGTATACACAATAGCACTGGAGGCAGCTCCTTTCGGACTGGCACTGAACAGCCAGTTCTTCCGGCCGACAGTGAATGGCCTGATTGCATTCTCGCTAAGATTATTGGACAAACTGCAATGACCGTCTTCCAGATAAGTCATCAGGGTGTCTTTCCGATTTTGGGCATAGTTTACCGCTTTCGCCAAACGGGTTCCTTTGTTTGGGCGCTGTTGATCCAGCCAATTCCAGAATGCCTCCAGTATCGGCTTCTCCTTTTCAAGACGAAATTGTTTTCTCTGCTCCGCAGTGTGATTTTTTGCTTTTGAGTACCGCTCACAATCAAACAGCTTGGAACAGAACTGTACTCCCTGCACTGCCGGAAGGCTGTAATCATACTCTTTCCCTTTCGGTATGGCATCTGTGAAGTAACGTCTCACATGTGCCCAGCAAGAGCAGCGTTTGATGTCCGGCAGATTATTATAACCCTGGTATCCATCCGTCTCCAGATATCCGCTGAACCCCTGTAGGAAAGATGCTGCATGGAACTTTGCCCTTGTCTCTGTGTAATGATAGAGCAGGATCGGCGGAAGCCCATCTTCTCCACTGCGGAAGAGCCACATCCAGGAATCTGTTTCAGGATTGCGCTCCGGCTCATTCAGTACCTGAACCCGGGTTTCATCTGCCATCAGATATTTACGCATCCGTAACTGACGGTGAAAATAATCATAAACATGACGGAGATAATTCTCGGCACAGTAAATGATCCAGTTAGCAAGCGTAGCCCGGCTCAATGGGACACCCAGCTGCTTCCATTCCGATTCCTGCCGGTTTAATGGCAGACCATTCTGGTACTTCTGGTGCATTGCCCATCCTACAACAGATTCCGATGCATAACTTTCTGGGATCAATGGTTCCTGAACAGGCGCTTTGACAAATGTCTGATCATCCGGGTGTTCCTCTGATATGGCACACTCCGGGCATTTATAGGTTTCACGATAGATATTTACTACTTTCCCTTTGGCAGGGGTAAAGCGAAATTCATGGCGGACGAATTCTTTCCCAATACATTCCATCTGCGTTCCGCAGGTTGGACAGTTTCGCTCCTCCTCCGGAAGAGAAATGATCTCGTCGCAGGAAGGAACATTTTTAAAGAGATCCGCATGTGTCCGTCGTGCTTTTCGCTTATGTTCCGGAACAGTGATGTCATCAGGAAGTTCCTGTTTCCATGTCGGATCTGCTTCCTGCTCGGCTTCATCAAAAAGATTCAGCTGACCATCGATATCTTTCCGTTTTTCACTGGAAGTACCAAAGAGCTTCTTCGTGAGATATTCAATCTGCTGACGAAGATTTTCTTTTTCCAGACGGTCTGCTTCCAATGTTTTTTGTAAAGACTGGATCAGTTCTGTCTGTGCGGAAATCGTTTTATTCAGTTGGTTGATCATGTCCTTGTACGCAAGGATTTTTGAATCTTTTGAATTACCAGCCATATGTCTTCTGCTCCTTTTTTACTGCTCTTATTATACCATAAAAAGCAATGAAAGAGAAGCAGAAAACCCAGTATTTACAAGGAATTGCAGACATGATACAGGGTGTGGAAAGCTCTCCATTTTTGTTGGCTGGCATAGAGGTTTTACACAATCATTCCGTAGGTTTGAATGCTTTTGGTTGTTCGATTTCAAGACCGGACATGAGCCAGTCGAATTGCTGCCAGGTCAGTTGCTTTACTTCCAACTGATTTCTGGGCCAGCGGAATCTGCCCTGGACTTCCATACGTTTATACAGCAGCACAAATCCGTCAGATTCCCAGAGCAAAGCTTTGATCCTGTCACAACGTTTTCCACAGAAAAGATACAGGGCACTTCGCCTTGGATCCATATGGAGTTGATCCTCTACAATAGCACACAGCCCGTCAATGGATTTCCGCATATCCGTTCTGCCTGTTACGATATAGATTTCATCGGCGGCTGTGATATCCCCTAACATTCCAACTCCTTCACAATGCGAAGCGTTTGAGCCAGAAGCTGAGGATCTGTTCCATTTGGTATTGTTAGATGAAAGCTGCCTACAGACAGCTTCATTGACTCTGCTACGGAAAAGTTATTCCTTTCCGTAGCTGCCGGAATTACATTTAATGGCTGTTCATAAGGAATCGGGTCAGTATCATGAAACTCCACTCTGACAACTTCCTGGCTTTCTGGTGCGCGATAGGTGCGTCCAGTTGACGCCGGCAAATCCACACAACCTTTCTGACGCAGTCTTTTTACCCAGTTGTAAAAAGTTCCTGGCTTGATATCATGTTCCACACACCATTGATGATCTGTCAATCCACTTTGACGGCATTCCATGATGAGACGGTATTGTTCTTCGACAGGTATTCTTTTGCTTTTCATGAGCACACCTCCATAACTTGAATAGAGTAAAATGCTCGCACCTATCATTTCTAGCAAGAAAAGATGAAGTAAAATGCTTGCATTCTCTATTGATTATTATGGGATATTTTTTAGGGCAACACAATCCGTCGAATTATTTTGCACTTACTTTTCAATTCTATAAAACGTACCTTTTCAGCACGCTTTCTTTGCCTGTTTATATATTTGGTCATTTTTCAACCTACATCCAAATTGTATCAGGACAATCTTTCATTTCACTTTCAAAAAACGAGCAGAAGTCTTACAGAATTGTAAGATTTCTGCCCACTTAAAATTTAACCAACATATGGTAATTGAATCACAAACGTGCTTCCTTTTTTCTTTTTGCCGGAGGTTACCGTAATCGTACCTGCGTGTTTTTCGATAATTTCTCTCGATAGAAAAAGTCCGATTCCTGTACCACTCTTTTCCATGACCTCCTTGGAACTTCCTCTGTAAAATCGTTGAAAAATTTTGTGATACTCATTCTGCGGAATACCAATTCCCTGATCCTCAATTTCCATTCTTACAAGATCGTTTCTTTTTTGTAACCGGATAAATATTTTTGAACCATCCGGGCTGTACTTGATTGCATTATCCAGAACGTTGATCACAGCTTCACCAAGCCACCTTTTATCCTGCATAATCGTGCATGTTTCCAGCTCTTTTTCATAGTCAAAAACGAATTCAATTTCTTTCTCATCCGCTTTAGGATAAGTGCGGTTCACAGCAGATATGACAGTATCCATAAGCGGAAGTTTTTTCTTATTAATCTGAATCAGTCCAGTTTCCATCTTGGATATTTCAAGAAGCGACTGCAATAATGTCTCCAGTCCATCCAGAGCACTCCGACAACGGATACGAAACTCCTCCTGTTCTGTGGCACTTAAGTCATTCTGCATCAGCACACTAAAACATGTATCCAAAGCTGCAACCGGTGTCTTTAACTGGTGAGAAATATCAGAAACCATTTCTTTCGTGTTCTCCTTTTCTGCCCTTGCTTCTTCCTTTATCAACTGAATATGATGTCCGATTGCTTCAAGCTGGTCATTCAATTTTTCCAGTTCTGCATGATTTTCCGTTTTCAGTAAATCATCAAATTTATTTTCACGGAATCTGATCAGAATTTCTTCCAACTGGTCTAAAATTTTCTGATGACACGCATCTTCTTTTTTCTTCCAATAAAGTAAAAAAGTCAAAAGAAGCACGCATATCACAGTGCTTACAGCACCGGTCACCATAACCTGATGCCGGAATTGCGAATAAAATGCATTCCCTTTATTCCCCCAGTATCCATATTGCTCCAATAATCGCCTTCCCTGTTCGTTAGTTTCAATATCCTTATCCTTAAGCAATTCCGAAACAGCATCCAGCCCGGAAAATTCTTCCTTTGCAGCAATCTCTGTCATAAGATTCATTTTATATTTATAATCTTCATAAAACACATACGTGGTAAAGCAATTTAATATTGCAAACAATAATATGACAGGTAATACCAAGGAGAGCACTACTGTAATCTTCTTGCGATATCTCTTTGTCACTGCCTTACCTCCTGATTCCATATATACCCAAGACCTCTGATATTCTTTATATAGACCG
>ERZ773147.1040-NODE-1040-length-30434-cov-13.510451_pt1 | contig 30434 bp, 22 predicted proteins | sample MGYA00580851_ERZ773147 | MGnify/ENA primary metagenome ERZ773147 (study PRJEB29015, sample SAMEA2737818) | human gut metagenome | biome: human gut; feature: human-associated habitat; material: faeces | place: China | collected 2012 ... | reverse complement strand
CTGATTAAGAACGTCCTTGGCAAAACGCAGGCGGAGGTAAAAGAAAAGCTGGCAAAGGCAGTCGCGGAAGCGGAAATCATCGATGTGCGGCGGTCGGACGAATACACGCTCGGCACATGGCTGCAAACGTGGTACAAGCTATACGCCAAGCCGCATCTGCGATTCTCGACTGCGGAATACTACCGGCGCGGTATCGAGCTGCACATCATGCCACGCATCGGAGATATTCCGCTGAAAAAATTGTCTGGACGCGACCTGCAATGGCTCTACTAGGACCTACGATAAGCACTCTATTTACTGGTTATCAAAGTCACATTGAAAATCAATCCATGTGCAAACCGTGCAAAATATTGCGGTAAAGAGCAATGATTTCACCCTTTCGCGCTTCTGCGAACCGTGTGCTGGATTCACCATTACGAGTGCCTTTCTGCGGTATCGTGCGAACATATACTGTTTCGCAAAGTGCGTCAGGGGCATTTATGAGGGTTACATTGTACAAGCATAGTGAAAGGAAGGTTGAAATTCTGACCGAACGACCCCATTCAGCGAAGAACGGAGGAACGCCGCCAGCAAAGCGGCAAAGAAACATTCCGGCAACTTGACACACCCTATTCAAAAAGATGTGCTATAATTTTTTTGAAAAACTTCTCTCTTTCATTTAGTGTTTGCAGCTAAAACCGTAGTATATGAGTGAAGCCGGAAAGGAGGTGGCGCGATGATCGATGATGAAAAAATTATCGAGTTATTTTTTGAGCGTTCCGAACAAGGCATACGGGAGCTGGACATGAAATACGGAAAAATCTGTCACAACCTTTCGTACAACATTGTGAACAGCAGACGGGACGCGGAGGAATGTGTAAACGACGCTTATTTAGGCGCATGGAACGCTATTCCCCCGGTACACCCAAATCCCTTGTTGTCCTACATTGTGAAAATCGTGCGGAACATTTCCCTTAAAACCTATTGGAGAAAGGAAGCGGCAAAACGAAGCGGACACTATACGGTTGCCTTAGAGGAAATCGAGGGCTGCATCGCAGACCAGAAAACCGTGGAAGATGAAATTGAAGCCAGAGAGTTAGCCCGTATCATCGAGGCATTTTTGGATACATTGACCGCAAAAGAGCGTGTTATCTTCATGCGCCGCTATGCGTATGCAGACACCTACGCGGACATAGCAAAGCGCGTAGGTATATCTGAAAAAAATGTATCCGTCCGGCTCACTCTGATCCGCCAGAAGATGAAGCAATACTTGATTGAAAGAGAGGTATTCGTATGACCACGAAATTGTTTTCCGAAGCCATGAGTGAAGTTGGCGATAAGTATTATGAGGAAGCCGCAAACTACCATTGTAAAAAACACGGGTGGATAAAATGGAGTGCTATGGCAGCTTGCTTAACCGTTGTACTTTTTACCGCCCTTTCGGTTCTCCCCAACTATTTCCGTCAGCAAGGTACTACACCACCGGACAATCCGAACGGAGTGATTGTTGACAACCCTATTGACACTGCCGATGATGATACAACTCCTGCAACATCTGAAATCCATGTAAGCATGGACAATATTTCCTTCAATGAGACGGGGGCATTGATGGATGCCGCACGTATATGGCGCAATCCGGAGCTATATGACCATATTCAGTGGGATAAAAACGCTGTAATCGAATACTATGGAAAAGACTTGTCCCCTGCATATATTCCAGATGGCTTGACCGCAGCCAATGGCAATGGCACTGCACGGGTTATTGTAGACAAAAGCGGCAATATTGTAGAGGACACGGTTAGGCTCAATTTCTATCATGACTATTACGAAGATGGAAGCCCAAAGCTGACAGAAGGCGTGACGGCGCGCAAGGGATTTTCTATCACGGCTTCAAAAATCGGCATTCTAAGTGATTGTATTTATCTTCTGCCCGAAAATGAAGTGAAAACTTCTGACATTGACGGAACGGCAGTTACCTTTGGGTATCGTTCCATGCCCTATGGTCCGTATAACCCTGACACGCACGAACCGTCTGGCTACTATGATATGTATGTGGCTGAATTTGAATATGACGGTATCGAATATCAGATAGTCGCAGAACAAATGGAAGCCGAAGAAGTTGTAAAAGTTGTATCGTCTATCATCTATGGAGAAGAAGTATTCGTTGACAAGTAATTGACACCAAAAGAGAATATACCACAGAGGGCAGCCGAGAAAATCGACTGTCCTTTTTCTATGCCTACGGGCAGAAAGGAGCAACCAACCATGACGAAACCGAGAGAGAAAACCCGCGAGGAATTGACCGCCGAGATTGAAGACGGGAAGAAGAAAATTCGACAGTTTGAAAACCGGGAAAAGGTATTGCGGCGAAAGTTAAGCATTGTGAACAAATCCACTCACTTTGACATCTCCAAATCAACTTTAGCCCTGTGCTGCGTATTGAGCGCGGCACAGGGCTTTTTCCGTTTCTGGCGATTTTGAGCAACACATTCGATGCCCTGTACGCAGGACGCACCTTTGTATTTCGTGGAATCGGACGATAATCAGCCAAACCGCAAAAGGTCACGCGAAACCGCGTACCAGCGGCACGACACCGCGAATCGCGGAACGGTGCAATCCATACGCGCAGACGGCAGATACTTCACGAATCCGGCAGGCATTGATTTTTCCCCCCTGATTTCAAGATCTTCCTGCCCGAAAATCCCTGTGAATCCGTATCGTTCGCAAAGTATTTACAGTTTCATTTGAAAAACCGTCTTGACAATATTCATCGGACATGGACACATGGATATTCTTCAAGTGGGCGTTCAAGTCCGCTGCCGCTGTCCTGATCGTGACAAACACATGGACGATTGTAATGGGCGTGTTCGATGCCGCCCAAAGCGTCGTTGCCAGCGCCTCCGGGCTGATTATCGGCGACACCAGCATCAACATTTCAAGCGTCATGGTGGGTATCGAGGATCGGCTGATGGAAATGGAGCTGGGGCCACTATTCGGCCTGTGGTTCCAATCGCTGTTCGTGGGCATTACCATGTGGGCGCTGACCATCTGCATTTTCATTATCACATTCGGAAGAATGATTGAAATATATCTCGTCACCTCTGTTGCCCCCATCCCAATGGCGACCATGATGGGCAAGGAATGGGGCGGCATGGGGCAGAATTACATCCGTTCCTTGCTGGCGCTGGGCTTCCAAGCATTTTTGATTATCGTCTGCGTTGCCATCTACGCCGTTCTGGTGCAGAACATCGCGCTTGTGGATGACATCATCTACGCCATCTGGACTTGCATGGGCTACACGGTGCTGCTGTGCTTCTGCCTGTTCAAAACGAGCAGCCTTGCCAAGTCCGTGTTCAATGCACATTAACGGGGGTGATACCATGCTGACACTCACGCCCGTCGCGCTTGCAACAGCGAACGCATTTGTCAATGCGCATCACCGGCACCATAAGGCAACTGCTGGGCATAAGTTTTCCATCGGCTGTGCCAAGGATGGAGAGCTTGTCGGTGTTGCAATCGTAGGCCGTCCTGTGAGCCGGTATCTGGATGATGGCTGGACATTGGAGGTCAATCGCCTTTGCACCACCGGTGAGAAGAACGCTTGCAGCATCCTTTATGCCGCATCCGCGCGGGCGGCAAAGGCAATGGGATACCGCAAGATCATCACCTATACGCTGGATAGCGAGAGCGGCAGCAGTCTCCGCGCCGCTGGCTGGAGCTGCGCAGGTTTGGCAGGCGGCAAATGCTGGACAGGCAGCCGTAAGCCCGCCTCCGCTTTGTACCCGGCACAGATGAAACTTCGATATGAAAAGCTCTTATAAAGGGGGATTTCTATGGCCTATGTCAACGTCCCAAAGGACTTAACCAAAGTAAAAACCAAGGTGCTGTTCAACCTCACGAAACGGCAGCTTATCTGCTTCGGAAGCGGCGCGCTCATAGGCGTACCGCTTTTCTTCTTGCTCAAGGGCAGCATCGGCACCAGCCCAGCCGCAATGGTGATGATGGTGGTGATGATCCCGGCTATGCTGTTCGCCATGTATGAAAAGAACGGTCAGCCGCTGGAGGTCGTCATCCGCAACATCTACCGCGTGTGCTTCCAGAGGCCAAAGCAGCGCCCGTATAAGACCAACAATTTTTATGCCGTTCTGGAGCGGCAAAACCAGTTAGACCGGGAGGTGTATCAAATTGTCCGAAAAGAAAAAGCTGACCCGCGCCGAACGAAAACAGATCGAAGCCGCCATCGCAAGAGCGAACCGAACGGATAAGAAAGAAAAATCGGCGCAGGACAGCATCCCGTATCAGCGTATGTGGCCGGACGGCATCTGTCGTGTGACCAATACGCGCTACACCAAAACAATCCAGTATCAGGACATCAACTACCAGCTCTCGCAGAATGAGGACAAGACCGCCATCTTTGAGGCGTGGTGCGATTTCCTGAACTACTTTGACAGCTCCGTGCAATTCCAGCTTTCCTTTGTGAACCTCTCGGCTTCGCAGGAAACCTTTGCACGGAGCATTTCCATTCCGCCCTGCGGGGACGAGTTTGACGGCATCCGCGCCGAGTACGCCGGTATGCCGCAAAATCAGCTTGCCCGCGGCAACAACGGCCTCATTAAGACCAAGTATCTCACGTTCGGCGTTGAGGCCGACAACCTCCACGCTGCCAAGCCCCGTTTGGAGCGCATCGAAACCGATCTTCTGAACAACTTCAAGCGGCTGGGCGTTGTGGCTGCGCCGCTGAACGGCTTTGAGCGCCTGCACGTCATGCACGACATTCTGCGGATGGACGAGCAGGAGCCGTTCCGCTTTTCGTGGGACTGGCTGGCTCCCTCCGGGCTGTCCACCAAGGACTTTATCGCGCCCAGCTCCTTTGAGTTCAAGACCGGCAGGATGTTCCGCATGGGCAAAAAGCTGGGTGCAATCAGCTTCGTGCAGATTCTGGCACCGGAGCTGAATGACCGGATGCTGGCGGATTTTCTGGATATGGAGAGCAGCGTCCTCGTCAATCTCCATGTGCAGTCTGTGGATCAGGTCAACGCCATCAAGACCGTCAAGCGCAAGATCACCGATCTCGACAAGTCCAAAATCGAGGAACAGAAGAAGGCCGTCCGCGCCGGGTACGACATGGACATTATCCCGTCCGACCTCGCTACCTACGGCGCAGAGGCCAAGAAGCTGTTGCAGGATTTGCAGTCCCGCAATGAGCGAATGTTCCTGCTGACCTTCCTCATTCTCAACACGGCGGACACACCCCGGCAGCTCGACAACAACATCTTCCAGACCTCCAGCATTGCGCAGAAGTATAACTGTGCGCTGACCCGGCTGGACTTTCAGCAGGAGGAAGGACTGATGAGCAGCCTCCCTCTGGGGCTGAATCAGATCGAGATTCAGCGGGGCTTAACCACCTCCAGCGTAGCGATCTTCGTTCCCTTCACCACGCAGGAGCTATTTCAGAACGGTTCGGAGGCGCTGTACTACGGCATCAACGCTCTTTCCAACAACCTCATCATGGTAGTCCGGAAACTGCTGAAAAATCCCAACGGCCTGATTTTAGGCACTCCCGGCAGCGGTAAGTCGTTTTCGGCAAAACGTGAGATCACCAATGCGTTTCTCATCTGCCCCAAGGATGACATCATCATCTGTGACCCGGAGGGTGAATATACACCGCTGGTGGAGCGCCTGCACGGTCAGGTCATTAAGCTGTCGCCCACCGGCAAGGGCTACGACGGTTCGCCCTGCTACATCAATCCGATGGACTTGAATCTGGATTACAGCGACGATGATAACCCGCTGAGCCTGAAATCCGACTTCATTCTGTCGCTGTGCGAGTTGATCGTCGGCGGCAAGGATGGGCTTGCCCCTGTGGGAAAGACCATCATCGACCGCTGCGTTCGCATCGTCTACCGGGACTACCTCAATGACCCGAAACCGGAGAATATGCCGCTGCTGGAGGACTTGTATAACGCCCTCCGTGCGCAGGATGAAAAGGAAGCGCAGTACATCGCCACTGCTTTGGAAATCTACGTCACCGGCTCGCTGAATGTGTTCAACCATCACACGAACGTGGATGTGAATAGCCGCATCGTCTGCTACGACATCAAGGAACTTGGCAAGCAGCTCAAAAAAATCGGGATGCTGGTGGTGCAGGATCAGGTCTGGAACCGTGTGACCATCAACCGCGCCGCCCATAAAACGACCCGCTACTATCTTGACGAGTTCCATCTTCTCTTGAAGGAAGAACAGACGGCTTCGTACAGTGTCGAAATCTGGAAACGCTATCGCAAATGGGGCGGCATCCCCACCGGGATCACGCAAAATGTCAAAGACCTGTTATCCAGCCGCGAGGTTGAGAACATCTTTGAGAACAGCGATTTCATCTATATGCTCAATCAGGCCGCTGGCGACCGGCAGATTCTCGCAAAGCAGCTCAACATTTCGCCGCATCAGCTCTCCTATGTGACCCACTCCGGCGAGGGTGAGGGGCTGCTGTTCTACGGCAACACGATCCTGCCCTTCATTGACCACTTCCCGAAGGACACCGAGCTGTACCGCGTCATGACCACCAAACCGCAAGAGGTGGCGTCGGCATGAAAAGAGAACCGCGTTTACAGTTTTCCGACGCCGATCTTGCCGAGCCGAAGCTGGAAAAGACCATCAAGCGGGTAAAAAAAGCTGCGGCCAAGGCGGATAAGGCGCAGGCGAAAATCCCCAAGAAAACCGTGGTCAAAAAGGAGCGTGGCTTTGATCCTGCCACCGGCAAGGTGAAAACGCAGCTCCGATTTGAGGAGGTGGACAAGAAAAAGCCGCCCTCCAAGTTGACCCATGCCGTGCGGGATGCCCCCGCCAACTTTGTTCTCTCTCAGATTCACCGGGAGGTGCGGCAGAGCGAGGATGACAATGTAGGCGTAGAGGCCGCGCACAAGGTAGAGCAAGCCGTGGAGAGCGGCGGGCGGCTGGTGCAGTCTGCCCACCGCGCCCATCAGCTCAAGCCTTATCGTGCTGCCATCCGTGCAGAGAAAAAGCTGGAACGAGCCAATCTTGACGCGCTCCAGAAGAAAGCAGAGATCGACAGCCCCACCAGCAATCCCGTTTCCAAATGGCAGCAGAAGCAGGCAATTAAGAAGCAGTATGCCGCTGCCAAGCACAATCAGACGGCGCAGACTACGGCAAAGGCGGCAGAGAATACCGCCAAGGCCGCGAAAAAGGCCGCTGAAAAGGCTGAGGAAGCGGGCAAATATGTGTGGGAGCACCGGCGCGGCTTTGCCATTGCCGCCGCGATTCTGCTGATGCTGGCGTTTCTGCTCAACGGCCTGTCCTCCTGCTCGGTGATAATGGATGGCGTCGGCTCCGGGATCGCGGCCAGCACCTATCCATCGCAGGACGCCGATATGCTGGGTGCGGAGGCGCAGTATTGCGCGATGGAAGCAGAGCTTCAGCGCTACCTCGACACCTACGAAAGCACCCATGACTACGATGAGTACCACTTTGATCTGGACACCATCGAGCATGACCCCTATGTACTCATTTCCATGATTACGGCGCTGCATCAAGGGGAATGGACGCTGGATGAGGTGCAGGGTACGCTCCAAATGCTCTTTGACCGCCAGTACATTTTGACCGAGGATGTGGTGGTGGAAACCCGCTACCGCACAGAAACCGACACATGGACGGACGCGGACGGCAACACCCATACGGACACCTATCAGGTGCCGTATGACTACTACATCTGCACGGTCACGCTGGAAAACTTCAATCTCTCCCATGTTCCCGTTTACATTATGAGCGAAGAACAGCTCGGAATGTACGCCACCTATATGGCCACCCTCGGCAACCGTCCCGACCTGTTCCCCGGTTCAGGCTACATCGGCAAGTATGTGGAGGGCAGCTATACCGACTACGACATTCCCCCGGAGGCGCTGGACGATGAGGTATTCGCCGCCATCATCAAGGAAGCGGAAAAGTATCTCGGCTACCCCTACGTTTGGGGCGGCAGCAGCCCCTCTACCTCATTTGACTGTTCGGGCTTCGTCAGTTGGGTCATCAATCATTCCGGTTGGGATGTGGGCAGGCTGGGGGCGCAGGGGCTTTGCAACATCTGCACGCCTGTATCCTCTGCCAACGTCAAACCGGGCGATCTGGTGTTTTTCACCGGAACGTATGATACCCCCGGTGTCAGCCATGTGGGTATCTACGTCGGCAACAATATGATGATCCACTGCGGAGATCCGATCTCTTATGCAAACTTAAATTCAAACTATTGGCAGTCCCATTTCTACCGCTATGGGCGCTTGCCGTAAAGGAGAGTGAACGATATGAACCCGAAAATTATGAAGCTCCGTGGAGAGCTGGAGAAGAACAAAGGCAAAATCTCTGATCTGCAAGGCCGCAACCGCGAGCTGGAAAAGCAGATTCGTGAGCTGGAGGACACCGACATCATCGGCATGGTGCGCGAGAACGGCATGACGATGGAGCAGTTTGCCGAGCTGTTCCGCCGTATGCAGGCCGCGCCTGCACCGGCCACTTCGGAAAAGGAGGCGTTGAACCATGACTAAAAACACACCGCGCATTTTTATCAGTCTGCTGCTGATGCTCCTGTGTATCGGGATTCTCCCCGTTTCCGCCTTTGCCAGCGGCGGTGATTATCCTGATAATGCGCTGCCCACCGCCGAAAGCAGCGCCGCAGACGCACAGGAAACAAAACAGATCGGCACGGTCACGACCAACGGCGGCAACCTGAACGTCCGCACCGGCGCGGGACTGGACAATACCGCGTTTACGCAGCTCCCCAACGGCACGGTGGTCGATGTGATTGGCAGGGATGGCGATTGGGTAAAAATCCTGCTGCCTGCCCGTGTGGGCTATGTGTACGGCAGCTATCTGACCATTACCGATGCCGCTGACAGTACCGCGAGCATCGGCGGCATGACGGGCGGCAGCGATGCGCTGACACCGGACGGCAACCTGACGCTGATCGATGATATTGGCACCAGCACCAAGGCGGGAAAACAGTTCATTACGCTGGAAAGCAAAAACGGCAATACGTTTTACCTGATTATTGACCGTGACGATGAGGGCGAAGAAACGGTCCACTTCTTGAATCAGGTGGATGAGGCTGACCTGATGGCGCTGACCGGCGAGGAAGAAACGTCCGCCACTTGCTCCTGCACCACAAAATGCGTGGCCGGTACGGTCAATACATCCTGCCCCGTCTGCGCGGTCAACATGACCGAGTGCGTGGGCAAGGAGGCTAAGCCCGAAGTCCCCACCGAGCCGACAGAACCCGCCGCCGAGGAACCGGAGAAAAAGAGCGGCGTGGGCGGCATCCTTGCCGTTCTGCTGATCGTCTCGCTGGGCGGCGGTGCCGCGTTCTACATTTTCAAGCAGAAAAAGGCCAGGCCGCAGACCAAAGGCAGCGCCGATCTGGACGATTATGACTACGGCGAGGACGAATATGAGTTTGAGCCGTATGAGGGCGAACCGGAACAGGATACTACGGAGGATACGGACGCATGAGATATTTCACCAATAATCCGCTGGAACGCCTGATGATGCAGAAGCCGAAAGCAGCGTGGGAGGACAGCCCTCCCGCCGCTGCCAAGGAACATTTCTGCTATGGCTGCAAGCGCTTCGGACAGAGCTGCGTTCGCCCCTGCTACCGTGACGTAAAGAGAATGGAGGCTGCACCATGCGCCTTGTGATCGCCGAAAAACCCTCCGTGGCGCAGAGCATCGCCGCCGTGCTGGGTGCTAAATCACGGCATGACGGGTATCTGGAGGGCAGCGGTTATATCGTGTCGTGGTGCTTTGGGCATCTGGCAGAGCTGGCCGACGCCGCCGTTTACAATGCCGATGATGCCAAATGGACGCTGGCGGCGCTGCCCATCATTCCTACCTCGTTCCGCTTCATCGTCCATGCGGACAAGCAGAAGCAGTTTGACATTCTGCGGGAGCTGATGCGCCGGGAGGATGTGACCGAAGTGGTCAACGCCTGCGACGCTGGGCGCGAGGGTGAGCTGATCTTCCGCACGGTTTACTGCCTTGCGGGATGCTCCAAGCCGATTCTGCGGCTTTGGATTTCTTCAATGGAGGATGATGCCATCCGCAGCGGCTTCCAGCAGCTTAAGTCTGGGTGCGACTATGACGGCCTGCATCAATCCGCCCTGTGCCGTGCCAAGGCTGATTGGCTGGTTGGCATCAACGCCACGCGGTATTTCTCCCTGACGTATGGCCGCACATTGAACATCGGGCGCGTCATGTCGCCCACGCTGGCGCTGCTGGTACAGCGCGAGGCGGAGATCTCCGCATTTGTGGCAGAACCGTTCTACACCGTCCAGCTCGATTGCGGCTTTCCCGCCACGACAGGCCGAATGAAGGACAGGAAGGACGCCGACGCCATCGCCAACGCCTGCAAGGGCAAGGCAGTAACCGTCAAAAGCGTGGAGCGCAAGGAAAAGTCTGAGAAAGCGCCCGCGCTCTACGATTTGACCTCCCTCCAGCGCGACGCCAACCGCGTTCTCGGCTACACCTCTCAGCAGACCCTCGACTATCTCCAAGCGCTCTATGAAAAGAAGCTCTGTACCTACCCGCGCACCGACAGCCGCTATCTGACCGACGATATGGAGGGCAGCGTCCCCGGCCTTGTCGCCGCCGCTGCCGCTGTCTGCGGCATGGAGAAGCCTCCGACCATCTGCGCCAAGCAGGTATGCAGCAGTAAAAAAGTCACCGATCACCACGCCATTGTTCCCACCATCAGCGCGGAAAAGGTAGATATGGCCTCTCTGCCGCTGGGCGAACGCGAGGTGCTGAAGCTGGCGGCAAGAGGCTTGCTTCGTGCGGTGGATGAACCACATCGCTACGCAGAAACGGTCATTACGGTGGACTGTGCCGGTCAGAGCTTCACCGCCAAGGGCAAAACCGTCCTTGCTCCCGGCTGGAAGCGCTATGAGCAGGAGCAGACGGAGGCAGCGCCCGCGCTGCCGGTGGTAACGGAGAATCAGACGCTTTCCGTATCTGCCGCATCGGTCAAGACCGGAAAAACCACGCCGCCCAAGCATTTCACCGATGTAATACACTTTGAGAGTAGGCAGTGGAAATATTCAAAATGCAAAGGAGCAGGATAGCAATGAAAATCAAGGATAAGAGATTTAAAATCACAGCTTTATACGAGCGACTCTCAAAGGATGATGAGGTGCAGGGAGAGTCAAACAGTATCGTCAATCAGAAGCGGATGTTGACACAGTATGCAGAACAGCATGGGTATGAGAATATCGAGCATTACACGGATGATGGATGGACTGGCACAAACTTTGACAGACCCGACTGGAAGAGAATGCTTGCAGATATTGAAGCTGGAAAGGTGGGAACAGTCATTGTAAAGGACATGAGCCGTATCGGTAGAGATTATTTGCAAGTAGGATTTTACACAGAAGTCATGTTTCGGGAAAAGGGAGTGCATTTTATAGCGATTTCCAATGGTGTTGACAGCGAGCGCAGGGAGAGTGCAGAATTTGCCCCATTCTTGAACATTATGAACGAGTGGTATGTGCGTGATACCAGTCGGAAGATAACAACGGTGTTAAAAGCAAGAGGTATGAGTGGGAAAGCACATACAACCAACCGCTGTTGCTATGGATATAAAAAGAGTGCAGATAACCCCGATAAATGGGTAATTGATGAAGAAGCTGCCGAGGTTGTTCGTAGGATATTTAATATGTGTCTGAATGGGAAAGGACCCTATCAGATTGCAAGGGAACTGGCAGAGGATAAGGTGGAAAGACCCGAATATTATTTGGGTATTCGTGGCAGGGGAGTTAATATAAAGTCATTTGATATGGAACATCCGTATATGTGGAGAGGTGGCACTGTTAAGACCATATTAACAAGAATGGAATACACTGGATGTACTGTTAATTTTAGAACAAAAAAGGAGTCGTACAAGGATAAGCGACCTACTAAAGTAGACTCATCCGAATGGATTATCTTTGAAGATACCCAAGAACCGATTATCGACAAGCATACATGGGAAACAGTGCAGAAGCTGGTAGATACTCCAAGAAGAAAAGGTGTATTTGATGAGAATAATCCTCTTACCGGTAAAGTGTTTTGTGCAGATTGTGGAGCAAAAATGTATCATCACAGAAATGCGCAGGGAATATGGAAAAAGAATTATTTTAAGGCAGGGGAGATGATATATCATGCACCCGAAGATAGGTACGATTGCTCCAACAATATAAGAGGCAGACAGCGTTATGAAAAATTGTGTTGCAGTCATTCCGTTACTACAAAGGCGCTGGAAACGCTTGTGTTGGAAACCATAAAAAGAACTTGTGATTATGCAGTGGAGAATGAAGCAGAGTTTAGGGAAAAGGTATGTAGTATTTCCGAAGAACAGCAGGGAGAGTTATCAGTCAGACTGGAGAAAAGGCTTGCTAAAAAGCAGAAACGAGTGAGTGAAGTCAATCGTCTGATTAAGAAGTTGTATGAGGACAATATCAGCGGTAAATTGAATGATAAACGCTTCAATGCCATGCTTAGTGATTATGAATCGGAGCTTGAAACATTAGAAGCGGATATTGACAGAGATAATGCTGAATTAGAGGGTATGAGTGCAAAGAAAACGGATGTGGATGTGTTCATGGAGCTTGTAAAAAAGCATACGACATTCGAGGAACTGACACCAGCCATGCTGAATGAATTTGTTGATAAAATCATGGTATATAAGGCGGTCGGAAGTGGTGCAAACAGAACGCAGGATGTAGATATTTATTTGAATTATATCGGTAGATTTGTAGTTCCTGAAGTGGTTGTGGAGCTGACGGAAGAAGAGAAGCTGGCAGAAGCCAAAAGGCAGGAAAAACTGGAGAAAAAGCGAGCAAGTAACCGCAAATATATGGCACGAAAAAGAGAAGAAGCGAGGAAAGCGTGGGCAGAAATAGAAGCGGAGAAAGCAAAGGCAGTAGGGCAATAATTATCGTGAATTTGCGATTGTGAAAATGGCAGACTAGGAAATTATCAAGTGAATAATAAGGAATGGTTTTGCTACGATATTTAACGAGCAAAATCAGAATAAAAAGGCATTCAAAACGAACAGTGGAACATGTTTGTAGTGGATGTCTTTTTTGATGGTCTTGTCAGTGCAACCTTCCCTTCCCCTTCCTTCTCTTCCTCTTCCTAGAGAAAAAAGAGAAAAAGAAAAGCAGAAAAGAAAGAACCAAAGAAAAGAATAAAATAAAAAGATAAAAAAGAGATATACCATCTCTATCTTATCCTATCCCATCCTATCCGCCTGCCTACGGCAGGCTTTATTATTTGCCCGCCAAAAGTACGAGTCAGAGAGAAAGGAGTGGTTTAATGGGCAGTTTATCCAAGTATGAGCAGGAAACGGTCATCAATTTTAATGCAGGGGAGCAGACAGCAGTTGTTTATACCCGAGATAAGGCAGTTATGAGAAAACTTGACGCATTAGTTATCGCATTCCCAGAGGTTTATAAGCTGGTAGGCGAAACAGATATTGATAAGACCTATTCCATGCCTAAATCATGCGTTAGTTATCGTAAGCCGAGAAAACTGGATGATAAATACAGAGAACAAAAAAGAAGGCAAATGGCACAGTATAATATGCAAAGGTAAATCGTTGAAAAAATGTATGTTCAATGATATAATTCTCTCTACTGAAGGTATGTGTAAAGGAGACTAAAATGGTTAACTTGGACGCTGAGATATATGAGCACTTAAATAAACAGATAAAAATAAATGAACTCCGTTATTTATCGTCCGGCGATGATAGTGATACTTTTTTGTGTAATGAACAATATGTTGTGAAAGTTCCTAAACGAGATTCTGTTAGAATTTCTCAGAAACGAGAGCTTGAATTGTATCGTTTTTTAGAAAACTGTAAGCTATCTTATCAAATCCCTGCGGTAGTGTATCAAAGTGACCGATTTAATATTATGAAATATATTAAAGGGGAACGTATTACTTATGAGCAGTATCATAAGTTGAGTGAAAAGGAAAAGGATGCCCTTGCATATGATGAAGCGACGTTTTTGAAAGAGTTACATTCCATAGAGATTGATTGTTCTGTCAGTTTGTTTTCAGATGCTCTGGTGAATAAGAAAGATAAGTTTTTGCAAGATAAAAAATTACTTATAAGTATTCTGGAAAAGGAGCAGCTGTTAACTGATGAGATGTTGGAACATATCGAAACAATATATGAAAACATATTAAGCAATGCTGTTTTATTTAAATATACCCCTTGTTTGGTACATAATGATTTCAGTGCAAATAACATGATTTTTAGAAATAATAGACTGTTTGGAGTTATTGATTTTGGCGATTTTAATGTAGGTGACCCGGATAATGATTTTTTGTGCTTGCTGGATTGTAGTACAGATGATTTCGGGAAAGAATTTGGCAGGAAGGTATTAAAATACTATCAGCATAAGGCGCCGGAAGTAGCAGAAAGAAAAGCAGAGCTTAATGATGTATATTGGTCGATAGACCAAATCATTTATGGTTATGAAAGAAAAGATAGGGAAATGTTGATTAAGGGTGTTTCTGAATTGCTACAAACACAAGCAGAGATGTTTATATTTTAGCAGGAAAAGATGATGTGAAATTATATTATGGAAGAGGTGAATTATGTTGGAAAAAAAGCGAGTTTCCTTTCGCCCGATGAATGAGGATGATTTAGTTCTAATGTTAAAATGGCTGACAGATGACCGTGTTCTTGAATTCTACGACGGTAGAGATAAAAAACATACACAGAAAACGATTCGTGAGCATTATACAGAGCAATGGGCGGATGAGATTTATCGAGTCATCATTGAATATGATACAATTCCTATCGGTTACGCACAAATATATAGAATTCAGGGGGAACTTTTCGACGAATATAATTACCATGAGACGGAAGAAAAGATTTATGCGATGGACCAATTTATCGGTGAGCCGGAATATTGGAATATGGGAATCGGTGCAGAATATTGCAGAGTAGTATGCCAATATCTACGAACGGAAATGGATGCCGATGCGGTGATTCTTGACCCACGAAAAAATAATCTACGAGCAGTACGAGCATATCAGAAGGCAGGATTTAAAATAATTAAGGAACTTCCCGAACATGAGCTACACGAGGGGAAAAAGGAAGATTGTGTGCTGATGGAATGGAGAGTGTAATGCTAAAAGATTCCCGCTTATGTAGGGTTAAATTTTCAGTTCCATAAAGCAGTTTATTTAAATATCGCACACCCAAAGGTGGCATGGAAATTAAAACCATGACCACCTTTTTTAGTATGACGGGCATGTTATCAATCTGTGGTGAAAGTCCACTAAGGGCGTAGTTGCCAGCGAACCTCATAGTAATTCCCAAGGTTTGTATCGTGAGATGCAGGCGAGAAGAAGGGATAGCAAAATTGTAGCCTGACGAACAGAAACCTAATACTAAGGCTTGCACGGTGGATAAGCGGGCTAAAAGTCGTGAAGTCCAAAAGGCAACCGTAAACTATGCAAGTAGATTAGGCAGGTAGACAAGGAAAGATTGGTGGCTTATCCCGTGAGGTCTCACTAGCGAATAAGTAGTAACAACGAATAGTGAGAAGTCAGCAAAAGCCATAGTAGTATTGAAGCCTTTGCAATGGAGGTGGAGCGAAGGGCTGAATAATTCAAAGTCAAATGGACTTGCAAAAGCCTGTATCCATATCCGACGAGAAAATCGTACCAAAGACGTAACGGCGGAAAATTTTCACAGGAGCTAGGAGTAAGAGGATACAGAGCATAACAAAGAAAGGAGACAATCCAAATGTCAGAACTGCTAGAACAAATACTCAGTAGAGAAAACATGTTTGCAGCACTAAACAAAGTGAAAGCAAATAAAGGAGCAGGAGGAATAGATGGAATATCCACCGAAGAAATAGACCAATATCTCAAAAACAACTGGGTAGAAATTAGAGACAAAATTCGAAGAAGAAAGTATAAACCAAAACCGGTCAGAAGGGTAGAAATACCAAAACCAAATGGAGGTGTACGCAATCTAGGAATACCAACAGTAGTAGACAGAGTAATAGAACAAGCAATTGCACAAGTTCTAACACCAATAGCAGAACCACACTTTAGTGATAATAGTTACGGTTTTAGACCAAAACGCAAAGCACAACAAGCGATAGTGAAATTGCTTGAATACTTTAACGACGGATACACCTATATTGTAGACATAGACCTAGAGAAATTCTTTGATAACGTCCCACAAGACAAACTCATGACCTTGGTTCATAACCTCATAAATGACCCAGACACAGAATCCCTAATTAGGAAATATCTTAATGCGGGAGTAATGATAAAAGGAAATTATGAGAAAACACCCAAGGGAACACCACAAGGAGGAAATCTATCGCCCCTTCTAAGTAACATAATGCTAAACGAATTAGACAAAGAACTAGAAGCAAGAGGACTACACTTTGTAAGATATGCAGACGACTGCATAATAGCCGTAGGAAGTAGCGCAGCAGCTAACAGAGTAATGGCAACAGTAACAAAGTGGATAGAAAAGAAACTAGGATTAAAAGTAAATGCAACAAAATCCAAAGTTACAAAACCAAGAAAACTAAAATATTTAGGATATGGATTCTGGAAAAACAAAGCAGAATGGAAAGCAAGACCACACAAAGACTCAGTTAAAAGATTTCAAAGAAAATTGAAACAGTTGACAAAAAGGAGTTGGTCAGTACCAATGACCTATAGAATCAACAGACTGAACCAAGTAATTAGAGGGTGGATAAACTATTTTAGACTAGGAGATATGAAGACGGTTCTTAGAAAGATAGATGAACGACTTAGAACAAGAATGAGAATAGTCATATGGAAGCAGTGGAAGACAAGTGGGAAACGCCTATGGGGACTTCGAAAGTTAGGAGTTCCGATGTGGATGGCAAAACAGTCAGTAGGATTTGGAGATCACTATCAAGCGGTTGCCAAAACCACAGGACTACATCATATAAACAAAGAAATCCTCACAAAGCGAGGACTTCAAAGTTGTTTGGATTATTATTTGAATTAAACCGCTGTATGCCGAACGGCACGTACAGTGGTGTGAGAGGGGCTACATGTTAGCTCCTACTCGATTTATACAAAATCAAGGAAAAGGAGATTGAAAATATGTTACAGAACAATGAAAAATCAGCAGAGGTTTTAAAAGCAGAGAAGATTGTGGAACAGGCTAAGGCAAGACTGGCAGAAGCCAAGAGAAAGGCAAGTCAGCAGAAGCGAAAAGAGGAAAATCAGCACAAGTACATGATGGGTGGCATTGTTCACAAATATTTCCCAGAGTGTTATCAGTTTGATGAGCAGGAGCTGAACAGAATTATTGCTTCGGGGATGAAGTCGGAGCAGTGCCAGCGCATTATTGAAATCGTGAAAAAGGAAAGTGCTGACAAGCGTGAGAATGCAGTTGTAAAAGCTGAAAGTGAGGTGGCAGGGGATGAAGGTACTGGCAAAAGTGAAAATGCCTAAGACCAGTCAACGAGATTTTCTCGTTGCGCACAGATATACCATCTGCGATGGTATGTGCGCTCTCCGAGGGGTCTTGCAGACAGCTGTTGCCTGCCCAAGGCAGTCAAAAGGGAACACTGCGTTTTCCCTTCGGTGCAGAGGGCGCACCTACCCATTTGCATACTTTGCGTTCAGTGAAGCTCTAAAGAGCGGAGCTGCACTGCCCACAAAGTCAACCGATACCGCACAATCCACAGTATCGGTCTGCCACAGCCTATGCAGGAGAGTGAGGTGTGGCTATGGCAGTTAAAAACCTAAGTACCCGAGTTGCCATTATCGGAAGAGGTGCAAAGTGCAGAGGTGGTTCATCCGCAGTTGACAAGTCTGCATATATCAGCCGTACCACCATGTACTCTGAATATGACGGAACAACCTATTACCCGAAGTATACCGAGGATTTGGTGCATAATGAGGTCATGCTTCCGGTCAATGCACCAGCAGAATATTCAGACCCATCGGTGCTATGGAACTCCGTTGAAATGAGGGAGAGTAAATCTGCCAAAGCACAGCTGGCGAGGTCATATAAAATCAATCTGCCGAATGAGTGGAGTTATGAGCTTGCCATAGAGGTAATGAGGGATTATGTGAAAAGGAATTTTGTGGATGATGGAATGTGTGCGCAGTTTGCCATCCATGACTCCGAAAACCCGAATACGCACCAGCGCAATCTTCACTGTCATATTATGCTTACCATGCGCCCGATTTTGGAAGATGGTTCATGGGGAGATAAGCAGAAGAAGATTTATGCACTGGACGCAGACGGAAACAAGATAAGAAAAAAGAATGGGCAATATAAATGCACCACGCAGGATGTGACTGGATGGAACAGCAGGGAGAATGCCAGGAAGTGGCGCAAGGATTTAGCTGACACCATAAATGCGGTCAATGATAAAAACGGATTAAGGGAGAATTTTTGGGAGCATAGGTCATTTGCGGAGCAGGGCCTTGATACCATACCACAGATACATTTGGGAGAGAAAGCCAGTGCGCTGGAAAGGGCAGGAATACAGACAGAGAGAGGGAATGTCAACCGCAGGATAATGGAGCAGAATAAGGCTATTCTTACTGCAAAAATGCTTGTGGCAAAAGCAGAGGAACAGTTGCAGAAGCTTGTTAATTCCAAGCCAGTTGAAGCAGTACGCAATACTGCAAATGAAGTCCTTGATATGATTAGGGCAGTTGTCGGCAAAAAGGGCAGACTGGAATTGCCAGTAATCAAGAGCAAATATTTGAGGAAGATTTCTCAAAGACAGGCATTGCAGGAGCAGGAGAGAATGGAGCGTTTTGTTGTGGTAAATCAGATTGAGAGCTTTGAGCAGTTGCAGGAGTTTAAGGAACAGCGAGAGCCAGCCTATGAGAAGCTGTCAGCGGAGCGACAGCAGATTGCAGAGCAGATAGCAAGACTGGAGCAGTTGCTTGTGGCATACAGCGAGTATGAGCCTTATATCGTGTATCATAAGACAAGTAATTCGCTGAAAGGATTTGCCAAGCGTAAATATGATAAGGAGCATGAAACGGAGCTTAGAGAATACGACAGTTATCGTGCGAAATTAAAGAAAATGCTGTCCTCTGATGAGAAGATTACACCGAAGAAATGGACAGCGGAAAAGGCGAAGCTGGAAGGGCGATTGCAGGAGAGCAATCCCGACTATGCAAGAGTGGTTACAGAGCTTGCATCCACAGAGGTTATTGAGCATAACCGTAAAATGCTTGCCATGACACGAGAAGCCGAGCAGAACCAACGCAGTCAGATACACAGCAGGAATAAAAATGAACAGTTATTATAACAGCGAAAGGGCAGTTTACAAGTAATGGTTTGTAGCTGTCCTTTTTGCATGAAGGGAGAGAAGAACATGGAAGAAGTAAAGAAAGTGAATACAGAGAATTTCAAGAAAAGGATAGGAAATACCACTTATCGTGTAAGGGTGCATTTTCCGCAGAATACCAAGCGCACTTTTACGGACAGCGTGAATACGCTGATTATGAATGAATGTACCAGCAAAAAGAAATAAATCCACATCCTACCTTGACAAATACTCACAGAGGATACGCTGCTGGCTGCGATGGAGAACGCGGGCAAGGAGGATATGCCAGATGATGCCGAGCGCAAGGGCATTGGCACCCCGGCGACCCGTTCCGGTATCATTGAAAAGCTGGTGTCCTCCGGTTTTGTGGAGCGCAGGAAGTCCAAGAAGATCACAAATCTGATGCCCACCTCTACCGGCACGGCACTTATTACGGTTCTTCCCGAACAGCTCCAGTCACCGCAGCTCACCGCCGAATGGGAACACCGCCTGAAAGAGATCGAGCGCGGCGAAATCGCCCCGGACAGCTTCATGGATGGGATCGCCGCCATGCTGAATGAGCTGGTGCAGACCTACAAACCCATCCCCGGTACGGAAGTCCTGTTCCCCTCCGGGCGTGAGGTAGTCGGCAGGTGTCCCCGCTGCGGAGCCGAGGTGACGGAATCACCGAAAGGCTTTTTCTGTGAGAACCGTGCCTGTTCCTTTGTTCTCTGGAAAAACAGCCGCTTTTTCACCGCCAAGAAAAAGGCGCTGACAAAATCCCTTGCCGCTGCGCTTTTGAAAAATGGCCGCGCCCCGCTGAAAGGCTGCTACTCGGAAAAGACCGGGAAAACCTATGATGCCAGCGTTTTTTTGGAGGACGATGGGCAGCGCGCGGGCTATAAGCTGGTGTTCGACAATGACTGATACGCCGCGTATGGATCACAAGCAGCTCCGCCGCGCCAAGAAGCTCATTCGGAAGCTCTGCTGTAATTACGATCATGGCAACTGCCTCGCGCTGGACGATGGAGAGCCTTGCGTCTGCGTACAGGGTATTTCCTACTTGCTGCTGTGCAACTGGTTCCGAAACGCGGTGCTTCCCGCCGACCATGAGCTGCTGGCCGACGTGATGCGGGAAAGGCCGGGAAAGCGCTGCGCCGTCTGCGGTAAGCCGGTCTATTCTTCCTCCAATCGCGCCAAATATTGCCCCGCCTGCGCCAAGCAGGAACGCCGAAAGCAGGACGCCAAACGAAAGCGTGAACAATACTGGAACCTCCGCAAATAGAGGGCGTAAAAGCCCCGTGCCGCAAGGCTTTTTCCATGCGGAATCACAAGGGGCTGCGTCATTCTATCCGCAAGCTCAAAAACAACGTCTATCTGCGGAGAATCGCCCCTGTGCAGGATGTGTTTTCTTCTGCGCAGGGGCGCTATTTTTTCTGAAAGGAGATCATCATGGCTGAAAAACAAACCAGCAAAGACCGGATGCGGGAGATCGTTGACAGCATCGAAAAAGGCATCAAGGAGCTGTTCGAGAGCGATAAGTACCGGCAGTATCTCTCCACTATGAGCCGCTTTCACCGCTACTCGGTCAACAACACCATGCTCATCTATATGCAGCGCCCCGACGCCACCCATGTGGCGGGCTTCAACAAGTGGCGTGATCAGTTCGGCAGGAACGTCCTGAAAGGCGAAAAAGGTATCCGCATCATCGCTCCTACTCCCTATAAGAAAAAGGTCGAGGAAATCAAGACCGACCCCGAAACCAACGCGCCGATACTGGATGCAGACGGCAAGGCCATCATTGAGGAAAAGGAAATCCGTATTCCTATGTTCAAGGTGGTGTCCGTCTTTGATGTGTCACAGACTGCGGGAAAGCCCTTGCCCCAGCTTGCCGCCGATCTGAGCGGCAATGTGCAGCAGTATGAGGTTTTCATGGAGGCGCTGCGCCGCGCTTCTCCCGTTCCGATGGAGATAAAGCCCGTTGCGCGGGATACGGACGGCTTTTTCAGCATTAAGGCGCAGAGCATCACCATCCGCGCCGGTATGAGTGAGGTGCAGACGGTATGCGCCGCCGTCCATGAGATTGCCCACGCCAAGCTCCACGACTACGAACACATGACGGAGCTTGCGGACGATGGTGAGACGATCCTTGTCCCCGGCGAAAAGAGCCGTAACACCGAGGAGGTCGAGGCTGAAAGCATCTCCTATGCGGTCTGCCAGTATTACGGTATTGAAACGGGAGAAAACAGCTTCGGCTATATCGCCACATGGTCAAAGGGCAAGGAGCTGAAAGAACTTCGCGCCAGTCTGGAAACCATCAACAAGACTGCCTCCGAGCTGATTACGGACATTGACCGGCACTTTGCGGAGATTTGCAAGGAGCGCGGCATCAATCGTGAAGAAGTGAGCGCCACACAAACAGACGAAGCGCTTTATCTTGTGGATGGCTCGGTATATCTCCATGTGCAGCATACAGACGGCGGTTGGGACTATTCGCTCTACGACAAGGAAAGCAAAAAGCTGCTGGATGGCGGTGTTATTGACAGCAGCTCCATCGAAGATTCGCCGGTTGCATCTGTTGCCGGGGCTGTCCGAACGGAGGTGTTTGCCATTCAGGGCATGACACCAACCAAGGTGACATTTGCAGATATGAAAATTCTGGAGGATTTACAGGAGGCGCAGATTACGCCGCCCTTGGACAGCGAACAGATCACCGGCGCAGTCGCTGTTCCCACCGATGCGGCAGATAATATGCTCCCGGAGCTGGAACAGGCCGTCCCGATGCCTGACCCCACGCTGACGGTGGACGATATGCGCAACTATGGGTATCTGGATAGTGATATGCTCCCGCTTTCCAAGGATCGGGCGGTGGAGCTTCTGGAACATGACATCACGGTTTATATGCTCTATCCCGACAACGCCGAGGAAATGGTCTTTGAAGCCGAGGACATCATCAAGCACGACGGAATGTTCGGCGTCACAAGACCGGATTGGGATGCGGTCAAAGGCCATATCCCACCCCGCGATGTGGAGCAGCGTTTTTTGAACAGTCTCACCGATTCTATGGCGATCTACCAACTGCGCCGGGATGCGCCGGTGGAGCTGCGTTTTGCCAACCTCGGCAGTCTGGCCGCGCCGCCTGACCCGGCCAACTATGAAGCCGTCTATACCCGTGAGGTGTACCCGGACGATGATACCGGCAGAATCCTTGAAAACTTCTACTACATTTTCAACGACGAGCGCCCCGGCGATTTTGTGGGACACAGCCTCTCCGTCAGCGACATCGTTGCGCTGAAACAGGACGGCAAGGTATCCTATCACTACTGTGACAGCATGGGATTTCAGGAGCTGCCCACCTTTCAGAAACCGGAGAATTATCTGAAAGCCGCCGAGATGTCGATGGAAGATGATTACGGCATGATCGACGGCATTATCAACAACGGCCCCAAACAGCCCACCATCGCCGACCTTGAAGCACAGGTCAAGGCCGGTATGTCCATCTCCTTGATGGATTTGGCAGAGGCGGCACACCGGGAAAAGAAGAAATCTGTGCTGGAGCAGCTTAAAAGCCAACCGGCCCAAGAACGTCCACACAAAACAGCGCCCAAAAAGAGCGCGGAAAAGGAGCTTTGATATGAACATCACCTTTGAAGAACAGCAGCTTATGAGCCTCTACAACACCGGCACCCGCACGGGCTTGATCGCGGCGCTGGAGGAAATGCGCGGCTACCTCGCTGCGGATGAAACGGAGCTGCGGGAGCTGACGGACAGCGCCATCGCAAAGCTGCGCAGGATGAGCAACGAGGAATATGACGCGCTTGACCTGTTCCCCGATTTTGAAAAGGAGGATATGGATGCCGAGTAAAGTACAGCTCTATGCGCAGATGGCAGACCGCACGGCGGAGCAGATCACGGGAAACTACCAGAAGTGGACGGCATTTCTGACCACCGCCGCAAGGCTGTATAAGTACCCCTACAACGAGCAGCTCATGATCTTCGCCCAGCGCCCGGAAGCCACGGCCTGCGCGGAATACGACCTTTGGAATAAGCAGATGCGCCGCTATGTGCGGCGAGGCAGCAAGGGCATCGCCCTTGTGGATACCAGCAGCGACCAACCCAAACTCCGATATGTATTCGATGTTTCCGATACCAGCGGCGGCGAGAACTCTCGCCGCCCTTATCTTTGGGAATACCGGCAAGAGCATCGTGAGGTGGTATCTGCGGCGCTGGAACAGCGCTTCGACGTTTCCGGTGAAAGCGGGCTTGCCGATCAGTTGGAGCGTGTGGCGGCGCAGCTTGTAGATGAATACTGGCACGACAATCGGCGCGATATTGTCGGCATCGTTGACGGTTCCTTTCTGGAAGGTTATGATGATTTCAACATCGGAGCCGCTTTTCGGAACGCCGCCGTTGTCAGCACCACCTATGCGCTGCTGTCCCGCTGCGGGATGCAGCCGGGAGATTACTTCGAGCATGAGGATTTTCTGAACGTCTTTGATTTCAACACCCCTCAGACCGTCGCCGCTCTTGGAACGGCCATCAGCCAGTCCAGCGAGCTGGTGTTGCGGCAGATCGAAGTCACCATCAAGAATTATGAGCGCGAGAAAATCGCGGAAAGGAGCGAAAGCCATGAGCGAACTGACCTACACCCGCAGCGGGGATTATCTGATTCCCGACCTGAGCCTGACAGAGCAGCCGCAAGCCCCGCTGGGCAAGTACGGCAGGATGCGGAAGGATTACCTGAAGGAGCATCGTCCGGTGCTGTGGAACAGCCTGCTGCTGTCCGAGAGGCTGTACCCCCATCTGCGGGAGATCGACGAGGCGGCGGACAACCGGCTGGAACAGATGATGCCGGAGCTGATGAAGTCGGCGGGCGTGACGGAATCGCTGAAAGCCAGCGACCCGATGAAGTGGGTAGGGCTGATGAACACGCTGAAGGCGCAGGCCGAGGAAACGATCCTCACGGAACTGGTGTTCAGCTAAATATGTTCGATGCCCCTGCTGGGGCGCAGATGTCCTTCTTCCCCTCAGAGGCAGAACAAATTCAATCCATCGCAGAAGCGGAGAGTGTAACACCCTCCGCTTTTTCTATGTTCATTTCTCAGGATGATATTGACCACATCCTGCGCGCGGGCGGTAATGCGGATGCAGCGAGGATGAAAATTGCTGCGGAATTCTCCAAGCAAAAACCTTTAGAGGATCGCGCGGCATTTCTGAAAGCTCTTTACCACGGCGGCAACGGCCTGATTACGGATAACGGCAGGCTTTCCGCATGGTACGGGGACGATGGTATCCATATTGCAACCGGAGATACCTCTCGCTATCTTCGTTCTGCCCAAGTGATAGGCTGGGCAGATGCGGCGGAGCGTATTGAGGAGCTTCTGGACGGCGGCGCATTTGCCACCAATCTTGAGGTCACGGAAGCCCCGCGCTATGAGCGGCTGGGTATTGCTGTGGATGTCTGGAACCTTTATCACGATTTCTCGGATGAAGCAAAGTCGCTGGGGTATCTGTCCTGCTTGGGCAATATCCATAGCACCAGCTTTCCAGAGGAAACGGAGCGTCTGACGGACGATCTGCTGAATCCGGCGTTTCGTGAAAGGCTTCTGTTGGAATACAAGGTATTCATGGACGCATACCGCGAATACCGTGCGCTTCTGCGTTTCCATTTCCACCGTCCGCAGGCGCTTCTTACACGTATGGAAGATCTGTCATTGCCGCGCAAAGAATATCACTTCGATATGGCGGCTGTTCCGAAGACGGGCCGGTTTATCACTGAAGATGAAATTGCGGCTTCTCTTGCAAATGGAAGCGGCTTTGAGGGTGGAAAGACCCGCATCTATGAGTTTTTCCAGACTCCGCACACGACAAAAGAGAGCGCTGATTTTCTGAAAAAGGAGTACGGCATCGGCGGGCATACCCATGCCGTATCCAGAGAAAGCGGCAGCTATGAAGATCACGGCAGCAAAGGCATCACGCTGAAAAAAGCGGGCTGTGCAGATGTTCAGATGAATTGGAACAAGGTCGCTTCGCGTATCTCTGAGCTGATTCGGATGAACCGCTATTTTACACCAGACGAACAGGCGCTTTATGATAAGGCGCAGGCACAGGATGTGGTGCGAAACACCGCCTACGACAGCTATAACGCCATCAAGGAAGCCCACCCGGACAACATCGTGCTGTTTCAGGTGGGCGATTTCTTTGAGATGTATGGCGGGGACGCAAAACAGGCGGTGGAGCTACTGGATATGAACCTGACCACCCGCAATATCCCCGGCGCTGGCCGTGTGGAAATGTGCGGCGTTCCGGCGCACAATTTAGAGATGTATGTAGAGAAATTGCGCGATAAGTATGATGTGACGATTGCCGAAGCGCCGGACTTTAGAGCTGAGCGCCACATTTACACCCTGCGCTCCGTTGACCATGAAGCGGAGGCCGCCATCAATGCTTATGAAGCGGAGTTCGGCGCGGACGGCACGAGGGTGTTCCGCGATCCTGCCGCAGAGCAAGTTCAGCCCACGGTGCAGGAGCTGTTCGAGAGATACCGCCTGAGCGTGGGCAACGCGCTTTCCAAGGATGAAGCATTTCTCAACGCCTGCCGCAACTCCGACCGTCAAAACGCCTATCTGGAGGGCGCGGCGGCAATCCGGCGCATCGTCACAGAATCCGGCGATTTGCAGCTCACACGGCTCTATTTCGATATGCCCGCGTTCCACAACCGGCTCCATCAGGAGCTTTTGGACGAGCTTTACCCCACGCTGGCAACGACGGTTACGCCCTCGCCCTACAAGGTCACGCAGGCGGACATTGACGCGGCCTTGCAGCAGTGGAACGGCAGGATTGAAAGCAAGCACGCAGTTGTCCGCTATATGAAGGCTCACGCCCGCGACCGGGACACCGCCGCATGGCTGGCAGCGGAATACGGCGTTGGCGACAGCTCCAAGCCGCTGCAAATCTCCGTGGGAAATTCCGAGCCGGTCACGCTGTCATGGGCAAAGGTGCAGCGGCGCATTGCGCAGCTCATTCAATCCGATAACTTCTACACCGAGCAGGAACAGGACAACTTTGACAATATTGACCCCATCGCCATCCGGGAAGCGCTTGCTGAACGCGGTATTGTGGGCGGGCGCATTGTGGACGCGGAGGCTAATCGCAACAGCCCCTTCGTCCGGCAGGTCATGGCGGATGTGGCGCGGATCGCGGCGCAGGAAGCGCAGGCGGCGCACATGGACTCACCGGACCGTTTTTCCATCCGTCTGCACCCCAACGAGGGCGGCATTACCGGCATCTGGGACTCGGCCCTTGACCGCTTCTATGAGGAGGGTGGGCAGGTGCTTCGCTTCGCGGAGCAATCTAACGCCATTGACTACCTCTCCAGTATTCAGCGCAGCCGCGGTATGGAGCCGGACGCGCCGGTTTTCACAACGCCGCTGGGGAATGCCTATCGCGTGGGCGACGGCTTTTCCTCCACCGCAGCCGAACAGCGGGATACTCTGATGGTGGTCGAGCGTGTAGACGAAGATAATGTTTGGTACACTCTGCCAAGCGTCCCGGAACAGGAAACGGTCAGCGTAGACCGCACCGTTTTTGAGCGTTACCTCGACACCGGCTATTTCTTCGCTGCGGAGCAGACGCAACCTGTCAAGGAGATCACTGCCGAAAACGAACAGGAAAACATGATTTTCCGTGCGCCGTATGCCGTGGGCGATACCGTCTATCTGGACAACACCCCCTTTGAGATCACGGAGGTCGGCGCGCTCAATGTGCAGCTTCGTGACCCAGCACTCCGCTATCCCGTATTCCGCGCCGAAAGCCGCGAGAATTTTGAACGGCTGCTGCGCCGGGATGAGCGGAACGTCGCCATAACAGATTTCCTTCCCGCACGGAGCAGAAACGACGACCTCCGCGACCTCCTGATGAACGGCATCCTCACGCCTGACATCCGGGACGAGGTGCGGGAGCTGTTCCGGCAGGGCGAGGGCAACGCCGCCATCGGTGCGTATCTTTCCAACGTTTTCGCCGCGTCGGACGCGGACACCATGACGCTGGAGGACGGCACCGAGGCAGATTTCATCACCTCAAGAAGCGGCTTTCAGGCGCAGGTGCATGGGGAAAAGGGCGTACACGCCCTCGGATTGTCGTGGCCGGACGCCGCTCCCGTGCTGCGCGCCGTTTTTCTGGAGGAAGCGCAGGCGCAGAGCCGGACACAGGCACAGCCTGAACCAGATATTTCTCATCCTGAGCAGCCAGCATCGGAGGCGACTGAACCGGAGCAGCCGCAGTTTACCACGGAAACCGTAGCGTTCTACCCCGGCGAGAAAAGCCAGCTTCCCTATGACATTGAAATCCAGACTATCCGCACTACCGAGCCGGAGCATGACCCGCCCGCACCGCTGCCGCCTGCGGAAAACTTCCGTATCACGGATGACAATTTAGGCATCGGCGGCGCAAAGGCGAAGTTCCGGGCGAATATGGCGGCAATCAATCTTCTGAAGGAGCTGGAGTTTGAGGGCGCACAGGCCACGCCTGAACAGCAGGAAATTCTCTCCCGCTATGTCGGCTGGGGCGGACTTGCGGATGCTTTTGATGAAAGAAAGGATAACTGGAAAGACGAATTTGCGGAGCTGTACGCCACGCTATCCCCGGAGGAATACGCCGCCGCCAGGGCTTCCACGCTGAACGCCCACTACACCAGTCCCACGGTTATCAAGGCAATCTATGAAGCCGTTGGAAACATGGGCTTCCAGACCGGCAACATCTTGGAGCCTGCCATGGGCGTCGGGAATTTTTTCGGACTTCTCCCGCAGGAGATGCAAGGAAGCCGCTTGTACGGTGTGGAGCTGGACAGCATCACCGGGCGCATTGCCAAGCAGCTTTACCCCAAGGCGGACATTACCGTGGCAGGCTTTGAAACCACCGACAGGCGGGATTTCTTCGACCTTGCCATCGGCAATGTCCCCTTTGGCCAGTATCAGGTCAACGACCGGGCTTACAACAAGCTCGGTTTTTCCATTCATGACTACTTTTTCGCCAAAACGCTGGATCAGGTGCGTCCGGGCGGCGTGATCGCCTTTGTGACCTCCCGCTACACCATGGATAAGCAGTCTCCCGAAGTCCGCAAATACATCGCGCAGCGGGCGGAGCTGTTGGGCGCGATCCGCCTGCCCAACAATGCGTTCAAGGCCAACGCCGGTACGGAGGTGGTGTCGGACATCCTCTTTTTACAGAAAAGAGATCGTCCTATTGACATTGAGCCGGATTGGGTGCATTTGGGCGAAAATGAGGACGGATTCTCTATCAATCAGTATTTCATCGACCACCCGGAGATGGTGCTGGGGCGGCAGACCTCGGAAAGCACGCAGTACGGCAGGCAGGACTTTACTGTGGAACCGTATGAGGATTTGGACCTTGCCACGCAGCTTAGATACGCCATTCAGAATATCGGCGGCAAGTACGAAGCCGCAGAGCTGCCTGACCTCGGTGAGAACGAAACCATACAGGATACCATTCCCGCAGACCCCAACGTGAAGAATTACAGCTATGCCGTGGTGGACGGTGAGGTGTACTACCGGGAGAACTCCGTCATGGTCAAGCCCAACCTGAACGCCACCGCAAAGGAGCGCGTGAAGGGAATGGCAGAGCTGCGGGACTGCGTTCACCGGCTCATCGACCTTCAGATGTGGGAATCCGACGATGTTTCCATCCGCGCCGAACAGCAGAAGCTCAACCGCCTCTATGACCGCTTCACCGAAAAATACGGCCTCATCAACAGCCGGGGCAACGCCCTCGCCTTTGCAGACGACAGCTCCTATTACCTGCTCTGCTCCCTTGAGATGCTGGACGATGAGGACAAGACCAAGCTCAAGGGCAAGGCGGATATGTTCACCAAGCGCACCATCCGGCAGCGTCAGTCCGTCACCAGCGTGGACACCGCCGCAGAAGCCCTCGCCCTGTCCATTGGGGAAAAAGCCCGCGTGGATATGGCGTATATGTCCCAGCTCACCGGCAAAAGCGAGGACGACATCATTGACGAGCTGAACGGCGTCATTTTCCTCGACCCTGTTTACAGCGACTGGCAGACAGCGGATGAATACCTCTCCGGCAACGTGCGGCAAAAGCTGCGGGAGGCGGAGAAAGCCGCCGTTGACAGTCCCGGCTATCTGCCCAACGTGGAAGCGCTGCAAGCGGCGCAGCCCAAAGACCTCGACGCTTCGGAAATCGAGGTGCGCCTCGGCGCGACGTGGATCGACAAAAAGTACATTCAGCAGTTCATGTTCGAGCTGCTGGAGCCGCCTCTGTATGCCCGCCGCTCCTTGGAGGTCAACTACTCAGAGTTCACGGCGGAGTGGAACATCTCCGGCAAGAACAGCATCCCCTACAACGACATCAACGCCCGCATGACCTACGGCACCGACTGCGCCAACGCCTACAAAATCCTTGAAGATACGCTGAACCTGCGGGACGTGCGCATCTACGACACCGTAAGGGACGCGGACGGCAAGGAAAAACGTGTCCTCAACAGTAAGGAAACCACCCTCGCCCAGCAGAAGCAGCAGGCCATCAAGGAGGCGTTCCGTGACTGGATATGGCGCGACCCCGACAGGCGGCGGGAGCTGGTGCAGCTCTACAATGAGCGCTTCAATTCCACCCGTCCCCGGGAGTACGACGGCAGGCACCTGATCTTTCCGGGCATGAATCCTGAGATTACCCTGCGGGAGCATCAGCTCAATGCCATCGCCCACGACCTCTACGGCGGCAACACCCTCCTTGCCCATGAGGTGGGCGCGGGCAAGACCTTTGAGATGATCGCCGCCGCCATGGAGGGAAAGCGCCTCGGCCTGTGCCAGAAATCCCTCTTTGCGGTGCCGAACCACCTGACGGAGCAGTGGGCGTCGGAGTTCCTGCGGCTCTATCCCTCCGCCAATATCCTTGTGGCCACCAAAAAGGACTTTGAGACACGAAACCGCAAGAAGTTCTGTGCAAGGATCGCCACCGGCGACTATGACGCCGTTATCATCGGCCACAGCCAGTTTGAGCGCATCCCCGTGTCCAGAGAGCGGCAGGAACGGCTCTTGCAGGAGCAGATCTGGGAGATCGAGGACGGCATTTCGGAACTCAAGGCCAGCCG
>ERZ773147.1035-NODE-1035-length-30547-cov-7.280861_pt1 | contig 30547 bp, 28 predicted proteins | sample MGYA00580851_ERZ773147 | MGnify/ENA primary metagenome ERZ773147 (study PRJEB29015, sample SAMEA2737818) | human gut metagenome | biome: human gut; feature: human-associated habitat; material: faeces | place: China | collected 2012 ... | reverse complement strand
TGTTCCGGCAAAAGTCATTAGGAGTCTAGAAGTATGAAGATACGAGATTTACTGAGCAGTAAGGTGACAAGAAATGCAAGCTGGATTATTGCCGGACGGGTATATCACATGCTGCTTGCGTTTTTTGTTGGATTACTTACGGCACGATACCTGGGACCAAGCAATTTCGGACTGATTAATTATGCTGCAACATACACATCTTTCTTTGCATCATTCTGTACGCTTGGAATCAATTCGGTTATCGTAAAGAATTTTGTGGATCATCCCGATGAGGAAGGCGAAACCGTTGGATCGGCGATTGTCCTTAGAACGGTTTCCAGCGTCTTATCAGTACTTATGATGGTGTGTATCACGCTGATCGCTGATAAGGGAGAGACTACGACGCACATTGTAGTGTTTCTCTGCGGCATTGGTGTGGTTTTCCAAGTGATGGACACCCTGGACTATTGGTTTCAATCAAAACTTGAATCGAAATACTCTGCTTTTGCGACGGTAATATCATATACGGTTGTTTCCGCTTATAAAGTGTGGCTGTTGGCAACAGGAAAAAGCGTAGAATGGTTTGCCATTTCGACTTCTATCGACTACATGGTGGTGGCTGTTGTCCTTCTTGTCATGTATAAAAAGCACAATGGCCCTCAGTTTAAGTGCTCAGTACGCAAGGCAAAAGAATTATTCTTTAGTAGCTATCACTTCATTTTAGCTGGCTTGATGGTCTCGATTTACGGCAGTACGGATAAGTTCATGCTGAAACAAATGTTGAATGAGTCGGAAGTGGGATTTTATTCAACGGCAGTTTCACTGTGCAATACATGTGTGTTTTTGCTGACGGCTATAATTGATTCTCTGTACCCAGTTATTTTGCAGTCTTTCGATAATAAGAAGCTGTTTGAACGCAAGAACAAGCAGCTTTATGCAATTGTGTTCTATGTGTCTGTGGGTGTTTCACTTCTCTTTTCGCTCTTAGCGTCTCCGATCGTGAGTATTTTGTATGGTGACGCATACGCCCCGGCTGCAGCTCCGTTGAGAATCATTACATGGTATACAGCATTTTCCTATCTGGGAGTAGCCAGAAATGCATGGGTTGTTTCTTACAGTAAACAAAATTATCTCAAATATTTGTATATCGGAGCAGCAATAACAAATGTATTGCTGAATGCAATTATGATTCCCTTGTGGGGAGCGTCTGGTGCTGCGTTGGCATCGTTGCTGACGCAAATAAGCACAATCCTTTTGTTTCCGGCCCTCATAAAAGACTTGCAGCCAAATGTCAAACTGATGATTGATGCAATTCTTTTGAAGGATGTTTTTTGATAAAAGATTAGGAGGAAAATAAAAATGTCTGCATTTGATAACGCAACCCTTATGATCACTGGTGGTACTGGTTCTTTTGGTTCTACCGTTCTGAAGCACTTCCTGGATTCCGATTTGAAGGAAATCCGCATCTTCTCCCGTGACGAGAAGAAGCAGGATGACATGCGCCATGAGCTTCAGGCCAAGCACCCGGAGAACGCCAAGAAGGTGAAGTTCTATATCGGCGATGTCCGCAATCCTCAGTCTATCCGTGACGCTATGCCCGGTGTTGACTACATCTTCCATGCTGCCGCACTGAAGCAGGTTCCTTCCTGCGAGTTCTTCCCCATGCAGGCCGTCCAGACCAACATCATCGGTACTGATAATATGTTGCACGCCGCCATTGATGCCGGTGTCAAGCGTGTCGTCTGCCTGTCCACCGATAAAGCAGCCTACCCCATCAACGCTATGGGCATCTCCAAGGCCATGATGGAGCACGTCATCTACGCCAATGCCCGTGTGGCTGCTGAGCGTGGCGGCACCACCATCTGCTGCACCCGTTACGGCAACGTCATGTGCAGCCGTGGCTCTGTCATCCCTCTGTTCATCGACCAGATCAAGGCTGGCAATCCCATCACCATCACCGATCCCAACATGACCCGCTTCCTGATGAATCTGGATGAGGCTGTGGATCTGGTTATGTTCGCCTTCCAGCACGCCAATCCCGGCGACCTGTTCATCCAGAAGGCGGATGCCTCTACCATCGGCGATCTGGCTAAGGCTGTCCAGCAGCTGTTCGGCGATACCGGCACGAACATCATCGGCACTCGCCACGGCGAGAAGCTGTTCGAGACCCTGATGACCCGTGAGGAACGTCTGCGCAGTGAGGATATGGGTCATTATTTCCGTGTTGCTGCTGATAACCGTGACCTGAACTACGACAAGTTCGTGGTCAAGGGCGAGGTACATACCATGGCGGACGAGTCCTACACCAGCCACAACACCGAGCGTCTGGATGTGGAAGGTACTGTGAAAAAGATTCTGACCACCGAGTATGTTCAGAATGCACTGAAGGGCATCCCGAATGTCTAAAGAAAAGTTGCTGCTGGTTGGAGCCGGTGGCTTTGGCCGCATGGTGGCTGAACAAGCGATGATAGAATATGACTGTGCCTTTGTAGACGATGGGCAACCTGTGGGCACTGACATCTGTGGCATTCCGGTGGTTGGCGGTCTTGCTGATTTGCCGGAGCTGCGGAAGGAGTATGGCTTGCTGGTGGTGGGAATCGGCAATAATCGGTTCCGAGCACAGGTGTATGAGAAGGCAAAAGCACTTGGCTATGCGTTCCCCAACATCATTGCTCCCAGTGCCTACATCAGTCCATACGCCAAGTTGGGATGCGGCTGTGTGGTGCTGCAAAACGCTTGTGTCCAGAATGGTGCGTCCGTAGGCAACGGTGTTTTGCTGAATGCCGGAACGGAAATCCACTGTGGTGCAGCGGTAGGGGACTACGCCCTAATTTACACCAACAGCGTTGTTCGCACCGGTGCGATTGTGGGAAACTTTACTCGCATCGGCAGTAACTGCACCATCTGCAATCATGCAGCCGTGCCGGATGGCGCGGATATTCCGGACTGCACCGCAGTACATTAAAGAGGTGATAGGATGAACATTCTAGTCACAGGTGCCAAGGGCATGGTGGGAACCGCCCTGTGCAACAACCTGAAAAACATCCGGGACGGCAAGAACAAGACCCGCCCGGCATTGAATATTGAAGAAATCTACGAGTACGATCTGGATTCTACCCCGGCGGAGCTGGACGAGTACTGCCAGAAAGCAGACTTCGTATTCAATCTGGCAGGCGTGAATCGCCCGGAGAACCCGGAAGACTTCATGAAGGGAAACTTCGGTTTTGCTTCTGATCTGCTGAACTGCCTGAAAAAGCACAACAACAAGGCAACCATCATGCTGTCTTCCTCCATTCAGGCTACCATGGCTGGACGCTTCGGAAACAGCGAGTACGGACGCAGCAAGAAGGCTGGCGAGGAACTGTTCTTCCAGTATGCTCAGGAGACCGGGGCAAAGGTGGCCGTCTACCGCTTTGTCAACCTGATGGGCCACAGCCGCCCCAAGTACAACAGCGCCGTCAGCACCTTCTGCTGGGCGGTTGCCAATGACGAGCCCTTCACTGTCAACGACCGCAGTACCGAGTTGGAACTGCTGTACATCGACGATTTGGTAGAGGGAATGTTTGACCTGCTGGAAGGCAAGGAGCAGCACTGTGAATTTGACGGTGTGGAGACAGTTCTGCAAACGGATGGCCGCTACTGCTGCGTTCCCGTGACCCACAAGGTTACGCTGGGCGAGATCGTGGACCTGCTGCAGGAGTTCAAGGCGCAGCCGAGTACGCTCATGATGCCCAAGATGCCGGACGGCTCCTTTGCCAAGAAGCTTTACTCCCTGTACCTGACCTATCTGCCCACAGACAAATTTAAGTACGCTCTGAAAATGAACGTGGACAACCGTGGTTCTTTCACGGAATTGGTTCATACCGCTGACTGTGGGCAGGTGAGCATCAACATCAGCCGTCCCGGAATCACCAAGGGGCAGCACTGGCACAACTCCAAGTGGGAGCTGTTCATTGTGGTGGCAGGTCACGGACTGATTCAGGAGCGAAACATCAACACTGGAGAAACGGTGGAGTTTGAAGTTTCCGGGGACAAAATTGAGGCTGTCCACATGATTCCCGGCTGGACGCACAACATTATCAACCTGTCGGAAACGGAGAATCTGGTGACGGTGATGACCTGCAACGAAATTTTCAACCCGAACCACCCGGACACCTTCTTCGAGCCGGTGTAAAAGAAGATACTGGTTGTCAATAGGAGAATGATATGGAACACAATTTTACATGGAAAAACGACGGTCGCACCAAGGTCATGATTGGTTGCGGTACCCGTCCGGAGATTATCCGACTGGCTGCGGTTATCAAGCGTTGCCGGGAATACTTTGACTGCTGCGTGGTCTACTACAATCAGAACTGGGACAGAAACCTTTCCACCGTGTTTTGGGAGGATTTCGAACTGAAGAACACCTTCGGGGAATATGGCCCGGACATTCTTGTGCCTGTGGTTGGCGAGAATCTGGGTGTGACCTGCGGTAACATTCTGGGACGTAGCTATGAGCTGCTCAGCGAATTGCAGCCGGAGGGCTATCTGGTGCTGGGCGATACCAACTCCTGCCTGTCTGCCATCTCTGCGAAGCGGCTGCACATTCCTCTGTTTCACATGGAGGCCGGCAACCGCTGCAAGGATGAGTGCCTGCCTGAGGAGACTAATCGCCGCATCGTGGATGTAATTTCTGACGTGAATATGTGCTATTCCGAGTTTGCCCGGAAGTATCTGGCGGACACCGGACTGCCCAAGGAACGCACCTACCAGACCGGCTCTCCCATGGCGGAAGTCCTGCACATGAATCTGGAGAAGATCCAGAAAAGCGACGTGCTGGAGCGTCTGGGACTGGAGAAGGACAAGTATATTCTGCTGTCCGCCCATCGGGAGGAGAACATTGACTCTGAAAAGAACTTCCTGAGCTTGTTCACCGCCATCAATGCACTGGCAGAGAAGTACGATATGCCCATCCTGTATTCCTGCCATCCCCGCAGCAAGCACCGTCTGGAAGAAAGCGGCTTCCAGTTGGATCCTCGTGTTCGGGTCAACGAGCCGCTGGGCTTCAACGACTACAATAAGCTGCAAATGAACGCGCTGGCAATCGTCTCCGACTCCGGCACTCTGCCCGAGGAGAGCAGCTTCTATCTGTCCATCGGTCATCCCATCGCTGCTGTGTGCATCCGCACCTCCACCGAGCGCCCCGAGGCTTTGGAAGCAGGCGACTTTATCCTAGCTGGCATTACAACCCGGGAACTTCTCAACGCCACCGATATGGCGATTGAAATGAAGCAGAAGGGTGTTTTGGGCAAGCCCTGCCCCGATTATGTGGACGAGACCGTGTCCATGAAGGTGGTTCGCATCATTCAGGGTTATGTAAACGTGGTCAATAAGATGGTGTGGAGAAAATACTGATATATAGGTGGTGGTCATGAAAAAAAAGAAAGTTTTAATGGTGCATAATTTCTATCAAATCGGTGGTGGAGAACATACAGTTTTTAAAAATGAAGTCGATTTGTTGCGGCAGCATGGTCATGAAGTGATTGAGTATACTCGCAATAATAATGAGCTAAAACAGAACAAATTAAAGCTGGTGCTGCTTCCGTTCACAACAATTTGGTCATGGAAGACTTATAACGATATACGCAGGATAATAAAAGATAATCATATTAATATCGTACACTGTCACAATACGTTTCCGTTGATTTCACCATCAGTCTATTACGCGGCGCGAAGCATGAAAGTTCCGGTGATACAGACAATTCATAATTTTAGATTATTGTGCCCCAATGGATCTTTTTTTTGCGATGGGGAAATATGTGAAAAATGCAATGAAACGGGGAGCTTTCGAAGTGCGTTACAGAATAATTGCTATCGAAATTCTAAAATCCAAACGCTTGTTCTTGTAGCAATGCTGAAATTTCATAGGTGGATTGGAACTTACCAAAAGATATCATACATTTTTTTGACGAAGTTTAATCGAGAAAAATTTTCAAAATTGATTGACGTGAATTCGGAACAGGTCTTTATAAAACCTAATTTCGTGAAAGAAAGTAATTGCTTTGTTAATGCAGTCGAAAATAAAACCTTTGTTTATGCTGGAAGATTGGAGGTAAATAAAGGGATCCTTTCTTTGATTGAAATGTGGAAAACGCTTCCAGAGGATTTTGTTCTTCATATCTTTGGTAGCGGAACAATGGAAGAACATATAAAAAAAGAAATAAAAGAAAATAAAAATATTTCGTTTTTTGGATTCAAATCGCAGAAAGAGGTATTTGAGGATTACAGGAATGCGGTTGCCGTAATCATTCCGAGCGAATGGTATGAAACATTTGGCATGGGAATACCAGAATGCTTTTCGATGAAACTCCCAGTGATTTGTACGGATATCGGCAATCCCGGAGAAATGGTAAAAGAATCCAAAGGAGGACTAGTTTATCCAATAGGAGACATTTCGAAATTTCAAGTGGTTGTCAAGAAAATGATTGAGATGCGACAAGTATATTCGGAAAATGCATATCAATATTATCTAAACAATCTGACGGATGAAAAAAATTATAAAGAGCTAGTTGAAATTTATGATAAATCAAGAAATATTAAATAACATTCCGCGGCGCGTAAAAATCATTGACGTGCCAATTTCGGCAGTGAACATGAATAGTTGCATTGATTTCTTGTTTTCAAACTGGAATGCGGTGCATGGAAATTATATATGTGTTTCAAATGTTCATACCACGGTTATGGCACATGATAACTCAGAGTACTTCAAGGTTCAATCTGCATCATTGCTGTCTGTCCCGGATGGAAAGCCTTTATCCGTTATCGGAAGAAAGCAATGCCCGGAAATGGGTAGAGTTACCGGTCCGGACCTAATGCGGCGAATGTTTGAAGAGTCAAAGAACAAAAGAATTAGACACTATTTTTATGGAACCACGCAGGAAGGTTTGGATGCGTTGCTTTGTAAAGTAAAAGAGGCGTATCCGTGGGTAGATGTCGTTGGATATGAGCCATCTGTGTTCCGGCCAATGAGTGAATCCGAAGAAAAAGCTCTTGTTGAAAGAATCAACAAAACCAATCCGGATATTGTGTGGGTTGCATTAGGCGCACCACGTCAAGAAGAATTTTGCTATAGAATGCAGGGAAAAATTAACGGTTTGATGATTGGCGTTGGTGGAGCATTTAATGTTATTTCAGGCGTCATCGATGAGGCTCCTCAATGGATGCAGGATATTAGCATGGAATGGTTTTATCGGTTCATGAAAGAGCCCAAAAGGCTTTTCAAACGATACGTTACAACAAACAGCAGATTTATTTGGCTGAATCTGCTACACAGATAAAGGAAGAATCATGTACGAATTAGTGATATATGATACCAGTAATTATGAGGATTTTCCCATTGGAGGTCAGCTGACAAGTGTTCGGAATTTTTTAACATATATTGCCGAATATCAAAAGGATTATTGTTCAAAAATTTTGTTGGTTGGTTTGACAACTTCGGTCACAAATTTGGGAAAGAAAAAGATAGTTGATATTGGTGGCAAACAGTTTGATTTTCTTCCAGTTGTATACAGAAACACAAATTTAAAGGAGGTCAAGAATTCTCTTCGGCTGGAATTTTTGAAGGGACTATTTAAGTATAAAGACAAAATTCCTCACGAAAAAGAAATCTTGCACTATATCCATACGCCGGAGGCGTTTATTCAAGTCAAGTTATGTCATCCATTTGCCAGAACAGCGATTTTTTCTCACGGAAGTTTTTTCAATATGGTTCGAGGATTCCGTTTTTTTCAAAACAATAAAATTGTAGGAAGTTGCTTTGAAGTCTTCATTAAGTGGATGTTGAGAAACGCAAACTTGATATTTGTTTTGGATGACGATTCCCTGAATCAATATATAAATTATAACAAAAATGTCGTCAAGGTCAACAATTCAATTATATTGCCAGAAGAGGACTATTCTGATAAGCAACTGCACAATCCCATTCGCCTGTTATTTGTTGGTCGATTATCGAAGGTTAAACGAATTGACGAAATCATCAAAGCTGTCGAAAACTGCAAAGAAGATGTAGTTTTAACAATTGTAGGCGATGGGGAAGAACGAACTCATTTGGAATCCTTAGTAGAAACGAACCGAGTAAAATTTACTGGTGCGTTAAAACCAGATCAGGTCAAAAATGAAATGATTCGTGGAGATATTCTTGTGATGAACTCCGTTTTAGAGGGAAAGCCCATGACTATCATTGAGGCAATGAGTTATGGCATGCCGATCATTACAACAAATGTTGGTGGAATTTCTGAGCTGGTTGAATTTGGCGGAAATGCTATTGAAACAGATGGAACATTTCTCCAAATTATATGTGCCATTAAAAACATAACGAGTCAATATACAGAAAAAGTTGCGTTGAGTCTGTGTAGAGCAAGAGATTATGATTTTAAACTAGTGAATGCAAAAGTATTTTCTGAACTTCGGAGAATCAAACGATGAAATTATCAATAATTGTTCCGTGCTACAATGTTGAGCACACAGTGAAAAAGTGTATAGATTCTTTGTTGAATAGCACTTATGAGGATAAAGAAATCATTTTAGTTGATGATGGCTCAAGTGACGACACTAGTTCCATTATAATGCAATACGCACATGATTATAGGAACATTTTCGCTTACTCAAAAGTAAATGAGGGTTTGGGAAAAACCAGAAATTATGGCATCAAACACTCCACAGGAGAACTGATTACATTTATCGATTCTGATGATTATATTCAACCTGAAGCTTATAGTAATATGATTGATCGGCTGAATAAAACAAATGCGGATGTTGTCTATTGTGGATTCCGATATGTATACGAAAATAGAGAAAAAACGGATGTTTTTGATTGCAAAGAACTATATACAAACATAGCGGAATTAATGGAGTATATCCTAAATGAGCATCGATGCTTTGCTGGATTATCCGCCTGTACCGGAATTTATAAGAGATCGATAATAGAAAAAATATCAGATGGGCCGTTCTTGTCAGAAAGAGAGTTTTTGTCCGAAGATAAACTTTTTAATATAATCTATCTTCAAAATGCAAACGCTGCAGCAATAATAAATGCATCATATTATTATTATGTTCAGCATAGTGTGGGGTCAATAACTACTACTTTTAAAGAGTATAAAATACAAGCAGCGTACAACATGTGTCAAAAAATGCTTGAAATCAATAAAGTGAGTGAGTTGATTCCTTTTATTTTGACTGATTACTTGGTTAATCTATCGGCATGTTTTCATCAAATCTGCGCAGATGACGCTTTAGATATAAAGAAAAAATTGAGCGAAATAAGTTTGATTGTTAACAACAAAGATTATCAAGGGTGTTTGAAAAATGTCAATAATCAAATGTTGAGTGCCAAATTTCGGTTGGTATATTGGATGATTCGGTTGAAGATGGAGGGGGGCATCTATTTGCTATATTCAGCAAATTGCCTTATGAAAAATTGGAAAAAATCATGACTATCAATTCCAGAAAATGCAGAGAACTTGTAATTTTTCAAGTGTATTATATTTTAATCGTTCAGCTTCTGATTGATGCATTAAATGCCCCACAGTATATTGTCTTTTTGACGGATATTATAAATGCACTTCTATGTCTATACATGTTGCGTTTTCCCAAGACTCTGTTTTACGAAAATGACACGAAACTATTCCATCAGATACTTGAGATTTATATTGTATACTTGTTTATAGATGCATTACTCAATCTCGTTCCACTTCCAATGTTTATATGGGGTTGCAGAAAGTTATTGCGGGGATTGCTCTATTTTTTCGCATGTATAAGGTTTTTAGAATTTGAAGATTACATAAAATTTTTAGACAATATGTTTATCCTTCAAATTGTGAATGTTGTTTTATCTCTATACCAGTTTTTTGTTTTAGGCTTAGTACAGGATAATTTAGGGGGAATATTCGGTACTGCATCAGGATGCAATGCTCTTTCTAATTTGTTTTTTTGCGTGCTAGATACATATTATATTTGCTTGTATCTTAGAGACAGACGAGCATTAAAAAAATTAGTATTCGTTTTGGTTAGTTCTTTGCTTTTGGCTGCACTGGCTGAATTGAAAGCCTTCTTTCTGGAATTTGCTGTTATTGTCATACTTGTGTTGCTTGTTACAAGATTTTCTTTTAAAAAAATACTTCTCATAGTTGGATCTATTTTTGGATTATCCCTAAGTCTGAAAGTTTTTGCTAAATATTTCCCGGGATTTTATAGCAGAATGACGACCCTAAAGGATTTCCTTCAAATTGCAAGCGATGTTGGAACAGGATATAACATCAGTCGCTCCGGTGCATTTCAAGAAATAAACAATTATTTCTTTAATTATTCGATGAGATATGAGCTGCTGGGTTACGGCCTTGGTGGATGCGAAACGTCACCATTTGAGTTTTTGACAAGTGATTTTTACAAAGCGTATGGAAGTTTCAACTATGTGTGGTTAGGTCATGCAATTACCTATCTTGAGACCGGCGCATTAGGCACTGTATTAGCACTGGCATTTTTTTTATTAATAGGTTGTTATTCGTTAAAATTAAGGCGTCAGTACAAGGAGTTTGAGTACGAACTTTGCTTTTCATTTGTCTTTTCCATGATTGTTATAGTCAACTTCTTTTATAATAATTTTATAAGAGCTGACATCCAGTATTTTGTATATTTTATACTTGCTTTTCCATTTGTTATTGCGGGGAGAAAAAAAGATGTTTATTAAGGAAGCAGTCCGAAAACTCATTTATCATGAGCGGCGTTCATCTAAAAGTTATATCCAACACTTACGAGATAAAGGAGCATCAATAGGTAATGGATGCGAGATTTTCAATCCTGAAACGGTAACAATTGATGGTACAAGACCGTGGCTTATAACGATTGGAAACAATGTGCAAATTACCAGAGGCGTCACGATTCTTACTCACGGCTATGATTGGTATGTCTTAAAAGGCGTTTATGGTGAGGTCCTTGGTTCAGGGGGGGTAACAATAGGAAGTAATGTTTTTGTCGGTATGTATGCGACTATTCTGAAAGGTGTGCATATTGGGAATAATGTTATTATTGGAGCAAATTCATTGGTAAACAAAAATATACCGGATAATTGTGTTGCGGCAGGAAACCCATGCAAAGTTATTATGAGTTTAGATGAGTATTATAAAAAAAGAAAATCCGCACAATTAACTGAAGCTAAAGAACTTGCACAGCTATATATAGAACGATATGGAAAAGAACCGGACGAAAAGGCATTTCATGAATTCTTTTGGCTATTTTCCGATGCAAACGATAAGCTTCCTGAATGCTGGAGTAGTATGATGAAACTTGGGGAGAACTACGCATATACAATGGAGCGCTTTAGGGAAAACAAAAAGCAATTTAAAAATATGAACGATTTTTTGAATAAAATTAAGATGGAGGATAATCAATAAAAAAATAGATTTTGCTCAAACTGAAATGAAAATGTATCACTTCATGGAGATGCATTTTCTTACAAGGAAGCTTTTAATCCTTTTGTGCGGATGCTGTAACCCGGACAATGTATATTGTAAATTGGTGGCAGCATAATTAAACACATGATTTGCAATTTGATAAGCAAGAAAAAATATCATGGGGAAATATATGTCAAAAGTACTAATTATAAAATATGACACAGATGAGTTTGAGGAATACTACAATAACTTAGCTCGAAAAAATGATATTGAGGTTTTGCCGATTTCATTTTTTGATGGGACGAAGGCAGTAGGCTTTTGGGACAAAATCAAGCGGTTTTTTAAACTTTGTTTTATTCCTAAAAATGTAGTTGAAGATTTTGATATAATTGTCATTTTCGACAATATGATTTTGGTCCCCTTTTTGAAGCTGAAAGCTAACTGGAATACACGAATCATTTATTGGCGGTGGAATATATTAACAGAAACGGAAGCACATAAACTTCGATATTTGAAATTGTTTTGCGAATTGTGGACATTTGATGAGCTCGATTCAAAAAAATATGAAATGAAGTTGAATAATCAATTTTACGGAATTATTCCCCCAAAAGAGTTTCCTGCACCGAAATATATAAAGAGAGCTTTTTGTGCTTGTGTTGATAAGGGAAGATATGAAGAACTTAGTGAGATAAGAAAGCTTCTCATAAAATATAATGTCATTTGTGACTTCATTCTGGTTAAGGAAAAAAATAAGAACTATAAACAGCTCGATTCCGCGTGGATTAGGGACGAGGGGATTTCATATAGTGAATTTGTCGAAAGAACCATAAACAGCGATTTGGTTGTAGATCTTGTTCAGCATAGCCAAGTTGGAATTACAGTTCGGGTTTTAGAGGCTTTGTTTTATAACAAAAAGCTAATAACAAATAATATAGCAGTAAAGCAGTATCCCTTTTACAATCCATCAAATGTCTTTATCTATGGGAGCGATGATGAATTGAGAATAAAGAAATTTCTGGAGAGTCCATATGTTGAGATATCTAAGAAAATTAAAGAACACTATACCATAAACCAATGGGCAAATAATTTTATTGAGGATAATGATATAAACAAATGAGACAGTTATATATTATGTTTTGCTTTTCTGACACCTTCGGTGGTGGACAGAGCTATGTAAACACTAAAGTAAAATGGTTAGAAAAAAGAAATTGGGATGTTATAATTTTTTCTGCTGTTGAAGATTTTTCAAACAAATTGGAGAGCCCATGGGATGCGCTAAGAAAATACAGATGTTATCGTTCGGAAATGTTTAATCATTCGCCAGAATATTGTGGGAAAAGACTAACAAATCGCACGCTTGATTGGATGCAAAACGCTATCGGAACGAGTTACGGCAAGGTTGTGATAGAGTCACACACGGATTTTTTTGCAGAATGGGGAGAACTCCTCGCAAAAAGAATTAGAGCAAAACACATCTGTTATCTTCTAGATGAAAAATTAGAGCTATATGGGGCAAAAGAATTCCTATACTATAAATATTTGAGGGGAGAGGTTGCTGGAATTGCTCCATCTTCATTGAAACGATTATTTGATGGTTATATAGAAATTTCTGAAGATAAAAAATATGTTCTTCGAGCGTCACATGAAGAAAGTGTAAAAGAAGTTGAAAACGAACAGCTTAACAAGTTAGAGAAAGAGGATTACACTGTTGCTTATATGGGACGCAGCAAGCAGTACTGTGCCAATATAGTTCAAGGTATAAAATCATTTGCCCAAAGACATAATGATAAAACAATTCAGTTTGTGATTATGGGTAAAATTAATGACTTAAGTGTTTTGCAAAATATAAATAACATTCGAGTTGTTGAGCTTGGATTCTTGAATCCGATTCCAAAAGCTTTTTTTACAAAAGTGGACGCTGTGATTGCAGGAGCGGGCTGTGCAACTATTGCGGCTAATAATGGAGCATACACAATTGTCGCAGATGCAGCATCTTGCTTGGCATCAGGTGTACTTGGATATACTGTGCAAACAACATTGTTTTCTGAAAGACAAGGAACTCCATTTGAAGATGAACTTGAAAATGTTCTTGTAAGAAAATTGTATGATAAACAGGTGTGTCAATTCCATGTGATGTCTGAAGTAGATAAAAGCTTTCAAAAGCATTTTGATTTCATAAACGCATCTGCAAAGCAGTTGGATTACTTTGATTTTGATGTGAATCCTCAAAATAATATTCCGCTTAGAGGAAAGAGGGACATTTATAATAGGTTTCGGTATATTGTGCTTCCAGATATAACATGGGAATGTATGAAAAAGCAAAGGAAATGGCAGTGTAATGAGCGAAAATAAGGCGGTTGCCAGTAATTTTATATGGCGCTTTTCAGAGCGCTGTGGTGCACAAATTGTAACATTTATAGTCTCCATAGTACTTGCACGTATCCTTGCACCAGAAGATTATGGCCAGATTGCACTGATTACAGTTTTTATCACTATTATGCAAGTGTTTGTAGATAGTGGATTAGGCACGGCGCTTATTCAAAAAAAAGACGCTGACGACTTGGATTTCTCGTCAGTGTTCTACTTTAATTTTGTGGTTTGCCTTGTTCTCTATGCAGTGATGTTCGTGTCGGCACCGTTTATCGCGGAGTTCTATAACAATAGCGCTCTTACGCCGATCATTCGAGTCATCAGCTTGACCATTGTAATCTCTGGCGTTAAAGGAATTCAGCAGTCCTATGTGTCGCGTAATATGCTGTTCAAGCGGTTCTTTTACGCAACGCTAGGCGGAACGATTTTTTCTGCGTTTCTGGGCATTGGTTTGGCTTATGCAGGTTTTGGTGTGTGGGCCATTGTGGCACAGCAGTTGTCCAATACGACCATTGATACCCTAATTCTGTGGATTACCGTTAAATGGCGGCCAAGAAAGATATTCTCTTGGGAGAGGCTAAAAGGATTGCTCTCTTTTGGCTGGAAACTGTTGGTTTCAGCACTATTGGATACAGTGTATAACAATATTCGCAGCTTGATTATTGGTAAAATGTACTCCTCATCTGATTTGGCATTTTATGACCAAGGCAAAAAGTTCCCAAGCGTCATTGTAGCAAATATCAACACATCCATCGACAGTGTCCTTTTGCCCACAATGGCCAGCGCACAAGATGATTCTGGTCGTGTTAAGTCTATGACTCGTCGCGCTATTAAAACCAGCACCTACATTATGGCTCCGCTGATGATGGGCTTGGCGTTCTGTGCAGAACCGATTGTTCGGCTGGTTTTGACGGATAAGTGGTTGCCCTGTGTGCCGTTTTTACGCATTTTCTGTATTACTTATATGTTCTATCCGATTCACACAGCAAACCTGAATGCAATCAAAGCAATGGGGCGCAGCGATCTGTTTTTGAAACTCGAAATTGCGAAGAAAATTGTTGGTATGACGCTGCTGCTTTCTACCATGTGGTTTGGCGTGATGGCAATGGCGTATAGCTTGCTTGTCAGCAGTGTTTTAAGTCAGATTATCAACTCGTGGCCGAATCGGAAATTACTTAACTATCGGTATCTGGATCAGTTGAAGGATATTTTGCCGGGCATTATTTTGGCAATCTTTATGGGCTGTTGTGTAAACCTTGTTAGGCTGCTTCACCTATCAAATGTTGCGACTCTGCTGATTCAAATCCCGATGGGGGCAGCAATTTACATTGGAGCATCGGCTGCAATGCGTTTGGAATCCTATGAATATTTGATGGGCATGATTCGTCCTGTCTTGAAAAAAATTGCAAGAAAGTAAAGGCGATATAAATGAAAAAGATCCTTTTATTAGGTGGTTCTGCACAGCAGGTGATAGCCATTGAAACTGCAAAAAAACTTGGTTACTACACTGTTTTGTGCGATTTTCTGACGGATAACCCCGGTCAGTATGTTGCAGACAAGTTTTATCTTGTAAGTACTACGGACATGGATGCAGTCCTTGATGTGGCTCAAAAAGAAAAAGTTGATGGTGTTTTGGCCTATGCCTCTGATCCCGCTGCACCCACAGCAGCCTATGTGGCTGAAAAGTTGGGTTTACCGGGAAGCCCCTATAAATCAGTAGAAATCCTCTGTAATAAAGATGAATTTCGCGCCTTCCTGAAAGAAAACGGATTTTGTACGCCGGAGGCAAAAGGTTACACAGATACCCGGGAAGCGCTGGCAGATATCAAGAATGGCACTTTCAAGTATCCAATAATCGTGAAGCCAGTAGATTCCTCCGGTAGTAAGGGTGTAAGTCGAATTGATTGTGCTAAGCAAGCAGAGAAACTCCTCGAATATGCAATGTCGTATTCTCGTGGTCATCGAATTATCGTAGAGGAGTTTGTAGAAAAATACGGTTATCAGATCGCAGGTGATGGTTTGTCTGTGGATGGAACGTTGGTTTTCCGTTACTTCGCCAATGACCATTTTGATGAACGCTGCAAAAATCCGTTTGTTCCGGTAGCGGCGAGCTTTCCCTATAATATGCCGGACGATGTACAGAACAAGATTCATGCAACCATTCAGCGATTACTGACCCTGTTAGGGATGCGTACCTCAACCTACAACTTCGATATGCGTATCGACAAGGATTATAACGTTTATCTGATGGAAGTTGCGCCTCGTGATGGCGGAAATTATATCCCGCAGGCGATTCGCTATGCAACCGGTGTGGATTTGGTTGAGTGCTCAGTCAAGGCGGCAATGGGTGAAAAAATTGAGATCTCTGCACAGATTCAGCCGAAAGGCTTTTGGGCGTATTATGCAGTTCACAGCTTAAAGGATGGTATTCTGAAGCAGGTTATTATAGACCCGGAGGTTGAGAAAAATCATGTGGCAGAGAATCATCTGATTGTAAAACCGGGTGATGAGATTCATTCGTTCATTGGTGCAAACTCTACGTTGGGCATTCTGGTGATGAAATTTGACACTTTGGAGCAGATGCTGGATATGATTGAACACGCAGATAAATGGATTCAAATTGAATATAAGTGAGGCGTAGGCATGAAAAAAGTTGTTGTTTTTGGCGCAAGCGGCAATACGGGCACCTATTTTGTGAAATATTTTTTGGAAGACAACAGCGACAAGGACTATGAAGTTGTTGCTGTTGGAACACGAGAAACACAAAAATTTGACGAGCTTGGCGTTACATACTATCAGGTTGATATTACCAAGAAAGAGGAATTCGATAAACTCCCCAAAGATGTATATGCGGTTGTTGATCTAGCTGGAGCGATGCCTGCAAGAATGAAAGGATATGATCCGCAATACTATATCGATGTTAACATCACTGGCAATCTTAATATTCTTGAATATTGCAGAAAAAACCATGCGGACAGAATCCTGTTTGCACAGAGCTTTGGTGACATTAAAGATTATGGCGAAACGGAATTAGTCTTAAAGGCCGATATGCCTAGAAAATTCAGCTTCGCCAGCGACCATACGATTTACGTATTGACCAAAAATTTCATGGTGGATATGATGGAAAACTACTATGAAATGTATGGGCTTAAAAAGTTTGTTTTTAGACTGCCGACTATTTATTTGTATTCACCTATCGATCACTATTATGTTGATGGCGTATCGAGAAAAATCGGCTATCGCTTATTGATTGATAGAGCGCGTGCAGGAGAAACCATTGAAGTCTGGGGAGACTCCAGCCGTGTAAAAGATATGGTCTATGTGAAAGATTTCTGCCAAATGTTGTTTAAGGCTGTATTCGTGAATCGAGATTGCGGATATTACAATGTTGGCACAGGTGTTGGAACATCTTTGCTGGATCAGATTAAAGGAATGGTCGAGGTGTTTGGAGAAGCTGGCAAAAAATCGCAGATAGTGATGCGTCCTGATAAACCCAATGCACCTCAGTATATTATGGACATTACGCCCGCTCGCGAAGAACTTGGCTATATCCCAAAGTACGACTACATCTCGATGTTAAAGGATATTAAACGAGAAATGTATTGTGCAGAAGGAAATGAAATCACTAAAGACTAAGGTTTGATAAATAGAGTAGTTGTGAAAGGAGAATAGTGATGGATAACAAAATTTTAGTTACTCGCTCGTCTATGCCGAGTTTAGATGAATATGTAGAAGAAATTCGTCCTATTTGGGAAAGCCACTGGCTGACTAATATGGGCGCAAAGCATAAGCAGTTGCAGGCAGAATTGGAGGGCTGTTTGGGCGTGCCCCATGTGGCACTTTATACGAACGGTCACCTGGCTCTGGAAAATGCCATTGCTGCCCTGAACCTGCCGGAGGGTGGTGAGGTGATTACTACGCCCTTTACCTTCGCTTCTACCACCCATGCTATCGTTCGTAACGGACTTGTGCCGGTGTTCTGCGATGTGAACGATAAAGACTATACCATGGATGTGACGAAGATTGAAAGTCTTATCACCGACCGCACGGTAGCCATCGTTCCGGTACATGTGTATGGCAACATTTGCGATGTTGAGGAAATTAATCGAATTGCAAAGAAATATGGCTTGAAGGTGATTTACGATGCAGCTCATGCCTTTGCTGTGAAGTACAAGGGCGTATCCACCGCTTGCTTTGGCGATGCTTCTATGTTCAGTTTCCATGCGACCAAGGTGTTCAACACCATCGAGGGCGGCGCAGTCTGCTTTAAAGATGATAGTTGGGTACAACTGTTGAACGACCAGAAGAATTTTGGTATCCATGGTCCTGAATCGGTTTGCTTTGTTGGTGGCAACGCCAAGATGAACGAGTTCCAGGCAGCTATGGGTATCTGCAATCTGCGTCATCTGAACGAGGAAATCGCCAAGCGCAAGAAGGTTGTGGAGCGCTACCGTGAGCGTCTTTCCGACGTGGAAGGTATCAAGCTTAGTGCTATTCAGGAAAATGTAGAGAGCAACTATGCATATTTCCCGGTTGTGTTTGATGGCTACAAGTTTACTCGCAATGAGATTTTCGAGATGCTGTCTAAGCAAGGAATTACTGCAAGAAAATATTTCTATCCGTTGACCAATAGCTTTGAGTGCTATCGGAATTATCCGACAGCCGGCGCTGAAAAAACCCCTGTTGCACAGCACCTGGCATTGCGTGTGCTTACTCTGCCTCTGTATGCAGATTTGTCTTTGGAGGATGTGGACCGCATCTGTGATGTGATTTTGGGGCAGAAAGACTGACAAGATAGACATTTGTGAGAGGTTTAGAAATGAACGCAGTTGCGGTAAAGACCGATAAATTCAGGGGGGGGTAAGGAGTTCTAACATTGAACTTTTCAGAATCCTCTCGATGCTGATGATTGTGGCGCATCACTATGTTGTTAATTCGGGTTTGATGAGCTGTATTGATGCGCAAAACGTTTTGCATTTTCAAGATTACTTTTTGCTGCTGTTTGGCTGGGGCGGCAAGACAGGTATTAATTGCTTTGTACTGATAACGGGGTACTTTATGTGTACCTCGGCGATTACAAAGAAGAAATTCTTTAAGCTGTTGGGAGAAAGGTACTTTTACGCGGTGGCAATCTGGTGTCTTTTCTTTTTTACCGGCTATGAAGCATTTTCTGTCAAGGGATTCCTGAAAATGATGTTTCCATTTTTTACAGTAGCAGATAATTTTACAAGTTGCTTTTTGTTATTCTATCTGTTGATTCCATTCCTAAACAAGTTGATTCATGCACTGACAGAAAAAGAGCATTTTATGCTGATGGCATGGTGCATAGGCGTTTATGTATTCCTGCCTTCCTTTGCAAAAGCGAATGTGGTGTTTAATTATATCACATGGTTCAGCATCCTCTATGTGATAGCATCGTATATTCGTCTGTATCCCAAAGAATGGTTTAGCGACGTAAAAGCCACCGGCTCAATAGCAGGAGTATCTTTGCTGCTTTCATGGGCAAGTGTGGCAGTACTGGCAGCACTTAGTCGCATTATTGGGAAAGGGGTTGGCATTTGCTATTTCCTCGTAGCGGATTCCAATAAGGTGCTGGCATTGGCAACTGGAATTAGCGGATTCCTTTTCTTTAAGAACCTGAAGATAGGGTATAGCAAGGTAATCAACACAATTGCAGCTTCTACGTTCGGAGTCTTATTGATTCATGCAAATAGCGATACAATGCGGCGCTGGTTATGGGTGGATGGTTGCAAGAATGTTGGGGTATATCAAGGCGGTAATATGATAATCCATGCCACTGTTTCAGTGGTGGTGATTTATGCCGTGTGTACGATAATTGATATGGTTCGGATTCGGTTGATTGAACAACCATTGAACGAACGAAACTAAGACTCATCGGCCATGCACTAGCATGGCTGTGCTGCTCAGGTATGCTACCTCTCCATGGTGAGCAGCGGGCAACGGATTTCCGGCTAAAGCATTTAATCGTTAATCTACTCTTAGAATGAGGCAAAACTATAATGGGAAAGTATTTTGGAACTGATGGCTTCCGTGGTGAAGCTGGTATTGATCTGACTGCCGACCATGCCTACAAGGTTGGTCGCTTTTTGGGCTGGTATTACAATATGCTCCGCGAGCGCAATGGCAACAACGAACCCGCCCGTATCGTCATCGGCAAGGACACCCGCCGCAGCTCCTATATGTTCGAGTACAGTCTGGTCGCAGGCCTGACTGCTTCCGGCGTGGACGCCTACCTGCTGCACGTCACTACTACGCCGTCTGTAGCTTATATTGCCCGCGTGGACGACTTTGATTGCGGCATCATGATCTCTGCCAGCCACAACCCGTACTATGATAACGGTATCAAGCTGATCGATTGCTACGGTGAGAAAATGCCGGAGGAGACCCTGCTGCTGGTGGAGGACTACATCGACGGCAAGCTCCACGTGTTCGACAAGGATTGGCCGGAACTGCCCTTTGCACACCGGGAGCACATCGGCTGCACGGTGGACTATGTGGCAGGCCGTAACCGCTACATGGGCTACCTGATCAGCCTGGGCATCTACTCCTTCAAGGGCGTGAAGGTTGGTCTGGACTGCGCCAACGGTGCAAGCTGGAATATCGCTAAGTCTGTTTTTGATGCTCTGGGTGCGGATACCTATGTCATCAACAACAAGCCCAACGGTCTGAATATCAACAATAATGCTGGCTCTACTCACATCGAGGGCTTGCAGAAGTTCGTGGTGGAAAACGGTCTGGATGTCGGCTTTGCTTTCGATGGTGACGCTGACCGCTGCCTGTGCGTGGACGAGAAGGGCAATGTCGTCACCGGTGACCACATTTTGTATATCTATGGCTGCTACATGAAGGAACACGGCGAACTGATGAACAACACGGTGGTCACCACTGTCATGTCCAACTTTGGCCTGTACAAGGCTTTTGATGAGCAGGGAATCGGATACGCTAAAACTGCTGTGGGCGATAAGTACGTCTATGAGTACATGGCTAAGAACGGCTGCCGTATTGGCGGTGAGCAGAGCGGTCATATTATCTTCAGCAAGTACGCCAGCACCGGTGATGGCATCCTGACCAGCCTGAAGATGATGGAGGTCATGCTGGCCAAAAAACTGCCCATGAGCAAGCTGGCTGAGCCGCTGAAGATCTATCCGCAGGTTCTGGAGAATGTCCGCGTCACCGATAAAAAGGCTGCACAGAACGACCCGGCGGTGCAGGAGGCAGTCAAGGCTGTAGCCGAGGCTCTGGGTGACACTGGTCGTATCCTTGTCAGGGAGTCTGGTACTGAGCCGGTGGTTCGTGTTATGGTAGAAGCACCGGAACATGACACCTGCCAGAAATATGTCTCTCAGGTCGTGGAGGTCATCAAGAGTAAGGGCTACGCTGTCTGAACGTAGGTAGTAAATACAGGTTGATGTATATTTCACCGTTACCCTTGAAAACTAATTTTTAAAGGATTATATTTGAGCCGTGGGAAAACTCTCACGGCTTTAATATTTGAAACTTTTCGTGCCCTTACGTAGTGACTGCATGCAATGTTTGATATAGTAGCTGGATGTAAGAAGCGAAAGAGCGTAAAAACGATATTCTGAGGGCTATAAAGGCGGGAGTGTTTTGGACAAAAGTATATAAAGATTACAAAATGAGGAAGTTAAAAATGTTTCTTTATAGATTGTAGGCAATAACATATGAGTTGATTTAACGGAGAATTATCCATGAAAATAAATAATAAAAATTTTCAAGACTGGACAGAAGAAGACCTGAAAGTTCTCCTTCATAATGATGCGTATCGGGAAAACAATTTTATTGACTATAAGGTTGATTTTGCACCGTTTAAATGTGAAGATAAAAACAAAAAGAAGGAAAAACAAGCCGAATTTAGAAGCGATGTGTGTTCTCTTGCAAACGCAGACGGTGGATATATCTTCTATGGTATCGGAGAAGATGCTGGTATGGCAGGGGCATTGGTAGGGATTGTGCTATCTAATCCGGATCGTTTTGAACTGGATCGAAGAAACGAATTGCAGGCTATACGACCTGTGATGCCGGAAGTGGAATTTACCTTTGTAAGGCTGAATAACGAAAAACATGTAGTAATTCTGCATATTCAACGTGGATTATATAAGCCGTACATTACGGAAGAACCGGAAGGCGATTTCCACTTTTATATAAGGCATGGGAATAAGAAACAGGCGATGAGTTATACAGAAATGCAAAATGCTTTTTTAAATGCGGCGATGTTGGCAGAGGATATTAAATCTTTTAGAAAAGCGCGATTAAATGATTATAAGGAAGAAACAGCGCACCCATTTGCTCTTGTGCATTTGATTCCGGCTACTTTCAAAAACCAAAGCGATGCTCTTTCAATGTATGATCTTGCCAGAAACCGGAAACTGATATTTGAAAGCCTATTTAATGGAATGGTGCGAGATCGACCAGTTCCCAATGTGGACGGCGTATATTTTCCAAATTTTAAATATGAAGAATATGATAATGAGCATCTTCAAATATTCAACAATGGTACAGTTGAATTGAGAATGAATCTGTACGTGTATGGAACAAATAAAAATGATTCACATTTAAAAATAGAACGCTGGTTGAATACACTTGAGTTTTGGGAGGAATTACAAAAGCTGCTTGATGATACTGCTGAAATGTATAAGAAGCTGAATCGTGCGGTTCCGATGTATGTTTGCGTTTCAATCTACGGGTGCAAGGGTCTATGGAATGATGAGATGGATCGGTTTGGAATGAATGCGCCGACCAAGGTTGATAGAAACGAAATTGTGTGTGCACCAATTGAAATCCGTAATATTTTGGATGATGAGCAGCTTGCAAAGGGAAAAGAAGACAGCGTTAGAATGACGAAGTACGCGCTGGGAATACGGAAGTAAAAGTAATTGATGAATATAAGAGGATTGTGAAGTGAATGTCTGAATGAAAATGATGAAATTAGAAGGAGTTGTGTTGACTACGGACAAGAGGCTGTTATTTCGTCAAGTCGACAGGTGTACCTAAAAATCGTGAATGGGTACTACCTAAAAGATGTAGGGATTGCAAAAAAAAAGAAACAGCCTATTGTGTTTGGGCTATAATGTATAGGAAATATAGTCTTTTTAAAGCTTTATACCTCGTCTTAATGGTCAGTAGACTGTGATTGCACTTGCAGGCATAATTCGTAGAAATGCGAAAAAGAGCGGAGGTTAATACTTTTGGAAAAGAAATACCAATTTTTTGTTTCATCGACATATGAGGATTTAAAGGAAGAACGTGATGTTGCAATTCACGCGATTTTAACAATGAATCAGTTTCCAATTGGGATGGAGATGTTTAGTGCAGCAGATGATGATCAATGGCAAATAATTAAAGAAGCTATTGATTCTTCTGATTACTATATTTTGATAATTGGAAATAGATATGGCTCAATTGAGGAAACGACAGGGGGGAGTTATACAGAAAAAGAGTTTGATTATGCTGTATCACAAGGCATTCCAGTTTTAGCCTTTATTATTGAAAAAAGTGTGAGTATGGCACCGGACAAGTATGAAAGTGATCCGTTAAAGAAAGAAAAGTTGGATGTTTTCAAGGAAAAAGTTAAGAATTCAGGTCGCTATGTGAAATTCTGGAAAAACAAAGATAATTTAGAGTCGTTGATTTCGCAATCAATATCCAAATCTGTTACAAGAGGTAGAAGACCTGGCTGGGTTAGAACTACAGATTTTGATATTGATAAGAGCCATGCGGAGATATTGCGATTGACGGAGCGTGTACATACACTTGAAGCACTAAATGCAGATTTGAAAAAGGAAAACTTTAGAAAACCCAATTTGTGGGTCGATATCCAACCGGGGCGTGACGAAGACGGGAAAATATATGACGAAGGAACAAGGCTGACATCAAATGGAATACATTTTACAGTTGTACCGATTATTACAACAGATGTAAAAAATGGTCTCGATTATAAGGACTGGGCAGGACGATGGGTTCATGAAAGCAAGGATGAAGTGAGGCTGTTGCGTTATGTCTATGAGAATAGCTTTGTTGTATATTTTCGGGTTCATAATGATGGAGATGCTCGTGCCACTGGAGTACGAGTTAAACTATCATTTCCAAATGACTTGATGGTCCTGTCGGAAAGGGAACTCCTTGAATATCGTGATGAAGAGGCAATTCACTTTGAAAAAGATGCTTATAGAAATTGGAGAAAAAGATTTGAAAATCCAAAGAATATTGCAAGTGTTAAAGAAAATGACAATAAATTTATCTCATTAGATGAACTCATTACAGTAGAAGATATAGCTGATTTGATGGATCCTGCGGATATGAATGAGGTGGTGTCCATTTTGCCGGGTGAGATTCTGTTTGACAAAAATGAAGTAAGGCATAAAGATACTGATTGCATTTATGGCGTATGTGTTTTACCAACACGGGCGGGGCAGTTTACTGTTAAATGTGAAATAATCTGTAATGAATATGCTGAGGTAATTAAGCAGGATATTACTGTAGAAGTTGAATGAGAAGAACTGGTATTCATAACTATACAATAATATAATTAACGAACTATAAAGAGAAAAGAGGCTACCGTCTATGCCAAGAACGAAAGACAATACATGGTGGGCTAATCCGACAAACACGATACAATAAACTATCAGGGAAACAAAAACTTGATCATTTTATTAAATATTTTGGATTTGACCCTGTGTTTTTTTGGAAAAGGATAAGAATGAAACGCAGTTAAGAAAGAAGTGAATGAGATGATTTTTAGAAAAAAGAAAAAACCTACTAAAAAACTTCCTACACCCACAATAGATACAATTATAATTATTGGAAACGGGTTTGACAGGTGGCAAGGACTGAATACATCTTATGCGGATTTTCAGACGTATTACCATGAACACTTGAATGAGATTTTAAAAAAACTTCATATCAGAAAGCGCAAGTATATCAGTTCAGACGGTACGGTCAAAGAATGCTCGGATGTAGAATTGATTTACGGAGATCCATTTGATCCGGGCGAACTCGATAATGAATTTTGGAATAACTTTGAAAGCTCATTGGCTAATATCGATACAGAACGAATCAATCTTTTCTTTGGAAAAGAGAGAAGGAATCTAAAAGATATGCGGAGGTCGATTCGCAATGCAAAAAGAATTTTAACAGAGGCTTTTTGTGGATGGATTGCAACAATTTCTATTACAGAGGAGGATGCAGGATATTGCTTTGGAGATAATTGCGTGTTCATTAATTTTAATTATACCGATACTCTTCAGAAACGCTTTGGCGTCAATGAAATGAGAGAAATCCATATACATGGGGAGGCAACAGACAAGAAATCCATTGTTTTTGGACATAATCGGCATCCGCAAGAACCTGAGCCGATGCTTGCGAAAATAGGCGGACGCTTTTTTGGATTACACCTTGTAGATAAAATTCTATATGAAACAGATAAGCACTGTCAGAACAATATTCAGATTCTGTGCTGTTTCTTAGCAATGAATGGCGTAATGTGTGAGGAAATTAAAAATATCTATGTCTTGGGACAGTCGATGAGTCCTGTGGATATTGAGTATTTTGATTTTCTGATGAGAAGCAGTAAAGTTCCGTCTGTAGACAATGCTGAAGAAAAAGCAAATGTACTTGAGACAGGGGACGAACTATATGAACTGACGCAGAGAATGCAGTTCGTAATTGATGAGATTGGATATCACAATACAGCGAGTGAAAGCGCTAAAGATGCCATGGAAAGAAGGCTTCAAAGAGAACAATGTGTGAGAAACGAGCGATATAGAAAAGAATTTCTGAAGATGCTTGGTAAACCTACAAAGAAGGAATTAGATTCTGTAAAGGTTGCTCCCAGAACAGAAGATGCAAAGTGGCATATTTCTTATTTTGGAGATATGGATAAGAAGTGGAAAGAAATCGTGATGAAAGAACTGGGCTGTAGTAACTACGAATTATATCCAAGTATAGACGACTGTATCTCTAAATGGAAAAAGTAATCACATTCGAAAAAAGCCAAAGCAGAGGACGTGCTGAAAAAGCTACTAGCTAGCGGCGTGAGCACGGACGTGACCCGTACAAACCTAAAATAATCATTCAAAACCTTAAACCGTGTGGGTGTAGTTACAAAATCCCATCCACGCGGTTTTATAATAGAACGATTGCTTTATATCGAACAAATATACACGTTTTTCATTCCATCCCTCAAAATCACTTCCGGTGAAATTTCAGCAAAAGAGGTAGCAGGGGAGAGCACAGGCAAAGTAGTTACTGGGCAAATAAACAGCAATGAACATCACAGATAAGAAGTAATCGAATCCGTCAGCACATTAAAACAGCTTCAATCTCTTCAAAAATCAGAGGAAATCCATCACTCAATTCCGTCCATCAATGTACCAATCAAACCGTAATTCAACCCGTCATCACCCACCTTGAGGAGCGCATCTGGGCAGGGCAAACGCCCCGGGCCCCGGACGCTCCGAAGATCAAGCACGACAAGATGAAACAATTTTACATGATTGACATGGAGCGAAAAATGTGGTAATATCGTCTTAATAAAAAAATGCGAATCCCTCTCGCTCGCGAAGGAAAAATCTCTCTCGCAATGAAAAATCAAACGATACAACGAATGAAAATTGACTTTGCCGAAGGCTGGCAGACACGAGGGACTTAAAATCCTTTTCTGAAGACAGAGTATGGGGTTGCCCCCGCTGGAGACATTGAAAATCTCAGAAATGTTCGTTGATTCGAATGATTGTCGGACTCTCTTTTTGCTCTGCTTTCTGGAAGCTTTGGAGAGGTGAGAGGAATCATTCTTGCATAGACGATGCCGTATGGACGCGTTTACAAGAACCTTTCCATGCGGGGCCATAGTGAAATATTTTTATATCAAACAGACTGCCCCCAAAGTAGCTCGCATCAAATCGCGCTGCTTTGGGGGCAGTTTTACGCTTTGCGGGGGATGGGCGGGGCGCTGTCGTCCGTAAGGCCGAGAATATAATCGGTACTGGTATGGTAGAGACCGGCAAGCTGGATCAGCACCTCGGTGGGGATATCCCGCTTGCCGGTCTCGTAATTGGAGTAGCAGACCTGTGTGCATTTCAGATACGCCGCAACATCCTTTTGCAGCAGATCACGATCCTCCCGCAGATCCCGGATACGTTGATACATGGTATTTACCTCAAAGGCTTTATTTAAGGTAAAGTATAGGCATAACGAAATGTTATATTGACATATAAAACAAAATGTTATATCATAGTATCGCGCCGGGAACAGCTGTGAATCTCCGGCGCAAAAGGGGAGAGCATCATGAAACTGGAATTCCGGCAGACGGTGACCTGCAACCACCTTACGCTTGCAAGGGTCTGCAAAACTATCGACTGGCAGCAGCCACTGCCCCGGTGCGGAGAATATGTGGCCGGGCTGGATACGCTGGACGGCGAACCGGAACTGCCGGTGCGCAAACTGCTGCACCGGGCACAGGACGGCGGCTGCCTTGCGGAGCTGCCGGGCTTCAACATTGCGCAGCTGAGGCTTTCTTACCGGGAGCTGGAGCAACTGGCAGCAAAAAAAGGCTGGACGCTGCAAAAGCTGTAAAAAACTTAAATTTCCCTCTTGCATTCTGGCCGATTCGTGCTATAATAGTAAGGCAATCGTTTCCAAGGCCGCTCGACGGGGTAGCCGATATTGAAGGTTGTGATGGGCACATACATTAAATATGGCCCCAATACGTCAGAACCAGAATTGAGGTGAAAAGAATGAAACAGGGTATCCATCCGAACTACGTTGACTGCACTATTACCTGCGCTTGCGGTAATGTCATCAAGACTCGTTCCACCAAGCCCGAGATCCACGTCGAAGTTTGCTCTAAGTGCCATCCTTTCTACACTGGCAAGCAGAAGCTGGTTGACACCGGCGGACGTGTTGAGCGCTTCAACAAGCGTTTCGGCCGTAAGTAATTATAGGCTATCTCATGCCGCTTCCTTCGGGAGGCGGCATTTTTGCGTTTCGCGGTGGCAAATGTTTCGTTTTCCCACACAGGATTGTCTTATTTTGAACACATTTTCCATCTAAACTAAAGCAGTTCCAAACCGGAAAGCGCTGGTTCTACGCCGCTTTCCACAAAACAGCTTCTGAAATAAAAGGAGAGTTTGCTGTGATCGAAGTTTCTCACCTGAACAAGTCCTACGGCAGCCGCCCTGCTGTGCAGGATCTCTCGTTTATGGTGCCGGATGGCCAGATCTACGGCCTGCTGGGGCCAAACGGCGCGGGCAAATCCACCATTATGAATATCCTCACCGGCTATCTGGCGCCCACCGAGGGCGAGGTAAAGGTAGCCGGCTTCCGTCTGCCGGAGCAGGCGCAGCAGGCCTTCGAATGTGCGCTGCACAACAAGCAGGACGTTGTAAAGATCGTCATTGAATGCTGAGGTTGCCGCTTATGGGGAAGATGATTGGAGTAGGTCATATTGGCCTGATGGTTTCCGATATGGCGGCAAGTGTCGCGTTCTACCGGGATCTGCTTGGAATGAGTATCCTGTATTACAATTGCATTCAGGATGAAAAGAACAACAAGATCGTCACAATCAATTTCTTCCAGCTGGGGACTCTGGTCATTGAAGCCATTCACGTACCCGGTCTGGAGATAGAAAACAGCGGCCGCATTGACCACATTGCCATTGCGGTGGAGGACATCGAATCCGTAAAGGCGGAGCTGGAGCGGAAGGGCATTGTGTTTAACGGGGAAATCGTATTCGACCCCGGAACCGGGCCCAACGGCTGCAGGTATGCGACATTCCACGGGCCGGATGGAGAAAATCTTGAAATCAACGAGATACTGTAGGAGGCAGCAAAAATGAAAGCAGTTGTTTTGGAAGGAAAGGGTCAGGTCGCATACCGGGACGTCGAAAAGCCTATTTGCGGAGACGATGACATTATTCTGGAGGTCAAAGCCTGCGGCATCTGCGGCAGCGATCTGCATTTCTACTTTGGACGCATGAATCCCATGGGCAAAATGCCCCATGTCATGGGACATGAGTTTTCCGGCGTAATTGCCGAAATGGGAAAGAATGTCGACCCTTACTGGCATGTGGGCGACCGCGTCGTCTCGGATAACACCGGCGACGCCTGCGGCCGGTGTCCGGCATGTTCGCGGGGTAATTTTGTCGCTTGCGAGAACCGCGGCACCCTTGGCGTGACCATGGACGGCGGCTTTACGAAGTATGTAAAGATCCCCGGAAAGCTGTTGCAGATGTACAAGAACTGCCTCTGGAAGATCCCGGAGGAGCTGAGCTTTGAAGAAGCAACGCTGATGGATCCGGCGGCCAACGGATACAACGCCGTTGTCCAGCAGGGCGACCTGAAGCCCGGCGAGATCGTGGTCGTATTTGGCGTCGGTGCGCTGGGGCTGATGTCGATTGCCCAGGCGCACATCGGCGGAGCTTCCAAGGTGATCGCCGTCGGTATGCATGCAGACCGGGCGAAGCGGGAAGCGATTGCGAGGAAATACGGTGCGGATGTCTTTTATGCCTCCGATGAAGAGGAGGATATTGTGCAGACCGTCAAGCGCGAAGCGGGAGAGGACGGGGTAGCCCTGGTAATCGATGCGGCGGGAGTTCCCATCATCACCGATCAGGCGATTGCCATGCTTCGTACGGAGGGCACACTCGTCCGTATCGGCATGAGTACCCGCCCGTATGGCTCCAGTCTGGATGCGTTCGCATTGAAAAACATCCGTATCATGGGTCACATGGGCTACAATCAGGAGTCCTGGAGAAATTCCCTGGCGCTGGCAAGGGCGGGGCGGCTGGATTTGAAGTCGATCATTTCTCTGACGCTTCCCATGCGGGAACATGCAAAGGGTTTTGAAATGACCAAGAATCAGGAGGCGGCAAAGGTAATTCTGATTCCGGACGAGGAGTGAACACAGTGAGTGAGTACATTTTGGAACTGAAAGACGTCGTAAAACGCTTTGGCGGCGTTACGGCGCTGAACCAGGTATGCTTTCAGCTTCGCCCCGGAGAGGTGCATGCGCTCATGGGTGAAAACGGTGCGGGCAAGTCCACGCTGATTAAAACCATGACCGGTGTTTATGTGCCGGACGCAGGAGAGATCCTGTTCAACGGAGAGAAAGCGGAGTTTCATTCTGCTAAGGATTCTGCGGTGCTTGGCATCGCGGCGGTCTATCAGCATGCAACGGCATTCCCTGATCTTACCGTCACAGAGAATATTTTCATGGGGCAGGAACTGCGTACGAAGCTGGGACTTTACGACTGGAAATCCATGCGCCGCCGCGCAAAGGAGCTTCTGGCGCCTCTGAGTCCGTCCCTGGATGTCAAGCGGCAGATGTCCTCTCTGAGCGTGGCAGAGCAGCAACTTGTGGAGATCGCAAAGGCTACCTCCCGTGAGCTTAGAGTTCTGATTCTAGATGAACCGACGGCCTGCCTTACGACCCACGAATGTGAGGAGCTTTACGGCATCGTGGAAAAGCTGAAGGCCAAGGGCGTTGCGATTGTTTTCATCTCCCACAGAATGGAGGACATGTACCGCCTGGCTGACCGCGTGACCGTATTCCGCGACGCCCACTACATCGGCACCTGGGAGATCAACGCGATCACCGAAAAGGCACTCATCGGACATATGGTTGGGCGGGAGCTGGATCAGATGTATCCTGCCCGGCAGGCAGAGATCAGGGAGGATGTCCTCGAAGTGAAGCACCTGAGCCGTCTCGGAAAATTCAAGGATGTTTCCTTCCACGTC
>ERZ773147.1022-NODE-1022-length-30812-cov-5.824853_pt1 | contig 30812 bp, 29 predicted proteins | sample MGYA00580851_ERZ773147 | MGnify/ENA primary metagenome ERZ773147 (study PRJEB29015, sample SAMEA2737818) | human gut metagenome | biome: human gut; feature: human-associated habitat; material: faeces | place: China | collected 2012 ... | reverse complement strand
ACGGCTACGGCTCCGGCTACGGCGACGGCTACGGCTACGGCTACGGCGACGGCTACGGCTACGGCTACGGCATTAAAAGTTTCAATGGGGAACCGGTCTATCGAATTGACGGCGTAAACACGCTGATTCATTCCGTGCGCGGCAACACTGCGCACGGGGCAATTGTGAACGATGACTTGACGCTCACACCGTGCTACATCGTCAAGCAGGACGGGTTTTTTGCGCACGGCGAAACGCTGCGAGAAGCAATGGAGGACTTGCGCGATAAGCTTTTTGAGGATATGCCGGAAGATGATCGCATTGAGATGTTCTTGAGTGAGACAGACCGCGAGAAAACGTATCCGACGCAGTACTTTTACGACTGGCACCACCGCTTGACCGGTTCATGCGACATGGGGCGAAAGCAGTTTGCCCATGACCACGGCGTCGACCTCGAGCACGGCATGATGACGCTTACGGAGTTCTTGGAGTTGACGAAAGACGCTTATGGCGGCGATGTGATCCGAAAAGTGATTAGTAAGATGCAGGAGGTGGAGTGATGGTTTCTGGTGAGGCATTGAAAAAGCTGCAAGAGCAGATGGCGGCGTGGCCGATGACGCAAATGAGTAAGGCTGTTATGCTGAGCATCCGCCCCAAGTGGGCGGAGAAGATTGCCAACGGTGAAAAGACGATTGAGGTGCGAAAAACCAGACCGAAGCTGGACACGCCGTTCAAATGCTACATCTACTGCACGCTGCAAGGCTGTAACGAGTTTTTTCGAGTTGACCTCGGGGGTGATGTTGCCAAGTGGAACCGCGGCAAGTGGGCAGACCGCAAGGGCAAGATTATCGGCGAATTTACCTGCGACCGTATTTACGAGCTTGAGACCAAAGCGCGCGGCGGCAGCTACTACGTCAAGGGTGAAGACTGGCTGACGGCGTGCGAAGTAGCTCAACAGTCCTGCCTTACCCTCAAAGACATGCACGACTATCTGCACGCGCAAACGGGCTACGGCTGGCACATTACCGATTTGCGCATCTACGACGCGCCGAAGTGCTTGTTGAGTTTTGGGCGGAGCGGCGCGAAGATGGACGGAGGAAATAGTTGATGGTTAAAGTGTTCTGTGATATGTGTGGGCGCGAGATTGACTACGAGGTTGACGGCGTGAATCTGGATTTCAATCACTACGGCGTTGTAAATTTTAAGACACCATTTTCTGCAGAGAAACAACTGTGCCTCTCCTGCGCTGCCAGAGTTTGTAACTTTGTGGAGAACTACGCGAAGATGGACGGAGGTGACAGCGATGCGACTGATTGACAGGGATGCTATTCATTGGCGACCAGATGAAAATTGGGAGCTTTACGCTACAGCAGCAGATATTAGGGCCATCCCTATTGTAGACGCCGTGGTCGTGACGCGGTGCAAGGACTGCAAGCACAGCACATTGCCGTCCGAGCTTACCCAGCGATACGGGAAGCCGGGGACGCTGACGTGTCACAACAGACATTCGCCATGCAACAGGCGCAATGTTGGTGAGAACGATTTTTGCAGATACGGCGAGCCGAAGGAGGGGTAACGAGACGAGTGCGCTTTTAAGCAAGAGGCCCTTAATGTAATGCGTAACAGGCGCTACAACGCCGAGCAGCGCGCCAATTACGCAGAATCCCATCCGTGGCGTAACCTGTGGGAGTGGTTCAAGAGAAAGCTCAAAATGGCATAAGAAGAGGCAGGGCGAAAGCCCTGCTTCTTTTTGCTGCGGGAGAGAGGGGAAGGGGGGGATTATAGGGGGGATAGGGAGAGAGTGCTATATGCAGGATGTATCTATGTTGTGTGTATGCAACTATACAGAGGAGAGCGCAGAAAGGGAAGAGAAAGTTTCCGCGCCCGTGGTGAGAAATAAAAGATGCCGTGTTACCGTCGGAAATAGGAAGCTCGGTTCCCCGAGCGGGGATAAGAATGCTGCGCGATAAGGCCGAGGACGGGGGGCTTGCAGCATAAAAAAGAAAGGCGGTGGCGGCATGGCGAAAACTGGGCATCCTCCCAAATATGCGACGGTCGAAGAAATGCAGGCCGTCATTGACCGATACTTTGAAGATTGCAAGGGTGAGCCAATCATCGGAGACGATGGGATGCCGATCCTCGACAAATTCGGGCAGCCGTTTATCATTCACCAGCGACCGCCGACAGTGACGGGGCTGGCGCTCGCGCTTGGATTTACAAGCCGACAAGCGCTGCTGAACTATCAGGCGAAGAAAGAGTTCGTTGACACGGTTACGCGCGCGAAGGCCCGCATCGAAGCTTACGCAGAGGAACGCCTCTTCGACCGAGACGGACAGCGTGGTGCGGAATTCAGCCTGAGATACAATTTCCGCTGGATAAATGACGAGAAGAAGGACGACGGCGGAGAGAGCGTGTGCGGGGTGGCAGAGCTGCCCGCGGTAATGCCTGTTCCGCAGGACGCGGGAGGTGATGCGAATGGCGAAGCGTAGCGTGGTATGGAAGCCGCAGCCCAAGCAGGCGCTCTTTATGAGCCGATGGGAGGACGAGGCTCTATACGGCGGCGCAGCCGGTTAGGCGGGGGAAAATCCGATGCGTTGGTCATCGAGGCATTGCGGCAGGTGGATATCCCGTATTACAAGGCGATTATCCTGCGAAAGACCTTCCCGCAGCTTGCCGAGCTCATTGACAAGACGCTGAACTACTACCCGCGCATCTATCCGGGCGCGCGCTACAACGGCAGCAGCCACACGTGGACATTCCCGAGCGGGGCGAAAATACTCTTCGGCTCGATGCAGTACGCAAAGGACAAGATCAAGTATCAAGGACAGGCGTATGACTTTATCGCATTCGACGAGCTGACCCACTTTACGTGGGAGGAATATAGCTACCTCTTTTCCCGCAACCGACCGAACGGTCCGGGGACGCGCGTATACATCCGCAGCACGGCGAACCCCGGCGGTGTGGGGCACGGATGGGTCAAGGAACGTTTCATCACGGCAGCGCCGCCGATGAGGACCATCCGCGAGGATGCAGTCGTGCGCTTTCCGGATGGGCACGAAGAGTATCGGCAGAAGAGCCGCATCTTCGTGCCGAGCACGGTATTCGACAATAAGATACTGCTGAAAAACGACGACAGCTATTTGACGCGCCTTGCGTCGATGCCGGAGGCGGAAAAGAACGCACTGCTCTACGGTGACTGGGACACGTTCTCCGGGCAGGTGTTTACCGAGTGGCGCAATGACAGCGAACACTACCGCGACCGCATCCATACGCACGTCATCGCGCCGTTTCATGTGCCGAAGGAGTGGCCGATCTGGTGCGCAATGGACTGGGGCTATTCAAGGCCGTTTGCCATCGGCTGGTTTGCGGTCGACCAAGACAGGAGGCTCTACCACATCCGGGAATATTACGGCTGCACGGGCACGCCGAACGAGGGCGTGAAGATGGAGCCGATGGCGGTTGCCCGCGAGATGAAGCGCATTGAGGCAGAAGACCCAAATCTCAAGGGGCGGCACATCTTCCGTGTGGGCGATCCCGCCATTTGGGGGACGCAGGGCACAGAGAGCATCGGCTCGCTCTTTGAGCGCGAGCGCGTATACTTCGAGAAGGGGGATAACGCCCGCATCGACGGCAAGATGCAGCTGCACAACCGATTCGCGTTCGATGAGAACGGTGTGCCGATGCTGTATATCTTCGATACGTGCAAAAATTTCATTCGCACGGTGCCAAACCTCGTTTACGACGAAAAAGACGTTGAGGACGTGAACACCGAGCAGGAGGATCATATCTACGACATGACACGCTATGTGTGCATGGAGAATCCCATTGCGGCGCGGGTAAATAAGCCGCCGAAGCTGGTCTCGTACGACCCGCTGGACATCAATACGCCGAGCTACGACAGATATGCGTGGTTCCAACACAACTGACAGGAGGGGAAGACATGGCAGGAACGAGAAAATTCCCGCAGACGCAGCAGCAGGCCGACGCGGCTGGCGCTGCTGCGATGTTGGATGCAAAGGCGGAAGCGCCGCTTGTAGGCGCATTCCGCGACAGCGACGCGGCGATGAACAGCGGCGCAGCCATTGGCAGCAAGGAGATCGGCGACGCCGTAGAAACGCTGCAAAAGTACAAGCAGGGCAAGAGCAACTTTGAAAATCGCATTATCAGCGAGGAACGCTGGTGGAAGCTGCGGCATTGGGAGGATATCCGACGCGGGGCGAAAGACGCGGGAGAATCGCCCGAGCCTGCGAGTGCGTGGTTGTTTAACTCAATCATGAATAAGCACGCCGACGCGATGGACAATTACCCCGAGCCCGTATGCCTGCCTCGCGAGCAGAGCGACGAGGAAAGCGCGCAGACGCTCTCGTCCGTGCTGCCGGTCATCATGGAATACAACGAATTTGACAGCACATACAGCTTCGAGTGGTGGGAAAAGCTCAAACACGGTGTGGCGATCTACGGTGTGTTCTGGGACAAGGAGAAAGACAATGGGCTCGGCGACATCGCTATCGAGGGCATTGACCCGCTGAATATCTTCTGGGAGCCAGGGGTTGAGGATATCCAGAAGAGCCGCAACGTGTTTACGGTGGCGCTCGTCGACCGCGACATCATCGAGGACGAATACCCGCAGTTTGCGAATAAGCTCAGCGGCAGCAGCATTGAAACGGCGAAATACGAGTACGACGATACGGTGGACACAAGCAACAAAGTCGCCGTGATCGACTGGTATTACCGCAAGAAGACCGCAGACGGGCGAACGGTGCTGCACTACGCAAAGTTCATCGACGAGGAGCATATCATCTACGCCAGCGAAAATGACCCCGAATATGCGGAGAGTGGCTTCTACGAAGACGGCGAATATCCGTTCGTGTTCGACGTGTTGTTCCCCGAAAAGGGCACACCTGCGGGATTTGGATATACAGCCATTGCAAAGGATCCGCAGCTCTACATCGACAAGCTGTGGGGCAACATCCTCGAAACTTCAATGATGGGCAGCAAGCGCCGGTATTTCGCGAGCGAAAGCCTGAACATCAACGAAGAAGAGTTCCTTGACTGGCGCAAGCCGATCATCCACGTGTCCGGACAGATCGACGAGAGCAGGCTCCGCGAGGTAACGACGCGCCCGCTCGATTCCATCTACGCGAATATCGTACAGATGAAGATCGACGAGATGAAGGAAACGAGCTCAAACCGCGACGTGTCCAACGGCGGCACATCCAGCGGTGCAACGGCTGCGGCGGCTATTTCTGCACTGCAGGAGGCGGGCAACAAGGCGAGCCGCGATATGATTTCGGCGTGCTACCGCGCGCAGGCGAAAATCGTGAAGCTGTGCATCGAGCGCATGCGGCAGTTCTACGACGCAGCGCGCACTTTCCGCATCACGAATGAAATGCCCTACGAGTATGCGCAGATCGGCGTGAACGAGCTTGGCGATCAGGTGACGGGCGTGGACAGCCTCGGCAATGACCTGTTCCGCAGACCGGTCTTTGACATCAAGATCAAGGCGCAGAAGAAGAATCCATTCTCCCGCGCAGAACAGAACGAGCGGGCGAAAGAGCTGTATTCGCTGGGATTCTTCTCCCCAGACAGGGCGCAGGAAAGCATGATTGCGCTCGACATGATGGACTTCGAAGGAATCGACAAGATCAAGAGCCAGGTCAACGAGGGCGCGACGCTCTACAACGTCGTGCAGCAGCAGAGCGATCAACTGCAAAAGGCGCTCGCGGTCATCCAGCAGCTTACGGGACAGGACATGGGTGTTGGAATGGCGGGAGGCACGCAGAGCGGCGGCTCGACACGTAAGAGCGGCAGCAGCGGCGGAATTGAGAGCAAGAACGCCGACGCGCAGAGCGCGCAGACACCGTACATGCAGAAGCTTGCCGAACAGTCTAAGCCGAACATGGACGCGGGCAGCAGCGCGGCAATGCCGGGGGTGTAAGCGCATGACGATGGTTCACATCGAGCACGAAATCGGACGCTACATGATCCTGTGCGAAGGCCATTCGGCGGACGAGAAATGCTGCAACTACATCACTGGCGTGATGTACGCTTTCGGTGGCTATGTGAAGAACATGGAAGCCGATGGAGAGTGCGAGGTCTATGGCTTCGAGATAGACGAGGGTGCGCCGCGCTTCCTCATCCACTGCGGCGGCGATGAGCGCATCGAGGCGGCATTTATTGCGGCCTGCATCGGGCTCAAGCAGCTCGAGGACATGAGGCCGGATGCCATTATGGTCAGTTTCGCAGAAAATTAAAAATTTTTTCTCACCCGTGGTGAGACGGAGGAAGCCGCATGTTACGCTTTAGGCGTGCGAGTGGCTTCCCCCTATTCATACGCCCGCGAGGGAGGGGCGGCGTTTTTCTTCATCTTTTCGCCGCTCTCCCCCTCCCCTGCGGGCAATGGGAAGCGCTGCACGGCCTACACGGAGGGCCGAATATCCGCGATTTGACAAGCAGGAGGGATACCATGAACCTCAAAACCACGCTTCGCGTGATCCTGAGCCTCTTTGACGGCGGCGCTGCCGCTGCGGGAGCCGCTGCCGGTGCATCGGGCGGCGCTGAGGGAGGCGCAAGCGCACAGGGCGATACCACACAGGCAAGCTCTTCTCCCACCCGGAAGGGCAAAACGGGCGAATACGCCAACGTCGTGTTCGGCAAGCAGGAGACACCTGATGATACGGGAGCCTCTTCTGGCGAGCCGAAAGGCGAGGGCGTGAAGATGCAGCAGCACGACGCCGGGGCTGCGGAAAAAGGCGGGAAAGACCTGAAAAAGGAGTTCCTTGACCTCGTAAACGGCAAGTACAAGGACGTGTACACTGCGGAGACGCAGCGCATCATCAACCGCAGATTCGGTGAAGAGAAGGCCAAAGACCAGAAAATCGCCGATTCGCAGCCCATTATCGACACACTGATGCGCCATTATGGCGTGTCGGACGGCGATATGAGTAAGCTTCGTGCGGCTTTTGAGGGCGATGCGGCGCTCAACAGCGTGCTCTACAACGCGGAAGCGGAGAGTATGGGCATGAGCGTGGAACAGTACCGCGAGTATGCGCGGATGCAGCAGGAAAACGAAGCGCTCAAACGCCAAGAAGAAGACAGACAGCGCCAGCAGAAAGCCGACGAGACTTATAACGACTGGATTCGTCAGGCGAGCGAGCTGGTCGGCACGGCGGACGCGCCGGGCGAGTACCCTGACTTCGACCTCAAGCGCGAAGTCGCGGAGAATCCGCGCTTCATTGCGATGCTGCGCGCTGGCGTTCCTGTAAAAGACGCTTACGAGGTATCCCATTTAGGCGACATTCAGGCTCGTAGCGCGGCGAAAGCTGCGGCGGAGATGGAAAAGCGCGTGATGGACAACGTCCGCGCGAAAGGAATGCGCCCGAACGAGAATGGAACCACTTCCCAGCCGGGGGTCATTGTCAAGAGTGACCCGAGCAAATTCACGAAGGCCGACCGCGCAGAGATCGCAAGGCGCGTTCGGCGCGGCGAGCGCATCGTATTCTGATGTCCGCCTAATTTACCGACTGTAAGAAGGGAGACAAAACTCTATGAAGAAGTTCAAAGACATTTTCATTCTGCCCGTCATTCTGAACCTGTTTGAGGGTCAGACGAACGTGACGACCGATTCCGGTCTCTCGGGCGAGATGAAGACCTACTACTGCGACACCCTGATCGACAACGCCGAACCCGAGCTGGTGCATGACCGCTTCGCGCAGAAGCGAAACATCCCCAAGGGCAAGGGCAAGGAGATCGAGTTCCGCAAGTATGATCCGCTGCCTAAGGCGCTCACGCCCATCACCGAAGGCGTGACCCCCAAGGGCCGCAAGCTGTCCATGACCACGCTGACCGCGCAGGTCGACCAGTACGGCGACTTCGTCGAGATTTCCGATATTCTCGACCTGACCGCCATCGACAACAACCTGCAGGAAGCGACGGTGCTGCTCGGCTCTCAGGCGGGCCGCACGCTCGACACCATCACTCGCGAGGTCATCAACGGCGGCTCTAACGTCCAGTACGGCGAAGGTCAGGTGACGGGCCGCCATCTGCTCGTTGGCGGCGAGGCCACGGGCAACCACTATTTCACGGTTCGCGCCGTCCGCAAGGCGGTTCGCTTCCTGAAAACCATGAACGCTCCGCGCTATGAGGGCTCCTACTGGGCCATCATTCACCCTGACTGTTCCTACGACATTCAGGATGACCCTGACTGGAAGCGCCCGCACGAGTACAAGGACACCAGCAACATCTACGACGACGAGATCGGCAAGATCGCTGGCGTCCGCTTCATCGAGACGACCGAAGCGAAGGTGTTCCACGCGGACGATCTGACCGAGGGCACACGCGACCTGACCGTCAAGAGCGCATCCGGCAAGGTCGTGACCGTAAACGAGGCCATCACCACTGCCGACGCCGCAAAGCTGGCTGGCCGTGAAGTCGTCATCGGTGGTGCGCTCCTTGAGATCGAGAGCGCCTCGGCTGCGGCTGCTGGCAGCGCAACGATCACGCTGAAAGAAGCACCTGCTGCCACCCCGACGGCGTCGACCGCCATCTATCCGGGCGAAGCCGGTGCGAAGGGCCGCAACGTTTACTCCACCCTCATCATGGGCGCGGAGGCTTACGGTACGACCGAGCTGACCGGCGGCGGTCTTGAGCACATCGTTAAGCCGCTCGGCTCTGCCGGTACGGCTGACCCGCTGAACCAGCGTGCAACTGTCGGCTGGAAGGCAACCAAGGTCGCCGAACGTCTGGTTGAGGCGTATATGATTCGCGTGGAAACGACTTCCACGTTCGATGAGACCCCGCTGACCTAACCACCAAGGGGACGGCTGTGAACGCCGCCCCCGACACTGAAACGGAGGAAAGACCGATGAGCGAAGCAAAGAACGCCGTTGCGGCTGTGAACGCCGCCCCCGCGGGCGAGGAGTACGTCAGCGTCCGCCTGTTCAAGGACAGCGGCAAGTATAAGGATGACCTGCTGGTGTGCGTGAACGGCGAAAGCTGCCTGATCCAGCGCGGCGTGACCGTGCAGGTCAAGAGAAAGTTCCTGTGGGCCATCCAGAACCAGATGAGACAGGACGCGTCGACCGCAAATCTCATCCAGACGATGAGCAGCGACTACGTTGAGAGCGCGAAGGCCCACAACGCGTAAGTGAATACGACCGCGAGACACGAAAAATGAGTTGCGACACGGCGCAGCAAGGGACGAAAAAGTCGCTCTTGCTGCGCCGTTTTCCATAAGAGAGGTGACAACATGGTTATTGAAAATGCTTACGCGCTCGAAGAGATCAAGCTCGGGCGCAGGGGGGAGAATCAGGCACGCAAGGTCGTCTTTAACGTGCTGGAAAAGTGGCGCGAGGGCTATGGCGAGGGCGTGGCGAGCCTGATCGCGCAGCGAAACGGCGATGCGCAGCCGTATCCCGTGACGGTGACAGAAGAGGACGGCGCGCTCGTGTGGCGGGTATCGAGTGTTGATACGGCGGTGGCCGGTGAGGGCGCGGCAGAGCTGCGCTATACCGTGGGCGATACCATTGTGAAGAGCCAGATATATAAAACACGCGTGCGCGAAACGCTGGAAGACAGCGGCGAGACACCGCCTCCGGCCTATCAAAGCTGGGTCGATGAGGTTTTGCAGGCGGCGGCGGATGCGGAGACGGCGGTATCCAAGATGCCATACGTCGACGAGACCACGGGCAACTGGTTCAAGTGGGATGCGGCGGCGGGAGCCTTTGCCGATACCGGCGTTCCTGCGACGGGCCCGCAGGGAGAAGTTGGCCCGAAGGGTGATACCGGCGAGCAGGGCCCGAAGGGTGATACCGGCGCAACCGGCCCCAAGGGCGACACGGGCGCAACCGGCGCACAGGGCCCAAAAGGCGAGAAGGGCGATACCGGCGCAACGGGTCCGCAGGGCCCCAAAGGTGAAACCGGCCCGCGCGGCCCGCAGGGGGAGCAGGGCATTCAAGGCGAGACCGGCCCCGCTGGCCCGCAGGGTGCAAAGGGAGACAAGGGCGATGCCTTTACCTATTCCGACTTTACGGCGGCGCAGCTTGCCGCGCTGAAAGGCGACAAGGGCGATACCGGCCCCCAAGGAGAGAAAGGTGACACCGGCGCGACCGGACCGACCGGCCCCGAAGGTCCGCGCGGCCCGCAGGGCGAACAGGGCCCGCAGGGACAGACCGGCCCGCAAGGCGAGCAGGGCCCAGCAGGCCCCAAGGGGGAGACCGGCAGCGGCTTCCGCGTGCTGGGCTACTACGCGAGCAAGGCGGCGCTGGACGCGGCCAAGAAAGCGACCGCAGCGGCGGGCGATGCTTACGGCGTTGGCACGGCAGAGCCCTACGACATCTACATTTTCGACGGCATTACCGGCGAGTTCATCAACAACGGCCCCTTGCAGGGCGCGAAGGGTGACACGGGGCCCGAGGGTCCGCAGGGTCCGAAAGGCGATCCCGGCGAGACCGGCCCTCAAGGCCCTGCCGGTGCGGATGGAGCCCCGGGCAAGGATGGTGCGAAAGGCGCAGACGGTGCCGCCGGCAAGGACGGCGTGACGTTCACGCCGAGCATGAGCGACGACGGCGACCTGTCGTGGACGAACGACGGCGGCAAGGCGAATCCGCAGACCGTGAACCTCAAGGGCCCGAAGGGCGACACGGGCGCACGGGGGCCTGCCGGTGCTGACGGCGCGAAGGGAGATACCGGCCCAGAGGGGCCAAGGGGACCGCAGGGAGAGCAGGGCCCGCAGGGCAAGACTGGTCCGCAAGGCGAAATCGGTCCGCAAGGCCTGACGGGTCCGCGAGGCCCTGCCGGCGCGGATGGCGCGAAGGGCGCGGACGGCGCAAAGGGCGCGACCTTTACCCCTGCTGTGTCCGCGGCGGGAGACCTGAGCTGGTCGAACGACGGCGGGCTTGCGAATCCCGCGACGGTCAACATCAAAGGCCCCAAGGGAGACCAGGGCGAAAAGGGCGAGCAGGGCGAGAAAGGCGAGACCGGTGCGACCGGCCCGCAGGGCCCCGCAGGCCCCGTCAATATCCCCTCCACCACCGCCATCCTCAAGGGCAACGGCTCGGGCGGGCTGGTGGCGGCAACGCGAGGCAGCGACTACATCGCAAGCGGCAACATCGTCAAGCAGACGCTTGTTGCAACCGAGACCACGCCGACCGAGAACTACGCCATCAACTGGCTGTACGGCTAAGGAGGGCAACATGGCGAACAAAGCAATCGGCACACTGGCGGTCGGCTCGTCTGTGTACCTCAACGTCGGCGGTGTGCGGAAGGAATTTTTGGTGGTGCATCAGGGGTTGCCGAGCAGCATGTATGACGCAAGCTGCAACGGCACTTGGTTGCTGATGAAGGATTGCTACGAGAACCGTGCTTGGAACAACTCCAATGTAAACAAGTACGAAACCAGCGACATTCATAGCTACCTGAACAGCACGTTCCTGAACCTGTTCGATTCCGACATCAAGGATGCCATCAAGCAGGTGAAGATCCCGTACCGTCAGGGCGGTGGCTCCGGCGGCACTGACCAGAGTGGCGCGAACGGCCTGCCCTGCAAGGTGTTCCTGCTATCCGGTCCTGAAGCCGGCTTGGCTGGCGCAAGCTATATACCGAATGATGGCACTAAGCTGGATTACTTCAACGCGAACACCAAAATAGACTCCAAGCGCATTGCATATCTGAGTGGTACGGCCACTGCTTGGTGGCTCCGCTCCCCGAGCACCTACAGCGCCAACTACGTGTTGGTCGTCAACTCCCAAGGCGGCTACAACGACACCTACGCATCCAACGCGTGCGGCATTCGCCCCGCTTTGGTTCTTCCCTCTGACGCCCTCGTCGACGATTCCGGCAACGTCCTGCCGCCGGTTGACCTCACCGCTCACAAGACGCTCATAAACGGCACGGCCTACACCGTGAAGGGTGGCAAGTGCATGGTCAACGGCACGGTGTACAACATCAAGAAGGGCAGGACGCTCATCAACGGCACGGGGTATGACATTACGTTTAAGCCGAGCTACGACCCCGTATTTGCCAACAACACGTGGGAGCAGATTATCGAGGCATGCCACAATAACGCTGTGCCGGAAACGTGGAAGGTAGCAGACCAGAAACCCATGACCATCAACGGCGTGGACTATCTAATCGACATCATCGGCAAGAACCACGATGACTATTCAGACGGCTCGGGCAAGGCTCCGCTGACCTTCCAGCTGCATGACTGTTACGGTACGAAATACGGCATGAACAACTCCAACACCAACGTCGGCGGTTGGACGAGCTGTGCCATGCGGCAAACGCACCTGCCTGCCATCCTGAGCCAGATGCCAGCGGAGGTACAGAACGGCATCCGCGAGGTGAACAAGCTGACCTCGGCGGGCAGCGAGAGCGCCACCATCAACACCACGGCGGACAAGCTGTTTTTGCTGAGTGAAATCGAGATTTTTGGCAGCGTGAGCTATTCCCTTGAAGGCGAGGGCACGCAGTATGACTACTACAAGGCGGGCAACAGCAAGGTGAAGAAGTTCAACGGCAGCGCGGGCCTCTGGTGGGAGCGCTCTCCGCGTGGCAGCCGCCCCACGAGTTTCTGCATTGTCGACAGCGGCGGCGACGCCACCTACGGCGGCTCGAGCGGCGTGTTTGGCGTGTCCTTCGCCTTCTGCTTCTAAAGAAAGGACTGATTATTTATGGCAATTTACATCAAAGTCAACAACACTGAATACCCCGCAGAGATCAACGGCAACCCCAAAGACCGCTCGTGGGGCGACCGTGACACCAAGAGCATTGCGCTCACAATGACCACCGCCGAGGTCGCGGCGCTGCTGCCCGACAACACGCCGTGGAGCATCGTGCTGCGCGAGACGGTGGACAAGCTGGACAACGACGGCAATCCAACGGGCGAGACCAAAGAGGTCGTCAACGAGTGGGACAACAGCGCCTACAGCCTGAGCGGGGCCATCACCGACCACCGCGACGGCACGGTATCTATCAAGATGGGCAAGCCCACGGAAACCGAAAGCGCCAAAGCGACCGTCACCGCCCTTGCGGGTGAGCCGGTCACATACGCCCGCGCGGTGAAGCTGCGGCCCATCATCGAGCAGGCAGCGGTCAGCCTGAGCGACGGCGAGGCGGCGAGCGTGCCGGAACTCATCACAGCATGGACGTACCCCGTGGATTACGCCGAGGGCGACCGCAGAAGCTACGGCGGCAAGGTGCACAAGTGCCGTCAGGCGCATACCTCACAGGCCGACTGGACGCCGGACAAGACGCCGAACCTCTGGGCGGTCATCGACGCCGCCCATGCGGGCACGCAGGACGACCCCATTCCCGCAGCGCGCGGCATGGAATACGAGTACGGCAAGTATTACCTCGACGGCGATGACGGCAAGGTGTACAAGTGCGAGCGTATCGGAGAGGCCGCGGGCGGCAAGATCGTCTTGCAGTATCTGCCGCATGAGCTTGTGGGGCAGTATTTCACGGAGGTCTAATGTATGAAAATGCTGAAAGCGATCCGCGACGCGGACGCGCTGCGGCCTAACAAATTGAGCACGCCGCGCAAGGCGGAAATCCTTATGGTGCTTGAGCACCGAATCGCTGAGATGATGGGGGCGGAAGCCCCCACCCTCAAGGTGAACGTGGAGGATGACACCGCGAGCGTCGAGGACATGGAATTGCTGCTGCCGGACGGGCACAACGAGTGCTACCACCTGTATTTGGCAGCGCAGCTCGACGCCTACAATCAGGACAGCGCGCTATATGCCAATGACCATGCCATTGCCAACGAGGCGGTGGCCGATGCTATGGCGTGGTGGCGGCGCGAAAACCGCAAAGAAAGCAAGGGCAACTGGAAGGTGTGATGACAAGTGCCGACGACATTTCAGCTGGTGGAGACGACCTTCCCGAACGGTGAAGGCAAAGACACGCAGGAGCAGATCAACGGGGTCTATGACTACCTTTTCGTGCTTCTGGAACAGCTTCGGTATACGCTCTTCAATCTGGACGGGAGCAACATCAATCAGAATGCACTGAGCGAGTTTATCAAGAATATTTCCGAGCCGATCTACGCCAAGATCGAGGATACGGACAAGAATGTAAATGAAATTTCCATTACAGCGAAAGGATTAGATGCTCGACTTAGCGACGCCGAGGGGAACATTACACAGCTTGACACAACGGCAAAGGGCTTGCAGGCAAGCGTTTCAAACCTCGACGGCGCGATCACAAACATCAAGGCGGACGTGAACGGCATCCGCGCGACGGTGAGAACCAAGATCGATGCGACGCAGGCGCAGAGCATTTTTGATCAGAGCGCCCAGGGCTTCACGCTGGCCGTAACGAGCGGCGAGAACGGCACGATCTTCAAGCTCAATTACAACGGTGCACAGATTGCGAGCACGGGATCTATCGACCTCTACGTGGACGCGGTGAACATCTATGGAACGCTGACGGCGACGGAGATTGAAGGGGATAGGATCACCGTGCGCAATGATGCGGGACGGCGCTGCGGGTATATCTCCACGGAGTACGCCAGCACGGCGGACTACAAAATGACGCTCGAGAGCAAGGCCATGGAGTTGAACGCGACGAGCGGAAACCTGTATCTGTCAGGGAATAACGGAAGATCAGCGCTCAATTTCGACTACGACTTCATTGATTGCCGCGGCGATTTCGCCCCGAATGCAGATAACCGGTACAATCTTGGCGCACCAAATTTTGTTTGGAGCGCAATTTATTGCAGCACGAACGAGCTGAACGGGTCCGACCGAAACATCAAGAACAGCATTGAGGCGCTGCCGGAGAAGTACGTGCGCATGTTTGAGCTCGTCGAGCCGAAGCGCTACAAGCTCAACAGCGGCACGAGCGGGCGCTTCCACACCGGATTCATTGCGCAGGAGGTAGAGGACGCCATGCGCGCGTGCGGCATTGAATCGAAGGAATTCGCGGGCTGGGCAGCTGCCAAACGCGAGGACGGCAGCGAAACGTATTTCCTGCGGTACAGCGAATTCATTCCGATCCTGTGGGCGAAGGTACGCGAGCAGGAAGAACGGTTGAAACGATTGGAGGAATCAGCATGAATGAGAAGATCAAGCAGGAAGCAGCGCACGCGATGCGCCTGATCGGCATTTTGAACGTCAACGGCGATGCCGTCGATGTGGTGGCAGCGGTGCGCCAGTCGCTTCGCAATATCGCAATGATATGCGACGGCACGGAAGCACCGGAGAAGAAAGAAAGCGAGGGCCCAGATGAGACTGCCTGAGATCACGGCATATATGAACCGGCGCGTGCAGCAAGAAAAATTCGGCGGCATCAACCACACATTTGGCGCGGCGGGCGGCGAGCTCTACGACATGAAGAACCTGTCGGCGCGGTATTATCCGCTGCTTGCCCCGCGCGCAAGGCGCTACACCGTGCGCAAGAACGCCGGAACGCCGAACGGCATTTTCAGCGCAGGCAAACTCTACGAGGTATATGGCACAAAGCTCTACATCGACGGAGTGGAAAAGTCGACGGTCGCCGACAGCGAAAAGACTTTCTGTGCACTGGGCGAGCGCGTGCTCATCTTCCCCGACAAGATCGTGTGTGAAAAGGACGGCACGATCAAGCCGATGGAGGCTAGCTACGCCGCGGCGGGGCTGAAATTCGGGAATGGTACGTATGCCGACGAAAAGGCGGCGGCAAACAGCATCACGACGACCGGCGCGGCGTTCCCATTCAACGTGGGCGACGCCGTGACGATCTCGGGCTGTACAAAGGAGACCTACAACAACCGCACGCCCATCATCCGAGAGATCAGCGAAGACAAAAAGACGCTGCGCTTTTATGAAAACACTTTCCGCCTGCCCGATGGGCAGGAAAGCATCACGGAGCCCGGAACAGTCACGCTCAAGCGCAGCGTTCCCGACATGGATTTTGTCTGCACGAACGAGAACCGCGTGTGGGGCTGCAAGGGCGACAGCATCTTTGCTTCAAAGCTCGGCGACCCGTACAACTGGAACGTGTTTGACGGACTATCCACGGATGCGTTCAGCGTGGAGAGCGGCACGGCGGGAGCATTCACGGCGTGCGTGAGCTACCTTGGTTACCCGTGCTTTTTCAAAGAAGACAAAATCTTCAAGATGTACGGCACGATTCCGACAAACTTCCAGCTCATGTCAAGTGCGGTGCTCGGCGTGATGAAGGGCAGCCACAAGAGCCTCGCCGTTGCAGGTGAAACGCTCTATTACCTCTCAAAGGTCGGCATCATGGCGTACAGCGGCGGCATGCCGCGCTGCATCTCTCGCACGCTGGGCGATGATGTGCGCCTCTCTGACGCGGTGGGAGGAAGTGACGGCCTCAACTACTACGTGAGCTTGAAAGAGGATGGCAAGGCGGCGCTGTACTGCTACAGCAGCGAAAACGGCGTGTGGCATAAGGAAGATACGCTTGCCGTGGTGCAAATGGCCTATTCGGGCGGTATCATGGCCTTAGTAGACGGCGGGTGCGTGCTGCTTGGAAATCCGGCAGATATCCCGACCGGCGCAACACGCGAGGGGGCTGTTATTAGCGAGGCGGAGTTTGCCGACTATGACGGCGGCTCATTCGACGCGAAGCACGTGCAGCGCGTACGGGCGCGGCTGGAATGCGAAAAGGGCACAACGGTCGTGTTCCTTGTCAAGTTTGACGGCGGCGCGTGGGAAGAGGTCGACCGCTGCGGGGCACAGGAGAAGGACGTTTTCACGCTCAACTGCCCGATCCGCCGCTGCGACCACTTTAGATTAAAAATCAAAGCCACAGGAGAATACCGGCTCTATGCGCTCGAGTACGAATACGTGACGGGCGGCAGAAAGTGAGGGGACAATGGCAGATAATTTCAAACACAAGAATACAGACCTGACGCTCATCAACGATTCTGGAGACCTTGATCTCATCCGGCAGTATACCGAGGCCTACAACAAGGCATATGCCGAGGGAGACAAGGCGGGCCAGCAGGCGGCGCACGACGCAGCGGAGAAAATCCGCGCGAAGTACGACTATTCCGGCGGCGTGGACGGCAGCGAGTACATCAAACTCGGCACGGGCGCGAGCCCTGCAAAGGCTGACACGAGCTGGCTCGATAAGCTGGGCGACAGCAGCTACAACTATGACCAGAGCGGACAGATCAGCGCAAAGCTCGACGCGCTGCTGAATCGCACGCCGTTTTCCTACGACGCGGTGAGCGACCCACTCTATCAGCAGTACCGAAAGCAGTATACGCGCGAGGCAGACCGCAGCGCGGAGGATGTGCTCGGCAAGACGGCAGTGATGACGGGCGGGATGCCGTCCACGGCGGCGGTGGCAGCGAGCCAACAGGCGAGCGACTACCAGATGAGCCAGATGACGGACAAGATCCCCGAATTACAGCAGCTTGCCTATAGCATGTATCAGGATAAATTGAGCGGCGACCGCGCCGACCTGAATACGCTCATCGGCCTTGAGGACAACAACTACAACCGCTGGCTGGCTGACCGCAATTACCTCTATCAGCTTGCGCGCGATCAGGTGGGCGACCAGCAGACGGCGGATGCGCTGGCGTATCAGAAGCAGCAGGACAAGCTGAACTATAACTACCAGAAGGAACGCGACGCCATCGATGATGCACGATACAATGCGGAATGGCAGTATAAATTGCAGCAGGCCGCGCAGCAGGCCGCGAGAAGAAATACCCGCGTCAGCACCACGCCTACGGGCGGCGGCGAGGCGGATTATGATGGCTTGTTCGCAGCGGCGCAGGCAAGCGGCTATCCCAAGAGCTTTATCTCCAACAACTATAAGAAGTACGGCTTTTCCTCTTCAAGCAGTTTGTATGACGATTATGAGAGCTGGCTCGAGGGGCAGGGCGGCGGCAGCGGAAGCGGCAGCAGCGGCAAGACACTGCCGCAGGGTCAGTTTATTGCTCTACTGAGCGGATTCAACACGTCGCTGAAAAACGGTGAAGGCGAGCGTATCCTTTCGACGCTCGACAAGGCATGGCCGCTGATGACGAGTGATCAGAAGGCAGAAATGCAGAAGCTGCTGACGCAGTACGGCTATTCCTACGAGGAGGGCTAAATGGGACGATTAGTAAAAGCGAATCCGGAAGTGGAAGCGAGCAAGGGCCAGACAACGGTTGTTGGAACCGGCACGCACGGCAGGCTTGTGAGAACGGGGGATGTGCAGCACACATCCCCTACGGGCAATGTGGTGCAGAAGAAGCCGACAGTGCAACCGAGCAAGGCGGCAACGATTCCCGCAAAGGCGAGCAGCCCCATGTTCCGCACGCGGCAGAATGTCGTGACGCCAAAAAATCAAAGCGCGCTTGCGCAGAATCTTGCGCAGGGGGCCTTACAGAAGAAGGACGCGAAGAACTACCAGAGCAAAGAAGCGTTCGAACAGCACGTGCAGGAGGTAAAAGCCCCCACGGTCGCGCAGCGCGTCGGCAACACCGTCAAGGGCGCGGCGAAAACCTATGGCGCGGGCTTTGTCAATCTCGGCGGCGTGGTGGCGCAGGGGCAGGGCGGCACAGCGATGTCACCGGTCTATCGCGCTCAGGCGGAGACGTTGGACCAGCAGATTGCGGCATTGGAAGCGACGCTGAGCGATCCGTCGATGACGGCGCAGGATATTGCCGACACGAAAGAGGCGATTGCCATCGCTCGCAGCGAGCGTGAGAAGTACGGCAAGATCATCGAGAGCGGGGAAAAGGCCGCAGTGGGAGCCTATGACATCGCTGACAGGCTGGCCGACAGCGGCGCAAAGGATATCAACAAGGCGAAAAGCGGGCTCGGCAAGGCCGGACAACTCGCCGTTGACGCGGGCGTCGCGGGTGCGCAGATGGGGATGGATATTGCCCTCACGCCTTTTATGGGCGGCAGCGCGCTCTTCCCGATGTTCATGCGCAGCGCGGGCGGAGGCGCGCAGCAGGCGCGCCGCGCGGGCGCGACGCATCAGCAGCAGGTCAACTATGGCTTTGCGTCCGGCGCGCTGAGCGTGGCAACGGAGAAGATCGGCAACGCGGCAGGGCCGTTCAAGAAGATGTTTGGCAAAGGCTTCCTTGATGACGTCATCGAAAGAGCAACGCAGAATCTGACCCGCAGCGCGGCGGGAAAGATCGCATTGTCGTTTCTGGAAGAAGGCGGCGAGGAGGCCATCGAAGACCTCATTCAGCCTGCCTTGCAGATGATCTATAACGGCAAGACGCTTGGTGGGAGCTATAGCGAGCTGGAAGCATCGGAAATTCTGAACGACTTCCTCGTCGGCGGTATCCTCGGCGGGCTTGGCGGCGGAGTGGAAGTGGCGGCAAACCGCTTTGCGCGCTTTGATAACTCCCTCGGCGAGAGCGGACGCAAGGCGATTCGCGGCTCGTATCAGGAGGGCAAGGACACAGCAGAGCACGTGAAGGACTTTATCCCTGCCTACAATGCGGGCGTGGAGGGCAAGGCGAACCCGAACCCGACGAATGAGACGGCCTATGCAGGCTATGTCGCAGGGCAGAACGACGCGAAGGCCGGGGCAGGAACAGGCGAGCACATCGACAGCCGCACAAAGGAAAACGTATCGGGCAGAAACGTGAACGCTTTCCAGTTCGACCACCCCGAGCTGCACAGCTATTATAGCGCGGCGGCAGAGCAGATCGCAGGTATCGCCGATATGAGCCTTTCACGCGGGCAGCAGAAGGGTGCACGGCAGCGGACAGCAAACGGATACCAGCGAAGCAATCAGATATTCGAGACACCCGCCATGCGCAAGGCGATGGACGAGGGTCTGACGCGCACGCAAATCATTGATGCAGCGCAGCGCATCATCAACGATAACGGGCAGGAGAACGTCAAAGCGGCGAAAACGCTCGAGATCGTTCTTGACGACATGCTGACGAATGGGTACACTGCTGTTGATGGAACGGCGGTCGCCCCAAACACGGATTATATTGCAGCAAAGCAGCGGATCGCAGGCGCAGAGGCGCAGGCGACCGGATTTGACAATTATGTAACTGACAACCGCCTTGCCCTCGAGACAGGAGAGGTAACAATGGACGAGCTGCGCGCAGAATACGCGCAGCAGGAAGGAGCCGAACATGGAGAAGCAGTACATTTACGCGAAGGCAGCGAACGGGATAACGGTGCGAATCCCCGCGGAGAAGTACGAGGCGTGGAAGAAGGCACAGGACGAAATCCGGGCCGGAAGGAAGGGCGACACTTCGCAGACAGCGAAGCAGCTTCGCTCGATTATGGAGAAAAAGTAAGCACTGCGAGCTTCGGCATCGGCAGAGGCGCATTCAATGACAGCGTCTATCTTGTGAAGAACGAGACGGCGGAAATGCGCAAGGCGAAGGACCTTGCCAAAGAGCGCGGTCTGCGCGTGACGTTCTTTGCCGGGAATAATCTGACGTTCCGTGACAAGAGCGGGAAAACGTTCAAGGTGCGCGGCTACGTTTCAGGTGACCGCGTATTTATCCGTGCGGATCATCCGGAATTTACGTCGTACCAGATCATGCGGCATGAGGCCGGACATGATATGATCGCAAAGGGCGAAGTCGATTTGAACGAGGTACGCACGCGCATCGATAAGACCTTTACCGGCGGTGAGGTCGACTCCCTCTGCACGGCGTATGCAGATGCTTATGCCGGCACCGAAATGACGGCGCAGGAGATTTGGGAAGAGGTGGTTTGCGATAGCCTCGGCGATATGAACATTTTCGCCGACAGCGAGATCGGCGATGCGGCGGCGTTTCTTCTTGCACATATCAAGGTGGAGAGCGAAACCGTTGCACAGGAAAACTCGCGCGCGCCGCCAAGCGGAACGGGCCAGGTACGCGAAAAATTTAGCTATGCAGGCGAGAAAGCGGAGAATGCAGACAAAGCAGCGCTTAATACGGCGAAAGAGATGGAGAAAAACGGGACTGATGCTGAGACCATCCGGCAGAAAACGGGCTGGTTCCGCGGCGCGGACGGCAAGTGGAGATGGGAGATCGACGATAGCGGCATGAAGCTGCGCTTTGAATCTGGGTTATATGACTACAATACGGAGCTGCGGGAGAAAACCCATGCATGGGTTAGGCTGACCAACCGTGAGCTGACGGACGAACAGAGGAGAGACCTTGCGGACTACCAGAGAAGCACAGAGCGCGGCGAGGCCGACGAGGCGCTATACGAGAAGCTGACCGGAGAGTTTGGCGGCGATTTTGAGAAATGGGCGCTAACATTGGAAACAATGAAAGAGGCTGCAAAGTCCATCCCCAACTACACTACGCTGGGCGAGCTGGTGGACGCACCGGCGCTGTTCGCCACCTATCCGGACATGAAAGATATGGATGTAACGTTCCAGACGCTTGAGCGCGGGCAGAACGGCGGGTATAGCCGCAGGTTCGACAGCATTGAACTGAGCCGCGACCTGAAAAACAGACCGGAGGCACTGTTGAATTCCCTCACTCATGAGGTACAGCACGCCGTTCAGCAAAGAGAGGGCTTCACACCCGGGGCAAATCTGAAATACTGGAACAGAAAGCTCGAAGAGGGATATGACGGCAGGGACGCCGAAACCAGACGCGAAGGCGCGCGGCTGCGCGAGCAGTATGAGCAGATGAAAGCGGACGACCCCGAGTTTATGCGCAGCATGGAAGAACTGAACGCCATGGCGCCAACGGTGCCGCGCGGGAAAGTCGACATGGACACATGGGAGCAGGTCGAGCCGGATCCGCCGGAATGGGTGCGCTTCGACGAAAGGCGCGACCAACTGGAAGAAAAATACGGCGACCGCGTGTGGGATTATTTCAGCCTGCGCGACAGCATCGACAGAAACGCGAGGGACAGCAGACTGCCGGGAGACCTCTACCGCGACACGGCGGGCGAGATCGAGGCGCGGGACGCTGCGGCGCGGCGCGGCCTGACGGCGGAAGAACGTAGGAACCGCAAGCCGGACACCGGCGACGAGAACACGGTGTTTTCGGACAGCGGGGAGAGCTATGAGCTTGTCGGAAAGAACAAGGACGGAATCGAGGTCTATGAGACCGGCGAGGACATTAAGAAGATGTCCTACAAGGAGCGCATGGAATCCTTTATGGACATCATGCGCAACGAGTACGCGGGGCGCACGGCCAAATTCAGCGACGGCAACAACACCTATTATGCGAAGTTTGACGAAGCAGACCTTCGCAAGAGCGTATACGGCGATAAAAAATCCTCTCAAAAGGGCTGGAAGGCGAAAATCAATACCGGCGCGGATGGCAGCATCTTTGAGCTTGTAGAAAACGCGACCTACAACGGAGGTAAAGCCGAGCAGGGGAAGAAAACGCAGGCACATCAAAATCTGACCGGCTGGGAGTATTTCGTCAAGACCGTGCAGATCGATGGACAGGTGTATGACCTGCTGGCAAATGTAAGAAAAAAGCCGGACGGAGAATTTGTCTACTCCATCCAGCTTAATGAAAATAAAAATAAAGCATCGGCACCGCCCCTTCAGTACCGAAATGGTACAGCTAAAGCGAATAATCGCCCTGTTGGGGTGTCCACCAATGCTTCGAATGGTAGTGTACCTCAAAATGGCGGGAATGTCAACGGCGTGAATGATGCGCAATTCTCTCTCGAGATTCCCGAGGCAAACTATGAAGCGCTGAAAGAGAAGTACGGATATATCCCTGCGGGCGAGCGCGCGTACCGAGAGGTACAAGTGCCGAAGAAAACGGCGGACGACAAATATGTCAGCCGCACGATCCGCACGGTGCTGGAAGCAAAGGCAACGCCGGACGCAATGGTGCCGACGCTGGAACGAATGGTGGCAAAAGGAGATTTCTCCTACGACCGCTATACGGACAAGCAGGCCATCAGTGACGCAGAAAGCCGCATCAAAACCGAAGGCTGGCAAAAGACCCTGAACAAGTGGAAAAGTTCCACCAAAGAGGGAATCAGCAAGGAGAATACGGCGATTGGCTGGGCGCTCTACAACAATGCAGCAAACAGCGGTGATGTGGAGACAGCTATCGATGTGCTCGACACCATCGTAAAGCGCCAGAGAAATGCGGCACAGGCGTTGCAGGCAACGAGGCTGCTCAAGCAGCAGGACCCCAGTACGCAGCTTTATGCGGCGCAGCGCAGCGTGGAAAACTTGACAGAAGATCTCAAAAAGCAGTACGGGGAAAAGGCCCCTGATCTGAAGATTGACCGCGACCTCGCTGAGAAGTTCCTGAACGCAAAGGACGACGATGCGCGCACCGAGGCGATGAAGGAAATCTATCGCGATATCGGCAGACAGATGCCGAGCCGCTTCATTGACAAATGGAACGCTTGGCGCTACTTTTCGATGCTTGGCAATCCACGCACGCATGTGCGCAACATCGTTGGCAACGTAGGATTTGTTCCTGCTGTCACGGTAAAGAATGTCATCGGCGCAGGCATTGAGAGCGCTGCGAATGCTGTGAGCGGCGGCAAAGTCGGACGCACGAAGGCTATCCTGACGACGAAGGACGCAGGGCTTATCAAGGCGGCGTGGAGCGACTATGCCAACATTCGCGAGCAGGCGCTTGGCAGCGGCAAGTACAATGATAATGTCAATGTGCGACAGGAAATCGAGGAAGGGCGCACGATCTTCAAACCGAAGCTGCTGGAAGCGATGCGCAAATTCAACAGCACGGCGCTGGATGCGGAAGACGCATGGTTCTCCAAGCCACATTACGCGGCGGCGCTAGCGCAATTCTGCAAAGCAAATGGCATTACCGCGGAGCAGGTCGCTGGCGGGAAAGGCATTGAAGCGGCACGCGAATACGCGATCAGAGAGGCGCAGAAAGCAACCTATCGAGACACCAATGCGTTTTCACAGATGATCTCCGATCTCGGCAGATACCGCGGGGATAACAAGATGAAACGCCTCGGAAGCACCCTCGCCGAAGGAATCCTGCCGTTCCGCAAGACACCAGCCAACATTCTGGTGCGCGGCGTGGAATACAGCCCTATTGGTTTCCTCAAAAGCATAAGCTATGACCTTGTGCAGGTGCAGAAGGGTAATATGCAGGCGACCGAAATGATCGACCGGGCCGCCGCTGGGCTGACCGGCACGGGGCTGATGATGCTCGGCCTTTATATGGCGAAAGAGGGCATTCTTCGCGGCAGCGGCGGTGATGACGAGAAGAAGAAAAAGTTCGACGAGCTGCAAGGACATCAGGAATACGCACTGGAGCTGCCAAATGGCACGAGTATTACGCTGGATTGGCTTGCGCCGGAAGCACTTCCGTTTTTCGTCGGGGCAAACCTTTACGAGCAGATGCAGGCAAACAACGGGTACCTCACTATGAGTGATATGCTTCAGGCAGCAAGCAACGTGACGGACCCGCTTCTTTCCATGAGCTGTCTGCAAAGCCTGAACGACGTTTTTGACGCGGTGGGGTATGCGTCCTCTGGAAACACAAACGCACTAACCAGTGCGGTAGCAAGCGCGGCGACGAGTTATTTGACGCAGGGTATCCCGACGGTCTTCGGGCAGGCGGAGCGCACGGGCGAAAGCACACGCATGACGACCTATACGGATAAGAACAAATTCCTGACGCCGGATATGCAATATGCGCTCGGCAAGGCCAGCGCGCGTATTCCGGGCGTTGACTACGGGCAGATTCCCTTTATCGACGCATGGGGGCGCACGGAAAACTCCGGAGGCGTGGCCGCGCGGGCATTTAACAATTTTGCGAATCCCGCGTATACCTCGAAGGTAAGCGGCAGCAAAATGGAAGATGAATTGAGCCGCCTGTATGAGGCGACCGGTGAGACCAAAGTCCTGCCGCAGCGCGCACCGAAATTTTTCACCGTGAATAAGGAAAACAAACAGTTGACCGGCGAGGAATACGTCAAGTACGCCACAAAGCGCGGGCAGACTTCCCATAAGATCGCCAGCGAGCTCACGGGACTTGCGAGCTATAAGTCCATGAGCGACGGCGATAAGGCAGATGCCGTTGCGAAAGCCTACGAATATGCCAACGTCGTCGGGAAAATGAGCGTGAGCAGCTATCAACCGGACGGTTGGGTAGCAAAGGCTGTAGAGACCGTCAAAAAAACGGGCGTTTCAGAAGCCCAGTATATTGTGCTCTATCTGGCGAAAGGCGGGATCGAAAGCCTGAAGGACAAAAACGGGGATACCATCAGCAACAGTGAAGGCTTACAGATCATGGAGCTTGTTTATCAGCAGAAGGGGCTTTCCGATGAACAGCGTGCAGCCCTCTTTGAGGACTTCGGCGTCGGAAAGAGCATTCGCCATTGGAACCGCGCGCGGGTGGACGAGCAACTTGCAATCGCACGGAAGAAAGCGGTTTAAACAAAAAGAACCTGTCGGATCCCCGGCAGGTTCTTTTACCCCGTGGTGAATTTGCGGAAGCGGCATGATAGGCTCAATGAAGAACACCATAAAAATAAGGGGGCGTGAAAAATGGATAATGCAAAGCACTACGACGACGCGGCAATCGCGCTCATCGAATCGCGGTGCAAGAGCAATACGCATCGAATCAATGAGCTGCAGGAGCACCAAACGGCGCTTGACAGGCTGGCAACGTCAGTGGAAGTGCTGGCGACCAAGCAGGAGACCGTCGAGGGAGACGTCAAAGAGATCAAAGAGGACGTAAAGGCCATCACGGGCAAGCCCGGGAAACGCTGGGACAGTCTGGTCGACAAGGCTCTCGCAGCGTTGGCGGGCGCGTTTATCGCGTGGCTACTGAGTGGGGCGGTCGGATGAAGCGCCTTATCAAAAAGGCATCGAAATTGCGAACGAGGAACATCATTTTGATTATCGTTGGCATTTTCATCGCCGCTTTTGTGATCTACACGGTCATCTTTTACAGCATCAAGGGGTGGCAGTGGGACAACATCTTCCCGTACCTGCTGGGTACGGGCGGCATCATTGAAGCCTTTACCGGGCTTCTGACACTGGTGGAAATTATCGTTGGACGAAAACGAAAGGAGAAGAACAATGAAGTTTGAAATGAGTAACAAGGTGTACGATGTGCTCAAGTGGCTCGTGCTCATCGTACTGCCCGCCTGCTCCGGCCTCTACGCCGCGCTGGCGGGTGTTTGGGGCTGGGGGTATGTAGAGCAGGTCACAACCACCATCAGCGCCGTGGCACTGTTTATCGGCGCGCTCATCGGCGTATCCAGCGCCAACTACAAAAAGGAGCACGGCGATGTATCACAGTAGGGACATCGCCGACCTGCGGGCGGACGTGCGCGCAAACTGCGTTATCTTCCTCGACCTCTGCAAGGAGGCGGGGCTTCCCGTACTCGTGACGGAGACGGTCAGGGATGCCGAGTACCAGCGTTATCTTGCCGCGAACGGCTACGCGGCAAAGACCGCGACGCGCCCGACGTTCCACGGCGTCAAAGCTGGGCTGGCGTTCGACATCTGCAAAAACGTCAAGGGGCATGAGTACGACGATCCGTCGTTCTTCGCTCGCTGCGGGCAGATCGGCAAGCATGTCGGCTTTTCGTGGGGCGGCGACTGGAAGAAATTCCCCGACCGACCGCATTTCCAGTGGGACGACCATATGCGATACACAGGGAGCATGATCTTGGCGGGCAAGTATCCGCCGGAAATGGAGGAGTACATGGATCAGGCAACGTTTAACAAGATGATGGACGCTTACCTTGCGCAGCTGCGCACGAAGCCCGTCTCCACGTGGGCGGCGAAAGACTGGGCGGCGGCAAAGGCTACGGGCATCACGGATGGCAGCGCCCCGCAGGGGCTTATCACGCGGCAGGAAGCCGCGACGATGATCCAGAGAGCGACAAAATAACGGTGTCCGATTTGGGCACAGGAAGGAGCACGGACGGCGAAAGCCACGCGCAAGCGCTCTGCAACGTCCCACACGGGGCATGGACAGTCAGCACAGGTCAATCCGCGCGCGATTATCCTCTATGGCTCCCAAGCGAGCCGTGGCGTATATCTTATCGTTTGAGCTGCCGCAGGATGAGGCGTACTGCCTTATTGAATGCGATGTGCGCGGGAAGAGCCGCGTCGAAGTCGCGGAGACACTGCACGTCTCACCGGAGTACGTGAAGACGCGACGACGCCGGGCATACAGCAAAATCGCGGACGGTATCAAAAACACATAAAGAAGAGACCCTACAAAGACCTTTTTCAGGCTCTTTGCGGGGCCTCTTTTTCGTTATCATTGAGACAACAAAAGGAGGTGCGCGCATGGGATACTTTGGCAATCCTTATCAGCCGCAGCCAATGGGCTATAACCCCTATGGCGGATATGCCCCTGCAAGCCCACAGAACGGCGCAGGAGCGATGCAAGGCTTTGCGGGTCAAATTACCCGCGTGAACGGAGAAAACGGCGTGGATGCTCTCAGGATGGCCCCGCGCAGCGAATTGATCGCGATGGATATCTCGCGGTCGGATGTGTTGATCGGCTGGTACGTCAAAACGGACGACGCGGGGTACAAGTCGAAAACGCCGTATCTGATGACGCCTTACGAGCCAAAGCCTACACAGAGCACAGCAAGCCTCACGAGTATCGAAGAACGCCTGACCAGATTGGAGGGAATCGTCAATGAACAATCCGTTGCTGGAAAGCTTGATGGGAAGCCAAAGGGCGGCAAGGCCGAATAATCCCCTTGCGATGTTGGGAGAATTTCGCAAGTTCGCAAGAGGCATGACGCCTCAGAAAGCGCAGCAGGAGATTGAACGCCTTTTACAGTCTGGGCAGATGTCTCAGGCTCAGTTCCAGCAGCTCCAGGAACCGGCAAAGGAGTTCGTGCAATTTCTGAAATAAGCCGGTGCGCAACGGTTTATTTATAAAATTCTTTCAGGAAGGAGTTTTGACACATGGATAGTGGTATGTCTCTCAGCGATATCGCCGCGGTCACCCGCGGTGCGAACGATGAGAACGGCTGGGGCTCCGGTTGGTTCCTCATTGTCGTGCTCTTCCTCTTCATGTTTGGCTTTGGCGGCAACGGATGGAACCGCCAGGGCGAGTTTGGCCAGTACGCCACGGCCGCATCGCAGCAGGAGATCCTTTTCGGCCAGCAGTTTGGCCAGCTGAACGACCGCCTGACCAACATCGGCAACGGCATCTGCAATCTCGGCTACGAGATGCAGGGCGGCATCGGCCAGCTGGGCAAGGAAGTCGCGCTCGCGCAGAACGGCACGAACATGACCATCATGCAGACCGGCAACGACATCCAGCGCCAGATGGCAGACTGCTGCTGCACCACGCAGCGCGGCCTTGACGCCATCAACGCCAACATCGACGCTAAATTCGCAGCGCTCGAAAAGAGCCAGCTCGAAGGCCGCATCGCACAGCTTGAGCAGGCCAACAACCAGCTCTATCTGCGCGAGCAGATGTGCGGTGTCGTGCGCTATCCCAGCGGCTACACCTACAGCGCGGGCAACTCCCCGTTCTGTGGCTGCGGCTGCGGCAACGGCAACATCTGACGCCCTATTTCGGCGAGGCAAGCGGGGCGGCAACAGCTGCTCCGCTTTTTAATTTTTTAGGAGGGTAAAAATATGAGTAAGTCTGCAATTTACACGACCAACGTCAGCAATCCCACCGTTGCGGTCGGCGGCATCGTGCCGGTCGGCTCGACGACGCGCCGCTATGGCTGCAACATCCGTCAGGACGGCAACGCGATTACACTGTGTGGGCAGGGCTATTACCTTGTCAATGTCAGCGCGACAGTCGCGCCCACGGCTGCCGGTACGGTCAGCCTGACCGCACAGAAGGACGGCGTCGCCATCATCGGCGCTACGGCAGCTCAGACGGTCGCAGCAAACGGCGTGGCAAACCTCACTATTACGGCTATTATTCGTAACGCCTGCGGCTGTGACGGCTCTCTTCTGTCGCTGGCGCTCGACGGCGTGGCATCGGTCGTCAACAACCTTGCGGTCACGGTCGAAAAACTGTGAACGACGATTCAGATGCTCTGCTGCTCGGGATAATTTTGCTGCTATTTGCTAATGCCATAAATAATGTCGAAGCTGCAGAAAGCGAGGAAGAAAATGAAACTCATTGAAAAACTGTCGGCGATGGTCGACGAGGAAATCGTGGACGCGATGAAGTATGCGAAATGCGCCCTCGAATACAAGGACGAATATCCTGCTCTCGCGAAGACATTCTACGATCTCTCCGGCGAAGAAATGCGGCACATGACGATGCTCCACGCCGAGGTCGCTGGCGTCATCCAGAAGTACAGGCAGGAGCACGGCGAGCCGCCCGAGGGCATGAAGTGTCTCTATGACTATCTGCACAGGAAGCAGATCGAGAGAGCGGCCGAGGTTCGGACGATGCAAGGGATGTTTCGTGAGGGATGAACGAGCCTAAAAAATGACGTACTATTAGCCAAAAAGGTCTCTGCCCGCAATGGGTAGAGGCCTTTTATGCGAGGGTAACTGCGGGGGTAACAAGATAGAAATATTGGGCATAATCGAGAATTTGCCAGAATAGTCTAAATATAAAAAACCTCGGAACCGCAACGGTTTCGAGGTTTTTCTTGGTCCGAGTGGCGAGACTTGAACTCACGGCCTCTTGACCCCCAGTCACCGAAAAACGACGGAATATCAACGGGAAATCGTTCGATGGGGGTAACGAGGGGGTAACAGAAAAACTATATCGCATCGGTGATTTTTCGAAGGTCGGTGAGGTTGACATCCTGATAATACCGCAGCATTTCGGGGCTTGCGTGACCGATCAGCTCAAGTTTGTCCTTGTCCGATGCCTGAATGTTTTTCATCAGCGTCGCGAACGTATGACGGCATGTATGGGGGGAATACCTGTGCCGCTTGTTTTCGATTGGATTGTCAATGCCGATTGCCTTTAATGTGGGATAGAAAACCTCGTCGCGGAAATAGTCATACCTGAACGCTTTCCCCTCTTCGTTACAGAATAGCGCGCCGGATATCTTATCTTTTGACAGCCGGTCTATGATGGGCTGAATCTTTGGCGAGATCGTGACGGTTCTATTCTTGCCCGCTTCGGTCTTGATACCAGCGCGAAGCACCTTTTCTTTCTTATCGTAGTTATCAATCGACAGGCCGAGAAATTCTGTAGGGCGGAAGCCGAGGTAACACATGCAGTAGATATAGTCGGCGTATGGAATCACGCCGCACGCCTCTTTTATCTTCTCGATCTGGTCGGCATCAAAGCTCGCGCGCGGCGCGGCGTTTTCGCCGGTGACGGTGAGATACGGGGCCATACTCATAGGGGCATATCCGCGCGGAACGGCATACTTGTAGATCAGGCTGCACACGGTGCGCATATTCTTTTTCGTCTGTTTGGCGCGCGGGCAGTCATCAATGCATTCTTGGATGTCATCAATCTCGACCGCGGCCAGCTTCATAAATTCGATCGGTGCAAAATACTTTTCGGCAGCGGCGTAGCAATTCAGCGTGGACTTGTCGGCGCGATGCGTTGGGAACCAAAGCTCATATGCCTTGCGCCAAGTGATATCCTTTTCACGGGGCTTTTGCGTCCGCAGCATGGGGATATATTCTAAGGCTTCTCGTTTTGTGCGGAAGCCGCATTTTTTCGCTTTCACGCGGGTCAGCTTGCCGTCTTCTTCACGGTAGCCTTTGGTGATTTCGGCTACCCATGAAGAGCCGCGCTTATAGACCGTCCCCGTCCCGTTGCCGCGTTTTGTGGCTTTTCGGTCGACAGATGCTTGCTTTTTTCCGCATATAGGACAAAACAGCGCGCCATCCGGCAGCGCTGCTTTACATTTGATGCAATTCGCCATGTCAGCCCCTCCAAAATCCATAGTCGACGCAGTGCATATCGATATACAAACCCCATGCAGCCAGCAACACCACCATGATAAACAGAATTAAAATCACGCCGTTTCGGATACGGACGCCGCGCCGCATGATCTCAATGGTATCGGCCTTTG
>ERZ773147.1021-NODE-1021-length-30812-cov-7.406997_pt1 | contig 30812 bp, 32 predicted proteins | sample MGYA00580851_ERZ773147 | MGnify/ENA primary metagenome ERZ773147 (study PRJEB29015, sample SAMEA2737818) | human gut metagenome | biome: human gut; feature: human-associated habitat; material: faeces | place: China | collected 2012 ... | reverse complement strand
TGCAATCGGCAGAGGAGAGGATTTTGTAGAAGTGCTTGAGTGTGCTCAAACAGAGCTTTTTGATGTTGACGAAGATGTCGATTACGGAGAAGCTGATTTTGATGTTTATATGCCTGTCGAGTATCTCGAAATTAATAAAGACGATATGGATATAATTTCAAAAACGGAAGGCGGATACACAGGCGGTACAAAATATTTAATGCCAAAGGATTACAAAACTGTGCAGTTAAAGGGCGGTATGAGAAAACGAGTGTTTAATCGTGTACCTATTATTTTCTGTCAACTTAACTATATTGAAAACGGTTGTAAAGGCATAATGCTTGACAAAACCGAGAACGGTATATATTCAGTGTTTTTAGCTTGAGGTATTTATAATGAATATAGAAGATAAACTTGCAAAACCCGACAAAACAATAGGACAACATTCAAATGAGCTTATAGAGCAGGCAAAACTGCTCTATAAGCTCGGCTATATAAAATCTGATGATTTATACTCTGATTTACTTGTTTCGTGTTTAAAACATGATAACGGTAAGGCAAATTCTCAATTTCAAAAAAGAATTACTAAAGGCGGAAATTTTCAACCTGAACAAGAAATTCCACACAGTATACTTTCGACTTTTTTTATTGATAAATCAGAATGTATAAAACCTATAAGCGTATATTTTGCTGTGCTTTATCATCACTATAACAAAGACTCTCCTGTTACAGTGTTTAAAGAAAACCGTGAGCTTATAGAAAAATTCCTTGCTGAATTTGGCTTTGATACAAATTCTTACAATAAAATGAAGAGGAATATTAAGAAAATCAAAACTTTATTTAACATTTTATTGACAAAGCGCCGAGAAATGCGTATGATGCAGATGTTAAATGAACACGCTCATAAAAACCGGCGGGAGGCGGGCGTTATGCCGAAGATCATCAATAATCTCGAAGAGAACATCCTTTCCGCGGCGCGCCGTCTCGTGGCCGAGCAGGGCTATGCCGCCGTGACGATGCGCGCCATTGCGAAAGAGTGCGGCATCGCCGTTGGCACGTTTTATAATTACTACCCCTCCAAGGACGCGATGCTCGCGGCGTGCCTTCTGCACGACTGGCAGACGGCGCTCGCGTCGGCGGGGGAAAGGACCGCCGCGGCGCAAAGCGCGGAAGAGACGGTCGGGGCGGTCTTTGATGCCGTCCGCGCCTTTCAGGAGCAGAACCGCAGCATCTTTTCGGACGAGGGCGCGCGCTCTTCCGCCGCCGGAGCGCTGCAAAGCCGCCACGCGCAGCTCCGAGCGCAGATCGCTGCGCTGCTCGAAGCGCCGTGCCGCCGCTTTTCCGATGCGCCGGATGCCGCTTTTCTTGCGGAGTTCGCCGCCGAGAGCATATTGAGCTGGAGCGGCACGGATATTTCGTTCCCGCAGCTCTGGACGCTGCTGAAGCGGCTGTTTATCAAGTGAAAAATTAAATTATATAAGGAGGACCCCCATTTATGAGCAGCTTTGAAAACCTGCGGATCGTGGACAACTTCTACCAGACCTCGCTGTACTACCCGATGCCTACCGTCGTTATCAGCACCCTTGCCGAGGACGGCTCCACGTCGCTCGGACCCTACTCCCTGATCGCGCCGTACTATGTGGCGGGCAAGGGCTACTACGCCATGCTCCTCAACTGCCGCAATTCCTCCAACACCGCGCAGCACATCCTCCGCACCGGCAAGTGCGCCATCAACTTCATCAACGACGACCCGAAGAACTTCAAGGAAGCCGTGAAGCTCTCCTGGCCGGGCGACGAGCCGAAGGACAAAATGCCCAACTGCAAGTTCCCGCTGGAGAAGAGCCAGATCATGGAGGAAAACCCGGACGATGTGCGTCCGATGGTGATCTCCAACGCGATCCAGGTCCTTGAATGCACGTGGATGCGCGAGCTGGACGGCGCCGACCGCGACCAGCCCGGCGAGCTGCACGGCTATGAGCCGCCGTATCACGACTTCAACGGCATCACGAGCCAGTTCGGAGCGCACTTCATTCTGCGCATCGACCGCATCCTGATGAAGAAGAAGTACTCCGACGCGATCATCGCCGGCGTAAAGAGCCGCGATTTCCCGCCGCTGCCCATCGACTACGGCTACCGCGACAGCAAGAACTTCTGGTTCCACCGTCACCGCCGGATGCGCGCGGAGCTTCTGCCCATCCGCGAAGCGTCGCTCGAATCCGTGCGCTATGCCGCCGACCGCGCCGACGATAAGGTCAAGTTCACCGACGACGCGCTCAAAACCATTCTGAACGTTCCCCGCGTGTTTCTGCCGCTCGTGCTCAAGGGCTGCGTGGACTGGGCGAAGGAGAACGGCGTCGAGCTCGTCACCGAGGAGCACATGAAGATCATCAACGACAAGCGCGCCAAGGAAAAACAGAAGAAAAAGTAAGAAATGACCGCCTTCGCCGGGCGGCGTGAGCTGCCCGGCGGGGAAGAGAGATAAAAGGGAGGGCAGAAATCATGGAGTTTTCCGTTCCGATGGCGCTGGCGGACTTCGTCCCGGTCGTTCTTTTTCTGATCGGCGCGATTTTGCTTCAGCGCGAGCTGTACCCCCGGTTCGGCAAGGGCCAGTTTGCCCTGTTCGCCGCCGGTACGATCAACGTGTTCTGTGCCGGGGCGCTCAAGGCGGTGTATAAGCTGCTGTATGCGCTCGGCGTGTGCGATTTTACGAAGCTCAACGAGGTGTTTTTCCCCGTGCAGTCCATCGGCTTTCTGCTCGCGGGACTTGCGATGGCGGCCTTTTTGTTCTATAAGCCGAAAAAGACGACGGTCTGCGGCGTCGCCGCGGCCCCTGCGGTGTACAGCGGCACGGCGCTTTTCGTCTCGCTCATGGTCGTCGGTCTCGGACTTCTCGACGCGGGGCTCATCGCGCTCGCGGTGCGCGAAAAAAAGCGCGGCATCGTCGTGCTGCTCGTCGTGTCGTTCGTGTGCAGTCTCTGCATGGGCTATCTCTCCTCGCGGGATTTCTCCGCCGCGGCGATGAACTGGATCGCCGAGGGCGTGAACATCGTCGGGCAGGGAACGTTCCTCGCCGCCGCCGTCCTTCTCCGGAAGGCCGGAAAAGAAACCGCTGCCGCGGCATAATATTTCAAACAAAGAAGGTTTTGCATTATGGTATTTCCCAAAACGGTCTGGCTGGTGATCGCAGCGGCGCTGCTCATCAGCTCCATCGGCTTCAAAAAGTATGTCTGGTTCATTTCGCTCGGCTATGGCTTTTCGATCGCGGGCATCGGCATATTGCTGCTCGCGCTCTACGGCGGCCGGCTGACGGCGGGCACGGCGATCTGCTGCGTGCTGTTCGTCCTCTACGGCTTCCGGCTGGGCGGCTATCTCCTCTACCGCGAGGTGAAAAGCTCGGCCTACAACAGCAAAATGAAAACCGAGATCAAGGACGGCAAGTCCATGACCTTCGGCGTGAAGTGCGCGATCTGGGTCACGTGCGCGCTGCTGTACGCGCTGCAGGTGACGCCGGTGTTCTACCGCCTGGCAAACGGCGCGGGCACGGATGCTTGGTGCATAGTGGGCGCGGTCATCATGCTCTTCGGCGTGTGCTTTGAGTCTGCCGCGGACATCCAGAAGCAGAAGCTCAAAAAGATCAACCCGAAGCGCTTCTGCGATACGGGCCTTTTCCGCATCGTCCGCTGCCCGAACTATCTCGGCGAGATGCTGTTCTGGACGGGCGTGCTCGTCTCGGGCGCGAACGTCCTGCGCGGCTGGCAGTGGCTGCCCGCCCTGCTCGGATATCTCGGCATCGTGTTCGTGATGTTCTCCGGCGCGCGGCGGCTGGAGCTGCGCCAGAACAAGAGCTACGGCGCCGATCTGGAGTATCAGGCGTATGTGAAGAGCGTCCCCATCCTGCTGCCGTTCGTCCCGCTCTACAGCGTGGCAAAGTACAAATTCCTCGTAGCGTAAGAAACCGGAAGCCGCCCCCGAAACGATCCGTTCGGGGGCGGCTTTTTTGTATACCCGAAAACCACGCGTCTAACGCGTGGTTTTCGGGTATACAAGAAGACCACCGGCTTAGCCGGTGGTCTTGCCTTCCGAGGAGCGGATCAGCAGTAGTACTCCATCGGGTAGGTGAGGTATTCGACCGGCTCGAGCTGGTCGCAGGTGACGTATCCGGCGGGAGCGCGGAGCAGGGACGGGATGCGGTTGACGACCGTGGCGCAGGTGTGCTCGACGGTCGCAGGCTTCACGACATGGAACTCGGTCTTGGGCTCGCCGAAGATCTCCCAATCGCACATATCGCCGTCGTCCGGGCCGTAAACCTTGCCGATGGTCTCTTCCTCGACGGTGATGCCCTGCATGGTCTCGATGGTGACGACCGCGGACATGCCGATGGCGTGGCCGGCCTTGATGTCCTTGCCGAGCGTTTCGCTGTAAATGTCCTTGTCGATGATGCAGGGAACATGCTTCTGGGAAATGCTCTTGATGGTGAGGCCGAGCTTATTGCAGATGGCTTCGGAGGCGTTCCAGGCGTAGGACGGCTCAAAGTCGGTCGGGTGAGCGATCTTCGCTTCAAACTCTTCCGGCGTCAGGTCGCAGCCGTGGGCCTCGGCGAGCGCGATGCCGTACTCGTCCACGTTGTAGCTGTAAGCGCCCTTGATCTTCGTGATGTTGTGGCAGCCCGCCGCAACGAGACCGACCATGTTGATCCAGAAGATATCCTGCATGCCGCTGCCGGTGATGGTGCAGCCGTTTTCCTTCGCGAGAGCGTCGAGCTTGTTGATCATGGCCGCGGAGGTCGTCCAGGGGTAAATGGCCTCTTCGCAGGTCGTGATGACATTGATGCCGCGGGTAACGCACTGCTCGATGGCTTCGTAAATATCGCCGATGAAACTGCGGGTCGTGATGATGGCGACGTCGGCGTCGCACTCGTCGAGGACCTTCTCCGCGTTATCGGAAATGATGACGCCCGTCTTGACGCCGAGTTCCGCCCAGTCGCCGATGTCCTGGCCGACGGACGCGCCGTGGCCGATGCCGCCGACGATCTGCGCACCATGCTCATACGCATAGCGAAGGGTGTACTTGCTCATCTTTCCGCAACCATACTGCACAATCTTAATTTTATCCATTATAATAGCTCCTTTCTGTGCTATAAAATACTATAATGGAGTATACAGTCTGTTGCAGGTAGAGAGTCAAGGGTTTTGTTAATTAATTTTTTGTGAAGATCACGGGGACCTGCAGACGCAGGAACATGTTGCGCTTCTTATTATCGAAAAGATTCAGCTCCGTCATCTCCTCGCAGATATAGTCGCCGTTCAAAATATAGTGATTGGCGCGGCAGTATGCAAGAAGGCGCTCCGCGCCCTCGGCCTCCTCGTCGAAGTCATCGAGATAGGCGCAGGCAAACATGCCGCTTTCGATGACCTCGATGCTGTCACCGTAATCGCGCAGGTGCTTGTCGCCGAAGATGAAGATCTTGTCCGCAATGAGCGCGCCGCGCGCGAAATCGTCCTGTTTCACGCTCGTTCCGAGACTGTACGACAAAAGCTGCGGCAGATTGCGCCCCATCAGCTCCCGGCGCAGCGCGAGGACGGCCTTTTCGTAGGCGACGATGCCCTGCTCGTAGAAGTTTTCGGCGCACGGAATGTACAGAATGTGACGCTGATCGATGAATTCCAACGAGATCGTCCCGCTGACCGGCGACTTCCGGTAGCGCTCGATGGACTGGATCGTCCGCTCCACGGCCTCGTGCATCGCCTTGAGATCGCGCATCTGCTGGTGGATCTGGTTGTTTTTTTCAATGAGCTTCTGCTCGATGAGCATGATGTCCTCTTTCTCGAGCAGCGTCTGGATATCGGCGAGGCTCATGTTGAGATTCCGCATGTACCGGATGATATCGAGCCGCGAGGTCTGGCGAATGTCGTAGTAGCGGTAATTCGTCTCCTCGTCCCGGTAGCTCGGCTGCAAAAGTCCCATCCGGTCGTAGAGTCTGAGCGTGGCGATCGAAACGCGGTTCGCCTCCGCCATTTCGCCGATAGACAGCAGATGCGCGCGTTTTTCGTGGTCCATTTTCATCCCTCCGTATGGCAAAAAACTCTAATCCAACTGTAGACTTTTGTACCCGAAAACGGCGCGTTTGTAAAGCCCCTTTTTCTCTTTCAACAAAGAAAAACCGGAGCCGGAGAAATCGTCTCTCCGGCTCCGGCGTATAAATAATACTATGTATCAGGGCACGTCCCCGGTGAGGACGGCGAGCTCGGCGCGCAGCGCGTCGTAAAACTTTGCCATATGGCTGCCGTCGGCGAGCGCGTGGTGGACGAGCAGCGTCACCGGCATTTGCAGGCGGCCCTCGGCGTCTGGCGCAAACGCGCCCCAGGTGATGCGCGGGTTGGATTCCTCGCCGCCCGCCACGGGCTGGATGAGCGCGCTGTAATGCAGCCACGGGAGCGTGGAGATAAAATACATGCTCTCCACGTTCGCGTCCTCGCGCAGCGAGCCGTCCAGACGGCGGCGCTGCCGCTCGGTCTCGGCATAGGCGATGTATTCCGCAAAGGGCTTATCGTGGTGCAGCGTGCAGTAGCAGTATGTCCCGTCTGCGCAAAGCTCCGTGTGCGACGTCGGACAGGTATCGTATTCGATGATGACGCCGTCATGGATGCGCCGCCGCAGCTCCGGCACGCGGTCGGCGGCCTTCGCCGCGGCGTGGAGAAACGTGAGATAAAACGAATACCCGCGCGCCTTGCAGAAGGATACGATATCCGTTACATCAATATCGACCGTCACGCCGGCATAGGGATACGGCATTGAGAGGAAATACCGGAAGTGCTCGATGCGCTCATAATGCTCCATGTCCAGATAACGAAAGCTCATACCTTCTCCTTCCGCGCCCGAAGGCGCAGCAGCGCGCGTCCGGCAGGCTTTTCCACAAGATACGTGAGCGCCGCGGAGAGCAGGAACGCGGCGGCAAAGCAGAGCAGCGTGTATTTCGTCTGCCAGGCGCGCCCCTCACTCATCTGCGGGAACTCGGAAACATACGCCGGGATGTGAAATTCCTTGAGCTTCACGGCGAGAAACTGGTGCCAGATATAAAAATTATAGGATATGGCGCTTAAAAACCGGACGGCGCGGTTTCCGAAAACACGGTCCAGACGCTCCGGCGCGCGGCCGGAAAAATAGAGAAACGCCGCGCCGCACACGCCGAGCGGCAGCCGCCAGAGAAGCTGCGCCATTTTGATCTCCGCGTCCCCCGCCGCGGTCTGCCGCCAGAGGACGGCAAACGCGCCGAAGAGCGCGAGAAGCGCGAGCGGGAAGAACACCCACCGGCGCGGCGCGTCCGCACGCTTTTCAAGAAGGTGCGCCGCGAGCATGCCGAGGGCATAGAGATCGAGCATACAGGGAAGCTGATTCAGCCAGAGCGACAGCTCGTGCGCGCGCAGCGCAACGAGAGCGCGGCTCACGAGCGCCGCGAGCGTCATAAGCGAGAATGTGAGCGTCGGACGCTTTCCGAACGCGCGGGCGAGCAGCGGGAAGAGGAGATAAAACTGTATCTCCACCGCAACGGTCCAGAGCGCGGCGTTGAGGCTCGTCCAGTAATACGTGTCCATCGAGAACGTGTGCGTGAATGTGAGATGCGTGAGAAGATCGCGCCAGAGCGGAGCGCTCCCGACGGCGCGGCCGCGCGCGAGCGCAAACGCCGCCGCAACGAGCACCGCGAGCAGATAGCACGGCAATATCCGGCAGAGCCGCCGGTAATAAAACCCCTTCACGTCCGCGATCTTTCCTTCCGCGCGGACGAGCGGACGGTAGAGCAGAAAGCCGGTGAGCATCAGCGTGAGATCCACGAGCATGTACCCGCGCCGCACGATGCGCTGAAGATCGAAATAGTGTCCGGCGATCCGGAACGACGGATCGAGCCACGACTGCTGCCAGATATGGAACCACGCTACGGTGAAGATGCAAAGAATGCGGAGAACGTCCGCCGCGGCGAAGTACCGGCGGCCGGCGTTTACAGGGAGAGAATCTCGCATTTGAACTCCGTTCCTTTCACGGTGATCATGCCGTAGGTCTGCCGGCCCATGCCCGCCGAGCCGGGGTTAAAAAGCGTCACATCGCCCATGCGGAGGAAGTCCGCCTCGTGCGTGTGGCCGAAGAGCGCGAGCTGCGCGCCCGAAAAGTGCGCGGCGTTCGCAAGGCTCTCATACCCGAGCTTTACGTTGTAGCGGTGGCCGTGGGTCATAAAAATGCGCACGCCGTCGGCGTTGAAGAGAAGGTTTTCCTCCGCGTCGCTGCGGGAATAGGCGTCGCAGTTGCCGCGCACATACCGCAGGTCGAGCGACGGGAAATACGCCGCGATCGCCTCCGCGTCGCGCACATAGTCGCCGAGATGGAGCGCCATATCGGGCTTTTGTTCCTCAATGGCGGCGAGCATCGGCTCCTTCACGCCGTGGGAGTCGGAAAAAACGGCAATACGCATAAAGCACTCTCTTTCTCCCCGCTGCATATACTCCTTACAGGGGGTGGAACGGATGATGGATATGGAAAAGCTGGGCGCGGAGCTGCTCTCCGGGCGGCAGGGCGGCGCGATCCGCGATATGGCCAACTCGCCCGAGGCGAAAAAGCTCGGCGCGGCGATCGATCCTGCCGCGGCGGAGCGGGCGGTGCGCAGCGGCGACGCCGCGCAGCTCAAGGCGCTCCTCACGCAGATCCTCTCGACGAACGAGGGCAAAGCCCTGGCCGAAAAGCTCTCGCGCTTCGAAAACGGAAAATGAGCGAGCTGGAAGAGCGGCTCAACGCCGTGCTCTCCAATCCCGAGGAGATGAGCCGCATCGCGGCCATGGCGCAGAAGCTCATGGGAGAGCTTCCCTCGGAGAGCGCCGCAGCGCCTTCTGCGCCGGAAGCGGCGGGCGGCGGGCTGCTCGGCAGTCTCGCCGGGAGCCTGCCGGGGCTTTTATCCCGCCTCACGTCGGGACAGAGCGGAAACGGGAAAAAACAATTGGCCGACGCGCTCGCGCCGTATCTGAGCGCGGAACGGGCACGCCGTCTCTCCCGGGCGCTGCGCATTGCGGGCGCGGCGCGCATCGCGGGGGCGGCCTTTTCGGAATGGGGGCGCGGCGATGGCCTATAACCGCTATAACGGCAGCACCGGCGAGCGCACGCGCGTGGAAGAGCCTTTGCCGCCGGAAAAGGCGCAGAGCGGCTTGCCGCTGCCGCGCGGGAGCGCGCCGGAGCGTCCCCCACCGCCGCCGGAGAACGAAAAAACGCCGCCCTCGCCGCTGCTGTCTCTTCGCAGCGGGCTGGACGGCATCTTCGAGCGGCTCGACCCAAAGCGGCTGGAGACCGAGGACCTTCTGGTGCTGGCGATCTTGTGGCTGCTCTACCGGGAGAGCGGCGATTGGGAATTGCTCATCGCGCTTGGCGCGTACTATTTTGATCTGTAGGGACGGCTCACGGTTTCGTGCTGCCGTCCTCTTTTTTGTCCTTCTTCGGCGCCTTTGCCGAAGGGGCGGACGGGAAATGATGGCCCGCGAAAACATACAGCCATATGCCGAGCGCGAGCGCCACCGCACCGAGCAGCAGCCAGAAGCGCATTGCGGCGTTCGCCGCGAGCAGCACCGCCGCCGCGCCGAGAATGCCGCTGGCGGCATAGAGCACGGCGACCGCCTGCTTCTGCGTAAGTCCCAGCGCGAGCAGCCGGTGGTGGATGTGGCCGCGGTCGGCGTGGAACGGGCTCTCGCCGCGGCTCACGCGCCGGACAACGGCGAACACGGTGTCCGTAAGCGGCAGCGCGAGCGTGAGCACCGGCACCGCGAACGCGACAAGCGTGTACATTTTAAAAAGGCCGAGCACCGACGCTGTGGAGAGAACGTAGCCCAAAAGCAGCGAGCCGGAGTCGCCCATAAAGATCTTGGCGGGATTGATGTTGAACGGGAGAAACCCGAGACACGCGCCGCCGAGCGCGGCGACGAGCACGGAGATCTCCGTTGCCTGCGGGAGAAAGAGCGAAACTGCGAGCATCGAGGCGCACCCGATGCCGCACACGCCCGCGGCGAGCCCATCGAGCCCGTCGATGAGATTTAAGGCGTTCGTCATGCCGACGATCCAGAGAAGCGTCACTGGCACGCTCAGCGCGCCGAGCGCGATCGCCTCGGCGGAGGCGTCGCCGGGGTTCGTGAGAATGCGAATCACAACGCCGTGCCGGATGGCGACGACCGCCGCAGCGATCTGCAAAACGAGCTTGACCCAGGGGCGGAGCGAAACGAGATCGTCCACCGCGCCGGTCACGACAACGATGACGCTGCCGAGCAATATACCCTGCACCGGCTCGTCGATGCCCGTGAACGGCAGCACTCCGGCGAGAAAGCCGGCAAACAGCGCCAGCCCGCCGAGCCGGGGGATCGGATGATCGTGGACGCGCCGGGACTCGCCCGGCATGTCCATCGCGCCGATCTTGCAGGCAAATTTTCGCACGGCGGGCGTGGCAAGCAGACACACCGCCGCCGCGGCGAGCAGCGCGAGCAGCACACGCACCCGCAGCCGCAGAGCCAGAGCAGGAAGCATTCCCTTCCGCCTTTCTTTTTTTCGACTACCGCCGCGCAGCGCGGCGGTGCCTAAAATTTACTGAGAATTAGATTTGAACAAAACCAATCTTCTTATAGACCTTGCGCAGCGTGCGGTTGGCGGCACAGGCCGCCCGCTCCGCGCCGTCGCGCAGGATATCTTCGAGATACGCCTTGTCCTTCATGAGCCGTTCGGCCTCCTCACGGATGGGGCGCAGCGTTTCCACCACGGCCTCGCCCACGGCGGGCTTGAACGCGCCGTAGCCCATGCCGTCAAATTCGGCCTCGATCTCGTCCATCGTCTTACCCGTACAGACGCTGTAGATCTGCATAAGGTTCGTTACGCCCAGCTTTTCGGGGCAGGCATACACGCAGTGGCCGGTCTCGGAGTCCGTCACGGCGCGCTTGAAGCAGCGCATAATGTCGTCCGGGGACTGCATGATATAGATGCACCCGCCGGGGTCCTTGTCCGACTTGGACATTTTGTTCTCCGGGCTCGTGAGACTCATGATACGCGCGCCCGTGGGCGGGATATAGGGCTCGGGGATGGTGAACACGTCGCCGTAAATGTTATTGAAGCGCATGGCGATATCGCGGCAGATCTCCACATGCTGCTTCTGGTCACCGCCGACGGGGACAAGGTCGGTCTGGTAGAGCAGGATGTCCGCGGCCATGAGCGCGGGGTAGGTGAAGAGACCGGCGTTGATATTATCCGCATTTTTGGAAGACTTATCCTTAAACTGCGTCATGCGGGAGAGCTCGCCGAACATGGTGTAGCAGTCAAGCACCCAGCCGAGCTGCGCGTGCGCGGGGACGTGGCTCTGGATGAACAGAGTGTTCTTCTTCGGGTCAAGACCGCAGGCGATGTACTGCGCGAGCTGCGAAAGCGCGCGGCGGCGCAGATCGGCCGGCACCTGCCGGACGGTGATGGCGTGCATGTCTACGATGCAGTAGTAGCATTCATATTCATCGGAGAGCGCCACCCAGTTTTTGATCGCCCCCATATACGAGCCGAGCGTAAGATCGCCGGAGGGCTGGATGCCGGAGAATATGATTTTTTTGCGGGCAGCTTCTTCCATGATGATTCTTTCCTTTCATAAGCATTTTAAAGATGCGGAACTATGGTTTCCGTACTTTTTAATTATGGCATTATAACACGCCGGTTTTGGCTTGACAATACAGAGCCTATCCAATAAGATGGGAAAATGACAAAAGACCTTTGGGAGGTTTATCCGTATGGACAATACATGGTTTGAGAAAATGGAAGAGCGCATCCCGCGCGGCGAGGTACGCACCCGCTTCGCGCCGAGCCCCACGGGGTATATGCACGTGGGCAATCTGCGCACGGCGCTCTACACCTGGTGCATCGCCCGCCACGCGCACGGCAAGTTCCTGCTCCGCATTGAGGACACCGACCAGTCCCGCCAGGTAGAGGGCGCGGTCGAGGTCATTTATAAAACGCTGCGCGACTGCGGTCTTGACCACGACGAAGGCCCCGACGTCGGCGGTCCGGTCGGCCCGTATGTGCAGACCGAGCGGCGCGACACCTATCTTCCCTACGCCAAGCGCCTTGTGGAGCGCGGCCACGCCTATTACTGCTTCTGCGACAAGACCGAATCCGAGGAGGACTCCGGCGACTTCACCCGCAAGGACGACCCCTGCCGCGATCTTTCCGCGGAAGAGGTGCAGCGCCGTCTTGACGCCGGTATGCCGTGGGTCATCCGCCAGAAGATCCCCCACGAGGGCGAAACGACGTTCCACGACGAGATCTTCGGCGACATCACCGCGCCGAACGCCGATCTCGACGACCAGGTGCTCATCAAGCGCGACGGGCTCCCGACCTACAACTTTGCAAACGTCATTGACGATCATCTCATGGGCATCACCCACGTCGTGCGCGGCAGCGAGTATCTCTCCAGCGCGCCGAAGTACAACCTTCTGTACGAGGGTCTCGGCTGGGACGTGCCGAGCTACGTCCACTGCTCGCCCGTCATGCGCGACGCGCACAACAAAATGTCCAAGCGACACGGCGACCCCTCGTACGAGGATCTTGTCGCGCAGGGCTTCCTCACGGAGGCGATCGTGAACTACGTCGCGCTTCTCGGCTGGGCGCCCGGCGGCGAGCGGGAGATCTTTTCGATCAACGAGCTCGCGGAGGCGTTCGATATGTCCCGCATCTCGAAGTCCCCGGCCATTTTCGATATCGAAAAGCTCACGTACTTCAACAGCGAGTACATCAAGGCCATGTCCCCCGAAGCGTTCGCACGCGCCGCCGAGCCGTGGATCCGCAAGGCCGTCAAGACCGAAAGCTACGATCCCGCCCTCATCGCCGCCATTTTGCAGCAGCGCACCGAAAAGCTCTCGGACATTCCCGAAAAGCTCGGCTTCTTCGATACGCTGCCCGAGTACGACACCGCGCTCTACGTCCACAAGAAGTCCAAGTGCGACGAGACCGTCGCGCTCGACATGCTCAGGAAAATGCGCCCGCGTCTCGCGGCCATCACCGACTGGACGGAGGAGGCCGTGCACGACTGTCTGATCGGCGCGGCGGCGGAATTCGGTTGCAAAAACGCTCTCGTCATGTGGCCGGTGCGCATCGCCGTTTCCGGCGAGACCGTGACGCCCGGCGGCGCCGTGGAGATCTGCCATATCCTCGGCCGGACCGAAACGCTCGCGCGCATCGACAAGGGCATCGAAAAGCTGGAAAAATGACAAAATAAGGTCGAAGTAATTCGGCAAAACAGCGCCTCTTTTCGCCATACTAAGCGAAAAGAGGTGCTGTATTATTATGAAGAAACGAACGACCATACGAATTATCTCCTTCCTCGCCGCCGCGACCGTCGCGCTCGGCGCGGCGAGCGTCATTTTCTACCGCCGCGCCGTGACCGCCGAGCGGGAGGAGCGCCACCGCGGGGAATACGCCTTTTCCGAGCTGTGCGCCGCGGCAGACGGCCTTTCCGCGGCGCTCGAAAAATCACAGTACGCCGTGAGCCCGGCCATCACCGCCTCGCTCTGCGCGGAGGTCTATTCCCGCGCGCAGACGGCAAGCGCGGCACTCTCGTCGCTCTCCGTCCCGCTCATGGAGCTGGAGAATACGGCGTCCTTTTTCGCCAGGACCGGCGACTACGCGCTCTGGCTCCTGCGCGAGAGCAGCGGCGGCGACGATGTGAGCGAGGAAGCGCGCGAAAATCTGCGCGCGCTCGGCGACACGGCCGCGCTTCTCTCCGGCAATCTGGCGCAGCTGCGCTCCGACGTCGCCGGGGGCCTCGTGAGCACCCGCGCCGCCGCGGCGATGGACGACGCGCTCCCCACCCTTGGCGACAGCTTTCTCGGCATGGAGCAGGAGTTTCCGGAAATGCCGACGCTCGTGTACGACGGGCCGTTTTCCGCCTCCGTTGCCGAGCGCGAGCCGCACATGATAAAAGACGCGCGCGAGGTGACGCAGGACGCCGCCGCGCTCGTCGCGGCGGGGTTTCTCGGTATGCGAAGCAATCTCGTCTCCGCCGCCGGAGAGAGCGAGGGCAAGATTCCCGTCTACCGCTTCACCGGCGGGGACTACACCGTGAGCGTCAGCCGGAAGGGCGGATACGTCGTGCGCGCCCTCTCGCAGCGCGCGCCGGTGCGCTCGGCCATCACCGTGGACGCCGCGCTTGAAAAGGCCGCGGAATTCCTCGCCGCGCACGGCTGCCGCGGCATGAAGGAGAGCTATCATATTCTCAAGGACCACGTGCTCACCGTGACGTACTGCGCCGAGCAGAACGGCGTGATGTGCTATCCGGACATGGTAAAGCTCGCCGTCGCCATGGATACCGGCGAGATGCTGCGCTTTGACGCCGAGGCCTATCTCACCTCCCACGCCGAGCGGGATCTACCCGAACCGGCGGTGTCGGAGGAGGACGCCCGTGCCATGGCAGGGGAGGGGCTGACGGTCCAAAGCGAAAAACTCGCCGTCATCCCGACGTCCGGCGCGGAGGAGATCTACTGCCGCGAGCTCATCTGCGAAACGGAGGACGGGCGGCATTATCTTCTCTATGTGAACGCGATGACCGGCGCGCAGGAGAAGATTTTGATCCTTCTCGAGGACGAGAGCGGCACGCTCGCACTCTGAAACCCCCTCAAAACAGTGGGAAAACTTGACAGAGGCGGATTCGTATAGTAAAATACACACACTATTATGGAATAGTATAAATTCCGAAAGTATGCAGTTTTATTATACAAAGGAGGTCATCCTAATGGGCTTCATTCCGGAAACCACCTGCCGCCGCTGTGGCCAGAAATACTCCGGACTGCGCAACCGCTGCCCGAACTGCGGCACGCCCCGGCAGAATCAGCCGAACCGCGTACCGCACACGACCGCATCCGCCACGCCGAACACCGCCGCTTCCCGCCGCGCCGGCGCCGATATCCGCTGGCAGCTCATCTTCGGCGGCATTCTTCTCGTCGCCGTGATCCTCGCCGTCGTCGTGCTCATCGCGGGCGGAGGGAAGGACTCCGGCCCCAGCTCCGGCAACCGCCCGTCCGTGACGAATAACCCCGGCAGCCAGATCGTCTACAGCGCGGCCGACCTGCCGACACCCAGCCCCTCGCCCATCCCGACGCCCGAAGCCAGCCCCACCCCGGTCATTGAGTCGATGGCGATCGCGTTCCTCAACAAAAATGTCAAGGATCACTCTCTCACGCTGACGAACGCCGGAGAGATCACGATCGATCTCGATCTGAACGTCTTCCCGAGCTCGGACGATCTGCCCGTGACGTGGAGCAGCAGCAACGAGAAGATCCTCACCGTGGACGACCGCGGCATCGTGACCGTTGTCGGCGCCTCGCCGAACATCACCGTCCACGCGGTGATCATCGCCGAGTGCGGCGGTCTGCAGGACTATGTGACGATCTACGTCCCGGCGTATCAGGCGGCATATCTCACGCAGAACCTGTATGATCCCGAAACCTACGAGCAGGACAATCTCGAGTGGGACAGCATCATCTACGCCAAGCCCTCGGAAAAGGCCGGCTGATCGGCGCAGATTTTTCCGAAAAATAACGCAAAAAACAGTTGACAAGGGGTATTATCTTTTGTATAATACCCCTTGCCTTGAAAAATTCGGACGATTAGCTCAGCTGGTATGAGCATCCGCTTGACGTGCGGAGGGTCACAGGTTCGAGTCCTGTATCGTCCACCAGAAACATACCGCTCCTTACGGAGCGGTATGTTTTTATATTGGAAAACAAGTCTCTTTTCATAACGCATCAGGCCGCCGGTTTCTCCGGCGGCCTGATGCGTTTATTTATAGCTTCTGCGGGTCGTTTTTCTTCACCCATTCCTCGGCGAAGCGGGCGAAGCGGCGCGTGGCAGGGCCGGCGCGCCCGCCGGCCGGTACTGCCAGCGCGATCGTCCGGCTCGAGGGCGGCGTCATCTCCCGCACGGCGATGCCGTCGCGGTGGCCCTGAAGAAGAAGCTCCGGCACGATGCTCACGCCGAGCCCCTGCGATACCATGGCGAGAATGGCGTAATCGTCCTTCGTTGTAAAGCGCACGTTCGGCTTTACCCCGGCGGCGTCAAGCGCGCGGCGCGCGTCGTCGTCCGAAGATTCGAGCAGCGAGATGAACGGCAGCGCCGCTACCTCTTTTACCGGGCAGACGTCCTTCTTTGCCAGCGGATGGTTCTCCGGCAGGATGGCGAGAAGCCGGTCCTCCCGCAGGGGAATGCATTCGCACCGCAGCGCCGTCGGCAGCGTGATGAACCCGATGTCCACGCTCCCGTCCGTCAGCCAGCGGTCCACATCGTGATAGTCGCCGTTGAAGAGCTTGAACTCCACGCGCGGGTAGAGCGTCTGAAATTCCTGCATCATGCCCGGCAGCCAGTGCACCGCCACGCTCGTGAACGTCGCAATGCGCACCGTGCCCGCCGAAAGGCCGCGCAGCTCCGCCGCCGTCTGGTCGAGCTGCTCCTGCGAGCGGAGAATGTCCCGCAGAAACGGCATGATCTTCTCTCCCTCCGGTGTCAGGCGCGCACCCGTGCGGCTGCGCGTCAGGAGCGGAAAGCCGAATTCCTCCTCGAGCGCGGCGATGATGTGGCTCACGCCCGACTGCGTCAGCCCCAGCTCCTCTGCCGCCTTCGTCAGCGAGGAGAGCTCCACCGTTTTTTCAAAAACTTCATATTTTTTCGTATCCATGAAAATTTCCTCTTGCAATTTAGCGCGTTAAGGTGTATAGTACGCCCATAACATTTTTATCGGTAATGCATTGCATTATAAAACGTAATGCGTCGATTGTCAAGGGGGAAGAAACATGAATCATTCGGAGCTTTTAATGTTTATCCTGTATCTGGTATTTATGCTGGGTATCGGCATCTGGTTTTTTGTGCGCAGCAAGAACGCCGGAGAGAAGGACTACTTCCTCGGCGGACGCGAAATGGGCGCGTGGGTGTCCGGCCTTTCGGCGGGCGCGAGCGACATGAGCGCATGGGTGCTCATGGGCATGCCGGCGTCCATCTATGCTTACGGCATGGGCAAGGCGTGGATCCCGGTGGGACTGTTCATCGGCTATTCGCTCAGCTGGATCTTCATTGCGCCGCGGCTGCGCTCGTTCTCCATCGTGTGCGGCGACTCGATCACGATCCCGCAGTACCTGACGAACCGGTTCAAGGCGAGCTCCCGCGCGCTGCAGATCATCAGCGCGGTGATCTTCCTCGTGGCGTATACCGTTTATTCCGCGAGCAGCATCAAGGCGTGCGGCACGCTCTTTGAAACGGTACTCGGCGTCCCGGCGCAGATCGCAATGTACGCCGCGGCGGTCATTATTGTGGGATACACGTTCCTCGGCGGCTTCAACGCCGTGTGCTGGACGGACTTTTTCCAGGGGCTGCTGATGCTCGGCTCGCTTTTCGCCGCACCGATCGTCGCGCTGTGCATGATGCAGAAAAGCGGCACGACCGCCGGAACGCTGCCCGCGGGCTACTGGAACATGATGACCTCGTGGCAGGACATTCTCTCCGGTCTCGGCTGGGGTCTCGGCTACGCCGGTATGCCGCACATCATCATCCGGTTCATGTCCGTGAAATCGGACAAGGAACTCAAAAAGGCCGCGAAGGTCGGCATCGGCTGGACGTTCTTCATTCTCATGTTTGCGGTGCTCGTGTCGGTCGTGGCGCACCTCTTCCTCGGCGACGGGCAGGAGAGCTCCACCATCTTCATCGCCATCGTGCGCCGCATCTTCACCGGTCCGTGGCTGGGACTTATTTCGGGCCTGCTGCTCAGCGCGATCCTCGCCGGCGCGATGAGCACCGCCGATTCGCAGCTTCTCGCCGCTTCGAGCGCGTTTGCGAGCGACGTGTATAAGCCCGTGATCCGCAAGGGACAGAGCACGGATAAGGAAATGCTCTGGGTCGGGCGTATCGTGGTGCTCGTGATCGCCGCGGCGGCGCTGCTCATCGCCTCCAACCCCGGCAGCGGCACGATCATGTCGCTTGTCGAGAACGCGTGGGGCATCTTCGGCGCGTCGTTCGGGCCGGTCATCGTGCTGAGTCTCTTCTGGCGCGGCTTCACGTTCTCCGGCGCGGCGGCGGGTATCGTCGCGGGTGCGGTGGTAGACGTGCTGTGGCTCGTGCTCTTCAAGAGCACCGGCGTTTACGAGATCGTCCCCGGCTTCGCCGCCGGACTTCTCGCCGCGGTCATCGCCTCGAAGTGCTCGAGCGCGGAGAGCCGCGAGACCGCCGCGGCGCTCTTTGATCAGTGCATCGCGTATAAGGACTGAGAGGGAAGAGCCGCGGCGAAACAGGCCGCTTGCAATTTCTTTTCAGAAACAATATAATAACAAAAGACACGAACCAGCCATCCGGAAATGTAAAACTGTCATTCCCGCAGGCGCGGCTTCGTGTCTTTTTTTTGCTCCGGAGTTTGCTGCCCCGACGGCGGGGCGGGGAAGATTCGGAGGACGGAGGGGGCATCAGTTTTGGAACAAAAAGAGCAAGTGGATGCATTTGTTTCCTACGGCTATACGCCCTTTCGGAAAGGACAGTGCGTCAAAAGGATCCTTTTCCTCTGGGCGTTGAGCGCGGGGGTGTGCTTTATCGGGGAACGGCGCGTTTGGGCCGTCGGTCTCGCGGCAGGTGCGGTCTGCGTGAGCGTGTTTTTTGCGGTTCTGATCGTGCGGCATTCATCGACGAAGCGCGCAAGATTCCTCTGCGACGGCGTTTTCTCCCTGTATCTCTCCCTGCTTTTCAATTTGGCGGCCTACCGGCTTTTCGCTCTGGAGACGGGGGACAGCTGGATGATGGCTGTCGGTTTTCTTCTTCTGCTGTTCGGCTGCGTGCTGACGTTTCTGTTTATAACGTTTCGCAATATAAAAAAAGGCGTGTTCTCCAAAGAGCCGACCGCAAAGCAGACAGCGATCCTTCCCGCGGCGGGCAGCGCGGTCGGAGTCCTTGCCGCACGGTTCCTGCTGACGGGCCAGCCGCAGCAAACGGTGTTTCGGCTGACCGGGGCGTTGCTTTTGATCCTTTCTCTTCTGATAAGCATCCCCGGCATCAACATTTTAAAGGCGGTGCTCTGCAAAGAATGAATGTCACAGCAGAAAACCGCTCTGAGCAACATAATACAGACATACGGAAAAAGGCCCCTGTAACGGTTTACAGGGGCCTTTTCGTGAGCGGAGCGGCGGACTACCGACGGAGGCGTTCCTCCCGCCCGGATCAGCCGCGGATGTTGTAGTTTGCCGCGAGAAGGTTCATTGCCTTGAGAAGCTTGTGCGTGTAAACGAAGGGGCCGACGACGATCAGACTGCCGAGAACGCCCCATAGCCAGAAGGTGCTTGCGTCGAAGTCGTAGGCGATGCCGCGGCGGCGCAGCTCGTTTCCGATGCGGCTGCAGAGCTGGTGCGTCCAGATGACGGGATAAATGCCCAGCGTCAGCCACGAGAAGATGAAGAGGACCAGACAGTAGTGCATGGTCTTTCGTCCGTCATACCGGCCGGCGATGAGATTGATGTCCGAACTGATGTTGGACATCACCACGAGACCGTAAATGCCGAGCGTAAGGAAATTGAGCAGGATCAGCTTCAAAAGGCCGCGGTTCGTCTTGAGCTGACCGACCGGAGCTGCGCCCGCGGAAGGTGCTCCGTACGGACTGCCGCCATACGGGGCGGGACTGCCATAGGGGGCCGATCCACCGTAAGGATCTGCGCTTCCATAGGACTCCGCGCTGCCGTACGAATCGGCTCCGCCGTACGGCGAAGGGCTATAGCCGGGAGCGGCGGGAGCATCCTCCATGACCGGCGTGCTGTACGGACTCGGGCTGCCCCCGACGCTCATCCCGCAATTTGGGCAAAACGCGGAACCGTCGTTGACGGCAGTCCCGCAGTTGGGACAGTATTTCATTCTCATTTCCTCCCCGGTCATCGATTTCGGCAATAAACCCGGACGCCTGCGGAGGTTTTGACGCGGCGCACAGGGCGCAAAGCACAAAATATGAATGCTGATATCATAAATATAAGCGTGTTTATCCGTGCCGTCAAGAAAATATGCGCCGTTTTTCTATTTTTATCGTGCTTTTCCGCATGCTGCACATATCAGAGCTTTCTGTCCGCACTGCGAAGCCACAGATCGATGATCTCGTCATGGCTTTTGGCGATCTCCTTCCAGTGCTCGACCTCTCTTGTCAGATAGGCGAGCTTCTGCCGGAGAGCGATGTTCTGGTTGACGAGCTTCTGCCCCTCTTCCTCCGGTCTGTCGATGGGAAGGCCGTGGATAGTCAGACGGATGTACCGCGCGAGGGCGGCATGCACCGTCGTCCCCTTGCTTGCGCAGAGGCGCTTGAACGCCTCCGCTTCATCCTTGCGGAGGCGGCAGGACACGGTTCTCATGTTCTCCTTGTCCCATTCTTTGCTCGTGTTGTTGCTCATGTCGTTCATGCTCGTAGCTCCTTTCTTGTTTACTGTCTATAGTCTACACGATATATACAGAACTGTCAACAGTAAAATGATCCGCTCATCACGACCGTCAACGGCCTCGCGCGGCTGCTGCTCATCGAATGGCTTCATCGGGCATAAAAATCGGGTGCGCTTGTCCCGACAGGACTGCGCACCCGATTTTTGCTTTTTGAAGTAATATAACTTTTTCACTGTTCAAAGGAAAATTATCGGAATCAGTGCAATCAGACAGATCACCGCGGCGGTGATCGCAATGCCGATCCATATGTTCCGCTCCGGTTTTTCCCGTCTCCCGGAATCGCGGGACACGTTCTCCGGCATCCGCGCTTTGGGCGGCTTTTTCTCCGGAGCTGCCATCCGGTTCAGGCGCGCAAGCGGGTCGTCTCCGGAAAGGATGCGCGCATGAAAATCCCCCGCTTCGGCAGCATCGGCCTCGGTGCACACCCCGTCTGTATCGAGCTCGTACGCCATGCGGTTTCGCAGATGACGCAGCGCCTTGAGCGTGGAAAGGTCCCGCTCCCACCCCGGCACAAGACGCCGCCCGCGCGGGGAACAGCGATCCATTTCGTCGATATATGCCGTTACGCCGTTCCGGCAGGAAAAGGCATCGGAACAGAGCCTGTCAAGACGTTTGTAGGCTTCAAAAAAAGCCTGATCGGTCGCCTGCATCACACACCTCCGCAGACATTCGGTTGGATCTCGGCTTCATAGTAACACGGTCATCCTTCGTCCGCAACCCTCAGATGCGCTCCTTTCCGCGGGGGACTATTATCAATATCAAAAAAATTCAAGACCGGAAGGGCGCTGCATGGAAGCGTGCTTCTTTTATGGGTATGATTTCCATACTATTACTATGGAAAATGAAGGAATGAAGGACTTATCCCATGAAACAATATACGGCCTCCTTCGCTCGAAAGGTCATATCAAAATGCCGTCGCAGTGGTCGATCTCGTGCTGGATGATCTCCGCCGTCCACCCGGTAAAGGTCTTGAGCCGCGTTTGGAATCTCTCATTCTGCCACTGTACCTTGATGGTTTGGAAACGCATCGTTTTCCGCGTGCCGGCAAGAGAAAGGCAGCCCTCCGCCGTCTCGTATGCGCCGGACTTTTTGACGATGACCGGGTTGAGCATGACCATATATTTCCCCTCGTTATCGAAGACGATGATGCGCTTGTTTACGCCGATCATGTTCGCCGCCATGCCCACGCATCCGTCCCTGTGGGCGGACAGCGTGTCCAGCAGGTCCTGCGCCGTGCCGAGATCATCCGCCGCGGCGGGCTCGGCCTTCTGCGCGAGAAAGCTCTCGTCCCTGCAGATATCACGGATCATACCATTTTCTCCTTTGTCTCTCCTTAAAGTCAGCCGCGGCAGATCGTTCTGCCGCGGCTGGTCATTTTTATGCGCCCCGCACCTTCGCGGAGACTTTCAGCGGAGCTTCGCCGGTATCACTCCGCGTCCTCCTCGTCTTCAAGCAGGAGCGGGAGCGTGGCCTCATACTTGGTTTCGGTGGCGCTCTTTTCCTCCGCCTGTGCGGTGTAATTGCGCACGATGGCCGCCGCCTTCTCGATCGGCAGGAGCGTACCGGCGCCCGCGACGCAGCCGCCCGGACAGGCCATGCCCTCGAGCAGATACCCGTCGTACTTGCCGGCCTTGGCAAGCGTGAGCATTTTCCGGCAGTCCTTGAGCCCCTGCGCGCACGCGGTTTTCACCTCGCGGTCGGGGTCGATGTGCGAGATCGCCTCGCGCACCGCTTCCGCAACGCCGCCGGAAACGGCAAAGCCGCGGCCCGCCGCCGTGCCTTCGCGCAGCGGCGCGGTCTGGGTGATCTCATTAAAGTTGATGCCCTTGGCCTCGAACATGCCCATGACCTCTTCAAACGTCAGGACAAAATCGACTTCGCTGCGCACGGTCGTGCGCATGGCTTCAAGCTTCTTTGCGCTGCACGGCCCGATGAACGCGACCTTCTCGCCCGGGTGCTGCTGCTTGCAGAGGCGCGCCGTGAGCACCATGGGCGTGAGCGCCATGGAGATGCAGTTTGCCTGCTCCGGGAAGAGCTTTTTCGCCATGACCGCCCAGCTCGGGCAGCAGGACGTCGCCATGAACGGCTGCTCGGCGGGGACCTTCTCCAGAAAGTCCTTCGCCTCGTCGAGCGTGCAGAGGTCTGCGCCGACGGCCACCTCCGCCACATGCCGGAAGCCGAGCATCTTCATCGCGGCCTTGAGCTTATCCGGCGTCATGCTCGGGCCGAGCTGCCCGACGAACGCGGGCGCGACGATCGCAATGACCTTTTCGCCGCCGCGCAGCGCCTGCGAGAGCTGGAAGAGCTGACTCTTATCGGAGATCGCGCCGAACGGACAGTTCACAAGACACATGCCGCACGAGACGCACTTATCATAATCGATATCGGCGCGGCCGTGCTCGTCGGACCGAATGGCGTCCATACCGCACGCCTTGGCGCACGGGCGCTCCTGCAAAATGATCGCATTGTAGGGGCAGACATCCGCGCACTTGCCGCAGCGGATGCAGAGATCCTCCTGAATGCGGCTCACGCCGCGGTGGCTGAGCTTGACCGCCTTTTTCGGGCAGATCTCGCGGCACGGGTGCGCCAGGCAGTTCTGACAGAGGTTCGTAACGATATAGCGCTTTTCCGGACAGGCGTTGCAGGCGAATTTCAGAATATTCACCAGCGGCGGCTCGTAATATTTCTCCGGTCTCGCGCTCTCCTCCACACCCGCGGCGAGCGGCGCGTGCTGGTCGAGCGGACGGGGGCTCAGGCCCATTGCGAGACGCAGCCGTTCGCCGACGATGGCTCTTTCCAGAAAGATGCTGCTGCGGTGCTCGGCGACCTCACCGGGGACGATCTTATACGGCAGGTCTTCAATGCGGGAATAGTCCCCGCCCTCGTAGCCCATGCGGGCGACTTCGGTGAATACCTGACGGCGAATGTCGGTAATGGTGGAATAAATGCCGCGAATGCTCAATGGAACCCCTCCTTTGTTCGATTTATCTCGACGCGTTACGCAATATCTCGCTCCATGCCTCCGGCGACGCGGGGGAGAGATGCGCCGCATCTCCGTCCGCTTTCTGCCAGACGAGGCTCTCCTCTTCGACCCAGAGCCGGTATACGCTCTCCGTGCCGTCCGGCGCGGCGAGCGTGATCGTATAGTCGCAGCCTCGCTCCGGCGTGGGCGTTTCGCCCTCGTCGAGCAGAAGATACCCGGCGAAAAATCCGTCGTCCGGCAGCGTGACCGCGTCGTCCGATGCGCCGTTTTCCGCGGTGACAGTGACCGTAACGCTGCCGTCCGCCGCGGCGCTATCCGGCGCGGCGGCCATCATCCTGCCGCCTGCGGGCGCTACCGGTGCTTCCGCCGGGGTTTCCGTTTCGGCACTGTCCTCCGCCGCGCTGTACATGGCGATCTCCGACTCTTCCCTCGCCGTGCTGCTCGCGCCCTTCGCGGCGAAAGTGCCGGAAAAGGTCACTCCCGCCCAGATCGCCACGGCAGCCGCCGCGGCAAGCGCGCCATAGCGCGTCACAAGGCGCGCGATGCCCGCCTTTCTCTTCACCGGCTTCTCCGCCGGAGCAGCGGCTTCATGGACGCGCGCCATCACGTTCGCCGTGAAATTCTCCGGCACATCGCCGAGCGCATCGTCCGTGCCGGATATTGCCTGCATCGCCTCATAAAAGCTCCGGCAGGCCTCGCAGCTTTCCAGATGGGCGCGAAGCTCCTTATCCTCTTCGGCGGTGATCTCGCCGTCGATCGCCGCGCCGATCAGCTCTTCATAGTATTCACAGTTTTTCACGCTTCACACCCCTTCCCTTGTTTGGACGGGAAACGGTCGGAAAAGTTCCCGCTTTTGAGAAGCGCTATGCAGAGCTTTTTCCGCGCGCGGTTGAGCCGCGATTTGACCGTGCCGACCTCCAGCGAGAGCGCCGCGGCGATCTCGTCGTAGCTCAGCCCCGCGCTCTCGCGCAGGGCGAGAATTTCGCGGCAGTCATCCGGCAGCGCGGCGAGCGCCGTGCGCACGGCGTCCCGGTCGGCGGCGCGCTCGGCCAGCCTCTCGGGGGAATACCGCTCGTCGGGAATGGCGATCTCGGTCTCTTCGCCGTCATCGTCCTCCGTCTGGAGCGACACGATAACGGCACGCTTATTTTTGCGCAGCATATCGATGCATATGTTGTTCGTCAGCCGGTAGAGCCACACGGAAAACCGGCTGTCGCCGCGAAAATCCGCAAGCGAGGTGTACGCCTTGAGAAACGCCTCCTGCGCGGCGTCCTCGGCGTCGGCCTCGTTTTTCAGTATGCGCAGCGCGAGACGGTATACCTTTGTCTGGTTTTCCGTCACGAGCGGCTCATAGGCGCTCTCGTCTCCGGCGAGAACGCGCTCGATATATCCTTTTTCCTCGTCTTTTGTCATGCTGTCACCTCAGATCGCGCTGTATGCCGCGGACGATCTTCTCCGCGTCGGCGAGTGTATTCATCGATACGATCTGCTGCTTATAATATCCCGCATGGGACACCCCGCGCAGATACCAGCAAAGCTGCTTGCGCGCTTCCAGAATGGCGATCTTCTCGCCCTTGAGCGAGCACGCCGTCGTGATCTGGCCGAGGGCTTCCTCCATCCGCACGCGCAGCGGCGGGAGCGGCGGGACTTTCTCCCCGGCAAGAAGGGCGTTGCCCTGCGCAAAGAGCCACGGGTTGCCGAAGCTGCCGCGCCCGATGAGCGCCGCGTCCGCGCCGGTGTAGCGCAAAATGTGTTCGGCGTCCTCCGCGGTCCATACGTCGCCGTTGGCAAATACCGGGATGCGTACCGCGCGCTTTACGTCGCGGATGATGTCCCAGTCGGCCTGCCCCGCATACATCTGCGCTCTCGTGCGGCCATGCACCGCGATCGCCGCAGCGCCCGCGCTCTCACACATTTCGGCAAACGGCACGGCGTTGATATTGCCCTTATCGAAGCCTTTGCGGAACTTGACTGTCACCGGAACATCCACCGCGTGGACGACCGATTCGATGATCTTCGCCGCGAGATCGGGCGTTTTCATAAGCGCGCTCCCGTCGCCGGATTTTACGACCTTCCCGACGGGACAGCCCATGTTGATGTCGATGATCTCGGGGCGGCAAAGGTCTATCACCTTGCACGCGGCCTCTGCCATGCACGAGGGGTCGCTCCCGAAGATCTGCACGGCGAGGGGCGTATCCCCCTCGGGCCGGACGAGCAGCGTTTTCGTCTTGCCGTCCTGATACATGAGCGCCTTGGAGGAGATCATTTCGCTCGTGGCGAGCGCTGCGCCGTGTTTCCGGCAGAGGAGCCGGAATGAGGCGTCCGTCACACCGGCCATCGGCGCGAGAAAGAGCCGCCCGGCGAGCTCCACGTTTCCGATTTTTACCATATGGTCTTATGGGCGCGTCGCCACAACGCGGTGGATGGGAAGCCCCATCTCGGTGAAGCGCGCTTCGTAATCGGTCATGGGCGTGCCCTCCGGCATATCGGCAAGCGCCCAGCCGCAGCCGCGGAACGATTCGAGCGACCAGTCGAAAAGCGGCCCGTTGTCGGTCTTGAACCAGACCGCCCCGCCCTCCGGCAGCAGCGCGCGGTACTTATCGAGGAACTCCGGCGCGGTCAGACGGCGCTTGAACTGCTTCTTCTTCGGCCACGGGTCAGGGAAATTGATGTACAGGCGGGAAATCTCACCCGGGGCGAACATCTCGGGCAGGAGCTCGGCGTCCCGGTCGAGAAAGCGGACGTTCGGTATGCCCTGCTCCACAACGCGCTCCATCGCCACGACCATCGCGTCCGGCACCTTTTCGAGCGCGAGCAGCAGCACGTCCGGCTCACGGAGCGCCTGTTCGCAGGTGAAGCGGCCCTTGCCGCAGCCGAGCTCCAGACGGATCTCGCGGTACTGCGAAAACTCCTCCGCCCAGCGGCCTTTATGGTCTTCCGGCGTCCGGATCTGCACCGCGGCGCAGCGCTCCATCCGGGGGATCAGGTTCGGTTTTTTCCGCATTCTCATAAGGTTCACACTCCTGTTTCTTTCACACGCCATCATATCATAGCGACGAAAAAACATCAATCCGAAAAACCTTGCATGGAGCGGTTGTGTTTGGTATAATATCACGGCGAAAGCGCACGACCGGGTATAGCGAAGATGGTATCGCGCCTGCTTTGGGAGTGCCGTGGCGGTATCCGGGACAGGGCAAGGCGAAACGCCGCAAAGCCTTGCAGCGCCTGCGTTTGCGGGATTTTCCCCGATTGCCGAAAGCGGCATAAAAGCGGCTTTGACCACATAAATGACCACAGACAGAAAAATCTTTATTTTTATCACTCGCCGTGGTATCATGGCAGAAAAGTGAATATCCGGGTGTAGCTCAACTGGTAGGGCGCGACATTTGGGATGTCGAGGTTGGGTGTTCAAGTCACCTCACTCGGACCAAAATCCCTCTGAAATCAACGATTTCAGAGGGATTTTTCTTATTCTTTGTCTATTGCGGCGCAGGGGGTGAGGATGGTAAAAGAATTATAACTAATACTGGAACACACAGTCACTTTCTCATTGAAAAGGGAGAATATTTGTGGTATTATTGAAAAAAGTTTGTTACTTTAACCTCGTTCAAATGTTTCAGTATATAATTAGACAATTTTTTTGATACAAAAGATTTAGAATATGGAGGGAAGATGATGGGTATTATTAAGTCGGAAGCTCAACGAGCTTTCTTTGATAGTCATGGGAGTAATGCAGATTTGGTTAAGCTCTTTCTTAACGGTTTCGATATCACATTTGCTTGCGAGAAACACATATCCAACACCTTTATCTACGCATATATTTTGAAGCCTGAGGATTTTATGAAAGAGTCCTTTGGCTTTGAAAAAGAAATGCTTTTGGTTTATTCTCCTTATTCTCAGATGGAGCCTCGATCTATTCAGGCCATAGACGAGTTGTACCGTCATTATCCTTTTTCTGGTCGAGTAGACACATTAAATTGCTTCTTTATGTCTGATGATATCAATGCGGAAGAATGGATAAAAACATCGGCAAGTAGTGAAAGCGTAAGAATTATTGTCCCGTTCTCAACGAAAGAAGCAACTGATAACAAGAATGATCCCTGGTATATCAGAAACAAATTGAGAAAATATTTCTTCGGCCTCGATTTATTTGGATACACTCTTCCGTTAAGTGATGATTCATACTTTTTTGGTCGTCAGCAAACTGTTGCGCGATATATTGATTCGATAAAACGTGGAGAGAACAGAGGAATTTTTGGACTAAGAAAGACGGGAAAAACATCGCTTCTATATAAAATTAGCCGTATTGTTTCTGAACAAAAATTGGGAGATGTCTTTTTTTACGATTGTAAATCTCCATCTTTTCGGAAATTGCACTGGCATGAATTCCTTTATGAAATTTACAGTAATATTTGTAACCGAATGGGTGTTGCTGCAAAACCAGAAAATGATGAAATATCTACAATTAAAAATCTCCGAACAATAGTCAAAGATGCAGCGAATAAGTCTAAAAAACTGATAGTTGTTTTTGACGAAATAGAGTATATCTCTTTTATTGCTCCGTTGGACGAACATTGGAAAACTGAGTTCGTTGATTTTTGGCAGACTATATGGTCTATTCAAAGTTCTCACCGCAATCTTTCATTTATAATTTCCGGAGTTAACGCAAGTGTTTCAGAAGTTGATTCCGTTATCATCAATAAGCGAAAAATTCAAAATCCGCTTTTTGGAATAGTTCAGTCAGAATACCTGCAAGGCTTGTCGTCTGACGAATGTGGAACAATGATAAAATCATTGGGGCGTCGTATGGGATTGAAATTTGAATTTGACGCAGTTCGATACATTTATCAACAATATGGTGGCCATCCCATGTTGACGCGTTTAGCCTGCAGCAAACTTAATATGTATTTTGCTGAGAATACTCGACCGTTAAGTATTGACTTAAAACAAACAGAACAGTTGATGCCAGATATTAACGACGAGCTGGTCTATTATTTCAGTCATGTGATTTCGGAATTGCAGGAATTCTATCCCGATGAGTATGAAATGTTCGAGATACTTGCATGCGGACAGATTGCAGATTTTCTTGAATTATCAAAGGCGGTAGAGTTAACTAAGCACTTATACGATTATGGCCTAATCGAGGATAACCATGATGGCCTTCCTACAGTAAAGTTACCGGTTGCAGCATCTTTTGTTGCATCTGAACTTGCAAAGAAAGAACAGCGTAAGACACCGTACAAGCTCATAGCAGTTAACGACCGTCAAAAATGGGTAACTATTAGATTCAAGTCAATTATTCAAGATATGAGACAATTGGAGGTAGCAATTACCCAAGCTGCTATGCCCAAGCTGTTTGGAGATCACTCTTTTCCTGAAGCTGATAAGTTAATTGAACTTCCCGAAGTAGATTCCGATGTTACTTTTGTTGCTTTTACAAATATTCTCAACAGATGTTTTATCGAATCTATAGAGCATTATGGTAATGAAATCGGCAAGTCAAAGTATTTTTGGACAGATTTTCAAGTCACTTATCCAGCACTATATGCAGTTTTGTACCGTGCAAAAGTCTATCGCCATTCGCAGGATCACCTTCGCCTGACACCTCAATTCCAGAGAGATTATCAAGCTTTTCGGAAGGAAGATACGGCTGGGATTAGCGAAAACCGAGATCAACTATTTGCCATCCAGCAAAAACTTCTTGATAATCTCCTTGTAAGCATCCAAATTGAATTGAATAAAATCATTTGATTTGGGGACATCCATTTTTTCGCATTGGATTCTTCCTCTACACAACAAAACCACCGACAAGGGTACCAATTACTCGGTACCCTTGTCGGTGATACTTTTATTTACTCTTTTTCTTAGGCTTCTTTGCTTTCTGCTCGCTTTTCTTCTTGCCTTTTCCGGCTCCTCTGGCGGGAGCGTTCCCTCCGCTTTCAGCCGCTGCGCCTCCGCAATTTCCGCTTTCATCTCCACGATCAATACCTTGAGCTTCTCCTCGCACTCCTCGCGAGTGTGGGCATAGACATTGCGGGCGTGCTTTTTACCATCGGGCCACTTGGGAGAGTAGCGGCCTTCGAAGAGATGGTCGTTGATCTCACTGACGCAGCCGGTGCCGGATCTGCGCTTGTGGCCCACATAGGGCTTGAAGTCGGTCATTCTCGGCTTTTCCGCCTGGGCCGGGGCAGTTTTCCCACCCCGGCTCTGAAGCGTCCTCCTGTGGTGCTACTTTGCCGATGCCACGGTCGATGTTGGCGGCGGCTGTGCGCTGCATGTCATCGGTGATGTGGGTGTAGATGTCCAGTGTGGTGGCCGCCGACACATGCCCCAGCATGGCGGAGAGCGTTTTCACATCCATGCCGTTCTCCAGCGCCAGCGTTGCGAAGGTGTGGCGCAAATCATGAAATCTAACATGCTTGCATCCTGCGTGCTCCAGAATGAGCTGCAATCTACGGCGCACCACGCCGGGCGTAATGGGGCAGTCCTCCTTCACCGGGGACGGGAACATCCAGCGGGAGTCCACCGTCTTTTTGTACTCCCGCAGCACCGCCACCACAGCGGGCGGCAGGACGATCTTGCGGATACGCCAACTTCCGTAAAGCGACCAAAAGGGCCGCACCTGCTCGTATGAACAGGTGCGGCCCTCTAATTTGACGGAAATTTAATTCAGTCTGAAGTAACAGGTATTTTTCCCTTTTCCTTCTTTTTTCAATTCTCCGGCTGCAACCAGTTTCCGCAGAGCACCCTCAATGGAACTGTCACTGAGCGTAGGGCAAAGCTCCCGGATATCCTGCTTATTGAATCGCCCGATTCTATTCTTGCTTGCTCTGCGCACCATTTCCAATGCAGGCAGCTTGGTTTCCACAAGCGCCACGCGATCCTCAAAGTCCTTATAGGCCGCAAGGATCGTTCCGAGCAGGTACTTGATGAACGGCACTACATCCTCGATTCCTTCGTGCCAGCCGGTTTGCGCCTGTGCAAGTGCATCGTAGTACAGATCCTTGTTCTTGGCGATTTTGGCTTCCAAGGAGATATACTTGCCGACATAAAAACCGTTTCTGTACAAAAGCAGCGTTGTGAGCAATCTGCTCATTCTTCCGTTGCCGTCATTAAACGGATGAATGCACAGGAAGTCATGGATGAAAACCGGGATTGCAATCAACGGCTCCAGCTCCATATTTCCAATCACACGGTTGTATTCCTCGCAGATTCTGTCCAGCGCTTCCGGCGTTTCATAAGGGGCAAGCGGTGTAAACAGTGTTTCCACATGACCGTCCGGATAGGTGGCAGTGATATAATTCTGCACGCTTTTTGTGCGGCCCGCAAGCGGGTTATTCATGTGGCTGTACAGGATTTTGTGAAG
>ERZ773147.1016-NODE-1016-length-30917-cov-9.097725_pt1 | contig 30917 bp, 55 predicted proteins | sample MGYA00580851_ERZ773147 | MGnify/ENA primary metagenome ERZ773147 (study PRJEB29015, sample SAMEA2737818) | human gut metagenome | biome: human gut; feature: human-associated habitat; material: faeces | place: China | collected 2012 ... | reverse complement strand
AGGCTTCGGCATTGAATTACCAAGCCAAAGTGGGCTACGGTAAAGACAAGCAGCGACGACCGCTTCTCGCCGGCTGCAAAAAGGCCCCGCCGTTTGTTGCAGAGGGCGGCGGGGCCTTTAGTTACTTAATAGTCCAGGAATAACCGCAGTTTTGGCAGAGGCAAACCTTTTCGTTTTTAACGACAGTCTTTTCGTTCCCCTTGCTCTTTTTCCAAACAAGATTAGACATGCCGAGAGTGCAAAACGCAGTCAAGCCGCGGGCGGCATTGTTCAGATGCCCGCCAATTCCGTTTCCGTGTTTTTTCGTGTAGGTCGTAGCCTGCTGGATTTCAATCGTTACATTTTCGCTCCCGCAATTTGGACACATCATGATAAACTTTCTCCCCTCTGTTATTATATTTTCGGCTGCACAAAGTGCAATAATCGACACATAGTAAAATAAAAAGTGATCCTGCGGCTGCGCGCCGCTTTATAATATTTCTTAATTGTTGCACAGCGCCGTGCAGCAAACGCCTGTTGTGGGGATAGGTATGAATACCGAAAAGGAGGTCGAAGCATGGACGCACAGGTGCAAGCGGCGGCGGCGCTTTATCTGCTCCTAACGCCGAAGCAGAAAGACGAAATGCTCGCGCTGATTGAGCGCATCCTCGCGGAGGAGGAGCAAAAAATAGCCTTAGATCTAAACGGAGGGACGCAAGATGTTGTGTAATTACGCGAAATGTGATACAATGATTAGAGAAAAGCTGAAAGAAAAAATTCTCACTATGAGCGATGCTCAGCAAAACGCATTGTTACTTGCTGCGCGCGAGATCAGGAGAAAATCGAGAGAACAAAGGAGAGAACTTTATGAAAATGCTCAACAAACAAAGTAAGCAAAACGCTTGTGACGCTGGAGAAACCGGCAACGAGAAAGTCGTGCTTTCTCTGCTTCTGGCGATCAATGACCGCCTGTCTCTCCTTCCGGTCATTCTCGGCCTGTTGGTAGGCAACATATTGGCGAAGCTCATTGATGCGCTTTTCTTCTAATTTCTTGAGCTGTCCAGCTGCGGAATCATCCTCACTGATATAGCCGGTCTCAAACCCGTCCTTCAACCAATCGTTCATCGCTTGCTCATCAAAAACTGCGCATAGCGCAACAACTCATCCAGCTCGTTGTCGGTCGCTGTGTCGATAAAATCAAACAGCTCTTGAACGGTAGGACTTACGCCCTCGGTCTTCGGATCGGGGGCGCTTTCTTTTTTTGCCTTCGGCAAGACTTCTTCATCATCGGGAAGAATGTCCGCAACAGAAACGCCGAGAAATTCAGCTATCGCAGGAAGTTTTTGTGGCGACGGCTTTGATTTTCCCGTGTTCCATTGGCTATAAATGCTGTTTGAAAGGCCGAGCGCGCGGCTTAAATCGGCGCCATTTTTCCCAATTATTCGTAAGTAATAGTTAATTTTGTCAATAGTGCGCATACACCCTCCGAAAAATTGTGCAACACGCAGAACTAACAAAAACTAACTAACTTATTGTTGACTAATTCGTTTTTGTTAGTTATAATTAGGAACATAAAGGGTAACAAAAACCCAAGCCCCCTTACATTTAGCGGACTGCGAAAAAATATTATGATCGTTGGCACCTTTATAATAGCACAGTTTGCCAAGTTGTCAAGGGAAACTTAGTTTTTCTTACTCTTTCGCTAAGTTTTTTTGGCTGCGGCGAGGGGAAAAGAGACCGCCCCGATGCGGTAACATCGGGGCGGCTCACCGGTCACTTTGACCGGCGGTTGGACAAGGCGGACGCGGCAAGAGTTTTTGTGTTCTTGCTTGCCTTGCGGTTGCTTAAAGTTTTTGACGCTTTGGAAGCAACGCGCTTACTTGTCCGGACGGAGTTCCTCGGCAAAGGGTTCCCTCCTTTCAATGAGAATATGGGGAGCCTCGTGCCTTTTCACTCTATCCTCCTGCATGAGAGTATAGAAAATCCCCACGCCGCAGTCAATGAAAACTAAGTAAAAGCAAATTGGAGGTGAACGAATGAGTTTTCGCAGTGCCCGATTAGCTGCCGGCCTGACTGTCCAGCAGGTGATCGAAAAACTAAAGGTCTCCGACGCAGCGGTCTATATGTGGGAGACCGGACAGCAGCATCCGCGTGCAAGCCGTCTGCCGGAGGTCGCCGCGCTCTACGGCTGCACGGTGGACGAGCTTTTGAAGCCCGATGAAAAGTAAAGGAGGAAGGAGAGAGCATGAACTGGATTATCGTGATTGTTTTCGGCATCATTGGCATCTGCGTTTCACATTGGCTTTGGGGAAAGAAAGATTTCTCTTTGTGCCAGCTTGTAGTAGAAGCAATCTCTATCATTGCCGTAGTCACGGCGGGAGTGGTTATCCTTGTGGGCGTGCTCGAAACGCCACAGTCCATCAATAACTTTAACCGCCAGAAGGCATACATTGAAATGCACGAAGCGAAAAACGCCGTGGAAGATGCGGCGCTGACTTCCAAGAAAATCGAGCTGAATGAGTGGCTTTATGACGCACAGTGCAGCAAATCCCGATTTGGGAGTTGGAGCTTTTACCCCGACAGCATTTTTGACTTGGAGCCGATTGAATGAAATGGCATAAGAAAAGCCCTGTTCAGCGTAGCAGGCCGAACAGGGCGACGGAACAAATCTAAGCACAGATATTGTGTCCGTGCTTATTGTAGCACGGAAGAAAGGAAAAGGCAATGAGAAAAAAGCCAGAGTACAAAATCATTTGGGTCACGCCGCCTGACCCCGTAAAGCTGGGGACGATCATGGGCGAGATTTACGCGCGCGGTCGCGGCCTTGAGTTCGTCGGACTTGTGCCGAACGAGAAGAAGGGAGAAAAGGCATGAGCACGCTGTTTATCTTTATCGGCATCGGCACCGTGACGCATTGGTTTATGCGGGCGCTGGACAAGCTGGAGGGCAGGGCATGAGGCGCGACAGACGCACCCGCGAGCAGCGCAGGGCCGACGCTTCGGTGCGCATCGCCGCCGTCTGCCTGTTCCTCGCGGTGCTGCTGTTCCTCTTTGCGGCGCTGACGGTTAAAACCACCGGGCAGCCGTACAAGGGCGAGCCGCCGGTTGTCGTGGATAGGCTCCCCGGCGAGGACACGCCAGCAGAGGGGAGCGCGGCGCTCGACATCGGCGAACCGCTCGGGGAGTTCCGGTTGACCGCCTATTGCCCGTGCGCGAAGTGCTGCGGCAAGACGGACGGCATCACCTCGACCGGCACGACCGCCACCGAGGGGCGAACGATTGCGGTTGACCCTCGCGTGATCCCTTACGGCTCCACCGTCACGATCTACTTTGCCGACGGCACGAGCCATACATACACCGCCGAGGATTGCGGCGGCGCGATCAAGGAAAACCGCATCGACGTGTTCTTTGACGACCATCAAGCCGCACGGGAGTTTGGCGTCCAAACCGCTTATGTTTATATGGAGGAAAACAATGGATAATTTGAACGGCTACAAAGCCTTTGAACCCGGCATGATCTGCAAAGGGAAACAGTATCAGGAAAACACAGACTATGAAGAAGAGGGCGGCGAGATTTGTGAAAAAGGTATGATGCATTATTGCGTTAATCCTTTTGAGGTGCTTAATTTTTACCCGCTTGTAAATGATAGCGGGAAAGTCAGCGACTTTGCAGCAGTTAAATCTTTGGAAGAGCCCGTATCGGGTGATAACGGGAAATTCGCCACGAAAAAGCTTCACATTGGCGTAAAGCTCGGCTTGCCCGGATTTGTCAAAGCTTGCATTGATTATCTCAAGGAAGAAACAATTGTAAACGCGCCAAATTCTACCGTCAGCAGCGGCTACTACGCCCAGATCGTCAGCAGCGGCGACTCCGCCAAGATCGGCAGCAGCGGCAACTCCGCCAAGATCGGCAGCAGCGGCTACTCCGCCCAGATCGGCAGCAGCGGCAACTCCGCCAAGATCGGCAGCAGCGGCTACTCCGCCAAGATCGGCAGCAGCGGCGACTCCGCCCAGATCGGCAGCAGCGGCTACTCCGCCCAGATCGGCAGCAGCGGCAACTCCGCCCAGATCGAAAGCGCGGGAGAAGACTCGGTTATTTGTTGTTCGGGAGACGCATCCATCGTTAAGGCAAAACTCGGCAGCTGGATAACGCTTGCCGAATGGAAATATTCGGATGAGAAAAATCGAATGGTTCCCCAATTTGTAAAAACCGAGTTTGTTGATGGCGAAAAAATAAAGGCAGATACATGGTACAAGCTTTTCAACGGCGAATTTACCGAGGTGTCGCCATGACAAACGATGCTTTGCGTTTGCTGTCTGCTCTCGGCGAGGGCGAGGGCAATGCTATGACGCGCGGCGCCCTATGCGCCCTGCTCGGCTTGCCGGACCGGACCGTGCGCAAGCTCATCGAAGAAGCGCGGCGAGAGGAAACGGAGGACGGCCCATTTATCGTCAACGCCTGCGAGGGCAAGGGCTACTTCCTCGCCCGCAATGCCGACGAGATCGAACGTCACTATCGCGGCGAATACTCCCGCGCGATGGCGATCTTGGTGCGAACGAAGGGCGAGCGGAAATTTTTGAAGAAGGCGGGTCGGCTATGATGTATCAATGCGAGAGCTGTCACGCGATTTTTACGGAGCCATACACCTACATGGAGCGTGAAAACCTCGACGGGGAAAACGGCTGGTATTACGCCGAGCGGGCGGTCTGCCCGTACTGCGGCGAAGAATGGTTTACGGAGGTGGAAGATGAAGTCTAACGGAGTGACGGAATACGCGCGCTGCACTGTGGACATCAATTTCCCGAACAAAGAGGTGCGGTGTATGTACTGTCCACTGCTGGAGACTTACGCGCGGAACCAGTGCCGGAGGACCGGCGAATACATCTTAGACACGCGCTGCATCGGGATGTGGTGCCCGCTGAAAATGGAGGAAGAACATGGACTATAACTTTGGCGAGAACGAAGAGGAATACAGCCAAAAGCAGGGGAAGAAAATTCCCGTTTGGCAATCTGATAAGTACAAAGAGAGCAAGAAAAAGGCTTGCGAAATCATCGAAAGTGGAAAGTATGGGCTATCCCCCGCAGACTTTTGGATCCTTATGAACGAGACGAAAAGCGGCAAGATGGGGTACACGGGTCTGATTATCTCTCACAACGGCTGCTTGAAAATCAACGACAAATTGGAAAAGCCGTTTAATCCGATGTCCGTTACCGAAGACAAGTGCGGATACGGCGGCGCGCTGGTTTTTACCTATTGCGATAAAGACCAGGGAGTATATGAGGTTGGCGAAGTCACACAGAAAAACTGTAAGAACGATTATCCGTATGCGATGGCGTTTAAGCGTATGTTTGACCGCGTTGTGCTGAAACTTTCCAAGCTCGCTTATTCGGGAATTTATAGCGAGGCAGAAAGCGATACCTTTAAGGACCCCGTAGACGATACCCGTAACGAGCCAAAGCCGATCGATGAGAAAAACACCTGTAAGGACTGCGGCAAGCCCATCTACCCTGTGACGCACGGCGGCAAGAAATATTCCGTTGCCGAGATTGCGGAGAACGCGATAAATACCTATAAAGCGCCGCTCTGCTGGGCGTGCATGACGGCAAGGAGAAAAGCCAATGAAAGCCCGACTGCATGATCTATCCCTTGCGCGCGATGGTGGGTATCTGCTCACCATCGCCACGCGGGAGAATATCGGTCCGCTGTTTGACGAGCTGCACGAGACGGACGTTGACGTGACTGTGAAGAAGCACCGCGAAAAGCGAAGCCTCGACGCCAATGCGTACTTCTGGGTTCTGGTTGACCGGCTGGCCGAAAAGACCCGAATTCCCAAGACGGATATTTACCGGAGATACATTCGGGAGATCGGCGGCAATCATGAAATGGTCTGCGTGATCGATTCAGCCGTGAAAAAGTTGCGGAACGGGTGGGAACACAATGGGCTTGGCTGGCAGACGGATACCATGCCAAGCAGGATCCCCGGCTGCACCAACGTGATTTTGTACTACGGCTCCAGCACCTACAACACTCGGCAAATGTCACATTTGATCGATATGGCGGTGCAGGACTGCCAGGAGCAAAACATCGAGACCCTGTCTCCGGAGAAGCTGGCAGGGATGATGGAGGAATGGGGATGCACAAAATGACAAAGGCCACGTCCATCCCAAAAAGCGTCAAGGAGATCGTATACGAACGCGACGGCGGGCGCTGCATTCTATGCGGGCGGAACAACGGGGAGTCTGTAGCGCACGTTATACGGCGCTCACAGGGCGGCAGAGGCATCGAGCAGAACATCGTGACGCTCTGCCCCTCCTGCCACCGAGCCTTTGACGAGGGGCCGCAGAGGACGGCGCTATACGCCTGCATCGTCGGCTATCTCAAAGCGAAATATCCCGGCTGGACACGGGAGAACATGATTTACAGAAAAAACAGGGAGGAATTGAAATGAGCTTGAACAGGATCAACGTCATGGGACGCATTGGAAAGGACCTTGAGCTGCGCCGCACGCAAAGCGGCAAGGCGGTCACCAGCTTTCCCATCGCCGTCGACCGCGACGGTAAGGATGCCGGAACGGACTGGTTTGATGTGGTCGCGTGGGAGCGCACGGCGGAGTTTGCCGCGCAATACTGCGCTAAGGGGCGCAAGGTAGTAGTAGACGGTCGCTTGCAGGCGCGAGACTGGACCGACAAGGACGGCAATAAGCGCCGCTCGGTCGAGATCATCGCCAATAGCGTGTACTTTGCCGACAGCAAGCCGCAGGAGGGACCCGCCGCATACAGTCCCGCATCAAGCAGCCCGGGCGAGTTTAGCGAGGTCGAGGACGACGGGGACCTCCCGTTTTGATGGAGGTGCGGTGTGAAGTACGATGCTTTGATTTACGATTGCGAGAATATCTTTGATGTAGATGATCCGGCACATAATATGATCCGCATCGACGGCCTCTCGCAATCAGAAGCAGATGACCTTTGCGACATTATGACCCAGCACGGCGTATCAATTTGCCTGCTCCCCTATAAGGAGTGAGCGCATGGCGGATATGACTTACATCAAGCTGTTTGTCGATTACTTAGACGCAATAGAGCCACTCGGTGACGCTGAGAGGGGGAGGCTTTTCACTTCCTTGTTAGAATACGCAAGGACGGGCGAAGCCCCGCAGCTTGGCGGGAACGAACGGTTTCTTTTCCCTATGATGAGGGCGCAGATCGACAGGGACAACGCTGCAATGGCGGGATTATCCGAGGCGCGAAGCAAGGCCGGGAAGATCGGAGCTGAAGCAAAACAAGCAAATGCAGGATTTTCCAAGCAAAACAAGCAAATGCCAAATTTGCCAAGCAAATCAAGCTATGACAAAGACAAAGACAAAGACAAAGACAAAGACAAAGACGAGAGTATTATGCGCACGAGGCGCTTTACCCCTCCCACTTTGGACGATGTTTTGGCTTATATTCAGGAACGCGGTTCAGACGTAGACCCGCAACGGTTTCTTGATTTTTACGCATCCAAAGGCTGGATGGTAGGCAAGAATCCGATGGAGGACTGGAAAGCCGCCGTGCGAACATGGGAAAAACGCGAGCTGGAGAAGAAAGGGGGCGCGATGAATGGATATGGTCACGATACTGGAAGAGATACGAAAAAATGGAACGTCCCCGGAGCCGTCAATCTCTGACGAGTGTCCGCTCTGCGGCGGCGTTGGATACATCGTGCGGAGGTCATCAGACGGAAACGCGGAGTATCGGGAGTGCGAATGCTCCATCCGCAAAAGGAATCTGCAACGCATCGAAAGAAGCGGGCTTAAAGAGCTTTTGCAGAGATGCACGATGGAGAACTACCGCGCGACTGAACCGTGGCAGAGGCAGGCCAAAGAGGCGGCGGAACGCTATCTTGCCGATTGGCGTGGAAGATGGTTTTACGCCGGAGGAAGCCCCGGCAGCGGGAAAACGCATCTTTGCACGGCGATGTGCGGGAAGCTCATGGACGCCGGATTACCGGTGCGCTATGTGCAATGGCGGGCGGATATTCCGGCCATCAAAGCAAAGGCCAACGATGCCGAGGCATATCAAGATGCCATTGATCCGCTGAAAAGCGTCAAGGCGCTGTACATCGACGATTTTCTCAAGGGGACGGCGACAGAGGCCGATCGCAACATTGCGTTTGATCTGCTCAATGCTCGGTATATCAAGCCAAGCCTTGTGACAATCATCAGCTCCGAGTGGACGATCTCGCGCGTGCTGGACTGGGACGAGGCGATAGGCTCGCGCATTGCGGAGCGGTCGAAAGGCTGCGTGCTGAATATTACCGGATCCAAAAATTACCGGCTGAAATGAAAGAATACCTGTTAGGAGGAGACATGACAGAATATGGTCGGGTTCTGGATTACATCGGAGTGAGGTATTGAGATGAAGGGAGGAACTATGAGAGATCAAAAGCTCGTAAATGCGCTGCGTGAGCACGCAGAATGGGCGGAGGGGAACCAATGGGAAACGCCCATTACCCTGTGCGATGATCTGGCGGAAGCCGTTGACTTGATCGAGGCGCAGGCGAAAGAAATTGACGCACTGCGGAACGAACTGTGCCTGAAATGCGGAAACTACACGCTGGCCAATGAGGGGGCTTGTAACGGATGTCGTTGGAGGAGGTAGAGTGAGATGGAAATGAAAATCGGCTATATCATAGTGTATGACCTCAAGATGAACCCACATCTTACTGAAAAGTGCAAGTTTCGAGAGGCGGCATTTACCCGCCGCATTACAAGCAAAGGCGACCGCGTGTATTCTAAGATGCTTCAATTCCCTGTGGATTACGAAGAAATCGTAGACAACGCGAATATCATGAAGAAGAACCCACAGCTTATTTTGACGAGAGAGCCATTTCTACTCGACGACGAACTAAAAGAAAAGGTTACTAAATGGGTTGAGTGGGCTAACAAGGCAGACTCAAGTGAGTACGACCCGTTTGCAAAGCAGGAGGTGGAGTGATGGTTATCCCCAATTACATTCGCTCAAAGATGCACCTATGCGCCAGTCACGCTAGTCAGGCAGCAAAATACGGTCTTGAGGTTGCTAATTGGCTTGAGAAACACGGCGTTGATGTCGAGTCCATTAGCGATGGCGACGGTACATCATTCGATGAACTGTTGTATGGTAATGACGTGACTGACGAACTGTGTCACCGCATTGAGAAAATGGGGGTGGAGTGATGGAACGGCTGACATACCGCGGAGATTATGCCCGCTTGCGCGAGCTTGCCGAGGCCGACAAGGACGGGCGGCTGGTGGTGCTGCCGTGCAAGGTTGGAGGCACGCTATGGGTGACTGGCCGTGACAATGTGCCGCGAGAAATGGAGCTTGAAGCCCCGGACATTAGAGCTGTTTGCACGGATGAGGATAATCTGTGTATGTCAACGTGCAATCGAAAGCCGGACGGGTTCTGCGCGTATCGTCTGCGTAATGATGGTGCTGACATCGGCAAGACCGTATTCCTCACCCGCGAGGAGGCGGAGAAAGCATTGGAGGCGAAAAGCAATGACTGACATGGAACGCAAGACCTTCTGCGCGGCGCTCAGCCGCTACGGCGCGCAGGCGCAGATCACGATGGCCTTTGAGGAGATGGCCGAGCTGCAGGATGTGCTGTGCAAGTTCCTGCGCGGGCGTGTGGACGGTGACACGCTCGCCCACATCGCCGAAGAGATCGCCGACGTCGGTATCATGCTTGACCAGATGGCGATCGAGTTTGAGATCGAGGACGCGGTGGCGGAGCAGCGGGCACACAAGGTCCGGCGGCTGCGGGAAAGGATGGAGAATGATGCCTGATTGTAAAGCGTGCGGGTCGTGGTTTGCGGCAGTAAATAAACGTGAGTCCCTATGCCCGATCTGCGAAAGGGCATTGGCACGGTTGGCTGGCTATGCTGCGCCGGTGGTGCATGGGTGCTTCGAGCCGTGTTTTGACGAGAACGGTAATTGGCGGCAGGGCTTTGCGAAATACTCGAATTGCGGCAAGGAATACTACGCACAGGTAATCAACCATTTTGGTTACTGCCCCAACTGCGGGGCCAAGATGGACGGAGGTGCGGACAATGAGGCTTAGAGAAAAACTAATACACTATACAAATGATCTTGGCGACGTCGATTTGAAACAAGAAGCTATTGCAACCATCGAACATATCGCACAATACATAGACGAAGATGAACTATTGCATCATAGTCGGCCCCTTGCTCTCGCCTATCTTGCTCTAACAGAAGATGCTTCTGCGCCGGTGGTGCGGTGCAAAGACTGCAAATGGTTTGCGGACAACAATGGCGGAGAATGGTATGGATGCCAAATGTTCCAAGTCGTTCGGATCACGCCAGAGGACGCACCGAAGCCGGACGATTTTTGCAGCTACGGCGAACAAAAGGATGGAGGTGCCAGCAATGGCTGAATTTCGGAGACTAACCTACAAGACGCCGGACGGGGCGTGGGGCATCAAGGGCGTGAGCCTGCTCTCCTGCCCGGCGCGGCTCTACGGCGCGGCCGCGAAACTGTGCGACATGGAGAGCCTGTGCGAGGACGTGTACCGCGCCAAGGACGCCGAGCTGACGCTCGACGCGCTGCAGGAGCTGGTGGACAAGGGCCTCGGCGGACGCTTCATCGACCTGCGCAGGGCGCTGGAAGGGGTGGAGCTATGACGGGGAGCAAGGTGTTGATCGTCAAGTTGCCAGAGCTGCACGCCGACGTCAAGGCGCTTGAGGCGTTCCGCGCCTATGTGTGCGACGCGCTCGGCGCGGGCGCGCTGGTGCTGCCGCTTGGCACGACCTACGCGGTCGAGGACTTCCCCGCGCTCGGCGCGGTGGAGGTCAAAAGCGAGCCGGTGCCCGATTCGGGCACGGAGTCGGAGCCGGAGCGGGCTGAGGCTCCCGCGAAAGCGCCGAAGACTCAGCCGGATGCGCCAGCCAAGCCGGCGCCGATTTTGAGATGTCCTCCGCTGCGGAGCGCCGCGCCGCGCTCTCATGCGCTGCCGATGAGCGAGGGAGAGATCGTGGCGTCCTACCGGCAGGCGGCGAAGCCAGCGGCGCAGATTACGGTGCTTGCAGATCTCAACGCCTGCTCGAAGGAGCGCATTGAGGAGATTCTGCGCAAGGCCGGCGAGCCGCTGCCGAAGAAGCGCGGACGCCAGAAGCAAACGGAGGGATGAAATGACGAGAAAACGGATGATCAAGCTGCTGATGAGCGTCGGCTGCGACCGAAATGATGCGGCACGGGCAGCCGCACTGGCCGACGGCAGTTTATCGCACGCGGTGCTGTATTACGACCTGTGCGAGGAATTTGCCGGAGCGCTCTGCGAGCTGCGCAGGCAGCCCATTATTGAGGGCGACATGACCGGCGCGGTCGCCGGTATGGTCGGGAGCGTGTATGGCTGAGCTGTGCGTGGTCACGCAGCGGAGCGGGCCGCTGACGAAGACCTACACGACCGACCGCTTCCGCCTCGTCTCATGGGCGGGCGAGCAGCAGTGCCGCGGCTCGCCTGCGCTGCCCTCCATGTGGAGCTCCAGCGCGGAGAAGCTGGAGCTCTACCTTGCCCTCTTCGGTTACCTGGGCGTCCACTATGTTCTGACCTTCGACGATGCGCACCTGCCGGCGTCCTTTGAGGACGTCAAGCGGTGCTTTGCTGCGTTCTGCAAGCGCGTGCGGCGCTTCGACCCGAGCATCCGGCGCTATGTCTATGCGGTGGAGGCGGGGCACAGCAATAAGCGCTGGCACATCCACTTTGTGGCGAGCGAGGACGACCTGCCGTTTGCCGTGGTTCAGTTCCTGTGGGGCTACGGCTTCGTCAATCCGGGCTATAACGAGTATCCCGTGCTCAGCCGCGACGGCGGCTACCGGCGGCTTGCGCGGTACTTCTGCAAGCCGGACGAGATGATCCCGCTCGGGAAGCATCCGTGGGGCGTGGCGCGCGGGATGCGGCAGCTGATTCCTCCGCGCACGGTGCGCGTGCAGACGCGTGCGCCCGCGATGCCGCGTGAGACCTTCTGGAACGAGCGCTCGCGGCCGCTGGCGCGCGAGGTGAACGGCATGGCGGCCTGGCGCATCGAATACGCGGACTGGATCGCAAAACCGCCGGAAAACGCAAGGACTTTTATTTTAGACTAATGAATCTAAGATAATACTTCTATAGAACGTTTCTACTTGTACGCTATGCTTTATTTGTAGACAAGAGGCAAAAAGGAGGCAAAAAGTGTTGCAATCAAAACGGAATGATGGTAAACTGGTCACAAAGGACGGATGGCTGATGTGCCCGAGATGCGGGCGCGGCAAAGTCCTTCGGCTCGATCCCGGAACCAGAGCAAAAGACTTGCCGGTCTACTGCAAGTGCTGCCGGATGGAGTCCATCGTGAATATCGACGAGTGCCTGTGCCTTAGCGCCTGCGCCACATGATCCGCTGTATGCGGTTTGTGTCGGTGCAGGCTTTTTGTTTTTTGCCCGGAGGTGATAGCCCGATGGCCTTAAAGCCGCTCCGACCCTGCCGGCATCCCGGCTGCTGCGTGCTGGTGAGCGATGGATACTGCGACGCCCATCGGCCGCGCGGCGACCGGCGCAGTGAGAAAGCGCAGTCCTGGCGCTGGATGTACCAGACCGACGAGTGGAAGCTCGACCTGCGGCCGGCGCAGCTCCTGCGCGAGCCGTTCTGCCGCGAGTGCGCCCGGCACGGCCGGCGAATCCGCGCGACGGACGTGGACCACATCGTCGACCACAAGGGCGACTGGTCAAAGTTCTGCGACCGTAGCAACCTCGAGAGTCTCTGCCACAGCTGCCATAGCCGCAAGACGGCGCGAGAAATGCACGAGAATCGCAGCAAATCAAAGCGCCGCGGCGCGGCGGTGCGGCAGTAGGCTTGGGCGCTCGGGCGCGTCGCGAGAGCGTCGCGCGGGGCTTCCTTGCAGACCCCTCCCCGGGGTCAGAAAGTTTCCGCGTGGCTGCCAAAAACCGTTGGCCCTCCCTCGTGCGAGATTTTTTCCCCACGGGGAATTTTCGAAAAGTCCTGCGCGTTCCCCGCTCTTTGACCGGGGCGGTCATGAATTTCCTCCTACCCCGTGCCCTCGAATCGCGAGGGGCGGGGAATGCGCAGGAGCAAAGAAAATCAAAACGCCGCCCTGCCTGGGCCGAAGGACTGCGCTTGATGCGTGGTGTATTGACGTAGGCCCGGTGGGGCAGATACTAAAGCGTCCGGTGTAGTCCCCGGCTTTTGAAGCCGGCCATAGCCTTCACGGTTCTGTCCCCCGCGCTCTCGCTCGTCGAGGGCCGGGGACTGCATCGGAGATATCGACAGGAGGCAAGGCATGGGAAAGAAACAGACAGCAGGGCAGACGCCGGTGCGCGTGGCGGTCAAAGGCCTGCCGACAATACGCATCGACGAGCTGGTCCCCTATGCAAACAACGCAAAGATCCACGGGCCGGAGCAGATCGAGCAGCTACGGCGCAGCCTGCGCGAGTTTGGCTTCGTCTCACCGGTGCTGATCGACGAGGACAAGAACCTGATCGCCGGACATGGGCGCGTCGAGGCGGCGCGGGCCGAAGGCATGACCGAGGTCCCGTATGTGACGGTGAGCGACCTGACCGAGGCGCAGCGGCGCGCCTACATCATCGCCGACAACCGACTTGCCGAGACGGGCGAATGGGACGCGGCGCGGCTCAAGTTTGAGATGGAAGAGCTAAGCAGCCTTTCTTTCGACGCCGCGCTGACCGGTTTCACGATGGACGAAATCGAGACGATCCATGTCAGCGCCCACGAGCGGGCGAAACCAGCGGCAGAAGGAAACCACTTCTGGGGAGATGTCGAGAGCGAAAGCAGCGAGGATTATGAAAAATTTGTGGATAAATTCAAGCCGAAACTCACCACCGACGACTGCTACACGCCGCAGAACATCTACGAGGTGATTCGCGACTGGGCTTTGGAGCACTACGGCTTGCAGGGTGCGCCGGTGATTCGGCCATTTTACCCCGGAGGCGACTATGAGCGCGAGACCTACCCGGACGGCTGCGTGGTGATTGACAACCCGCCGTTTTCTATCCTCTCGCAGATCTGCCGATTTTACACGGAGCGCGGCATCCGATTTTTTCCTTTTTGCGCCGGCACTGACGCTTTTTAGCATCGCGGCCGGGACATGCAACTATTTGCCGATGTCTTGCCGCATCACCTATGAAAACGGCGCGGATGTGCGCACAAGCTTTGTGACCAACCTTGGAGACTGGAAAATTGAAACAGTGCCAGAGCTGTGGCGCAGGGTGGATGAGCTGAACACGCAGAACACCTGTGAGGGTGCGGCGGAGTTGCCCGGATACACCTACCCGGACTGCGTGATGACGCCGATCCGCATTGCGCCGACCTCCAAATGGCAGGCGCTGCGTGTGCGGGCAGAGGACGCCGCCTTTACACGGGCGCTGGACGAGCAGCGCGCACAGAAAAAAACCATCTACGGCGCGGCGTTTCTTCTGTCGGAGAAGGCGGCGGCGGAGAAGGCGGCGGCGGAGAAGGCGGCGGCGGAGAAGGCGGCGGAACATGTTTGGGAGCTGAGTGCCCGTGAGAGGTCAATTGTCGCCGCGCTGGGGAAGCATGACAATCGCTGAGGCGGAGCGGATCATGTCCGCGACGGCAAGCCCGTATTTTAAGCGGGACATCGAGCGATATATTCGGCGGCAACGCAGAAAGGAGCGCGGAGATGGCAGGAGCAAGACAACCGACCGATCTGGTCGTGAGGAACGGGCGCAAGCACATGACGCGCGCCGAGGAGGACGCGCGGCGCGACCGTGAGGTGGTTGTGCCTGCGCCGCAGCGGGCGAAGCCGCCCAAATGGCTGCCCAAGGAGCTGCATCGCGAGTTTCGCGCGATCGGCAAGCAGCTCATCGACGTGGGGCTCTACACCGACCTCGACGCGGACAACCTCGGGCGCTATCTGGTCGCCCACCACGAATACATCAGCGCGACGGCGGAGGTGCAGCGGGCCTTGACTCAGGCACCGGGCCACGCGCGCGACTTAGAGGCGGCGGACGGCTGGGGCCGCGTGCAGGAGCGCTACTTCAAGCAGGCGCGCAACTGCGCGAACGACATGGGCCTGACGGTATCGAGCCGCTGCCGGCTGGTGCTGCCGAGCAATCTGCCCGCGGCGGCTTTCACGCCGGAGAGCGGCGCGGATGAGTTCACGGAGCGGCTGCGGCAGCGGCAGGCGGAAGCGCTGGCGCGGAGCCTGTAGCATGGCATACGTTTTCGACCGCAAGGCGGGGCAGTTTGTGTGCGACTTCGTCGAGCGCCTGCCGACGACCGACACGGGCAAGCTCTTCTCGCTCTACGACTGGCAGCGCGAGGCGCTGATGGAATTTTACGGCACGATGGACGTGCCCGAATCGGGCACGGATGAAAGCGCAGAGCGGCTGCGCCGGTACTGGTACCTCTACCTCGAGATCCCGAAGAAGAACGGCAAAAGCGAGCTGGCTGCGGCGCTGGCCCTCTATCACCTCTTCGCGGACGGCGAGCTGAACGCGGAGGTCTATGTCTGCGCGGCGGACAAGGAAAACGCCTCGATCGTCTACAACGCGGCGATCTTTATGGCGACGAGCGCGCCGTGGACGGCAAAGATGATCGCCCAGGGCGAGCTGCGGCCCATCGAGAGCCGCAAGCGCATCGAGTACCGCAAACGCGTGAAGACCGGCAACGGTGGGTACAAGTGGATCACGGTCGGCATTTTGCAGGTCCTCTCCGCCGAGGCGTACAGCAAGCACGGCTACAAGCCGAGCTGCGTTATCTTCGACGAGCTGCACGCGCAGCCCAACCGTGAGCTGTGGGACGTCATGACCGGCGCGGCAGGCGCGAGCCGACGGCAGCCGGCATGGATCGTGCTGACGACCGCGGGCGACGACCCCGACCGCAGCTCCATCGGCTGGGAGATCCACGAGAAAGCTGTGGGCATCCGCGACGCGCGGCAGCTGCGGCGCATCCGGAGCGATGGCGGCGACGTTCGCTCGGTCCTCTCCCTCCGGCATGTCGGGGACGAAGACCTTGCGGACGCGGAGGCCGAGCTGCTCGGCCGTGACGAGGAAAACTGGCTGCCGATCCTCTACGGCCTGACGGCGCTGTTCGGCGACGATCCGGACGACCTGGAAAAGCTCGACATCTGGGACGAGAGCCTGTGGTATCTCTGCAATCCCTCGCTCGGCAAGCATCTGAGCCTGCGCAACATCCGCATGGAGGCAGCGAGCGCAAAACGCAGCGAAGCCGAGGAGCGCGTATTCCGATGGCTGCGGCTCAACCAATGGATCACGACGAAGTCGGTCGGCTGGATCTCGCTCAACCTCTATGACAAGACGCAATGGGGGCCGAGCAAAAAGCGCGAGCGCGAGGAATGGCTGCGGCGGCTGGACGGGAAGCTCTGCTACGGCGGCGTGGACCTTTCCACGAGCCGCGACCTGACGGCCTTTGTTCTGCTCTTCCCGCCCCAGCCGGGGCTGGACGCGGCGGTGCTGCTGCCCTATGGCATTTGGCGGCCCGAGGCGACGGTGGACGAGGCGGAAAAGCGCGACCACGTCCCCTACCGGGACTGGGCGCGTGCAGGCTTCCTTGACCTCTGCCCCGGCGAGGTCATCGACTACGGCGCGGTGGAGGAGCGCATCCGCGAGGCACGAGAGCGCTACGACCTCAAGCTGGTGGGCTTCGACCCCTATCTGAGCCGCACCATCACGCAACGGCTTGCGCCGATTGTGCCGATTATCGAGATCCCGCAGGACCTCAAGAACATGAGCCCGGCGATGAAGGAGACGGACGACATGATGCAGCGCCACACGCTGCTGCACGTCCACAACACCTGCTTCCGCTGGACCTTTGGCAACGTCCGCTGCCACGCGGACGGAAACGGCAACATCAAGCCGCTCAAAAACAAATCGACGGGGCGCATCGACCCTGCGGTCGCGAGCATCATCGTGATGGCCGTGTGGATGATCGCTAAAAACCAGAAACCGGATCTTGCCGCGGCGATGGCGCGTCCGGGCTTCACGCTGTGAGGAGGGAAAGCTGTGGAAAAGCTTCGAGACGCCGCGCTGCTGCTCGGCGTGCTGCTCATTACGCTCGGCGCTGGCATGATCTACCTGCCCGCCGGATTGATCGTGGGCGGCATCATGATGATCGCAATGGCCGTTATTGACGGCTTTGACGATAGTGCAAACGACGAAGGGAGTGATGGTCAAGCATGAGCATCATCAAGGGCCTGCGCGCGGCGGCCGCACGCTCGCCCACCGTGAGCAATGCGGTGACGGTGACGGGGCTGATGTCCTCTGGCGGGCTGGCCGTGGGTGAGTTGACCGAGACCACCGCCCGGAAACTGAGTGCGGTGGACGGGTGCATGGAGATCCTGAGCAACTCCATCAGTAAGCTGCCGAACTTCGTGATGGACGGCAGGACCCGGGAGCACGTGGACCACTACCTCTTGCGGTTGCTGAACGTCCGGCCCAATGAGGCTATGACGCCCAGCATCCGGCGGAAGGTGCTGGAGAACAGCCGGAACGAGGGCGGTAACGGCTATGACTGGATCATTCGGGACCCCCGGACGGGGATCATCCGGGAGCTGATCCCGGTGCCCTGGTGGCTGGTGCAACCCTGGCGGGATGAGGCCGGGCGAGTGTGGTACACCGTGACCCATCCGGTGACCGGCACGCCTATGGTGCTGCCCAACGAGGACATCTGCCACTACAAGGCCACCACACGGGACGGCCTGACGGGCATCTCACCTTTGCGGCGGGCCAGCGAGGTGCTGGCAGCGGCACAGGCGGCGCAGGCGTATGATCTGGCGTTTTACGCCAACGGCGGCCAGCCCAGCGGCGTGCTGGAAACCGACAGTGATCTGGGCGGCTGGGCGGAGGACGTCAACGGCAAGCACATCCAGAACGCGGACGGCAGCTATCAGTCCCGGAAGGATCAGCTGCGGCACGAGTGGGAGAAGGTTCACGCCGGACCCAACAACAGCCACCGTGTGGCCATTCTGGATCTGGGGCTGAAATACACCCCCATTGCCGCCACCAACAGGGACGCCCAGTTTGTGGAAAACAAGGAGGTTACCATCCGGGATATTGCCAGATACTTCGGCGTGCCACTTTACAAGCTGCAAGAGGGCAAGCAGGCCTACGGCAGCAATGAGCAGAACGCCATCGAGTATGTGGTGAGCACCCTCCATCCCATTGTCAACCAGTACGCCGAGGAGCAGACATGGAAGCTGCTGACGAACACGGAACTGCGGCAGGGTTTGGAGATCCGGATCAACATGATGGCAGAACTTAAGGGCGACACGGCCAGCCGTGGCGCCTGGTACACCAACCAGCGGAACAACGGCGTGTTTTCCGTCAACGATATCCGGGCTCTGGAAGATCTCCCGGATGTGGAGGGCGGCGATGAGCGCCGGGAGAGCCTGAACTATGTCCCCCTGAAGGACTGGGCACGGCTCAGCGAACAGAGAAACGGAGGGAACGCAAATGCGGGTAACACTTAACGGCATCGTCGCAGCCGATGACGATGTGGAGATCTACCAGTGGTTCGGCTTCGCGGCTTTTTCGCCCAGGGCGGTGCGGGACGCGGTGGCGTCCACCCCGGAGGGCGAGGATCTGGTGCTGGAAATCAACAGCGGCGGCGGCAGCGTGTTTGCCGGGTCTGAGATCTACAGCGTTTTGAGATCTTCCGGCATCCATACGGTGGCAGAGGTTCAGAGCCTTGCTGCCAGCGCGGCCAGCTACATGTGCCTTGCCTGTGACGAGGTGCAGATCTCCCCGGTGGCGCAGATGATGATCCATCTGCCGTCCACCCGCACCAGCGGAGACCGTGGAGATCATCTGCGGAGCGTGCAGATGCTGGACAGCACCCGGGAGGCCATCCTCAACGCCTACGAGCTCAAGGCCGGCGGCAAGGCCGACCGGGCGGAGTTCCGCCGAATGATGAACGCCGAGACGTGGCTGACGGCTCAGGAAGCCGTGGACTGCGGTCTGGCGGACGGCATCATCGGCGAGACGGCCAGTATTGCCCCGCAGAACGTGATGAATGCTATCGGCAGCGGCATCCGGGCACTAGGATGCGCCGGGATGCCGGACATCACGGAGCTGCGGGCCAGATACATGGCGGAGCAGCACCCCGCGCCGGAGACGGCACCCACAGCATCAACGGGCGGTGAGCCCGATGCAGATACCGGAGACTGGCAGGCACAGGCCCGCCTGGATCTGGAAAAAATCAGATTTTAAACGGAGGTAGCAAAACATGAACAATCTCAGACGCGATCTGGTGGATCTGACCACCCAGCGCACCGCCCGTCTGGAAGCCGCGCAGGCGGCTCTGGATGCGGGCAATCAGACGGATTACGATTCCGCCATGGCGGATGTCCGTGAGTTCAACGGCCGCATCCAGAACATCCAGAATCTCATCACCGAGCAGGACCGCCAGATCATGGCCGCTCCTGCTCCCACCGGCGCAGAGGCCCGCGACATGGCCGAGGAGCGCGGCCATGCCCTCATGACCGGCAAGGCCGTGACCTTCACCGCCGACGAGACCCGCCGGGCCGTGATGAACTCCATCACTCTGGCCACCGGCACTCTGGTGGAGCCAACCGGCGCCGGCAGCAACATCCGCGACCCTCTGGGCAACGTGGTCTCCTCCATCGTGGATCAGGTCTATGTGCAGAACCTAACCGGCATGGGCAGCTTCCTGGAGCCCTATGTGATCTCTGAGCTCGACGCCAAGGGCGGCAAGGTGACCACCAACGCCGGCAAGGCCCGCACTACCAGCGCCGACCCCACCTTTGGCGTGGCCAAGATCAGCCCATACGAGCTCAACGTAACCCAGTTTGTCGACCGCAATATCTCCCGCCTGAGTCCTGCCGACTACTACACCAAGATCTACAACATGGCGATGCGTGCCATGCGGCGCAAGCTGGCCGGCCTGATCGTCAACGGTGACGGCCAGGCATCCCCCGACATGTTCGGCATCAAGAACGCCAAGAACGTGGCGGGCGCTGCCATTGCCGCCAATGTGGACATCTCCGCCATCGATGAGAACCTGCTGGACACCCTGTTCTTCAAGTACGGCAGCGACGAGGCCATCGGCCAGAACGCCCGCCTGCTGCTGAACAAGGCGGATCTGGCGGCCATCGGCAAGCTGCGCAACAGCGACAAGCAGCGGGTGTTCAAGATCAACCCCGCCACGGGCAACCCCAACGTCGGCACCATCGAGGACGGCGGCAACATCGTGCCCTACACCATCGTCAGCGATCTGACCGCCCTGTCTGCTTCCACCGCTGGCAGCGCTGCCATCCAGACCATGCTGTACGGCGATCCCGCCAACTACGAGCTGGGCCTGTTCGGCGACTACACCGTGCGGGTGGATGACAGCGTGAAGGCTGTGGAGCGCATGGTCACCATCCTGGGCGACGCTATGGTGGGTGGCAACCTGATTGTGGACAAGGGCTTTGTCATCGCAAACCTGCCCAAGAGCGGGGGCTAAGCGATGCTGAAGGATCGGCTGGCGGTCATTGCCGCCTACTGCCGCGTGGAGGCGGACGACGCGGAGCTCCCCGGCTTTGTGGACGCGGCAGCGGCCTACCTCGCCGGCGCGGGCGTGCTCGAGCCGCAGGACGGCTCGCCGCGCTATGCGCAGTATCTGCAATGCGTCAAGTACCTCGCGCTCGACCTCTACGACCGACGTGACACGGCGGTCGATGGGGCGCTCGGAGACAATCCCGTCTTTCGGCGGATGCTCAACCAGCTCAAGCTCACCGAGCCTGTGCCCGATTCGGGCACGGGCGAGGGAGCGGAGGGAGGCGCGTGATGCACGTCGACGCAGGAAAGCTCTCGAAGCGCATCCAGTTTTTGCGCAAGACGACGAAAAAGGACGCCGACGGCTACGACGTACCCGGCGAGCCGGAGCTTGTGCGCGAGACCTGGGCGCAGTTTTCGCAGACGAGCGGCACGGAACTGATCCGGGCAAACGCCGAGTTTGGCGAAGCGAAGGTGCGCTTTCTCACGCGCGCGAACCCGGAGCTGCTTGACCGGCGGCTCCTGATCCGCTACGACGGGCGCGACTACAACATCCTCTACGTCAACACCTACGGCGACGAGGGAAAGTACATGGAGTTCTGGTGCGAGCGCATCACGCAGGAGGGCAAGGTATGACGCTCAACGAGAAGATCATCGCGGCGGTGACGCCGATCGTGCCGGTGTGCGTGCCGGATCTGCTGGTCACAGAGGCGGGCGAGACGCCGCCGGAGGAATACTGCACGTTTGACTACACGCAGACCGCCGGCCTTGCCGGCGACGACGGGACCGACGTCGGGCTCGCGCGGGTACAGCTGCACTACCTTGCGCCGCTCAAGGCGTCGACCGTCGCCAAGCGGCGGGCGCTGACCGCGGCCATCGAGGAAACGGACGAGTTCTCCCTCCCGACTATTTCGCCGGCGACGGACGAGCTCGGGCAGCACTATGTGTTCGAGTTCGACGCGCTGACCGAGGCCGAGGACGATGGCGCAGTTTAAGGCGGATGGCATCGACGGTCTCGCGCTGACGGTGCAGGAGATCGCGGAGATCCCCGAGGACGTCAAGCGGCAGATGCTGACCGCGGGCGGCGAGGTGGCAGCCGAGGCGCAGCGGCGGAAGATCCGTGCGCTGGGGCTGGTCGACACCGGCAAGCTCGCCGGCAGCATCACGGTCAAACAGAAACTCTACGTCGACAGCCGCAAAAATAACGCGCCGGCAGTGCTTGTGCTGCCGAGCGGCTCACGCGGCAAGCCGGTCGTCCGCAAGCCGCGCAAAAAAGGCGCACGCCGCCGCTCGACCAACAATGACGTCGGTTTCATTCAGGAGTTCGGCGCGCCGCGGCGCAACATCCCCGGCAAGCAGTGGATGGCGCAGGCGAACGCCGAGTGCGCCGACGCCGTGACCGCGGCGGAGTTCAGCGTCTATGACGGCTGGCTCAAATCAAAAGACCTGTAAGGAGGGCACACAATGGCAAAATATGGCGCATCCTATCTCTATTTCGCGCCGTTCGCGGAGACCGACCCCGACACGAACGCGGCGAAGCTGCCGAAATACGGCACGAAGGTCCACCTTGGCTCGCTCATCACCGTGGCGGACACGGTGAACGTGCAGTCGGCGGAGATCAGCGGCGACAACGCGGTCGAGGACCGCGTGGACGAGGTCGCGGATTACGACGTTTCCACCTCTGTGACGGAGCTGGAAAACGCGGTTGCAGCCGCGGTGTTCGGCTCCAATCTGAGCTCGGACGGCGATCTGAGCTACAGCTTCGACGACGAGTCCCCGCAGGGCGGCCTCGGATTGCTCTCGAAGCGAAAGTACAAGGGCAAGGTGTTCTACAAGGGCATTTTCTATCCCAAGGTGCAGGCCGTGCGGCAGGGCGTGACCTACAACACCAAGGGTACATCGATCCAGCTGACGGGCGACGACCTGAGCTTCCACGGCACGGTGCCTGCCTGCCGCAAGAGCAAGATCGAGTCCAAGCCCCTCGACACTGAGGCCGCGGCGCAGGCCTGGATCGACAGCAAATTCACAGAAAGCGCGAACTGAGACAAACGGGCGGGGACCTTTCTCCGCCCGTTTCCGGCATAGGAGACAAATATGCGAAAGACCGAATGGAAACTCAAGGGGCACACCTTCACGCTGTGCCTGAACGCCGCGGCGCTCACGGACATCTATGACCGCTTCGGCACGGAAAAGGAGATCCCCGACCTCTACCGCGGCAGCGACAAGGCGAGCTTCGACGCGCTGTGCTGGCTTTTGTGGAAGCTGAGCGAGCAGGGCGAGCTCGTGCGGCGCTGGGAAGGGCTTGATCGGCGGCCCATCGTGCCGGAGAGCTATTTCCGCGCGAATATGGCCCCGTTCGACGCGCTGGACGCGAGGCGCGCGCTCGGCGCGGCCTATGAGCAGGCTTTCCGGCGCGAGCGCGACGAGGACGACGAGGAAGAGGAAGTTGACCTCATTTTGCAGGAGCTTCAAAAAAAAACGAGAATTTAGCGCTGCTGCTGCGCCAGGCGGGCACGCAGCGATTGCATCTGAGCCTGCGCGAGACGATGATCCTGACGCCGGGAGAGCTCCTTGATCTCCTCGCGCTGGAGGCGCGCAGAGTCCCCCGGGAAAGGAGCTGGGAGTAAGTGGCCACACGCACCATCGCCACGCGGCTGACGCTGGAGGGCGAGAAGGAATACAAAAAGGAGCTCGGCGAGGTCAACCAGGAGATCGGGCTGCTGAGCGACAAGATGAAGCGCGCCGACGCGGAATTTCGCGGGCAGGCGAACAGCATCGAGGCTCTGACCACAAAAAACGATTTGCTGCGCGAGGCGCAGCAGAAGCAGATTGACAAGATCGCCAAGCTGCAGACCGCTATTGAGGACTGCGGCGAAGCATACGGAGACGGCGACGAGGCCGTCATGCGCTTCAAGCGGCAGCTGGAAAAGGCGGAAACCGACCTCATTGACCTTAACGACGAGCTAAGCTCCAACGAGCGCTACCTCGACGAGGCCCGCACGAGCGCCGACAAGTGCGCCAAGAGCATCGACGAGTACGGCAAGCAGGTCAAGGACGCGGCAAAGGCCACCGACGACTTTAACGGCGCAGGCGGCGGCAAGGGCGGCATCGGCAACCTGATCGGGCAGCTCGGCAGCCTCAAGAAAATGCTCGTCGGCGGCGCGGTCGTCGCCGGACTCAAGGCGACGAGCGACGCCATTATCGGCATCGTGGACGAGACCGAGGAATACCGCAAGATCATGGGCACGCTGGAGGCCAGCTCGCAGGCGGCGGGCTACACAGCCGAGCAGACGGCGGAGTCCTACGAGTATCTCTACGGCGTGCTCGGCGACACGCAGACCGCGGCGACGACGGTCGCAAACCTGCAGGCCATCGGTCTCGCGCAGGACGACTTGCGCGGCATGATCGACTCGGTCATCGGCGCGTGGGCGACCTACGGCGACTCCATCCCCATCGACGGCCTTGCCGAGTCGGTCAACGAGACGATCCAGGCGGGGCAGGTCACGGGCACCTTTGCCGACGTGCTCAACTGGGCGGGCGTGAGCGAGGACGAGTTCAACGCGAAGCTCGCCGCGGCGAACGATTCTACCGAGCGCGCGCAGATCGTGCTCAACCAACTCGCCAATCAAGGCTTGCCGGAAACCGCCAAGGCATGGCGCGACGCCAACGAGGACGTCGTGGCCTACAATGAGTCCCAGATGAAGCTCGACGAGGCGATGGGGCAGCTCGGCGAAACGCTCGCGCCGGTCGCAGCGGGCTTAAAGGACGTCTTTGCCGAGGGCGTCTACGCGGCGGCGGACGCGGTCGCGTGGCTGATCGAGAAGATCCAAACGGCCATCAACTGGCTCAAGGATCTCAACGACCGCATTTCCAACAGCAAGGAATGGAAGGAGTTCACGGCGGCGGAAAGCACGCCTGCGAGCGACTACCAGGCGCTGCTCGACAGCTACAAGATCGACGGCAGCCATGCCGAGGGCCTCTACCGCGTGCCCTACGACGGCTACGTCGCCGAGCTGCACCGCGGCGAGCGCGTGCTCACGAGCGGCGAGGCGGACGCCTACAACGCCCTTGAGCGCTACGGCGGCACCGGACGCACCATGACCGCGCAGGACTTCCGCGCCTCGCTCGCGCAGGCGGTCAATGCGATGGCGGCGATGAATCGCGACCTGAAGGTCACCGTCGTGAGCACCATGAATGTCAACGGAAAGGAGTTCTACCGCGAGACGATCGAGGACCTGCGCACCGTGAACCGCTCGACGCCGGAGGTAGGTGAGACTGCATGAAGAAAGTACGGACGACACAGCTTATCCTGGACGGCGTGGCGCTGCCCTACGTCTCCGGCGACCGCTACAGTGCGCATCCGACGACGCTCAACCGGCAGGTCGAGATGATCTCCGGCCGCGTCGTGAGCGAAGAGCGCGGCAAGGTCTGGCGCATCACTTACAGCGCCGACTACATCGACGACACGACCTGCCGCGCGGCGCTCGCGGTCCTCCGCGCCGGCACGCCGTTCACGGCAGCCTTCCTGCCCGACAACGGAGACGAGCTCGTCAGCGCGGAGGTGCTCGTCGAGAGTCTGACCGACCCGACCTTTGCATTTACCTCCCACGGCGTGCCGCGCTGGCACAACGTGGCGTTCACGCTGCGGGAGGTGAGGCCGCATGATTGAGTCCTCGGCGGCGTATCTCGCCGCCATCACCGGCGACACGCGGCGCGTGCTGCTCAAGGCCGTGATCCACATCATCGACCCGGACATGCAGCTCACCGGCGGCAGCGCGGACAGCCTCGCGCCCTGGGCGAAGACCGCGGAGCTCTACGACTACCGCTTCACGACGGCGCGCTACGCGACGCTGGAGCAGGACCGCTGGCTTCTGGACGGCTCCTTCAACATCTTCCCGGACGACTATCAGGTGAGCGAGCACATGGGCGTCGCGGATGCGCAGCTCTCCGGCGCGGACGGCAGCTTTGCCTCCCCCGCCTGGGCGGCGATCATGTTTTCCGACGTCAGCGTGCTGCAGGCATTCTCGGTCTATTTCCCAACCGACGAGCTCGAGGGCGTGGCCGAGGACTTCACGGTGGAGGTCCTGAGCGCCGGGCAGACCTTTTTCACCAAGACCGTCACCGGCAACACGGCGAGCGCGGTCGCCTTTGAGGGCTTTACCGTGCAGACGCCCGACACCATCCGCGTGACCGTGACCAAATGGAGCCGTCCCTCGCGCCGGATGCGCGTGGTGGAGATCCTGCCGGGCGTGTACGAGGAGTGGACGGAGGACATCGTCGCGGCCTTTGACTGCAAACAGCAGGGCGACGTGAGCTGCCTGTCGCTGCCTTACGGCACCTGCACGCTCAAGATGGACAACCTCTCGCGGCGCTTCGAGCCGCGGAGCAAGTCGGGCCTGTTCCAGAGCATCGAGGAGCGGCAGGGCGTGGAGACCTACATCGGCGTGCGGCGTGCGGACGGCAGCGTGGAATATAAGCGCGTGGGCGTCTTCTACCAATACTCCGACGGCTGGAAGACCGGCGACAACGGACTGACGATGCAGTGGGACCTTGTGGATATCATCGGGCTGCTGGCCGACCGTGCGTACCTCGCGCCGACGGTGCTGCCCATCACGCTCTCTGGCTGGATCGCCTCACTCGTCGCGCAGCTCGGCACCAACTTTGCGGACCGCTACACGGTGGACGCGGACTATGCCGACCTCGCGGTCACGGCCTCGAGCCGCGCCGCGGTGAGCGGGAAGAAGTGCGGCGACATCCTGCGATGGGCTTGCATGGCGACCGGCACATGGCCGCGCGCGGACGCAGAGACGGGCAAGCTCGCGGTGGAACCGCTGTGGAACCAGGGCAGCAAGATCACGCTGGAAAACCTCGTCAATTACCCGACGATGAAGGCCAACCAGTCCCTCGCGTCGCTCATTTTCCATCTCTCGGGCGGGACGGAGTACGTCGTCTCCGGCAACTCTACGAGCAGCGAAAAGACTGTGACCATCGAGAACCCGTTTCTGCACACGCAGGCGCAGGCGCTCACGGCGGCGCGGCTGATCCTCTCGTGCTACGGCGGCAACCAGCTGGAGCTGACCGGACGCGGCGACCCCGCAAGTGAGATCGGCGACGTGGACACCGTGTGGCTCGACGAGAGCCAGGCGACCACGGCGCGGCGCATCTACCAGACCTTCCAGTTTGCGGACGGCGTGCTGCAAGGCTGCCAGAGTAAGCTCTTGCAGGCGGACGGCTCGTATCTCTACACCGAGCGCGCGGTCTTTACCGAGAACGGATCGTGGACGGCCCCGGCGGGCAAAACGCAGCTGCGCGTGATCCTCGTCGGGCGCGGCGGGAACGGCACGGATGGCGAGGACGGCAATTTTGCCCGCGCGGGCAAGAACGGCGTGGACGGCCTCGGCGGCCTTGTGTGGGCGGACACCATTCAGATCAACGAGCAGCAGACCTTTGCCATCACCATCGGAGAGGATGCCGTATTCGGCCCTTATTCTTCCGCCAACGGAAAGCGCTACCCGAACGGCTACTCGGATATCCGCAGCGGCGACAGCTTTGCCCGCACAGGCGTGGCCGTGCCCAAATCGGGCACGGGCGACGGCGGCAAGGGCGGCAGGGGCGGCTCGCAGGGCAGAGCACACAATGAGCCGCTGTACGACGGCGACGGTAACTTGATCGGCTCGGTGGACGTCACCGATGTGGAACCGGGCAAGGGCACTCCGGGCGTGAACGGCGTGGCCGGCTGCGTGGTGGTGTATTGGGACAAGGAGGAGAGCGCATGAGCGAGACTTATCCGATATTGATTCCAAAGATCCTTGCCGCGGCGTTTGCTCCAAATCCCGCCGACATCAACACCAAAACCCGGCTTACCGTCACCGTGACGGAGGAGACCGTCTACCTCGAGCCGACAAAATACTACAGCGGCGAGATATTCGCCGGGGAGGTCTAAACTATGGCGATCCAAACAGTCCAAGCGATCATCAACGGCCAGAGCTACACCCTTGCGCTCAACAGCGCGACGGGCAAGTACGAGGCCACCGTCACCGCGCCGGGCAAAACATCCTATAACCAGTCCGGCGGCTACTACAACGTGCAAATCAAGGCGACCAACGACGCGGGCACCGTCGGCTCGGCAGACGCCTCGACGCTTGACGGATTAAAGCTCTACGTCAAGGAAAAGGTCGCGCCGGTCATCACCATCCTCTCGCCTTCCTCCGGGGCGTATGTCAGCAACAGCAAGCAGCCGGTCGTGTTCGCGGTCACGGACGAGACGGACGGCTCCGGCGTCGATCTCTCGACGCTCGTGGTCAAACAGGACGGCGCAGCCGTCGCATCCTCGGCCCTCGCGAGCACAGCCATCGCCAACGGCTACCAGGTGACCTACACGCCCGCCTCGGCCCTCGACGACGGCAGTCACACCGTCACCATCGACTGCAAGGACCACGACGGCAACGCGGCGGCGCAGAAGTCCACCACCTACACGGTCGACACCGTGCCCCCGACGCTCAACGTCACCGCGCCCACGGATAATCTTATCACCAACACAGCGGCTCTCACGGTGGCCGGTATCACTAACGACGCGACCTCCTCGCCCGTGGAGATCAAGATCACGCTCAACGGCGCGGATCAGGGCAACGTCGCGGTCGGCGCGGGCGGCGCGTTCAGCAAGGCCGTCACGCTGGCAGAGGGCGCAAATACCATCGTCATTACGGCGACCGACGCGGCGGGCAAGGTCTCCACGGTCACGCGCAGCGTGACGCTCGACACCTCGGTGCCGGTCATCATGTCGGCGACCATCACGCCCAACCCGGTCGACGCGGGCGCGACGATGGTCATCGCGGTGGAGATCGAATGAGCGCGCAGGTCCTGAGCGTCTCGCTGCCGAGCGAGATCATCTATGTGAGCGGCACGGTCAACGGCACGGCCTACACCTGGACGCTCCTTGACGGCGCGTGGACGGCTACGGTCGAGCGGGCGGCGGACGACACCTACGCCGTCGCCCTCACCGCTGTCACCGCGGCGGGCGTCAGCACCAACTACGAGCTCACGCTCTACTACGGCCTTTTGAGCCTCATTACCGACCGCACGCGCGCGGACGTGGCGAATCAGACCGACAAGGGCTTTTACAACGCCTCCGACCTCAACCGCGTGGGCGCGGCGGTGGAGTACATCGCGGGCCGCTTCACGGCGCTTGGCTATGCCTGCCCCGTGACGGTCAAAAAGGACTGGCTGACGAGCGACGCGCCGACCGCCTCGCAGATGGAGACCTATCGGCAGAACATCGTCACGCTGCGCAGACAGATCGCGGTCATGGCGTCCACGCCGGATGCTCCAGCGAGCATGGCGGGGCTGAACTACGTCAAGGCCAACAACATCGAGCAGATTTTGCTCGACCTCGACGCGCTCATTACCAACATCACAAAATCGTGGTACTTTTCCGGCGATCTGTACGCCGGAGAGGTCTGAAAGGAGACAGTATGCAGGACAGAGTATCTTTGTACCCCGGGCGCGTGAAGTTAGAGCCTGTCGCGGGACAGGCCAACACTTACGACCTCACGCGCGCCGACCAGCCCACGCAGGAGGGCACGCCGCTCAACAAGGCGAGTTTGCTCAAGGACGCCACGGCGGCACTGTTCGGCCTTACCACCGATGCGGTGCCGGATGATGTGCTGGCGTTGATTAAAACGCTTATTGATAATGCAAATGATAATGCAAATACAAAGGCACAGTATGAAATTGGCACCTATATCGGTACAGGCGGATATAGGACAGGCTCTGGTCCTCAGTTAACTTTTAGCATAAAACCAAAACTGCTTATTATTGTGAAGATTCAAATTGACAGTTATTATGTGCGCGCCTATCAGCCAATTTTTATCAATCTTGAAGCTACTAAATATGCAAAAGATAAGGGCTTAGAAACATACGGCTCATATGGCTATCTTTTGATATCTTTGCAGGGCTATGCTGCGCAAGATTCACCGTCAGATTGGTATGCTGATGCACTTACAGACAACTCCATACAATGGTTTATGCAAAGTGGTGATGCTAAGAAGGCGTACAATGAATCTGGGAAAACTTATCACTACATCGCCATCGGCTAAAGGAGGGACACCATGAGAATCATTGAAATCGCTGCTCTCGACAACGGAGCGCACAGAAACCAGACAGGCACGTTCTCGGCTGTCCCTGACGGCTGGGCGGAGATTCCTGACGGCATGGAAACGCCCAACTTCCCGTTCGGAGAGGTCACTGTGGACGATACACAGACGCCGCCTATTGTGACAAAATGGACGGCCGGAACCATCCCGGAGCCGGAGCCGGAGCCTGACCCGCAGCCCACCACCGAGGAGCGCGTCGCCGCACTGGAGGCGGAGAACAAGCTCTTAAAGGAGCAGGTCAGCGCGCAGGCTGATCAGGCGGAATTTTACGAGGACTGCATCGCCGAGATGGCGGCGGTCGTGTATGCATGAGTTTATCGCCGAGCTGGCGTTAAACGTATATTTTACATTACAGAAAGGAAGTAAAGAAATGATGGCAATGTTATTCGCACAGAGAGTGATCCTCGGCAAGACGGAGTTTGACAAGGTGCCGAACAAGCTCAAGACGCAGGTGGCGGACATCCTCATCAATGAGTGCGGCCTGCCCGAGCTGGTGCCGGCGGAGTACGGCGGCACGGCGGACATCACGAAAGAGTAAGAAAGGAGAAACACAATGGCTACTTACAAGAGAATCGCATCCGACGGCAAGCCCATCGAAATCACGGACATTCCCGCGGGCCTGAGCGAAAACTCGGGTGTCAAGAACAGCATCGTGCAGCCCGTCATGGCGCGCGACATTTCCCGCGCCGGCACGGAGATCTATGTCACCCCCTGCTACAAGCTCACCTACGACGAGGACGGCTACTGCGTCAAGATGACGACCTGCGCCATCCCCGAGGACATCGCGGCGAAGCTCGCGGAGCTGAACAAGTAAACAGAGCGGGGGATATCCCCCGCTCTATCCTAAGGAAAGAGAGACAACGCCTATGGAAGATTTGGCTGTGAAGCTGCAGGAGGTCAAGGACCGCTCGCTCCGAAACGAGGGGCGCATCAAGCAGTTAGAGGTAGATCAGCGGGCGCTGAATGAATTGGCGCTGTCGGTCAAAGAGTTGGCGACCGACCAGACGAACATGAAGGAGGACATCGGCGAGATCAAGGCCAATGTGCGGAGCCTGACCGCCGTGCCGTCCAAGCGCTGGGAGAAGGTCGTGGAGCTGATGATCGCGACCGTCGTGGGCGCGTTCATGGCGTGGCTTTTGACAGGGGGCGCGGTATGAGGGACATCAAAGGCTCAACCTCGGAGGAGGTCCGCATGATCCGCGCCATCCAGCGCTCCGTCGGGGCGCTGGACAACGGCTGGATCGGCAACCAGACCT
>ERZ773147.1013-NODE-1013-length-30931-cov-4.781740_pt1 | contig 30931 bp, 37 predicted proteins | sample MGYA00580851_ERZ773147 | MGnify/ENA primary metagenome ERZ773147 (study PRJEB29015, sample SAMEA2737818) | human gut metagenome | biome: human gut; feature: human-associated habitat; material: faeces | place: China | collected 2012 ... | reverse complement strand
AACTCCGACAGTCATATAACATTTTCAGACGAAGAAATATCAATATTGTGGGATAATCTTTATAAAGTTCCATATGTCGATATTTTGTTAATACAATGCTATTCTGGATGGCGTCCGCAAGAGTTAGGCTTGATAAAAATTGAAGACGTTGACATTATCAACTGGACATTTAGAGGTGGTATGAAAACAGACGCTGGCAAAAATCGAATCGTGCCAATTCACTCTAAAATACGTCCATTAGTCAAAGCTAGATATGACGAAGCGATAATTTTAGGCAGCGATTATTTGTTCAATTGTGCGGATACAGTAACCCATCGAAGTAACCTTAAACTAACTTATGACAAATATCGACACCGTTTTGATAAAATTCGAGATCAGTTAGAATTAAATCCAAGTCATAGAGCCCATGACGGACGCAAGCATTTCATTACACTTTGTAAGAAATATAATGTTGATGAATATGCAATTAAATATATGGTTGGTCATAGTATATCAGACATTACCGAAAAGGTTTATACGGATCGTTCAATTGACTGGCTTAAATCTGAAATCGAAAAAATAAAATGAGTTGGAAAATGTGTATGAATAATATGTAGGAATAGTATATGAATCATGTATGAACCGTACAAAATTCTCTACTTTTTACTACTCCTACATATGTTCTAAACCATTGATTTTACTGAATTCTTTAGAACTTGCCAGGTCTTGCTGCTTCCTCAACGGAAACAGGAATCCTTGTAAATCAAGTATTTTCAACATTAAAATGTATGAACCGTGAATGAACGGCCTGCATTCAACCCTTATGTATTGGCAACTTATCAACTTCTTCGATTACTTTCTTAGCAGACCCATTTCCGCCCATAGCGGCATAAGGCTCGTATAAATAAGTAAACAAGTTCTCGTATTCGTCTTGTGTTATTTGCCCTCTCTCAATATACGTCATGCCAAGATATATAATTCGATCATGTGCTAAGCCAACCAACATTCGAGTTTTTGCATCTTTTCTATCCATTCTCTTTTGCACAAACGCCCACAAACCTGAAGAAGCAAGTGCTGACGCCACAATCGCTCCGATGATCTGTACCCAAAATTCCATTTTATCACCTCCTTACGCCATCATTTTTTCGATTTCGTAAGGCACAAAATAAAACGCATCTTGTCCTAAAAACGAATATGCAATAGAAAATATCTTTGACCCATAATCCGCGATAAAATTGCAGACCCATTCTTCTGCTTCAGTCCAATACCTCTTGTAAACCATTCGATGTATGTCATCGAGTAGTCCAAAACTGATTAATGCGCAATGTCCAATCTCATGGATGAGGACTCGCTCTAGCATCGGCCTGCTTAATCGATTTGAAATATAAATGCATTTCGTCTTCGGGTCAGTAGTACCGATTGTTCTAGTGCCAGTCCTATCCACAAGCATTGGATGATTTGGGTCCACGAATAGTATTCGCCATAAATGTCCATTCATAGAGAATCTATTCATAGAGATTATCTTATTCAGCTAACTCGTTTGTAAGCATTGCTAAATTATTCTTGATATTTTTTCTAAGCTCTGGGTCAGCAGCTTTCCAAATATCCCGAACAGTTGTCATCATGTCAGACATATGCTCCATCGCATGGGTGTCCATTTCTTCCTTATCGTGAGGTGAATTGGTTTCCGTATAATGCTTTCTTGCCATTTTGAAATCCCCATAAGATTTACCATAGCGAATCGGCAATTCGTACTGCCAATCAACTTTATCCATTGGGTAACCCATACGATAATTGTCGTCATAGGACTGGGACTGATCCATATACGGTTTGTGAATATACATCCGCTTCCAAAGATCAGGCGTATATCCGTACGGTTCAGTTGCATCTTCCATTGCTTCGACAGCTGACTTATAATAGCAAGCCTCCATCAAATACTTCTTAGCCTGAGCCATGTCTTTAATCATGTCTACGACTTCACCAAGTTCTGCCGTACTAATATACTGCGGTCCCTGATCTAATTCAGACTTAACAAGCTCCTCTAATTTTTCTTTGATTTCACAAATAGTCTTGCATTCATTGCCCATACTATCACCTCCTATGCCACACGACGAATAGCGAATGCTGTATTTGCGTCAACAATTACAGGAACCGTACCAGTATTGACAACTGTTAATCGGTCATAGTCTCCGCAGCAATTCCGTAAAATTGTTGTTGTCGAGACGTTGTTCAAGTCGTTAGCTGCGGCAGGTACAGAAATCATTGTCGTTTCTGGCAGAGTTTCTCCGCCAATCTGAATTGATAACTGTACGGGTGTAGCTGCAGTTGCTCCGCCAATGTTACCGGAAAAAGATACAACATAAATTCCAGCAGCTCTCATTTTGACAGAACCCGTATTTTCACGATGGCACTCGTTGCATCCTGTACGAAGAATTTTTGAATTAAAGGTAATCGCCTGCCCTGGCTGAATCGTCTGAGCATTTGCATTTGATAAAACAATCATAATTATACCTCCATAAAATATAAATGCTTACCCGTTACAGCAACCATTTGCATTTGAGTAGCACCCATAACCATAATTTGCATATGGATTTGGTACAGTAAACGCTGGCACTGCCGCTGGCCTTAACTGCTGAACCAAATACTGATTCTGAGCAGCCTGAGAAGCAGCAAGATTTAATGCCTGAATAGCCGCAGCCTGTTCTGCAATCTTAGCATCTTTCGCATCCATCTGAGACTGTACGAGCTCATCATGAAGTGCACGATAATTTGCATTATCATTCTGCATAATCTGCTGTGTCTGATTCTGAATAGCTGTCTGAATAGCACATGCCTGTGTTGCTAAATCGTAACTAATCTGAGCCTGTCCCTGTCTGTTTTCACAGCAACAATTTGCTAACTGTGTGGACAGAGCATTTGTGTTCTGCATATTAGCTACAGTATCGTTGTTAATCGCCTGCTGGATACCAAAATTACCCTGCTGAATGGCATTCTGTAAAGTATTTGTTCCTGTCAACAAACTTGTATTTACGGAATAAAAACCGTCACACAAACCGTTTTCAATGCCGTTCAGCTTATTGATAATAGACTGTGTGTCAAATCCACGCTGAATATCAGCCTGTGTTGCAGCGGATTCATAACCGTTTCCACGATTATTTCCCCAGCCGCCATTGCCCCAGCCTCCAAAGATGGCAAAGAGAATAATAAGTACCCACCAACCATTTCCGTCGCCCCAACTATTGTTGCGATCATTTCCTGTTACAGCTGCGATGTCAGATAAACTAGGTGCTCCATTTCCATTAAACATAAATAAGCCTCCTTAAAAAAAATATATTTATACAAAATAAAGCTCGACTATAGACGCGCGCTTTTCCATAATGAGACTTTATTATGCATCAAATATGAAAGAACCGTTTTGCTTGTGCTAATGCGTCTTCTTTAGTAATTCCATATGTCTTGCAGAGATTCTCAGCAATCATCTGACCACGTTGAGAATCTCCATTTTGAATTACCTTTAACATCTCCTGTGCCTGAGGATTTTTTGCTACGTTCGGATTGTTCTGTAACAGATTCATTGCAAACTGCTGAATATTAATCATTGTTTGTTTCCTCCTTTCTAGGCTGAGACTGTTTCGTCGGCTTTTGCATACGATCGAGTCGTTTATCAATTTTTTCAACTTGTTCTTTGATTGAAGCTAAAGCAACTTCTATATTATTCTGTGCAGGCTCGGCAGATGGTGATGGCTGTTCAGGTACAAATTTTACAGTTGTAATTGTACCGTCGCTATTCCATGCTTTTGCATAAATGCACGAATAATCATTTTTAGGAAATAAACTAACCCGACCATCCATAGGAATCTCGTTTGGTGTCACTTCGTTAATGTCTGTAACAACTCTTCCCGGGATTATGGGAGGACGCTGCTGATAAGACTGCAACGGTGACTGTTGAGGTTGAGGCTGTGATGGGTAGTTCGGGTTAGGAATATTAGGGTTGAACATCGGATTATATGGTTGATAAGGTAACATATTATTCAACTCCTTTCAAATATACAGTTAGGATGATTGGACTGCTATTAAATTGCATTCGGTTAAGCCCGACGGCAATCTCGCAATTACCCCATTTTTTACACTGAATGTTGTCCTCATGGACGTGTCTGATCCTTTCGAGTTTCTTTTGTAAAATCTGTTACCGCAGAATGCATATAGAAAACTGCTATCTTTAGCGTATCCGTAAATTTGTACAACTCCATCAGGTATTCCAACTGCGGGATTCGATGGATCTGTAATGGTATAAACTTTATCGCCACCACTTGTTTCAAGAGTACCTGCTAATTTCACACCAGCATTAGAAGTAAACGTTTTACCTTTAGCGACATCTGCTGCTGTAGCATTACCAAATATCGTGGCCGATAGGCTAGCCGTAGCAGCTATTGTTCCAGATACAACAACCGGTGTATTCCCAGCGTTTATATTAACTGGGATATCAATTATATTCGTCGTTCCATAAGCGGTCTGTAGTTGTCGCCAAGACATATTACGAGTATTGTCATATGAAGCTGTTGGTGTTCCTTCAGTTAACGTACCACTTACCTTAACACCCGCACTGGAAGTAAATGTTTTACCCTTAACAACATCAGAATCGGTTGCGTCACCAAAATTAGATTTAGGAGAATACATTCTTAAAATATTGTCTCCCAACATTGCAAATGGCGGCTTTTCCGATGCAGCTGTTTTGTTGATATAAACGCTTAACACAACGTCACTATCTGTACTTAATACAGCGTCAGAAACAATATCTCTATCTTTCCCTTTAGCTGTAAATGGCAATGTGCCAGTGATCTTAGCACCAGATTTATCATGCGCTGTACATCCCTGCGGCATCTGTTCAGCAGTCACAGTATCGCTGGTCAAATCCATCAAAACTAAAGTGCCATAAACAACTTTGTTAGCTGCCATTTTGATTCGTCCTTTCTAATACTGTCTACCCAATAGTGATTGTCTTACCACCAGCTTCGTTCTCGGATTCAACATAAGGAATCGCTGCAACGGTAACCTGCGACAAACAGTTATAGTTTTCATCTGGTAAAATTTCCTGAGCAGTTGCTTTTGGCGTAACGGACTTAGCCTGTGCTTTCATATCTTCGGAACCAGACATAGTACCTTCTACGCCTAAAATTGTCACGCCTTCACGAATATTCGCTGCAATAAGTTTAGCCTGTTCGGCCTCTGCAATCTGAACTTTACCGGAACCATCATGATAACCCTGAGGAACTGTGTATTTACCAGCAACCGTTGAAATATTGCCTGAAACAGCTCCGTTGTTAGGCATTGTACCAGTTACTTTAGCTCCCTTCACATAGGCTGTCTTTCCTTTCAAGATTTCAGTAGCAGTAGATGTTGCGTCTGAAGTATTTGCATTGTATGCGCAAGTACCTGTTACTTTGTTGCCTGCTTTGTCATGCGCTATAGTACCTGCTAAGAGTTTATCCGCGGCGACAGTGTCACCTGTTAAATCTATCAAGACCTCACCATTGAAAATAATTTTACTGTTACCCATTAATTTCTACCTCGCTTCCAATATATATTGTTTGGCCACCAGACGGATTAGCGACATCGAAATATGGAATAGCAGTAATAGTAACATTATCATCCATATACTTTTTTTTTTGTCGGAAGTTCCTGTGCTTCAGCCTTTGGAACCACTGTGTAGTCGCCTTCATATGCGTCAGGTGTAATCGTAACCTGTTGAAAATAGTCAAAACGAACTTTGATGTGTGCTTGCATTCCGTTGAATTTATTAATATTAAACGTCATCAAATCACCCCATCTTTTAAAATTTGTGAAACAGCAACTCTGAAAATATCAGAAGCCATCACTTCATCGTTTTTAGTTCTTACTCGCAGTTGCACATGCGCATCATACTTGTCGTTAAGTTTCAATGTATCTGCTTGCGATAATTGAATTGTAACGGTGTCTTCTGATAACGTCGCGTCTGCAATCGTCTTATTTATGATAGGCACATTTTTCTGTGCAACTGTCATTAAAATATTTTCCAGCAAATCGGTATTGAACGGTAATACGAATTCCAAAGTGGGTGTCGTACCACGAAACATAATTTCACCATCCTTACTTGTTTGCCTGTTTAATCATCTGATTCACATATACAGATAAACCTGCGACTAATACGCCCTGCACGAGTGCTGTGAAAATGCCCATGAAAATATCATTGGTTGATCCGAATGAACTTGTAGCCATCACCCAGATTGCACAGAGAGCAATGCCGAGTACACCTAAGATCATCGGAATATAATTGTCTTTAATCTTCTCGGTTTTCTTGATACCCATACCAATAAAGTAAAGAACGACGGCTAAGACAACTAATTCTGGTTTGACATAGTTGATAATCTGTTCCATTTTGAATTCACCTCCTTATCATATTTCTCCAGTGTGCTTTTAAGCATTCTGGAATATAATCTCTCCAATCAAACACATGATCGTTTTCGATGGATTCTTCTGTCTCTGTCTCGGTTTCTGTTTCAGGAAGTTCGATCGGATGGTCTTTCAAATACTGATTTACACCATATTCGATACCTTTCTGAAATTCTTCACTCGGTGTCCACTCAAATTCGATATGTGGAGAACTAGGAGGATTCAGTGGTGGCGTACAAGCAAACGCCTGCACAGTCATCCCTAAACTTAAAATTGTTGCTAAAACCAATACTTTCTTTTTCATAGCAATCCTCCATTTTGAATTTATCGTTTGATTGTCTTTGCTTTTGCTAATGAAGCTGGTCCAAATGAACCGTCTGCTGCCAATTTCTCCGCTTTCTGGAATGCGATCACAGCTGCTTTTGTCTTTGCGCCAAAATCTTTATCGACTTTAGATCGGTACGTGCCATACCAGCGTAAGAACAACTGAAGATTCTTTACAGCTTCTCCTGTATCTCCATATACTAAGCACTGTTTCTTAGGCAGTGTCGGCAAAGTGCCTGTATATCTACGCTTAGAGGATTTCTTTGTAACAATCCAGATACAGTTCGTGTCGTAACGGAGTTTCTCTGGTGAAAAATATCCAGTATTACCACGAGCACCAGAATCCCGGATATAAAGCTTGTTATTGGACAAGTCTGTACAAGCTAAGAAATGACCGCCACTTGTCCAGAAATTATCTTTAGCACCATTGGATTTACCGACCGTTAAAAACACTGCCCACCAAGGCTCTTTAAGAGACTTCATCTTGGCCATAGCGTTCTTCCAAGAAGTGCCGCCACCATGCTCCGGTTTGTAATATCCTTCGATTGTGAATCCATAATGTTCGAGAGCTGACGTAATGCCCGCTCTTGTTGTGCCTGATGAGTAAAAGTCGCCGTGATCAGCTAGCCATTCTGCAACCTTTCGAGGATTGAGGCTAGGATCGATATTCGTACCGATACAAGCAACAGAACAAGGCCCGCATCCACTAGCAGCCATCGAAATGCCTCTGACTCGTCCCCATTCGGACTGTGTAAATGTTTTAGACATAAGAATCTACCGCCTTTCTATTCTACAAAGACCCAATCATCTGCAAGCATATCCGCCTGAGACGCGAGCCATCCCATCTGAACACCAGACGTGCCAACAAAAGCTACGGCCATATTACCGATAGTATCATGATTGCAGTTTACAATATTGCCATCCGCTGTTTCGTAAGAGATCCCTCTTGCGAGCTGAATATACTGTTTCTTTCCGTTCCAACTTTTTCGCGCTACTTTATGCCCACGTTTCATAAATTCGATGGCGTCACCGAAAGAAAAGGTTGCTTCTCTATTTACATCAATATAATCTTTCATGTTTTATAAACCTCCTATTCCTCTGTATAGCAAGTGTTGGTCCTTTTCCCATACACATCCTCATATAATTCCTGCTTATCGCCGTTGTATGTGTACTCAGCATAGATGCCATCGCCGCTGACCGTAGTTGATGCAAGGCACTTGTAGTTCTGTAATGTTTTACAGCTCCAAACGATAAACACATTAGATAAGTCGATTGGTGTTTCTGGTCTGTTTTTCGTGTACCACTCGACTAATTTTCTTTTGCAAACACTCTGAAAGTGATCCATTCCTGTGATAATCATAATTTAAACCTCCATTTTGAATGAAATAAAAAGAAGAGAAGGAGACACATTTCTATATCTCTTTCTCTTCATAAAAGAACATGTAATTCGTGCGATTGGTCGATTAAAGCCCCATTTAATTAATTAGTAAGAAAATACTCTATCTTCGCCAGCTCCAATTCGTGTCATGTAAATTTTTTTGTTTTCATAATCGATGTTCACAACATCAAAAGCCTGTTCTGTAATAGTTCCTTTCGTCCTCACAGCACCGCCTTCTGGCGCTCTGTAGGCATCACAAGTTGTTGAAATTACATTTAATCCACCGTCTGTACGGATGCATCCGTCAACATGATTGTGTCCAGAAAAAACGCAAATCACCTCACCTGTACATCCAGAATAGTCATAAGTTATTCCATCAAAAATATAGTTACTTTTTTGGTTAAACTTGTCGAGTCCATCAGTTAGTCTTTTGAAGCCGCCTACAATATTTGCTACATTTCCATTGTCGCCACCATTATCAAGTCCAACATGTGAAAAAACAATAATATCATACCCGTTGTTATTTTTAATAGCTTCTAATACATATTTAATACTTTCATTAGTGATATTCGAGTTGTATTCACAACCAATAAAAATATACATTGTTTCATTGGAACGATTTAGGACAGTGTAGTTACAGGTGTGTCTTGAATGGTGGATAAGATCATTTCTGTTGACGATGGATGCATAGACTTGTCCGTTAGGTATCTGTTGTTCGGGCTTATTTGATGCCGGATTGTTATACTCATGATTTCCTACACAAGATAAAATCTTATCTGCATTTTCATAGAACATTGAATAAAAATCTGCAATTTTATTCAATGCTAAATTAGGAGTGGAACTTGCATCATACGCATCACCACCGAATACAATTTTCTTCGCACCAGTTTGATGAATAATTTTATCAATCAAACTTGGCGAATTATTAGCATTTCTCTCCATATGATAATCTGTAATAAAAATAAATTCATCACCACTGACTCCGCTGAAAGTTTCTTTTGCTCTTACTTCGGTTATCTTATCGGTTAGATGCTTCTCATAATAAAACGGAATATCCTGTTTTAATTTTGAAATTTCTAGTGTGTTTTCATATGAATTTATTTTTGTGGGAGACCAGACTCTTAGTCCCTCCATGACAGTTGTTTCATTTGAAAAAGCAACATAACTTGCTCCTTCTGGAACGTTCGTTTTCTGTAGCCCATCTCTTATAGTAACCATTTTAACAAGTCCGAAACTTGAATCCAGAAACTTATTATAGCTACTTGCCTTTGACCACTCTGTATAGATATAGTCTAAGCCATCGACTTTAATATTCTCCGTAGCAGACCAACCAGCATAGTGAGTAATTCCTGAAGATGATAGGAACTTATCTGCTATCAATTTGATAGGAATATACCCTTGAGAAACAATTAAATTATCATTTTCGACATTGTCTATTTCTTCAAGCAGATTGTTTTTAATGATTTCTATTTTTGCATCGGAATATCCTGTTTTTTCATATAGACTTGCTGTGATTGACACGATATTAGTGATAGACCATGCAAATCTGATATACTGTGTATCTTTGGTTGGGTATATCTTAACAACTCTATTTGCTTCAGACGTAAATACAATTCGTTCACCTATACTTGTTTTATTTGCATCATATAATTCATAGCAGCACCATATATATCCATTAAAAATATATTTTAAGATTATAAATTCATTTTTATCAAATTTGATATAATCTGTTCTTCTACAAGTATCATCTGAGGCATTTCCCCCGCCCTGTGTAAAATAACCGTTTGAAACTACAGCAGTGGAAATACAATCTGCCCCGATATTACCTAAATCTTCCTTTATCGAACCAACATCATCTTTAATCGGCTGCAAAGTTTGTGTAAGGTATTCCGATGTTACTGCCGGATTTTCTTTGAAATAATTATCAACTTCTACACCGATATTTTCTTCGACTTTATCCATACGAGAAATCAACTGAAGAACAATATCGGCATATTCTTCAGCAACGGCTTCAGTTCCTTCGATAGACTCATAGCAGTTGCCTTTTGCTTTTCTTGTGGTAAAAACTGTATCTCCGGTTTTAGTCTTCGCCTGAACTGCAAAGAAAATCTCACCTGAAATATTCTTGTCAAGTACGTTCCTTGTGATTGGCCAACTGAAGACGATTTCATCTTCTGTAGCGGTACCATTTGGCGCATCGCCAACGTCACAAAGAATCTGCCCAATTTTTGTTGACGCTGAAATATAATTCACATAGAGATAACATTCCGTTAAATCAATGCCGTTACCTACAATACGAGGCGACTTGAAATATTTTCTTTCAGCGTTATTATCACCATAAACACCAAAAGCCGACTCTATTTCGGGTATTGTAATATTCCTCGAATCGGGATCAACAATTAAATATGCATCCATATTTTATTTCCTCCATTTATGGCTGGTTAGTACCGTTATCCCAAGCTATACAAGCCTGTATATTATAGATTTTACCAACAGGGCCTGTCATGCCTGTAAATTGTCCAGAAGCAGTCTGGCCGAAAAAGAATATTCTCTGTCCTTCAGTCAATTCTGCATCAATGTGCACAGTCAGGTCTGTTGCATTAGATAAAGGCAAATCTTTCCACCAAGTAACACCGTCTGGATCAGTTTGCTTATTAGAAGTAAGGCTCAAATAAACGCATGCATATTTCTCCCCACTGGTCGCATTTGTCCAACCGGTAAACTTAAACCTGTAAGTACCAGACTTTGGTGCTTTAAAATAAACAGATGAACCAGAAAATAATTGTTTTACACTTGTAGAGCTACTATTTGTGGACACATTACAAGACTTACTCCAAATCGGTGTATCACCGGCGACAATTTCACTCGGTAATGAACCGGATGAGCTTCCTGCTTTTCCTACGACTTTTACACCAGAAGCAGAAGTAAATGTTCTGCCGCTGGCCACATCATCTGCGGTCGCATTACCAAAATCTGATAAAGGTGCTTTCACAACCGTGTTTGTGTTTGAACGTAAAAGCACATCTTTTGTATTACCAACTGTTAACTGAAGATCGTTGCCTACTACACTATTCGTAACTGTTCCAGTTGATGTATAGGCGCCAGAACTAATTTCTTGAACGGTGCCTGTGATCTTAGAGCCTTTAGCATATGCCGTTTTGCCTTTTGCAATGTCACTTGCTGTAGCTGTCGCATCTGATGTGCTGGTTCCACCGCTTCCTGATCCGCCAGTATTTGTTCCCGTTACTTTTACGCCTGCGACTGATGTAAATGTCTTACCAGAAGTGACATCAGCGGCTGTGGCATCTCCAAGACCAGACAAAGGCGTGTCGATAATACTCCAACTGTTAGCTCGCATAATCTTGTCTGTTGGATGCTTAGCGTTTAATCGTAAGTTACTGCCGTTTGCACTCGGTGTCTCGTCTGTCATCGTAAAACTATTACTAGCTGTAATATCAGTCAATGTTCCGGTGACCTTAGCTCCTTTTACATAAGCAGTTTTATTTTTTGCAATGTCACTCGCCGTGGCTGTGGCATCTGATGTTGAACCGCCAGAAGTAGCAGCACCTGTAATTTGGTTACCATGGCAATCATGTGCTGTGTAGCCAGAAAGTAACGTATCCACGGTCACAGTGTCAGAGGAAATATCCATAAGCACTGTTCCGTCTGATAAAACGACCTTGTTATTTGCCATTTTGAATTATTCCTCCTATCCAATTGTAACTGTGGTGCCATTATCGTTGTCAGTCTTAGAAACTGGAATAGCGTTAACTGTGACCTGTGACAAACAGTTATGCCCGTCATCCGGCAATACAGACTGTGACAAAAATGTTGGTGAAATTGTCTTAGCCTGTGGGTTCATACCGCCCGATGAAGTTCCTTTGTAATTTTTAATGCCGACGACTTTTGTGATTGTACGGTTGGAATCTGCTTGTAAATTCTTTGATCCCGAACCGTTTTCGCCCTGAGAGCCAGACCAAGAATTTGTAACAGACGTTACAACCTTCAATCGCTTATCGCTGAATGTTAAACACAATTCAAGTATCTGATAGCCAGATACACCGTCGTTACCACTTGGATTGTCAGCTAAATTTGTATACCTAAGAATTCGTGTGAATTCGCTGCCTGATTTAACAACTGCTACACGCCGAATATCGGACATGCCAAAGTAATTGACATGAACGTCCAAATAATCATAATTCTTCACACTATCACCAAGTGTAAGTGCGGAATTCGTAACGGTACTACCATCCCCGGAATACAAAATAGTTTCTTTATTCAATAAAGAATCATTTACCTGCTGAATCAGAGTTCTAGTTTCTTCAAGTTTCTGAGAATATGATGCTAAATCGTTTGCGAGTTTCGCAACACTGTCTGGATTACCTGTAGCGTCAGCATAGCATTGTTCGATTGCATCATGAATAGACTGGCGTACATCTTTACCATAAACAGCATTGAGAATATCGCTTAATAATGATTCGAGTGTGGTTGCCATGATATATCTCCTTTATATAATTGTTTTCACCTTATTCAATTTCAATGCGGATGTGAGCTTAAACATGATCTTGCTGTCTTTAGCTGTCTGATCGCTCAGAGAATACTGTGTTGACCCGAAAGTATACTCGCTTGACATAGGATCTTCAAGATGATGAACAATCTTTGTGCACTGATAATAGTTATCAATTCCATGCGGTGCTGAAAAAATCTGATGATAATTTCCGCATCGAATCCTGTCAACATCTAAACCCAAGTCAAATAAATCAGCGGCTGTTACAGTAATAGATGTTGCTTGCTGAAACAGTTTGCTTAAGTACTGTATGCCGACTGTTTTCAAAGTTTGGGCAACATTTACATCATCGAAAGTAACTGCTTGAACGATCCGCCCAAATGCTTTAATTCCATTTTGATTTTCGAGATAGTCTTTCCCACCATTGACTGATTTAATAGTCAGTGGGTCCTCTGGAGTCGTACCATCTGCTTTTTCTTTCTGTACTCCAAGAGGAATTAAGACTGTACAGATATCACTTGCTTCGATAGCTTCTGTGTAATCAAGCAGATTCACCCCAAACTGAATCGGCTGGTTCGAAATGTCGCCACTTATAGATGAATAATAAATTTTATCGTTTTCAAACAATATATATCCGCCATAAGCGTCGAGTAGTTCTTGTATTTCGGTTAATGTTGAGCGATACTCGTAATTTTCTGTGACAAAATTCGTTTTGTAGCCAAGATCAACAGAACCAACAACGAACTGTTTTCTCGACTCAACCTGCCGATTGTGTTCTGCCAACAAGTAATTAAAGAACTTTTCAAGTGTATAGTTCTTTAAGTTGTAAGGACGAATAATCGAATCGTTGAAAAACGCTAACTGACCTTCACAATAAACCTGTTTCGCATTATAAAAGTCTTTCGTATCGTTGAGTACTCGTCCTCTCCAAACAGTTTTGTCGTCCTCATCTTTAACTGCAAATATGGTTGTCAGTTTCTTATACTTATCGTATAATCGATGAGCCGGATAAATCGTATATTCTAAAGAACCAGCTTTATTAATTTCTTCAGTCCAAGTCGGATCTATAAGATTATACTTCGGATCATTCTGCATATTAGGAGCGTACAAAATATCATTTGTAGATTCATCAACAATATAATACACTTAAATACGCCCCTCTCTATATTCGATAGACACTGTGCCATACCCAACAAAAGTCATTCGAGTCAGACCGCCCTTGATAACTATATTTGGGTTTTGGAATTCACCATCTGTCATTCGAATGTTACTAATCGTTCTGGTTCGATCTCCATTTTGACTGTAGATAAATCCTAAACCGTCAGAACTCTTTACATGAAAAATCGGTACGACTGGCATCTTTGCGTTAACAAGATTAACAGTCGTTGTTCCAGCAATTTTGATGTCTTTATAGCTATGAACATAATCTTTTTCGAAGTTAAACGGGTCCCAAAGCCAATCGTCCAATGAAGTGACGATGCGTTTCTTGTATGGATATAAGTCGTAATCAATCGTAATCATCGACCAATCTTTGCTAGATTTCCATTCATTAACTGTAAATCGTCCTTCGAAGTACCAGTCTGGATCATCTTCCAAATACATCTGCATATATTCACCGTGAAGATAATCGCAAATCTCTCCGTAAAGTTCATACCATTCCTGATAGCCATTCATAACATAAAATTCAAGCGAACCAGTTCTATTTTCGAAAAGTGGATATCCGGTTAAAGCTTCTGTGTAATCCAGAATGCCGTTGCCTCCGGGAACATCCACGTATTTTGTCTTAACATCTGGCGGATTAATGACAGGACGAGAAGATGGGACTAAATGCCAGTCGTCCCATGTATTCTTCTCTCCGAACACCACCGAATGATAAAATTCAGATCTTACTGACATTTAATTGCCCCTTCCTTTATAAATCGCTCTCTTACCTAATCTTTGGTCCATCTTGTTTTCAATAGAACCAACAAGCGCTCCAGTGTCCATAACCATTTCCATGTTATACATAGACGCTTCGAGACGATCAATTGCTTCCACAACGTCCTGATTACTATACATAGCATTCTTGTTACGAATGTTTGATCCACTAATTCGTTCAGTTAATGTCATACCGTAAGAACCGATGTGAAGACCCTGCAGCTGACGGTTCATGCCATTAATAGCCATTGTCCCTGCATTGATACCGTTCAAATCAACAATTGGACGGATCACTGGCTGCGCATCGAGATCACTATTCAAAACTTTGGATATCTGATTGATCGCAGCATGAATACCATTTGTTGCGGAGTTAGCCATCGCCATAGACACATCATAAACCGGTTTGATATTGTCATGCAAAGCGTTGATAAAAGCCACTCCTGCATAATCACCGATCTGATAGAAAACCTTTGATGGAGAATGTTCATTCAGTGCTTTCTTTGCTGCTCTGGATGCTGCGTTAGCCATAGCCCTTGCTTGAGCTTCTGCTTTATACGCATTTGCACTAATACCATTTGCAAAACCTCTAGCAGCATAGGCACCTGCTTCGTAGAAACTACTATAACCTACTCGTGCACCTCTCGCCGCTGAATATGCCATTGAAGATGCGGCATTTCTTGCTCGACTTCCTCCATTGCGAATGCCGTTTGCCATTTTGACGGCGAAACTCATGCCGACCTGAGCAAACTGTGAAGCAGACGATCGAAGACGACCAATTGTTAATTTTACAAGATTCATGAACATCTGCGGAACCAAATTCTGTCTGCTTCGAATGCCGGTTACAATAAATTGGACAAACGTTGATCCGACCGTCTGCGCTTTACCATAAGCACCAGTAAATGCGTTGATAAATCCATCGACTCCGGCTTTTCCAGCGTTTGATAATGCTGAACTGAAATTGGAAATAACACCAGTGTCTAAGCCTTGCATAGATTTCATTGCGTTAACAAGACTTGAAATGGCGCTTGTAACTCCGTTTAATTGATCGGCTGATACACCGGACATTGACTCATAAAATGTATTAAAGTTTCTTCCAAATGAAACCAGATACGTTCCTAAATCAGCAAGTGTGTTAGAATGCGAAAACAAACCATTTTGACCTTCTGGCACAATGCCATTCAACATTGTTACAGCTCTTGAAATATTTGATGTTGTTGTAACTATTCCATCATCGATTCCTTTGACAGATTCTGAATATTTAGCAATAGCCCTACCGAATGCAGTTAAACCTTGAGCAAATTTGCTTATATCGTTATCGCCTGAAAACAAGCTGACAATGCCGCCACTATTAGGTAGCTCTGTAGCTAATGCAGCAATTGCTTTTCCTGCTTCAACAGAATTATTAATAGCATCAGTGTTAATCGTACCGTCTTTGGATACTATTTCGGAATAGTCGGCAAGTGCTTGACCAAAATTCTTCAATTGCGAACCAAATTTCTTCATATCATTGTTGCCTACGAAGAAGCCTAAAACGCCTCCACTGTTTGGCAATTCTGATGCTAATTCGGCTATCGCTCGACCTGCATTTGTGGAAGCAGTAACCGCCTCGGCATCGATTTTTCCTTTAACTGCGTTCGAGTATTCGGCCATCGCTTCACCGAATGGGACCAACTGATTCGCAAAATCTGATAAAGAAGATCCACCAGTTAGCCATGATGTTATACTATTTAAAACATCTGCCGCAGTTAACGCAAGAATTGTCTTTGCAATATTTGCTGCCCCTTCTGCGGAAGCACTGTCAACACCAGACACACCTTCTATAAACGGCTGGAGATGTTCGATGAAGTCACTCAAATTATCAGCAACATCTTTCAAACCATCAGTCATTCCGGCCATAAATCCGCCAACAATATTTCCAACAAACTGTCCAATACCATTAGCGACTTTATTCAATAATGGAATTCCTGTATCAATCAATCGCTCCAATCCAGGGAAATATTCACATAATAGTCCAGCGGCAGCCATAAATGCGGCTACGGCGGCGATTACAGAAGACATAACGCCAACACCAACTAGTGCTGACGCTCCAGTATTTCCAATTAAGCTAAGAATTGCAGTAGAAGCCGACAATGATAATAATAACACTGATAATGCGGCTGCAGTTCCAAGTGTTTGCTCAACTGGAAGCCCCGCTAAAATATAAATGATCCCAGCAAGAACCGCTACAGCAGCTGTCATGACGATCAAAGTCTTATTAGCTCCTGCCATAAATTTAGTGGACACAGAAAGAACCGCAAACATGCCCATTAAGACGGACAAAGCTGCCGTTGCCCCAGCTAATTTGCTTCCATCTATCATAGACAAAGCTGCAACCGATATCGCCATAACCGCAACTGCGGCAGTTAATGTGACAATCGTCGCTTTAACATTATCTGCTCGACCCGCAAATTTAGACACCAGAATCAACGCTGCAAAACATGCTTCCATTTTGACGATAGCATCCAATGCTCGATCTAGTCCAGCTGGTTCGATCTTAGACATTGTGTATGCGACTAAGGCAATAGCGATCATAGCTCCAGACATAGCAAGAATCATAACACCAGCCTTAGCTGCATTTTCGCCTGCAAACTTAGACAATGCCATGACTGCACCAAACACAAGAAACATTTTTGAAATAGCATCAATTGCCTTATTCAGCGAGCCTTTACTCATCTTACCAATTTGTTTAACTGCATGAATGATCAAGTTGATTGCAACAGCCATCATAAGAATACCGGCACCAGCAGATTTTGCATTTTTTCCAGCAAGTCTAGTGATTAACAATAGACCAGCCATCATGCCAAACACAATTACAAATTTACCAAGATTATTTGTGATTTGGTCAATATTAATTTTAGTGACGTTTTTAATAGCACCAATTAAAATGTTCAATGCAATTGCAGCTGTAATAGCTGTCAAGAACGAACTTGGTGAAATAGCAGATGCAATTTTTGATGCACCAGCCAAAGCCAGCATCATTACCGAAATAACACCTGCTGATATAGCTGCCGTCTCCATATCCATTCCCTGCATCTTGCCGAGTGCTCTCACTAACAAGTTAACAGCGATTGCCATTACTATAAGCATCTTTGATCCTTCTGATAACTTTGGAACAAATTTGCCCATGATCGCAGCAAAACCAAACATAGAAAACATTAGTCCACCGAGAACCATTAAATTTCTATCTAATGACGCACTGTCTAATTTTTCCATTTTTTGGAGAGTCTTTACGAGAATATATAAAGAAGCGGCCAACGCCAGCATAGACTTATACGATCCGGAGAAAGCACCTAATTTACTAGCTGCGCCTAAAGCTAAACTTAAAAGTGTCAATCCGCCTGCTAAAGCACCGAGAGCAACACCTGCTTTGATCAATTCACCAGTTTTAACTCTGCTTAATGCAATCAATGATGCTGCTAAGATAGCGACTGACACTGCTATATTGCGAATCGCTTTAGATTTTATTTCAAGTGCTTCCGCCTTAACTTTAGTCGCAAAAGCGTCCATAACTCCTTCAAATGATTTCAATACATCGCTGATTGTCTCAAACGGTTTTCGCAACAGTTTAACAACTTCAACCAATTTCTTGCAAACATAAATAATACCAAGACCAGCAGCGACAGTACCTATAGCGCCCCAGTTAAGTTCACTTAAAGTATCTAAAATACCTTTAGCGCTTTTGGCTATATTTTCTTGCATCCATTTGAATGCCGAAACTATTGTATCTGTATATCCTGAAAATTTATCAGAATATTCTTTACCTTTATCCACTAGTGATTTAAAAGACTCTTTAGGATCGAAATTAACATTTGTTGCCCTATCTCTTATTTTCTTAAAAACGGTTACGATCTTATCTCCAAGGCTGTCGAAATTTGTAAAGTAATCAAAGACTTGAGTTTTAAACTGTTTAAGTGTATCTTTGAAGCCAGACAATGAAATTTTATCCATACTTTCCAAGCTCTTAGTAAACTCTTCAATCCGTTTCTTTCCTTCTCGCAAATAATCCAAGATTTTAGTCTTGCCCTTAGAAAAAGCATTTGTTAATTTTTCGATATGAGTCTGAACTTCCGGTACCTGCATAAAAGCTTTAATCCATTCTCGGAATAAGTGTATGACCATTTTGACGCCGCGAGCAAAGTACTCTAATCCTTTAGTCAAATAGTTATTCGTGTTAATCCACTCTGAGCATTTATAAAGAAAATCACCAACTCTAGCCGTAATGTCCAGAATGTCAACATCCATATTACGAAGAATGACTCTTAATGCTTTTAAACCGATTCCAAAAGCACCACCAGCAAATGTTGTAAAGATTTTAAGCACTGAGAACAAGCCTTTAAAAGTTCTTGTTAACTTATCGACCTGCTCATCGTTTAAAACAAGATAGCTTGTGAATGTATGAAAACCGTCGATTAAATTGTATAACTGATCAGAATTAATTGAGAACAGACTATCCCAAGCTGTTTTGACTGCTTTTAAAGGATTATAAATCGCTTTAATTGTATTCCATAAACTATCAATCAAAAGTTCTCGTCCAGTCGGTCTGGTCATCTTTTCGATCAATTCGTTTAATGGTGTACCAGTTTCTTCGGCTTGCTTCGCCAGTTCTTTCAGTTTCTGCTTCTGTTCATCGGTTAAATTCATAGATTCAATCGTTGCTGCGTTGACTTTATCCATGTTAATTTCCCAGCCAAGAAGCATATGATTTACGACACTCTGAATGGCTTCATAATCGTGGCCAGCTTCAGCTAAAGCTCTCTTTCGAGCTTCGCCATTGCCCCAATTACCTTGAATGACTTCTTTTGCTATTTTTTCGAATTCTTCGAGTTTAGCATTTGTAGAAGTTGTTGAAGAATCCAATTCTCCGGCACATTTTTTCATAGTGTCTTTAAGAATATCCAAAGACAGCCATCTTTGCTTCAATGTAGCTTTGAACGAGCCTTCACTTTTCTCCATTTCATCTATAGCGATTCCATGGTCACGAGCAGTTTGCTTCAGTAATTCCTGAAATTCCTTAGTAGCCTGTCCTGCTTTTTCAAGCTGTTCCCAGTCACTCATAGAAACTGATTTAGCACCTAAAGCGGCTTCCAGCAAGTTATTTCTAGCTTCACCAGACTTGTTAATAATACCACTGAAAAAATCAGATAATTTGGTATAGAATTCTTTCGCTTCTTCGAAGTCACCGACAATAATCTCCCATGTCTGAGTCCATGTAGATTGCATTGCTTCTTTTAAAGTATCCATTAACTGGCTAAATGTTTTAACCTTTGTTGCTGCATCTTCAGCGGTATCTGACATCTGAATCAATTGTTTGATTTCATCTTCAGACATGTTGCTTTTCTTAGCAATAGCAGCTGCTAACTTATCATAATTTACAGCTCCATCGCCAGCCGCTTCAGCTTCTTCTCGCATCTTCTGAACAGCTTCTGCTGTCAAATCAGAATTCTCAGCAATATATTCATTAACGCCACTCTTTGTGAATTTGCTCAGAGTTTCCGTTAAGATATCAGCTGTAATCCAGCCTTTCTTCAATGATTCTCGGAAAGAACCTTCATCTTTAATCATTTCATCTACAGCAATGCCATGAACACGAGCAGTTTCTTTTAAAGCATTTTGAAATACTTCACCACCCATACCTGCATTTACAACCGAGTTCCAGTCCTGAAGTTTTACAGTACCAGCAGCTAATGCCTGAGATAACTGATACATAGCTGTCGAAGCTTGGAGTGACGTCGAGCCTGATACAGCAGCCAAGTTAGCGATACCCTGAATGGCTTTTACAGATGTATCCAGGTCAACACCGGCCGCTGTGAATGTACCAATATTACGGGTCATTTCTGTGAAATTATAAATCGTTAAATCGGCATAATGATTCAGTTCATCTAAGGCTGCATTAACCTGTTCGAGCGTTGTGCCTTTAGCTGATGTATTTGCTAAAATTGTTTGAACGGCATTAATCTGTGTTTCATATTCTTTAAAACCAGACATAACTGGTTCAAATGTAAAGGCATTAATTAAATTTTTACCGGCAGCCATTGCTGATGTCGTAATATTAGACAAAGCGGTGACTGCGATAACTTCCATTGCTGAAAATTTAAGTTTCAGTCCGTCAACTGAACTGCTCAGTGAATTGAGATTAACATTCTTAGCGGCTGCGTTTACATTATCGAATCCTTTAGCCGCGCCATCGAGTTTGAGACTACTTTTTAGTTTCTCAAGCAAGCTGACAGTGCTTTTAGTTTTTTCTTCGAAGTCTTTGTTGTCAAACCGCATCTCGACAACTTTTTCATCAATCGTTGTGCTCAAACTCTAGTCACCTCTCTCCAAATTTCATTTACCATTTTGTCAAAAATAGGACGGATTGCAGGGTTGATATAGTCTCTTCCCTGAACCCATCCTCCGGTTCCTGTTCCATGACCGTACTGAATAATGATGGCGATTGGAACACCTTTATTAACATTTGAATTGTAAAAAGCAACTTTCGCCGACCCATTGCTTTTTTCGATTTTGTAATACCATGAATTGGCTGTGACACCAGAGTCAACAGGAGTTGCTGACGAAAGGGCTTTAACCCCCTCGCGCCCGTATTTATCAAGAATTCCCATTTTGATTGGATCGCGAATTCTATCTAAGTATTTGAGCGTCTTTGAGAAATCGCCCTTTTGTCTAAAACTAATCATGATTACCTCTTTCTATGCTTTGCTCTATATCTAGCATTCACTGATTGATGGTGCTGTGCTAATTGCTGTGCTGTCATCTTCTTAGCCGGGGTGTTCTTTCGTTTACATACCTCGATCAATGTGATTAAACGGTTTAGATGCCATTTCTGAAATTCAACAGGAATCTGCAAAGCAATCATGTAATAGTAGATCAACTCATTTGTCATTATTTCATGGTGAGGAGATGCACCTTCTTTTTCTTCCGTTTTAGTGAATTGAGTGGCGGTCATAGGATCATTGATATAAGCATCAACCTCTTCGATTTCCTTACTGCCAATATTCAAATAAACAGAATCTGGAACATTCTGTGTAAGAGTCATGCATTTAATGTAATAGACACTTTCTTCGAATGTTTTTTCTGATTGCCCTAAAAACGGTTTGTGATAGTGCTGTTCCCATTTTGCTAACGAAACAAGAGAATGTTCAATTTTTATTCGAGCCCCTTTTCTCGACACAAACTCTTCTTTTCCTTCATCCCATAAATCGTTATAGTCAGGAATTGTTAAAGTGTACAAATAACATCACCTAACCTGTAATGCCAAATTTACTAATGTCTTCTTTTGAAACTCTTTCAGAAAGGGTTGAAGGTACTATCTTGTTGATAAAGTCGATCGCTTTATCCGTATCGCTAGCCAATTCCATGTAAATTAAGGAATAGGCTGGAGATGATTCAAAATCTTTAGTAATTTCTTCTGATTTTCTAAAATATCTGCCATCATCCGATTTGATACCATATGACTTAAGCATCATCGTCTTAAACCATTTGGCGATTGTTGGGATGTCTTTTGCGTTAACTATTTTTTCAATCATTTCTGTAAGACTTCCAGCTGTAGTCATTTCCATGTCGAGAAGTTCTGCCTCTGACAGATTGAAATAAAAGTCTTCTGTTCTTTCAACATCATTGTAATCTTTGTAAGTTTTTGTAATCTTTAACATTTTAATCTCCTTTACTAAAAAGCACGGCCAGCCAAACTGAATACCGTGCTACTACTATATTAAATTATTCCATTTTGAATTTTTTTAAGCCGCTGTAGCCATCTGAACGATTTCGTCAGGAAGAAGTAACTTCGGTGCTGCTGTAGCACTACCGAATAAAGCCTCTTCGATTTTCTGCAGTTTGTCTGTTTCAATCTTCGTGCTATCAATTTCGATATGTGCAGTAGCTTTATGTCCTGTCACATTGATTGGTGTTGTCGTGGCTTCCCAAGAAAGCGTAATAGCTTCTGGACTGTCGTTAATTGTGGAATAACCTTTTTCAGATGGAGAAGCCTGCGCACCATAAATAATATGAAGCTTGTACCCGTAATCTGTACCCTTTACATCGTTACCGAGTTTTGTCTTATAAGCTAAACCAAATGGTTTACGAGACTGCTGTCTAACTGATACGCCCTTAGCAAGTGATGCCATGCCATCGCAAACATCGAATTCTTCAGGTGATCCATAAGCTTCAATTGTGAAGCCATATTCTTCCGCTGAAATTAAAGTTAAATACTTAATGTCATCTGCATACAGAGATGTTGTTTCTGCTCCAGACGGTGACTCTGTGATACCAGTTACACCATTCCAAGCGACACCTTCTCCATATGCGCCAGTATCGTCCATAACATACAGAGCGACATTTTCCACACCGGTTTCATAAGTTCTCTTACCGGTTTCATCCCATACAAGTGCTTTGCCAGCCATTGTCTAATCCTCCTAATAAAAAATAATAAAAATGTCATGATTAAGATTATCTGTAACGAAAAATTGTACATATCGTGATGTAGGAATGCGAGAAACACGTTTAACAATTTCGCTATCAGGGTTCTTGTCCATGACTGTTACTTTATAAGATGTGGCCTGCGTGTATACGAGATTATCAGCAAATGTGTTCTGAATGTCTTCTCGTTCAAATACAATCGCAGGGTATTTCATGCGAATATTTGGTGGCGGCTGATAATAGACTTCTTTGCTGCCAAGAATTTCTTCCAAGATTTTCTTCAAGCCTCTCCAATCGCCATTACTCATTGTAGATTCCTCCTGTCGTTAAAATTAATCTAGGATATTCTACTCGAATATTAGTGATTTTCCATTTGCAGTCCATAAATGTCAAATATCGCATAGCATGAAAATTCTGGAAGGCATACGGATCAGCAACGATAGACACCTCGTTCGAAATTGTGATGTTATCGTGCATTAAACCGCTGGCTTCCAGACGTCTAGCATTCTGGATGATGTCTCCGTAATATGGCTTAGTCACCATTTTCTCTTTGACAATCCCAGATTCATCTTCAGTGCTTTCTGCATATCCAACGTATCCGTAATACCTAGCCATTTTGAATTTTCTCCTTAAGCAGTCTTCACAGTAAAGTCCTTAATAACATCTGTGATAGCGGTTGGTGAAGCCTTAGGAACAACACATGTAAATACTTTATTTGCATATGCAACCGGTCTGCAGAACTTCTTATCGCTTGTCTGGATAATCACTTTTCCAGCAAGGAAAAATCTTTCAATCACTTTAAGCTGTTCCTCCGTAACTGTTTCTTCGCCTGCTTCATCTAATGTCAGTTTGCTGCTAGAGTCTGCATATAAATACATAGCTTCAACGTACTTTAAGTCGGCGTCATGAAATTTAATATTTTTCATCGTCTATAATCCTCCTTCGACTAGGCTGCCTTAGTTTCAAAGATAAGTGCTGAATAAGGTTTGATCAATGCACCAGAACATCTTGTTTCCATCAGATATTTCTGCTGGTTGTAGTCAATGTCAAAGTCATCAAACATAGATACAGCACCGCCCTTGTCTGCTCCCACGTTATAGTCTGCTGGGTTAACCATAATACCGAGCAGATCGTATTTGTCGCTGCCAACGTCTCTCTGAAGACCTTCCATAATCTCAACAGGAACGATTTCTCTTACACGAAGAGTTGTCGCCAGATCAGAAATACTGTTGTAAATACGTCTGCCAGTTGTATCTTCAATCAGAAGCATGTCTGCAATCATATCTTCTGTTGTAAACAGGATAGGATTACCAGAACCTTTGTAATTCTTTCTATTCTTGATCGCAGACTTAATGAATGTCTTAGCTTTCTCTTCATCAGTAGCGCCAGCAGTAGGTGCGACTTTAACTTTAACTGAAAACAGGTCTTCATCTGTCCAGATTGGACGAATGTTCTGTTCATTAATCTTGTCATCAGAAGAAGCAAGACGACCATCACCAACAAGAATCGCTCTTGCGATTTCCTCATCCAGCATCATACGCATTTCTGTCTTTAACCAAGCGATTACATCGAAATCTGTGATGTCGATAACATCGTCACGATCCATCTTCTGTTTCTTGTAAATTGTTGTCGGTGTTGTAGTTCTCTTAAGCAGGCTGAATACTTCTTCTTTCTTGTATTTGCCTTTGATGTAGCCCTTTGCTCTAGCTTCATCTTCTGTAATGTTTGCAAACATAGACTTAATTCTGCTGAAAGGTGTCTTGTGAACGCCGTTCATCAGTTTTGCGCACCACTCAGTCTCTCGCTTAATGAAATCAGGCGGATTATTAAGTGTTTTTGCTTCTGGGAACAACCAGTCAATGTCAGCAATGCCATACTCATCAGCATGTGCTAAGAAGCTTTCTTTCATAGAACCATAGCGCTTGCCATCGTTGATAATTGTCATCATAGCATCATGGCTAAGCACATTTGCTTCCTGTTCCTGGTCATTGTCGAAAATGTTATGTTTCATTTCTGGATTACCCTCCTCATCATCATCATCGCCTGCGTCGCCTTCCAGTGCCATGCCAACCATATAAGCGACGACGTCTTTCTGTTCTTCTGTCATAGCATCGTAAATGTCTTTTACTGATTTATTTTCGTTATCAGCCACTTTTGGTTCCTCCTTTTTGGATTCGTCATCGGAATGACTTAATTCCGTGTCAATACTTTCACCGGTATAAATAATTGCAGAATCATCTGAACCGTCAGCGTGCTGCATGATTGCATCAATTCTTGCTCCTGGATTCGCTCCGGCTAATACAAGGCTTACTTCACGAATAACACCGTGTGTAACATTTTTACCTTGCTGTTCTAACTGATTCGCAAAAATAGAAAGAGCCGAGATGTCTCCATTCTCGACTAATCGTTTTGCGTTCTGTCCTGACTCTGTATCATTAAATTTGCAATATGCCCTAACACCTTCTGGACGGTTCTGAAGCAACGCATGACCAAGTACATTCATTGGGTCATTGTGCTGATGGTTCCAAACTAAAGGAACTGTCTGACCGTCATTGTCTTTAAAAGCGTCTTTCATGATGATACGTTCGTCTGAACATCTGAGATTATTCTTAGTGGCCCAGCCACCGAAATCCCACTTTGCCATTTTGAATTATTCCTCCTCGTAGTTTTTATCGTCATACGATTCATAGCTTCCATTCTTAGCAGCTATGTCAGCATTTGACTGACTCAGATTCTTGTTTCGAAGTTCATCTGCTTTAGGATCTTTAGATGGCTTCATACCAACTATCTGACGAATTTCGTTGGATGTCATAATTTCGTTTCGAGTAAATTTATCAGCAATTTCAGCAATGTTATTAACTGGAACTAAACGGAATGGATCTCTGAAAAATTCAATAGACTGGCTCTGTGTTCGAGCAGTCTTCGTCAGAAATTTTCGTTTGAACTCATCAACGATTGCTGATAAAATTGGTTCGATAGTTCGGTTATTATAATTCAGCATAGTTTGCTCGTCTGCTGTGCCATTCATGACTTCTGCTGTTAATCCTAACTGGCTGTAAAGCATACTCGTTAAATACTCAACATGTTTCATGAGATTGTTTTCAACAGAACGATTTAACTGTGTAATTTTTTCCGTGCTATCGATATATGCAATTCCGTATTTGGAAGTTGCTAACTGCATTTCAATGTCCTTCTTACGGGACTCTGCCTGAGCCTTTCGAGTCTCAGTTTTAATGGTGTAAGGTAACTGAATAATCAAATCCATCTTACCTGAAGCAGTACTCTCATCGGTTATATCCAGCAATGCTAATTTTCGAATTAAACGCTGCATGGTTGAATTGTATTCATTCATAACCGAATACATCGGATTTTCAATAATTGCAGTTGTTCTTTTTTCAACAACAATTTCCTCTTTTCGACCTGTACGCTCGTTATACACTTGAACGCGTACATGTCTTGGATACCATTCGAGAATTTTTCCTGTTCGAAGACTAAGAATATCGTAAGAATCTGTATTTCTTGGGTCGATGCTTGTATCAACAGGAATTACTGCTACACAACCTTCATCCAGCATTGACGTTACGACGTCCTGAAAGAATGCTCGACTCGTTTGGTCGAGATTTGCTTCCAATGTTAAACAGTTATTTAATCCACTATTAATGTCTTCTGTATAGCGTTGATTTTCGTCTAATCGTACATGTTTGATATCAATAGAAGATGCATCAATTGAAATACGATTAATGATCGAATTGATAATCGAACGTTCACTACCTCTTATCAGTCTTGGACGATCTGGTCGAATAGAAGAACTTTCTCCATAACTAAAATAAGACCCGTTTGACGGATCTTTGTTTCTAAAAGCATTCCAAGCGTTTTGGAATCTATCTAATAATGCCATTTTGAATTCTCCTAACTAGCCAGTAAAGCATTCACTTTCTTCTTGCCGCTTACTGTTACAGAAGAATTAGCAATACTATTGATGTTTACGTTGGCAAAGGTTTTGTCCATGGCACGTTGCCATTTCTCTGCTTTGATTTTAGCTTTGTTGTATTTGTAATCTGCCTTATTTTCTTTTTGCAAGATTTTATCAGCTTTATACTTCGTTCTGTCTGCCTTAAACTGATACTTCTGGTTTTTTTTTGCGTCACTAAGCCAACCATACTTGTATCGATCGGCTTTCATCTGATACTTAGACTGCTTGTTTCTAAGTTTTCTGTATTTTGCAGATTCCATACCTTCTGTTTTAGTTTTTCTTTTCTGCAATTTTGCATACTCTTTGTCGACTTTGTTATTCAACTTATTTCTTTTAGCATTCGCTTTGTCATATGCCCTAGCAGCATTTCTGCGTACGCCCCACTTCATACCAAGCACACCGTAATGCTGGAGTGAATTTTCATCGTCAACAGTACGAATTGAATAAAGTTCATTCATATTATTCAAAAGCCTCTCTGTTTAATTTCCAAGCGACAAAAGCATCCATCATAGCAGCAACTGCATCGATTTTCGCTTCTCTTCGCTTTTTCAAAAGTTTACGGTTACCATTAGTATCTTCTGCAACAATGCAGTTTCCCATTGCAAATTTCATTAACTCTTCATCGAATCGAAGTAAACGATTTTCCGCTAATTTCTTCAATTCTCCCAACGGTACCGATTCTGTTCTTGAACCCTGAATGACTTTGATAACGCCAAATGAACCGTTTTCTTTTGACCATCTTTCGACAAAATCTACGGCATTATATGGGTCATAACCGAAACATACTACCTCATAATTACTATTTACAATAAAGTTATCTAGGTCTTCATAGACATCCATCATATCCAGAACAGTGCCTTGCATAACTATCAAGCTTCCCTCATTAATGAATTGCTCATACTTGTCTCTCATAGCCAAAGGCAATTTGTTCAATGTATCTTCTGTGATATAATCTCTGGTCTTAACACCGAAACTGCCATCTGATAACGGAAACAAAAATGTAAAAGCGCAGAAATCATCGCCTTGAGATAAGTCAGCGCCCATTGCACACGGCATATTCCAATAATATTTTTTTCGATGACATAATGTTTCCTCATAAGTGAAGAAATATGTGTAACCTTCCATTGGAAGCCCAAAACGCTTTGCCAAAATATCATTACGAGTTGCAGGAGCTTGTTCGGCTCTTTCAACGTCTCTCTGATAAGTTTCATAAGTAACGGTTCTATCAAGATTTGGATTGGCTTTTAACCACATTTCGGGGTTGCCAACTTCTTGGATCGAATCTAGCTTATACCACCAGATTGATACATGTGGGTTATAATACTCGCCTTTAAGAATTTTCATTAATTCCATTTTGACGGTGTCTCCAGGTCCATTACGAACTGTACCCTCAGAACTTGTTGCAACAATCAAATAGTCATCAACTTTGGAAGCTCCCTGTTCGATAGCTCCGATCGGGTCTTCTCTTAAGTCCCCAGACAGCCATTCGTCAACGGTTGCATACTTACATCTTAATCCTTGCAGTTTATCAATTGACATTGGACGAATCTCAATCAGCGAATTTGTTAAGAAATTCTGGATGCCTTTCTTAGTTGATGCTAATTTCATTCGATTAGCTCGTGAACCTGTTGTGTTCTGTAAAGATCCTTCAGTTAAAAACTGAAAGAGTGGTCCTCTAGCTCTAGTAATAGCAGTAGTTATCAATGACATAACTTCTTCAGATTGTTTCATTGTCGGCGCGGTTGTGATACCATGTGTTGTGGATGTGTCACAATTCTGGCCGTATGACTGAATGCAAGAATCGTAGACAGACTTAGCTCCGCCTCGCCCTACAATCAGATATTGTTTGTTGGTCAAACGCTTACGAATTCGCTTACGCTCGTAGTGTCCGCCATGTCCGTCTTCGTTAGGAACATAAACACTTCTGTCTTCGAAGTAAAACCATGACAAGGCATCTTCTGCCCATAACTTAAAAGAATCTAACAAATGCATGTCAGATCCATCAGTCAAAGTCAACTCATCCTCACAGTAACGAATAAAACCATTAATAGCTTTATCGTCGTAGTAATAATGGGGATTAGCGATTTTTTCATCTATTCGGTTCATTTGCATCGAGATTTGCTGGCAGACCGGAATTATACCACTCATTACGGCATCTCTAAATTTGCCGTAATAATATGGAACGGCAGTGTTTGATAATGCCATAATTTATCAACTCCTATTACTTTTTGTTCTTCTTATTAGAAGAATTTATCACGCCATTCAATGCATTCTTCATTAACTGAGTGGTGACGTCCTTAGCTGCGTTCTGAGCCGATTCCGCAAGAACTTTTTCAGCAGCATCAAGAAACCTTTCACCTCTTGACTTTGTCTGGCGTTCTGATATCAACTGCTTATACTGTTTTTCCATCTGAAGCCGACGAACGGTTTTGTTTAATTCGTCATCGCTCATATCAAGAATGCCTTTTTTCTTTGGTTCATCCTTAGATGATGCTTTCTTCTTTGTCGGCGATCTTCTTAAATTTTTACCAGTTAATGATTTATACTGCGTTTTAAGTTTATTTGCTTTTTTCTGCCCAGCTGGCGTTAAAGTTCCATCTCTCCTCTGGTAACGTCGAACCCCCCAACGCATTCCAAGAATGCCATAATGGTAAAGTTCATTTTGATTCATTTGGTTCACCTCCTAGTCGCAATCGCAATTAATATTGAGACGCCATTCTAATTCAGCAATAATCTGTTTTTCAGATTCCATAACTGTCGAATTAGTAGGCGGATCAAACAATAAGCGAACCCGATGATGAACATATGATTTAACAGCTTCAATATTTCGCATTGACATAAAATCTGACCAAGTTGCTGAACTGTCTGAAATTGTGAATCCTTCTTCTGGTCCAACACCAATCTGAGCAAGAATCATAAAAACTGAATTAATGTCCATAATCAAATCTTTATCAAACTGCGTGATCTCAGGATCAATGCCAAGCAATTTTTTAATCGATAACAAAATACTTTCCATAATTTATCGTCTCCATGGGCAAGTGTCATTCTTTGTCCGTTCCATCGGTTCCAATAAAAGTAAATTCTTGTCGCCATAAGTAATTGCTTCGTGTGTCATATGCGATACACAAATCAAATAATCTGGATTTAGCAGGAATTCACTTCTGTTGCGAATATCATCAACTGTAATTGGATTCATATGATGAATAAACACTTTGCCATGGATGTCGTATCCAGAAAGTCCTAAATCGCAACCATTATCTCGAACAATTACCAAGTTTCTAATTTTTTTCCATTCCGAAGAACGGTAGAAGACTTGGTTCAAATATCTATAGTATCCAAATGTTTCTTCTCCAACTTTTCCGTTTAATCTTAAGTATTCAAACCGATCTAAAAAGGTTGGAAGTGTGATAAGTTCCGAATATGTTCTAATCGCCATTTGTGTGCCCCGTATAAACAGACATAGCGTCCATCGCTTTCTGATAAAGTTCTTCGACACGCTTTGCTGACTGAAGATTTTCGGTCTTAGCTTCGATTAATTTCTTTTGTTCCTCTCGAATCTCGTTTTCAATTCGTTCTTTCTTTGTTGCTAATTTTAAATAGTGCACAATAACCTGAGAGGATGCTGTTCCTTCTAGCAATTGCTTCTCAGCACAGTCGACTGCTAATGAAATCATCTGCTGTTCTCTTGCATCAGGATTTAAAGCAGGTCTTATCTCTCGGATTGTCTCGTTTTGAGTAGACTTAGGTCGCCTCCCCATGCACCCTCACCTCCTTTTAATTAAGATTATCTACAGTTTCTAAGATGTTTTTAAGAGTCCTATGGAACTGAATCAAGCACTAGCACTCCGACAGAAAGGAGATCAAAAATATCAATAGGAGGTTCACACACGACAAACAACATTCAGGGGGAACAGCTCCATAGGACCCTTAAAAACATCTTAGAAAAAATCCCGCCGCAGCAAAAAATAAG
>ERZ773147.991-NODE-991-length-31331-cov-6.336872_pt1 | contig 31331 bp, 23 predicted proteins | sample MGYA00580851_ERZ773147 | MGnify/ENA primary metagenome ERZ773147 (study PRJEB29015, sample SAMEA2737818) | human gut metagenome | biome: human gut; feature: human-associated habitat; material: faeces | place: China | collected 2012 ... | reverse complement strand
GTCTTATGTGCGCCGCCAGCGTTTATCCTGAGCCAGGATCAAACTCTCATATTAAATATGTTTGAGTTTATAGCTCATTTTAAATCTGTTTTTATTGTTTTTCTTTTAAGTAAATTTCTTTACTTGGTAGTACAATTAACTACCGCTTTTATTGGTTTCTCAAAAGATTCATTGTTTACTTTTCAATGTACTTTGTACTCGTTCCATTTTTGTTTCTTAATGTTTCTGTGTGGAACGTTTTTTATTATACTATGCACTTTTCAATTTGTCAACACTTTTTTCAAAGTTTTTTCAAATTATTTTTTGATGATCTTTTCATCAATTTTAGTGCAAAAAATAAAGAATTAGTTTTGCTGTCTTTTTGCTCTTATGTGCATTCTCACTAATCTCCTTCGTACATTTATTATAATACCACCTTTTCATTTTTAAGTCAAGCATTTTTTCAAAGTTTTTTATATTTTTTCATTTTTTTATTATATTTTGTTTGTTATGAGTTTTTTCGTGCTTTTTAGTCACTATTTTTCTATTGTTTACTACCATTTTATTGTTGTTATGTTAATTAAATGTTCTTGTTGTATATTTTATTTATTTTTGGAAATACTTTTCTTGTAATTATTTTTTCGAAAGAGAGGTTTGGCATTTTGATAAATAAAGTTGAGATCTGTGGTATTAATACTTCTAAGTTGCCTGTACTTTCTAATGAAGAAAAAGATGAACTATTAAATAAAATAAAGGATGGAGATGAATCAGCTAGAAATAAATTTATAAATTGTAATCTCAAATTGGTTCTTAGTGTAATTAAAAAATTCCGTTTTAAAAATGAAAATCCTGATGACCTGTTTCAAGTTGGTTGTATAGGACTTATTAAAGCTATTGATAATTTCGACTTGACTCAGAATGTACAGTTTTCTACTTACGCTGTTCCTATGATTATTGGTGAAATCAAGAGGTATCTTAGAGATAATAACCCAATTAGAGTTAGCAGGTCTACTCGAGATTTAGCTTATAAAGCTATTATGATTAAGGATAGATTTATTAAAGAAAAACAAATCGAGCCAACAATCGACCAAATTGCAAATGAGTTGGGAGTTGAAAAAGAAGAAATTGCATTTAGCTTAGACGCTATTCAAGATCCTGTTTCTTTGCAAGATTCAATTCAAAGTGGTGATTCTGATGGTAGCTTATGCGTTTTAGATCAAATTAGTGATAAAAAAAATACTGATGAACGTTGGACTGAAGATATCGCTATTGCTGAAGCCATGAAAAAGCTTTCAGCAAAAGAACTTTCTATTATAAAAAAGCGTTTTTTTGATTGTAAAACTCAAATGGAAGTTGCAAATGAAATCGGTATTTCTCAGGCACAGGTATCTCGACTTGAAAAAAGTGCAATTAATCACATAAAAAGATCATATAATTAATATAATTTAAGTAGATTATATATTATGAAAGGTGTGTGTTTAATGGCTCAGAAAGGTATGGACTTCAGGCACAAAGAGGTTATAAATATTACAGATGGAAAGAGATTAGGATATGTTCAAGATGTATGTGCTGATTTAACTTCCGGAAGTATTACTTCTATTATTGTACCTGGTTCTAATAAAACTTTTGGATTTTTATCTCCTAGCAATGATATCGTAATTACATGGGACAAAATTCGTTGTATTGGAGATAATGTAATTCTTGTTGAAATTTAAAAAATAAAAAGACTGTTTGGCAAAATATTTTGTCAAGCAGTCTTTATTCTATTATTAAATAATATGGCTTTTTTTATTATTCTAATTTATTTCCACAGTTTAAGCAGAATTTTGCATTATTGGGATTCATTGTTCCACATTGTTTGCACATCTTGTATGTATTAACCTGACTTGATTGCTCTTTATTTTCTTGTATAGGTTGGCTTACATTTTCATTGTTTTTTTGTTCATATTCTGTAGTTGTACCTAATATACTTAGTTCTGGTTTTTGTTGTTCTTTCTTTGCTGGTTCTTCAGCATTTTGCATAGGAGTTTCCTTCTCTGCTACCAGCTGTTCTTGATTTTGCACTGGTTGTTGTACATTATTATATGGATTGTATGTCTGAGTATTAGGATTTTGTCCTTGAGGTTGTTCTTGCCAAACATTTTGTGCAGCACCGCCCATTACTCCTCCAGACATCATATTCATCATTCCTATTCCCATGAAGCCATTTGCTGCTCCATTTGAATTTTTAGCAGCATCTTGAATTGCATTTGAATATGCTTGTGTCACTTGTCCTTGTTGCATATATGTATTTGAGCTTAATTCGTAACTGTTAATCTTCTTTTCTGATTCTTCTTCTAATGATACTGATTCTACATTGAAACTTACAATTTTTATTCCTCTTCTTCTTATTGGCTCATCGTAAACTCTTTGCTCCATCATCATTTTCATTTCATCAGTTTGACTTGGCATTTCTAGTACTGGTACTCTATGTTGTGAATTTCCTAATTCATTTAAAACATTTTGGAAGGTTGCTATTACTTCGCTTCTCATTTGTTCTATAATTGTAGATTTGTAGAATACATTAGCTGTTCCTGCTATTTCTTGCATAAATACTGCTGGATTTTCTATTTTAAATGTATATGTTCCATAGCAACGTATTTTTACGCTTAATGGAGATATTGTATTTGTCATTCTATTTGGAATTGGGTGTGACCAATCTTGGAATGGAATTGGAGTTGCTGTTCCAAATTTGTTATTTACTATTTCTTTTAAATTAAAGAAAAATACTGATTGTTCTTTTGCTGTTGCTCCATTATATGTGAATCTTTGCCACATTTCTTTAAATGAATCTTTAAATTGTCCTGCAAAGAATGATGGAGTTGATGATGTATCAAATATATATGTTCCATCTTCTGCTGTTGCATCTATTATTCTTCCATTATCATATATTACTGCACATTGTCCTGGTGCTACTATAATTGTGCTTCCATTAGATATAACTCCTGTTGGTGTTGTCTTTTTTACCATAAGTATGTCATTTGTTATATCTTCGCATCTAATTGCCTCCTTCCAGCTATCGTGTAGTGTGCTTGATATTGCTGCTGTTGCAGCTTTAATTAGTCCCATAATTTCCTCCTTAGGTTATTTATTATTTTTTTCTTGTTAAGCTTGATAATGCCCATCCATGATCTTCTGTTGTTATTACGCTATTGCAGTATTCACATCTTCCTGATGATGTTATTGTTGTTGGTGCTCCGCAGTTTGGACAGTTTGTTGTATTTAGATTATTATCTCCAACTTTCGTTTTATTTCCTGTCTTTCTTACAAATGTAAGTGTATATGTGTGATAATATTCTGCTGATTTGCTTCCTCTTATTACTTGTCTTGTTGTTGCATCTATTATATAGTCTCCCATTCTTGAGTATAAGTCAACTTTTATTATGTCTTTGCCTCCATTTTGTTCGAAATCTGTATAATATACTGCATTTACGCAAATTCTTTCCATTACATTGATTTGATTATTCTTTATATATCCATCTAGCTGTGCTTTGTGCATTTCAAATAATTCATTTGTTTCGAATGGTCTAATTTTCTCCCAATCTCTTTCTGTCCATGCATTTTGTAATTTTATAAATACGTCTTTAGCATAAGCTTTAAATTCTGTGCTATTAAATTGTGGATCTACTTGTTTTATTCTACTTATTATTTGAGATTCTGCATTTGTTGGATTTGTATTTATTGTAGTATTTGTAATACTATTATGTTTCTTAGACCTTGACATAGCCTTCACTATTACAATAATAATAACAATTACTGCTATTCTTATTATTATATTTTCTAATGAACTCATTATATAATAATTGTTTGAATAGTTGTGTCCTGATGATCCTGAACTCCATGATGAATCAGAATCCCATGAAGAGTCAGAGTCCCAAGATGAGCCAGAGTCCCAGCTACTACCCGAATCCCAACTGCTTCCTGAGTCATAATCTTCAAAACTTCCTACATCTGCTTGTGTGGGTTTACATATTACCATATTTATTATTACAAATATTATTGCTATTAGTGCTATATATTTTATTACTTTAGTATTTTTTTTGTCTTTTTTCATTTGATCCCCCATTTTTTTATAATTATATATTACCATTTTTTCAAAGTCAATCATTCTTTATATTTTATCCTGTTTTGCTTAATATCTCTTTTTTCATTTTTCCTATTATCTTTTTTTCAAGTCTTGATATGTAACTTTGTGATATTCCCAGCATATCTGCAACTTCTTTTTGAGTCTTTTCATTTCCTGTTATAAATCCAAATCTTAGTTCCATTATGTCTTTTTCTCTTTTATTCAGTTTTGATATTGAAGCTTTTAATAATTTTTGATCAACTTCGTCTTCTAGTCTCCTAGAGGTAATGTCTTCTTCTGTTCCTAATATATCTGATAATAGTAGTTCATTTCCATCACCATCTTGATTTAGTGGTTCATCTATTGATATTTCGCTTTTTAGTCTATTACTTCTTCTTAAGTACATTAGTATCTCATTTTCTATACATCTTGATGCATATGTTGCAAGTTTTATTTTCTTTTCTGAATTAAATGTATTTATGGCCTTCATTAATCCAATTGTACCTATTGATACTAAGTCTTCTATTCCTACTCCCGTGTTTTCAAATTTTTTAGCTATGTATACAACTAATCTTAAATTATGTTCGACCAATAGTTTTCGTGCGTCGTCATCTCCTTTATCAAGTTTTTTTATTGCCTCTTCTTCTTCTTTTGAGCTGAGTGGTGCTGGTAGATTGTCACTTCCTCCTACATAAAATATTTTTTCAATATCATCTATATTGAAAATCTTATTGTACGCTTTGTTTATAATATCTATTATTCTCATTACTTTTCCCTCCTTCTAATAGCTCTAATCCTATTAAAGCTGAATAGTTTTTGCTTATTTTTTTATCATAAATTCCTATTATTACATTTTTTGTTTTTATTATATCTTCATTATGATTTATGTATATTAAATCTGGTTGTATTCCGGTTAGCATTCCATTCTGTTTTCCTATTGATTTAAATGGTATAAACCTTATCTTAAAATTTTCATCACCTCCTTTAAAAAAATCTTTTCCTATAATTTCTTCTAACTTGCTTTGTTCTACTATTATTACTGGTTTATTAGTTAACGGATCTTTTAGAGTGTTCCCAGAGTCTATATATCCTTTCATTTTTACGCTTTTTCCTTTTATTATTACTTCTATGTCACATAATAAATCTTTTATTTTCATATATCTTTTGTTAATGCTAAATGAGTATTGTATTATGATAAATCCTATTATTCCTGCTATTATCGTTATCTTCATTGGATATGTTCCAACTAATACTCCATTACTAAATTGTATGCTTTGTGGTGATATCATATACAATAGTGCAAATGCACAACCTCCAATTACAAATGATGTAAAGTAAAATAATATTAACTCTTTAAACATTGTTTTTAATTGTTGTGGTTTAAATGCTATATATATCATTATTATTGATAATAATATTTTCATAAATAGTGTTGAATATATCGGAATAATATTCATATATGCAATGATTGCATATATGGCGCCTGCTGTACTTGATATTATTAATCGTAAATTAGTCATTTTTCTTTTTTGTAAAAAACCTGTTGCATACAGTATTATGTAATTCATTAATATATTCTCAAAAAAAATTATATCTATATACATTGTCATGTCCTTATTTTAATTCTTTTGATTTAAAAAGACTGTCGAAATTTGTTTCGGCAGTTATTTTTTCAAAAAAAAAATTAGTACAAAAATTTATGTACTAATTTCTTATTTATTATTTATTTAAATTCTTATTTTTTTTTAAAAATGGGGGAATGTCTATATCCAATCCATCATTACTTGGTACTGGTATTGATTGTTTTGTTGGCCATGCTGATTTTCCTATGCTTGTCTCTTTTGCACCTGGTTCTTTATCAAATCCTGTTGCAATTACTGTTATTACTATATCTTCATCTAGGCTCTTATCTATTACTGCACCAAAGATTATGTTAGCTTCTGGATCTACACTTCTTTGTACTAATTCTGCTGCTGTATTTACTTCATGTAATCCAAGGTTTTCTCCACCTGTTACATTTATAATTACTCCTCTTGCTCCTTCAATTGTTGTTTCTAATAGTGGACTTTGAATTGCTTGCTTTGCTGCATCTTCAGCTCTGTTCTCTCCTGATGCTCTTCCTATTCCCATGTGTGCCATTCCTGTGTTAAGCATTATTGTTTTAACATCTGCAAAGTCTAGGTTTACTAGTCCTGGAACTTTAATTAAATCAGATATACCTTGTACACCTTGTCTTAATACGTCATCTGCCATTTTAAATGCTTCTAGCATTGTTGTTTTTCTATCAATTATCTGAAGTAATTTATCGTTTGGTATAACAACTAATGTGTCAACTTTTCCTTTTAGGCTTTCAATTCCACGTTCTGCTTGTGTTAGTCTTTTCTTTCCTTCAAATGTAAATGGTTTTGTTACTACTGCTATTGTTAGTATTCCCATTTCTTTTGCTATTGATGCAACTATTGGTGCTGCTCCTGTTCCTGTGCCTCCACCCATTCCAGATGTTACGAATACCATGTCAGCTCCTCTAATTGCTTCTGAAATATCTGATTTGCTTTCTTCTGCTGCTTGTGCTCCTATATCAGGATTGGCTCCTGCTCCAAGTCCTCTTGTGATTTTTTCACCAATTTGAATCTTTGTGCTTGCTTTTGATAGCATAAGAGCTTGTTTATCAGTATTGATTGCTACAAACTCTACTCCTTCTATACCCGAATCTACCATTCTGTTTACTGCGTTATTTCCAGCTCCCCCTACTCCTATAACTTTTATTGTAGCTGTTCCATCTACTAATGCCATATTGTTATTGTTTTAAGTTTCTATCAATTATTATTATTAATTCTTCATTTTCAACCCCTCAACCCTCGATTTCTTCAATTTCTCCGTCAAAAACTTTAGTTGCCGGTCCCGTCATTAATATATGGCCCGAGGCTTCATCCCATTCAATGGTGACTGTACCACCGTCCATTATTATATCGCTTTTTCTTCCTGTAAGCTCGTTGATGAAGGCTGCTACTGCGGTAGCACAAGCACCTGTCCCACAGGCTTGAGTAATTCCCGAACCTCTTTCCCATACTCTCATCCGTATAGTATCTTTGCAGACAATTTGTGCAAACTCTACATTGGTTCTGTCGGGGAAAAGATGATGATTCTCCAATTCAGGGCCGATTTCCGGCAAATTAATCTGGGTAATATCATCCACGAAAGTAACCAGATGAGGATTTCCCATTGATACTCTGGTTGATCGGAAAGGATATTTGTCCTCAAAATGAACTTCTCCTGTTTCTAATGGACTGCCCATATCTACTGTGACTGCTGTAACTGTTTTTCCTTCTACATGAAGTTTCAGAATTTTAATTCCCGACAGTGTGTCCAGAGTGATTTCTGTTTTATCAGTCAAGCCATATTCATATACATATTTGCCTACACAACGGCTTCCATTACCACACATCATCGCTTCCGAACCGTCTGCATTGAAAATACGCATACTGAAATCAGCCTTATCAGAGTTTCCGATCAATATAAGTCCGTCACTCCCAATTCCTGTATGGAACTTGCTCCATTCGATTGCTTTCTTTTCAGGAGCTGCTATCGGATAGTTGGTAGTGTCTACATATATGTAGTCATTTCCTGCTCCATGCATTTTAGTGAACTTAATCTTTTTTGTCATTTTGACTTGTATTTGCTGGTTGTTGTATCCTTTTGTTTTATTACAACGCAAAGGTATGACTTTTTGCTTTATGTTTTATTGAAATATATATCTAATCTCTATTTATTTTATGTAAACTTTCAATTGTTTCGTATATAGCTATGTTTGGTTATAATCTGAAATTATATATATGTGTATATTGATAAACTGTTATTTAGGTGAATTGTTTTGCATATACTTTCATAATATATAAAGAATAATTAGCCTTGATAATCTTTAAATTTAGTCATAAGAATAGGAAAAAACTCCTTCTTGTTTTGACGAAATGAAAGCGGATAGCTTTATTTCACTATCATATTGCTTGCCGGATACTCTGAAGAACCTTTTCCCGTATTCATTGTTCTAGCACTATATTAATATAAAAATGTAGAGATATGAATATAGAGAAACAATTAGAAACAGCAGTACGAACCAATCATTTGGTATTGGTTGTATTTTATGCGGACTGGTCGCCTCATTACGAATGGATAGGGCCGGTACTCCGTACTTATGAGAAGAGGACAATCGAATTAGTACGAGTAAATGTTGGAGAAGATAAGGCAATAGCCGATGCGCATAACATAGATACTATTCCGGCTTTTCTTTTATTACATAAGAGAAATGAACTCTGGAGACAAGTTGGGGAGTTGACAGTGGAAGAACTGAAAGATGTATTAGATGATTTCAAGTGATCGGACTGTAATCTTTTATAAGTATGCATAGAAATATCAATTTCTTCCTCAATTAAAAATAACGAAAAATGTAGTGTATTGATAATTAAGTTCTTATATGTTTGCATTTTTCTTTAAAAGAAACCATACGTTTGACACCGAGAAACGAGGTTGTGTCAAAACGTTGGCACAACCTCTTTTATATTTTACAGTTCTGCTATATTTTCTTTTGGCTATGCTGCTTTTTCCTCATGCATTTGGCAACAAGTTGCTATATTCCAATTATATCGGGTTATAAATAGTCCCATAAACATATATTTGGCAACTGCAATGAGCCCCTTTCCTTCTTTTATCAGTTTAGCACACATTTTTTTGATATTAAAGGCTATAGCAAAGAAAGCAAAGTCCATTGTAACCTTGTCTTCTCCCACATGCCGGAATCTTCTGTATGCCATGTTGTATTTCATTTGTCCAAACACAGCCTCTGGTTCTATACACCTCCTGCCTCTATGCTTGATACCTTCTTCTGAGAGCAACCTTTCCCGTGCCTGCCGTTTGTATTGATTTAATCGGTGGTTGACTTCTATAATACGGTTCCCCCGAGCTTTAAAACAACTGCCACGCAAAGGGCAACCTTCGCATCTTTTTGCTTTATACCGGGCACTTTCGATGATGTATCCGCTCGCTGTCTTGTCACGTTTGGTTCCTATACGGTTCATGTGCTGTCCCATAGGACAAACGTAATAATCCTCTTGGGCATTGTAATGGAGACTTTCGGCATGGAACGGGTTGGGAGTATAACGAGGACGCTGTTCTTTATGGAAGTAATTGTACTTGATGAAGGCTTCTATCCCATTCTCCTGCATGAACCGGTAATTTTCTTCCGAACCGTAACCGGAGTCTGCCACACAGATATTCGGTAAACGGTTATAGCGGTACTGGAAAGAGTGGAAAAAAGGTATGAGGGTCAGTGTATCGGTAGGGTTGGGAAACAGACGGAAGTCTGTGATGAATTGGTTTTCAGTACCTATTTGCAGATTATATCCGGGTTTGGTCTGCCCGTTCTTCATGGCATCTTCTTTCATGCGCATGAATGTGGCACCAGGATCGGTCTTGGAATAGGAGTTACGTTCTCCAAGGGTATCAAGGTGATTGTCGTATTCTATCAGCTTGTCACGATACCCTTCAAGTTCCATGACCTGCTTCTTCTTTTTGCGCAGGGCTTTCTTTTCTTCCTTATCCTTTGTTGCAGGCTGGCGTTCCAGGGCTTCTTTAAGTTCATCCACTATGTCAGAGAGCCTGCAGGGAGTAAACTCCACGGATGTGTCTTTTATAGAGTTCTCCTGTGCAATGGCTTGATCCACCTGCTCCAAGAGAATACGGATTTTATCCATTAGTATCGTACGGTTCCGTTCGACTGTCTTGCGCCAGACAAAAGTATATTTGTTGGCTTTGGATTCAATCTTGGTGCCGTCGATATACTCCACATCAAGGCTGATGAAACCTTTATCGGCAAGGACAAGAACCAACTGGGTAAATACATTATTTATTTCCTCCTTTACACGGTTACGAAAACGGTTGATCGTGATAAAATCCGGATGCTCATTACCGGCAAGCCAAATATAATGAATGTCACGACGGAGGTGCTTCTCTATTTTACGGCAAGAATAGATATTATTCATGTAGGCGTAGATTATCACCTTAAGCATCATTTTAGGATGATAAGGACAACGGCCCGTTTCCTTATAAAGCTTCTTGAAACTCTCAAGATTGAGATTGTCAATAACAGCATTCACGATGCGGACCGGGTCGGTCGCAACTATGTTTTCATCAATTCTTTGTGGAAAAAGAACGGTTTGGTTGGGAATGTAAGGACGAAAATGTAACTTTGCCATAACGAAAAACTTTATACCTAAAGATACGAAAACTTTGGGTAATAACAAAGCCCGGGCTTGAGAAAGTCTGGGCTTTGCGCATAAAAAAAGGCTGTGTCAGCGTTTTGACACAACCTTGTTTCATTAATGTTGAAGGATAGAGTATTGAATGTGTATGTTTTATTTATTCTTTTTTAGTTCTTCCAACAAAACAACCGGCTCATTGGTCGTAATGAAATCTACTTTCTGTTCAATTAACCACTTCATTTCTTCGGTTTCGTCCACTGTCCACACATTGACTTTCAGACCAAGGTCATGAGCTTCTTTAATCCATTCGGGATGTTTTTTAATCACTCCCATGTGATAGTCAAGACCCGTAGCCCCGAGTCCTTTTAATTCTTTCGGAGATAATTCACCGTTCAGATAGAATACCGGAGTGCCGGCAGGTGCCAGGCGGATAAACTCTTTCATGGCATGCAATGAGAAAGTGATATATTCCATGCGGCTCTCTAATCCCATTTTTTTCACCGTAGCCAGAATTTCCTGAACGGCTTTGGTTTCGCGCTTTTTGCTGTTAAGTGCTTTCAGTTCAAGTATCAGTTTAGTATTATGTTCTTTTCCGACTTTTAAGTACTGCTCCAGACTTGGGAGGTTTTCTCCATTTGATAATTTCAACCCAGTGAGCGCGTCTCCTTTAGAATACTCCATAGGTCTCATTTTGTACACAGGATCATGATTGACTACTAACTTGCTGTCTTTAGTAAGCCAAACATCAAATTCTGAACCATAACAACCGATAGAGTCTGCTTTTAGAAGTGATGTAATACTGTTTTGTGATGATCCCGGGGTTTTCCAGAAACCGCGGTGAGCAATTGCTTTTGTCTGCGCCTGCATACAACATGCAGCCATTAAAAGGGCGGAACCTATCATCATTTTTTTTAAATTCATTCGTTTTATCTTTTAAAGGGTTTATATAGGTTTAATTGGGTTTGGCTTCAAAATTATAAAAAAGAAAACGCAAATTAGTCAATTATATGCTAATCTGCGTTAATCCTTGGGATTTAGAATAGAAATACTACAAGAAAGTAACAGAAATAACCGATTCTGTGATTCTTTCTGTCGTCAGTTAAGTATAGGCTTCTTCATGTATTCCTTTTACTGCGCGTCCGCTCGGTTCATTCAGGTTCTTGAAGGCGATATCCCATGCCAGCGCTTCTGCTGTAGAGCAGGCTACGCTGGGAACACTGGGTACACTGCGTGCTGCACTTTCGCTGGGGAAATGTTCTTCAAAGATACTGCGGTAATAATATTCTTCTTTATTTTGCGGGGTATTGATAGGGAAGCGCCCGGCCGCGTTTTCCATTTGTTCATCACTTACGGCAGCAGTGGTTATTTCTTTTAACGTATCAATCCAGGAATACCCTACACCGTCACTGAACTGCTCTTTCTGTCTCCATGCCACGCTTTCCGGTAGCATATCGGCAAAGGCTTCGCGTACGATTCTCTTTTCAATGTTTTTTCCGGGACACATTTTGGCTTTCGGATTCAACGTCATTGCGACATCAAGAAACTCTTTGTCTAAGAATGGTACACGTCCCTCTACGCCCCAAGCTGACAAACTTTTATTAGCACGAAGACAGTCATACATGTGTAATTTAGAAAGTTTACGTACTGTTTCTTCATGAAATGCTTGTGGGGTGGGAGCCTTATGGAAATAAAGGTATCCTCCGAAAACTTCGTCGGCACCTTCTCCGCTCAGCACCATTTTGATTCCCATAGATTTAATGACACGTGCCAATAGATACATAGGAGTGGAAGCCCGTACGGTAGTTACATCATACGTTTCGATAAAATAGATAACATCACGGATCGCATCTAGTCCTTCCTGCACGGTGTAGTTTATTTCGTGGTGTACGGTACCGATATATTCGGCAACCTCACGTGCTTTTATCAAGTCGGGTGCACCTTTCAGACCGATAGCAAAGGAGTGAAGTTGAGGCCACCATGCATCGCTTGCTCCGTCTGTTTCTATACGTTTGGCCGCATATTTCTTGGCAATGGCGGAGATAACAGAACTATCCAAGCCACCGGAAAGAAGTACTCCGTAAGGCACATCACTCATTAATTGGCGATGAACGGCATCTTCTAATGCTTCTTTCACATCGCCGGCTTTCGCATCGTTGTCTTTTACAGTTTCATATTCCGTCCAGTCGCGTGCGTACCAACGTTTCATTTGCCCTTCCTTGCTGTAATAGTAATGTCCCGGAAGGAATAATTCATACTCATCGCAAAATCCTTCAAGAGCTTTCAGCTCGCTGCCGAAATATATTTTCCCGTCTTTGTCCCTGCCTATATATAAAGGTATGACGCCAATTGGGTCACGGGCAATCAGAAATTCATCTTTTTCTTCATCGTAGAGAACGAATGCAAAGATTCCGCTGATATCTTCCAAAAAGTGAATGCCTTTGTCTTTGTAAAGGGCAAGAATAACTTCACAATCACTTCCCGTCTGAAAATCATATTTTCCGGCATATCGGGTACGGATTTCCCGGTGGTTATAGATTTCACCGTTTACGGCAAGTACTTGTTTCCGGTCGGGAGAGTACAAAGGCTGCCCTCCACTTTGCGGGTCGACAATTGAAAGGCGTTCGTGTGCCAAAATCGCACTTCCACCTACATAGATACCACTCCAGTCCGGTCCGCGGTGACGGATTTTCTGAGCCATTTTCAATGCTTTATCTCTTAGCTCCTTGGTTTGAGCTTTTATATTGAGTATACCTGCTATTCCACACATAACTTTAATTTTTAGTTGTTAAATAAGTATCTATTTCCGCAGCCGTCTTTCGTCCTCCTGCCATGGCGCGTACCACCAGACTGGCTCCGGTAGCAGCATCTCCGGCAAGAAATACATTATCGGCAAAATTCGGTTGTTCCGGTTTTAAGAATCCCATGGCCAGCAATACCATATCTGCCTCGATCACCTCTTTTTTTCCGGTAGGTTTCAGTGTCGGACGTCCTCCGTCTGTTGCCGGAATCCATTCTACTTCTTCCACTTCCACACCTGTTACGTTCCCATTTTTTCCTAGGAATTGATTGGAAGTGAGGCACCAGCGGCGTATGCAACCTTCTTCATGGCTGGAAGTAGTCTTGAGGACTACCGGCCACTGCGGCCAGGGGGTAGACGGGTTATGTCCCACGGGTGGCTGGGGCATGATCTCAATCTGCGTTACGCTGGTTGCTCCTTGGCGCACACTAGTTCCGATGCAATCCGACCCCGTATCTCCACCACCAATGACAAGTACCTTTTTGCCCTTGGCATTCACTAATTTATCTTTGGAGAAAGTTTGTCCTTCCAGAATCCTATTCTGTTGGGCCAGCATTTCAAGTGCAAAGTAAATACCTTTCAAATCCCGTCCCGGAATACTTAAATCGCGTGCTGCCGGTGTTCCCGTACAGATGCAGTAAGCGTCGAATCCCTCCGGTAAATGATTGACGTCAATTTCTACTCCCATTTCAAACTTGATTCCTTCCGCAGTTAAGATATTCATGCGCCGGTCAATCACATTCTTATCCAGTTTAAAATTGGGAATACCGAAACGTAGCAATCCGCCGGGAGCTTCGTTCTTATCAAATAAGGTTACTGAATATCCTTTTAGATTGAGTTGATTGGCCACGACCAGTCCGGCAGGACCGGCACCAATAACCGCTACTTTCTTTCCGTTTCTTTCCGGGGTCTGTATTTGTATATATCCTTCACGAAAAGCTGCTTCAACGATAGCCGCTTCGTTTTCGCGAATCGTCACAGGTTGGTCACATGAAAGTTTTAGTACACAAGACTTCTCACAAAGGGCTGGACAAATACGCCCCGTAAATTCAGGAAAGTCACAGGTGGACGATAGGATTTCGTATGCCTCTCTCCATTTCCCTTTGAATAAAGCGTCCTGCCATTCCGGTTGTTTATTCCCTATCGGGCATGCCCAGTGGCAGAAGGGTACGCCGCAGTCCATACAGCGAGAAGCCTGTAACTTGCGGCTGTTTGTATTCAATGTTTGTTCTACCTGACTGTAATCAGTGATTCGTTCGTTCACAGGGCGGTATCCCGCTTCCTGTCGAGGTATATTTAAAAAAGCTCTAGGATCTCCCATTTTCTTTAAGTTTTAAGTTTAATTTTAGTCCCGCATGGAAACCTGACTCAGGCATCTTGCCGGTTGTCGGTTAATAGTCTCTTTGCATATCTGCAATCTTTTGTTGTAACTTTCTCATTTGCTCTTCCTGTAGCACTTTTTTGTACTCGATAGGCACTACCTGGATAAATTGATCGACATAATGATTCCAGTCGTCAAGCATGGTACGTGCCAGTTTCGAACCTGTATATAAGTAATGTTGACGAATCAGTTCGTGTAATTCTTTTCGGTAACTGGCTTCTTCAATCAGTGAAAGTTCTACCATTTCCATATTGCAGAAATAGTCAAAGTTTCCTTCCTTATTCCATACATACGCTACCCCACCACTCATACCGGCAGCGAAGTTGCGTCCTGTCTGTCCGAGAACCACCACACGTCCTCCAGTCATATATTCGCAACAATGATCGCCTACACCTTCTACTACGGCTACTGCACCGGAATTACGTACAGCAAAACGTTCACCTACACGTCCGTTGATATACACTTCACCACTTGTAGCTCCATAAAGTAACGTATTGCCTGCAATCGTATTCTTTTCAGCTTCGAAGTTGCTACGGATAGGAGGGAGTACGGCAATACGACCACCGCTTAACCCTTTTCCCAGATAATCGTTAGCCTCGCCTTCCAGTTTGAAATTAACTCCCAGTACTAAGAATGCACCGAATGACTGACCTGCCGAGCCTTTGAATTTCACGTTTAACGTATGTTCCGGTAATCCTCTTTCTCCATACTTCTTGGCGATGACGCCGGAAAGCATAGCGCCGATAGCACGGTCGGTATTAGCTATCGTATATTCCAGAGAAATCTCTTTCTCATGTTCAATAGCCGCCTGAGCTGCATCAATAATCGTCACATCCTTTACAGTAGAAATAGCATGGTCCTGGTCAATGACGTGGCGGATAGCTGCACTATTGTCAATGCGTGTCAGTAATCTTGTGAAATCAATTAATGCGTGCTTCGGATTCGGGTCGTCCGTCCCCGATTTACGTTCAATCAAATCAGTCCGTCCGATGATGTCGTCCATTTTTGTGAATCCCATTTCAGCCAGATATTCCCGGACTTCCTGTGCCAGGAAAGTGAAGAAATTTACTAGGTATTCGCTACGGCCATGGAAGCGTTTGCGCAGTTCCTCATTCTGGGTGGCAACTCCAACCGGACAAGTATTTTGATGACATTTCCGCATCATCACGCAACCTAGTACGATGAGGGCGGAAGTGGCAAAACCGTATTCTTCGGCTCCCATTAATGCCATTAGGATAATATCTCGTCCGGTTTTTAACTGGCCGTCGGCTTGCAGTACTACCTGTCCGCGAAGTCCGTTCAAGACTAATGTCTGCTGTGTTTCGCTTAATCCCAGTTCGGGAGAGATACCTGCATAACGGATAGAAGAAGCGGGCGAAGCCCCTGTACCGCCTTCCGCTCCGGAGATCACAATCAAGTCCGCTTTCGCTTTTGCCACACCGGCAGCAATTGTTCCAACGCCACTTTCCGCTACCAGTTTCACGCTGATTTTTGCTTGTGGATTTATGTTCTTCAAATCAAAAATCAGTTGAGCCAAATCTTCGATAGAATAAATGTCGTGGTGGGGAGGAGGAGAAATCAGCGAAATTCCCGGAATAGAGTGACGTGTTTTGGCAATCACATCGTTCACTTTGAATCCGGGAAGTTGTCCGCCCTCGCCCGGTTTGGCTCCTTGGGCAATTTTAATCTGTATTTCATCTGCATTTACCAAATATTCTGTCGTCACGCCAAACCGGCCGGAAGCTACTTGTTTAATAGCACTTCGCATGGAATTTCCATCAGGTAACGGCTGGAAACGGGCAGTATCTTCACCCCCTTCACCCGTATTGCTGCGTCCGTGGATCCTATTCATGGCAATAGCTATTGCTTCATGTGCTTCCTTGCTGATAGAGCCGAAAGACATGGCACCCGTAACGAAGCGGCGTAAGATGCTTTCCACCGGTTCTACCTGTTCGATAGAAATCGGATTACGACGGAACTTTAAGAAATCGCGCAGGAAAATAGGTTTTTCCTTTTCATCTACCAAGTGAGTGTATTCCTTAAATTTCTTGTAACTACCCAAACGGGTGGCCAACTGTAATGTACTGATTGTTTCAGGATTCCAGGCATGTTTTTCTCCGTCTTTACGGAAAGAATACAAACCTTTATTCGGTAATAATCCGCCTGCCTCTGCTGCAAATCCTTCATTATGGAAAGCAATGGCGTCTCTAGCTACCTCCTCCAATCGGATACCTCCAATCGGTGAACCTAGTCCTCCGAAATATGCTTTGCTCAGTTCTTCACTCAAACCGATAGCTTCAAAGATTTTTGCTCCCCGGTAAGAACGGATCGTAGAGATACCCATTTTACTCATAATCTTGAAAAGTCCCTTGCAGATTGACTTGATGTAGTTTTTCTCTGCCGTGGCATAATCTAGTTGGATATCTTTGTTTTTTACCAACTTATCAAGAATAGCAAAAGCCATGTATGGATTTAGGGCGCTTGCTCCGAATCCCAGCAATAATGCAGCGTGCATCACTTCACGTATTTCACCGCTTTCCACAACCAGCGCTGTCTGTACGCGTTTCCCTACAGAAATTAAATGATGATGAACGGCACTCACTGCCAGAAGTGAAGGAATCACTGCATGAGTGGCATCTACATTCCGGTCTGTCAGGACGATATAGTTTACTCCTTCTGTTACGGAGGCCTCCGCCTGTTTGCAAAGTTCGGTCAGTGCTTCCTGTAATCCGGCTTTCCCTTTGGCTACTTCAAACAACATCGGCAGTTTGACAGTCTTAAAACCTTTATAGCGGATATTGCAAAGGATATCCAGCTGTGTATTGCTTAGGATCGGGTGATTCAGACGTACCATTTTACAATGGCTTTCACTAGGTGTCAGAATATTCATACCGACTGCTCCGATATATTCCGTCAATGACATCACCAATTCCTCGCGTAGCGGGTCAATTGGCGGATTTGTCACTTGGGCAAATTGCTGGCGGAAATAATTGTAAAGCAACTGCGGCTTGTCCGAGAGTACAGCCAGCGGAGTGTCGTTACCCATTGAATGAATCGGTTCGGCTCCGGTACTTGCCATGGGTATAATCAGTTTCTCGATATCCTCCTTTGAGTAACCGAAAGTACGGAGCATCCGGTCGTAATTCTCTACATGATGAGGCATTTTGCGTCCGCTTTTCAATTCATCCAGTTCGATACGGTTTGTAGACAACCAGATACGGTACGGTTTTGCTTCCGCCAGTTGTTTCTTCAGCTCACCGTCATAAAATATTTCGCCTTTTTCCGTATCAACCAGTAGAATTTTACCCGGTTGCAGCCGTCCTTTCTCTTTGATATCTCCCGGTTCGAAATCCATTACACCGACTTCTGAGGCAACCACCATCATATCATTTTTGGTAATCAGGTAACGGGCGGGGCGCAGACCGTTACGGTCGAGCATACCACCGGCAAAGCGTCCGTCGCTGAATAACAAGGCAGCCGGTCCGTCCCAAGGTTCCATTAGTATGGAATGATATTCATAAAAGGACTTCAAATCTTCACTGATAGGGTTCTTCTCATTGAAAGACTCCGGCACAAGCATTGCCATTGCGTGGGGCAGGCTCAATCCCGACATTACCAAAAACTCCAGCACGTTGTCCAATGAGGCGCTATCACTCATGCCCGGCTGTATAATCGGACGGATCTCTTTGATATCCCCGAGAGTGGGAGAGGAGAGTACACTTTCGCGAGCTTCCATCCACCCGCGGTTGCCGCGAATCGTATTGATTTCACCATTGTGTGCCAGAAGGCGGAAAGGTTGTGCCAATCCCCATGTCGGGAAAGTGTTAGTACTGAAACGGGAATGCACCAAAGCCAACCCGCTGGTGAAGTAATTGTTCGTCAGGTCGGGATAATAGTTCCGTAGCTGCAATGACGAAAGCATACCTTTATATATAATACTTTTTGTAGAGAGCGAAACGATGTAAAAATCCTCTTTCGCCGGAATGGCTGACATTCTGACTTTATTTTCTATTCTTTTACGGATCAGATACAGTTTACGATCGGCAGTTTCTGTCTCAGTAAATCCCGTGATAAATACCTGTTTGATATCCGGTTCGTTAGCCAAAGCCGCTTCTCCCAGAATTTCCGGGCAAGTAGGTACATTACGCAGATGCATCAGCGTAAGTCCTTCTTTTTCGATTTCCTCAATAATGATACTCAAAATAGTTGCCTGGTCTTTCTCTTTTTTCGGTAAAAAAAGCAGACCGGTGCCATAACGTCCCTTTTCCGGAACGGGAATACCCTGCAATAAAATAAACTCATGCGGAATTTGTAACATAATGCCTGCACCGTCCCCGGTTTTGTTGTCTGCACCTTCGGCACCGCGGTGGCGCATATTCTCTAATACTTTTAAAGCCGACTCAACAATGTCGTGTGACTTTTCTCCGTGAATGTTTACCAGCATACCAACACCGCAGGCATCATGTTCGTATGCCGCATCGTACAGGCCCGGCTGTTTGGGATGTCGTTGGTAAGGGAATCCTTTTGCTTCGTTGTTAAAAAGTTCTTGTTTCTTCATTCTTACTATCTTTATTGTATGATAATACCTGTTTTATGTATCAAAATGTTTGGCAAAATTAAAAATTTAATTTCATGATGATACTAAATTCTATCATTTCTATGACACGAAATGAGAAGCCTATTCTATATTCTTTTAATTTGTAATCAAAATCGTTGGAATTGCTTTTAAATTGTTAGTCTGTTGTCTATTATTTTAAGATGATTGTAATTCGTTTCTTTTTGAGCTAAAAATAATATATTATTTAACTTTTTGATGTGTTTGCAACTTTTTTGTGCGTTTCTGTCAAATAAATATCGGATTTATTATCTTTATGTTATTTGAAATGTGTATATTTGCAACCAAAATAAAAACGCTATAATGTGCGTGGAATGGTAGGCTATATTGGTACAAGAAAAGCCTTTCCCAGCCTAATAAAAGGGCTGAAGTATCATCGAAAACTATGTTGTTCTCAAAGGAAAACTTCGAGCCCAAGGAAATACAGTCATCAACAAAATCGCCGATTGTAGTATCGAATTTCCCGAAACAATCGAATGCCTCGATCTGTTGATTACTACGGTACCTCTTCAGTTGCCTGCTTACCATATTGCGGTTTGCAAGGGAATGGATGTAGGCCAGCCCAGGAATTTGGCTAAATCAGTAACAGTGGAGTAAAACTTGTAACTTATAACAGGTAATTTGGATTTGTATAAATGGAACAATTGAAACATGAATGTGGCGTTGCCATGATACGCCTGCTTAAACCGCTGGAGTATTACGAGAAGAAGTACGGAACGTGGATGTACGGTCTGAACAAGCTTTATCTGCTAATGGAAAAGCAGCATAATCGTGGGCAGGAAGGTGCGGGACTGGCTTGTGTTAAACTGGAGGCCAATCCGGGTGAAGAATATATGTTTCGCGAACGTGCCTTAGGTTCCGGTGCCATTACGGAAATCTTTGAGAATGTACAGAATAATTTCAAGGATTTGACTTCCGAACAATTGCATGATGCAGAGTTTGCCAAACGTACATTACCTTTTGCGGGTGAAACGTATATGGGGCATTTGCGTTATTCGACAACCGGGAAATCCGGTATCTCTTATGTGCACCCGTTTTTGAGGAGAAACAACTGGCGTGCCAAGAACTTGGCTCTCTGCGGTAACTTCAACATGACGAATGTAGATGAAATTTTTGCCCGTATCACAGCCATTGGACAACATCCCCGTAAGTATGCTGATACCTATATCATGTTGGAACAAGTGGGGCACCGGCTTGATCGTGAAGTGGAACGTGTGTTTAACCTTGCCGAGGCCGAAGGGCTTACAGGCATGGGAATCACCAACTATATAGAAGAGCATATTGATTTGGCTAACGTATTGCGTACCTCCAGCCGTGAATGGGACGGGGGATATGTCATTTGCGGACTGACCGGAAGCGGTGAATCTTTTGCAATACGTGATCCGTGGGGGATACGTCCTGCTTTCTGGTATCAGGATGAAGAGATTGCAGTGTTGGCTTCCGAACGTCCGGTCATTCAGACAGCTTTTAATGTCCCTGTAGAAGATATTAAAGAACTGCAACCGGGACAGGCATTATTGATTAGTAAAGAAGGTAAACTGCGGACATCACAAATAAACAAACCTCGTGAGAAACAGGCTTGTTCATTCGAGCGTATCTATTTCTCCCGTGGTAGTGATGTCGATATTTACAAGGAACGGAAACGGCTCGGCGAGAAACTCGTGCCGAACATTTTGAAAGCTATCAACAACGATCTTGACCATACCGTTTTCTCTTTTATTCCCAACACCGCCGAAGTTGCTTTCTACGGAATGTTACAGGGACTGGATGACTATCTGAATGAAGAAAAAGTGCAGCAAATAGCTGCATTAGGTCATAATCCGAATATGGAGGAACTGGAAGTTATTCTTTCCCGCCGTATCCGCAGTGAAAAGGTGGCTATTAAGGACATCAAGCTCCGTACGTTTATTGCCGAAGGAAACAGCCGAAATGATCTGGCGGCTCATGTCTACGATATCACTTACGGAAGCCTTGTTTCCGGTGTCGATAATCTGGTGATTATTGACGATAGTATTGTGCGTGGCACAACATTGAAGCAAAGTATTATCGGTATTCTCGACCGTCTTGGTCCGAAGAAGATTGTTATCGTTTCTTCTTCCCCACAGGTCCGTTATCCCGATTATTACGGTATCGATATGGCAAAGATGAGTGAGTTTATTGCTTTCAGAGCTGCTGTCGAATTGCTGAAAGAGCGGGATATGAAAGATATAATTGCGTCTGCCTACCGGAAATCCAAAGATCAGATAGGTTTGCCGAAAGAGCAAATGGTGAACTATGTAAAAGAAATATATGCACCTTTCACGGATGAGGAAATCTCCGCCAAAATGGTAGAACTATTGACTCCGAAGGGAACGAAAGCTAAAGTGGAAATCGTCTACCAGCCATTGGAAGGGCTTCATGAAGCCTGTCCCAATCATCGGGGCGACTGGTACTTTAGCGGCAATTACCCTACGCCGGGTGGCGTGAAAATGGTGAATCAGGCATTCATCAATTACATAGAGCAACTGTATCAATTCTGACAATCATACAACGATTCAAAAATAAGAATGAGAAATGTGACATTAATCCTTGACGACGGGAGCCGGTTTTCCGGCAAGTCGTTTGGCTACGAGAAGCCGGTGGCGGGCGAAGTAGTTTTTAATACTGCCATGACCGGATATCCGGAGAGTCTCACTGACCCTTCGTATGCCGGACAGTTGATGACTCTTACCTATCCGTTGATAGGAAATTACGGAGTTCCCCCTTTTTCAATCGAACCGAACGGACTCGCTACTTTTATGGAAAGTGAGAAGATTCATGCGGAAGCGATTATCGTAAGTGACTATTCTTACGAATACAGTCATTGGAATGCTGTTGAAAGTCTCGGCGACTGGCTGAAACGTGAGCAGGTTCCCGGCATCACAGGCATTGATACCCGCGAACTGACTAAAGTACTCCGCGAACATGGCGTGATGTTGGGAAAGATTGTTTTTGACGATGAACCGGACAATGTTCTTGAAGCTACTTATGCAGGCGTTAACTATGTAGATAAAGTAAGTTGCAAGGAAGTGATTCGCTATAATGAAGGTGCGGATAAAAGGAAAGTGGTATTGGTGGATTGCGGTGTAAAGACTAATATTATCCGTTGTCTGCTGAAACGTGATGTTGAAGTGATTCGTGTCCCTTGGGATTATGACTTCAATGGACTCGAATTTGACGGATTGTTTATTTCCAATGGTCCGGGCGATCCGGATACCTGTGATGCTGCGGTGCAAAATATCCGCAAGGCAATGAAAAACGAAAAACTTCCTATCTTCGGAATCTGCATGGGTAATCAATTACTCTCGAAAGCCGGAGGTGCCAAAATATATAAACTGAAGTACGGACACCGTAGCCACAATCAGCCTGTGCGTATGGTAGGTACGGAACGATGTTTCATCACTTCCCAAAATCACGGTTATGCCGTAGATAATAATACGTTAGGAGCAGATTGGGAGCCGCTTTTCATCAATATGAATGACGGTTCTAACGAAGGAATTAAACATAAGACGAATCCTTGGTTCTCGGCACAATTCCACCCGGAAGCTGCCAGTGGACCTACGGACACGGAATTTCTGTTCGATGAATTTGTAAACCTGCTTAAATAACCGACAATTATGAAAGAAAATATAAAGAAAGTATTGCTGCTGGGTTCCGGTGCCCTAAAAATCGGTGAGGCCGGTGAGTTCGACTATTCCGGTTCACAGGCACTCAAAGCCTTGAAAGAAGAGGGGATTGAAACGATTCTCATCAACCCGAATATTGCTACGGTACAGACTTCCGAAGGAGTGGCAGATCAGATTTACTTCCTGCCGGTGACTCCGTACTTCGTAGAGAAAGTGATTCAGAAAGAGAGACCCGAAGGCATTATGCTTGCATTTGGCGGTCAGACCGCTTTGAATTGCGGTGTGGCTTTATATAAGGAAGGAGTCCTTGAAAAATATAATGTAAAGGTACTCGGTACTCCGGTACAAGCTATTATGGATACCGAAGACCGTGAACTTTTCGTGCAGAAACTGAATGAAATCAATGTAAAGACTATCAAGAGCGAAGCCGTGGAAAATGCGGAAGATGCTCGTCGTGCAGCAAAAGAACTGGGTTATCCGGTGATTGTTCGTGCTGCTTATGCATTGGGTGGTTTGGGTTCCGGTTTTTGTGATAACGAGGAACAACTGAATATTCTGGTAGAAAAGGCTTTTTCCTTCTCCCCACAAGTATTGGTGGAAAAATCACTCCGTGGCTGGAAAGAAGTGGAATACGAAGTAGTGCGCGACCGCTTCGATAACTGTATTACTGTTTGTAATATGGAGAATTTCGATCCGCTAGGTATCCATACCGGTGAGTCTATCGTTATTGCTCCGTCTCAAACGCTTACTAACAAAGAATATCATAAACTTCGTGAATTGGCTATTCGTATCATTCGCCATATCGGTATCGTGGGCGAATGTAACGTACAATACGCTTTCGATCCGGAATCCGAAGATTACCGGGTGATTGAAGTAAATGCCCGTCTTTCCCGTTCATCAGCCTTAGCCTCCAAAGCAACCGGCTATCCGCTGGCTTTCGTTGCCGCTAAATTAGGATTGGGTTACGGACTTTTCGATTTGAAAAATTCCGTAACAAAAACGACCTCCGCCTTCTTCGAGCCTGCTCTGGATTATGTGGTCTGTAAAATTCCTCGTTGGGACTTGGGTAAATTCCATGGGGTAGACAAAGAATTGGGTTCTTCAATGAAATCAGTCGGTGAAGTAATGGCTATCGGTCGTACTTTTGAAGAAGCGATCCAGAAAGGTCTTCGTATGATAGGACAGGGAATGCACGGATTTGTGGAAAACAAAGAACTGGTTATCTCTGATATTGACAAAGCACTTCGTGAGCCGACCGATAAACGTATTTTTGTAATATCGAAAGCATTCCGTGCCGGATACACAATCGATCAGGTACATGAACTGACAAAGATTGACAAGTGGTTCCTTCAGAAACTGATGAACATTATGCAGACTTCCGAAGAGCTGCACAGTTGGGGAAACAATCACAAACAGATTACCGACTTGCCGGGAGAATTGCTGAAGAAAGCGAAAGTGCAAGGCTTCTCCGATTTCCAGATTGCCCGTGCCATTGGTTATGAAGGTGATATGGAAGACGGCATTCTCTATGTCCGTAATCATCGCAAACGTGCGGGTATTCTTCCCGTTGTGAAACAAATTGATACTCTGGCTGCCGAATACCCGGCACAAACTAATTATCTATATCTTACTTATAGTGGCGTAGCAAATGACGTTCATTATCTGGGTGACCATAAATCTATCGTCGTACTAGGCTCCGGTGCCTATCGTATCGGTTCTTCGGTTGAGTTCGACTGGTGTGGTGTTCAGGCATTGAATACAATCCGCAAGGAAGGGTGGCGCAGCGTTATGATTAACTATAATCCGGAAACCGTATCTACGGATTACGATATGTGCGACCGCCTCTATTTCGATGAACTGACTTTCGAACGCGTAATGGATATTCTGGAACTCGAAAATCCACATGGCGTCATTGTATCTACCGGTGGACAAATTCCGAATAATCTGGCATTGCGCCTGGATGCACAAAATATCAATATTCTCGGTACAAGTGCCAAAAGCATTGACAACGCTGAGGATCGCGAGAAATTCTCTGCCATGCTCGACCGTATTGGTGTAGACCAGCCGCGTTGGCGTGAACTGACTTCTATGGATGATATCAATGAATTTGTTGACGAGGTCGGTTTTCCTGTACTTGTCCGTCCGTCTTATGTGCTTTCGGGTGCCGCGATGAATGTTTGCTCCAATCAGGAAGAACTGGAACGTTTCCTGAAACTGGCAGCCAATGTATCGAAGAAACATCCGGTAGTAGTAAGTCAGTTTATTGAGCATGCCAAGGAAGTGGAAATGGATGCCGTGGCTCAAAATGGAGAAATCGTAGCGTATGCTATCAGTGAGCACATCGAGTTTGCCGGTGTGCACTCCGGTGATGCGACCATTCAATTCCCGCCGCAAAAGTTATATGTGGAGACGGTTCGCCGCATCAAGCGTATCAGCCGTGAGATTGCCAAGGCTTTGAACATTTCCGGTCCGTTCAATATCCAATATTTGGCAAAAGATAATGATATCAAGGTGATCGAATGCAACCTGCGTGCCAGCCGCTCTTTCCCGTTTGTCAGCAAGGTATTGAAGATAAACTTTATCGAACTGGCAACGAAAGTAATGCTTGGCCTGCCTGTCGAAAAACCGGAAAAGAATCTTTTTGAACTGGACTATGTTGGAATCAAGGCTTCCCAGTTCTCCTTCAACCGTTTGCAGAAAGCCGACCCGGTGTTGGGGGTAGATATGGCTTCCACCGGTGAAGTCGGTTGTATAGGTATGGATACTTCCTGCGCCGTACTGAAAGCAATGCTTTCCGTAGGTTATCGCATTCCGAAGAAGAATATCCTGCTTTCTACAGGTACAATGAAACAGAAAGCCGATATGATAGACGCAGCCCGTATGTTGGTAAATAAAGGATATAAACTCTTTGCTACGGGCGGTACGCACAAAGCGCTTGCCGAAAACGGTATTGAGAGTACTCATGTTTATTGGCCGAGTGAAGAAGGACATCCGCAAGCTTTGGAAATGCTCCATAGTAAAAAGATTGATATGGTAGTCAACATTCCGAAGAATTTGACAGCCGGAGAGTTGGATAACGGATATAAAATCCGTCGTGCGGCTATCGACCTGAATGTTCCGTTGATAACGAATGCCCGTTTGGCTAGTGCATTTATTAATGCTTTCTGTACAATGAGCATTGATGATATTGCTATCAAGAGTTGGGCGGAATATAAGTAATATAATAAGTTGTTATATAATAAGTAGAAGAAGTCGTCTCTGTTTTTTCAGGGGCGGCTTTTTTTATAAAAATATTGCAAAAAGGATAATTGGCTTAGTCTCCGTGCTCATTTTTTTATGCTCGAAAATTAGCTGCATTCAAATATTCGTTTTACCTTTGACAGAAATTGTCAACGTGTAAAGTAAATGGAGTCATTGAGTCAGTATTCAAAAGATGTTCGTGAGGAATTGAAATTGTCATTACAAGAAGTCTATAATCGAACTGATATAGATGTCACTCTTTTGGGGTATAAGATGTTTGATTTGGAGAGTCGTAGATATATTGGAAATAAAGCAAAGTTAACCCCTTGGATTATGAATATAATCAACGAGCATACAGGAGGGTTTGAATCATTTTTTGATGTCTTTGCGGGAACCGCATCTGTTTCCAAGGCTGCGATACCTTATGCAAAGAGAATAATAATGAATGACTTTCTGTCATCTAACAATATTATATATCAAGCCTTTTTTGGTTCCGGAACTTATGATATGAATAAACTTCATTCAATCATAGAGTATTATAATAATATAAATCCTGACACTATTGAAGACAATTACTTTTCGGATAATTTCGGAGATAAGTTCTTTGATTACAAGAACTCCAAATTGATAGGTCATATAAGGGAGGATGTCGAAAAGAGGAAAGTGGCATTGACGCATAAGGAATATGCCATTCTATTGACCTCTTTAATATATAGTATTGATAAAATAGCAAATACAGTAGGGCATTTTGATGCATACATCAAAAAAAACATCCTGTATCATCCTTTATCCATACAACTTATTAGACCACTTGATCCTCAGTGTGTAGAAATCTTTAGAGAAGACTCCAATATACTTGCTGAAAACATCACGGCAGATGTTGCATATATTGACCCGCCTTATAACTCTCGTCAATATAGTAGATTTTATCATATTTACGAAAATCTGGTAACTTGGGAGAAGCCTGAATTGTTTGGTGTAGCGATGAAGCCTAAAGCACAAAATATGAGTGCATATTGTACCTCTAGTGCTCCCGTTGCATTTCGGGATCTTATAAGTAAATTGAACGTCAAGTATATTGTCGTATCATACAATAATACATACGAATCAAAAAGCGGGTCATCAAAAAACAAGATTACATTAGAGCAGATTAAATCCATTTTAGAAGAACGCGGTACTACAAAGATATATGATTGCGATCACAGATATTTTAATGCAGGTAAGACTAATTTTGCAAAGCACAAGGAACTATTATTTATCACGGAAGTAGGGCAATGAAAAAAAAGATAGTAAGATCACCTTTTTTCTATGTTGGAGACAAATATAAGCTCATTGAAGAAATTAGCTCGTATTTCCCTGACGACATAGAGAAATTCGTTGAACCGTTTGTTGGCGGAGGGTCGGTATTTATGAATATTGACGCTCGGAAATTTTACCTGAATGATATAGATGTAAATGTAATTGCGCTACACAAATTTTTATGTAAATCTGCCAATAAACGAACTGAATTTTTTAGTCGAATAGAAAGTCTTATCGCTGAGTATGGACTATCATATTCATATAAGGAAGATCGTATCCCGATAGAACTTAGGCAACAGTATAAAAAAACATACTATGCTAAATATAACAAAGAAGCGTATGGGCGGATGAAAAGGGATTTCAATGAATCGTCGATAGCTGATTTATATGTCTTGTATCTTTTGTTGATATATGGATTTAATCGAATGCTACGATTCAATAAAAATGGAGACTTCAATCTTCCTGTAGGCAATGTTGATTTTAATGCTAATGTAGTAAATGCTCTAGAGGCATATTTCATGCAGGTAATATCCAAAAAACCTAAATGGTTTAATATCGATTATAAAGATTTCCTACAAAAAATAAGGTTGTCTGAAAAAGATTTTGTATATTTAGACCCGCCATATCTTATCACATTTAGTGAATATAATAAGTTATGGAATGAGCAAGATGAAATTGAGTTGTTGCAATTATTGGATAGCCTAAACAAACGACGTATTCGGTTCGCTATATCGAATGTTACTCATTACAAAGGTCGATGTAACAATCTGTTTATAGATTGGGCATGCAAGTACAATGTTCATCCGATAAAGAGTAATTATATAAGCTATCACGACAATTCAACAAAACAAATTAGCGAAGTATTAATCACAAATTACTAATATGCCTAGAAAACCTGAATATAAGCCGTTGCTTTACACGACTACGATACGAAATCCTGAGCGTTTTAAAGATTTCATGCACATACTTAAACGATTCAATGGCCGGATACTTAATAATAAAACAGTCGAGTTGTTCGAGAGAGAACTGTTTAAGGTTGGCTTGTATCGACCAATGAAGCGCCCGGAAACAGTTCAGGATAAGTGGAAATCAACAAAGAACGGGGAATTAGCCAGCAAACCATTAACAGATGAAGAAACGAAAGATGTGTATCAGCAGAATGATCCCCAAGTCAACAAAAGTATAAAGGGACATAAAGAAGCAGGGTTTCCTAAAGGGTGGCCGAGTCGATTTGACACACAATTCAAATTGATGAAAGTTCTGGGCTTTGTATATTATGAATGGGGAAAGCCTATAAACTTCTCTCAAACAGGTAACTATCTTGCAGATACTGTATCCATTGAAATAGATTCAGGAGCAATATCTCGCGAGATTGTAAATCCACAGAATGAGCAAATTGCATTTATGCAAGCTTTTGCCAAGCAACAAAGATGCAATCCGTTTATTTGTGAATTAAATGATAATATTCCACTGATATTATTGCTTGAAGTTATAAAGAAGTTAAACTCTGATCCAGATTATAATGGTTCGGGAATCTCATATAAGGAGATACCTTTAGTTATCTTTTGGAAAGATAATGATGCGGAATCTTTGTATCAGCGTATTAAACTTCTGCGAAAGGAACATAGGTACAATCCTTCAAATGAAGTGATAGAGGATATATGTGTAAACGAAATACTTGGGGGATTCAAGAAATTTGATCTTGACTCTATTGTGTCCGAATATCCCGATGAATTTGTCCGCAAAATGAGAATGACAGGACTTATATCATTTAGAGGGGGTGGTCGATTTATCGACATTAACCATAATGAAGATGATAAGATAAATTATATACTGGCTAATTATGCCACATATCGCAAGTACACTTCAAAAGAAGAATATTTTGACTATATGTCAGACATTGATGGTGCATTGTTTGCATTAAAAGCTGTCGAAATCCCCAAAAATGTCGCAGCTGATAAATTAGCTAAACTCGTGGGTGATTACTCATGGGATTCTATTAAAAAAGAACTTACCCATTTGGCGAAAAAAACATCATCAAGCCACAATATTTTAAGGTTTATTGCAGCTCCGGCAAGATTAGAGTTCCTGACCGCCCTTGCTATTAAGTCAAAACTGCCTGCTGTTGAGGTAATTCCCAATTATCCATGTGACGATGAAGGTCTGCCAACCTCTACGGCTGGTGGGGATATTGGAGATATTGAGTGTTTCGAGGCTTCTAACAGTATATTGGTGGAAGTCACAATGTCTGAAGGGCGTCAGCAGACAATGATGGAAGTATGGCCTATTGCGAGACATTTAAAGGAGCTTAGAGAAAAATATGAATGTGAAAATTTCCAATGTGTGTTTCTGGCACCAAGTATATTTGTTGATTCTGAGAATCAGATAGACTGGGTTAAGGATAAAAAGCAGCTTGTTATTCGTCCATACAAGATTGTAGATTTTATTAACTATCTGGATACAGCAGCATCTTTATATCAGATTGTATAAGGTTACTAAAAACAATATAAGAAAACTATAGAAAAGCACCTTCTTGTTTGGAAATTTGTTTAAATTCTCGTATTATCGAATTCATTTTTAAACTAATAGTAATAATATGAGAAAAGACGGATTTACCGTATGCGCAAAACATTATATTAAGTGTTTGCGGCAAGAAGGGCGTTATGCCACTGCGCATGTTTATGAAAGTGCGCTTCGCTCTTTCACTATGTTTTGTGGCACTGCGGGTGTATCATTCAGACAGATCACCCGTGGAAATTTAAAGAGGTATAGCAGCTATCTTATGGATTGCCATTTGAGGCTTAATACCATTTCTACCTATATGCGGATGTTGCGCTGCATATACAATAGGGGAGTAGATATGCATCAGACCCCATACGTTCATCGTATGTTTCGTGATGTGTTCACTGGGATAGACACTCGTCAGAAGAAAGCTATTCCTATAAACGAACTTCATACGTTACTTAACGAAGACCCACAATCTGATAAGCTGCGTCGGACACAAGCTATTGCCAACTTATTGTTTTTATTTTGCGGAATGCCTTTTGTCGATCTTGCCTATTTGGAAAAGTCAAATTTGGAAGGGAATATGTTGAAGTACAACCGTGCCAAAACCGGTATTCCTATGAACGTAGAAATATTGGATTCGGCAGCAACTATCATTTCACAACTTCGCAATAAGCATACAACAGTTCTTCCCGAACATCCGGATTATCTGTTTTACATATTGAGTGGAAAGAATAAGAGGAGTGATGAGGCGGGTTATAAAGAATACCAATCTGCTTTACGTTGTTTCAATAATGATTTGAAGAGTTTAGCCAGAAAGTTATGTATTCGCTCCTCTGTAACCTCTTATACATTCCGTCATTCATGGGCTACTACGGCAAAATATCGTGGAGTTCCTATCGAAATGATAAGTGAATCATTGGGACACAAATCTATCAAAACAACACAAATCTATTTAAAAGGCTTCGAACTGTCAGAAAGAACTAAAGTAAATCGGTTGAATTATTCTTACGTGATGAACTTCAAGACTATCTAGTTGTATGTGTGTAAACTGTTGATAAATAGTATGCTTAGATGAATGTTACTTTAAAGGTAACGGAAATATTTCGATGCAAATATAGGTAAAAATATTAATAGCATACAAGTAAACTTTCCTTTTTTTCCTTTTTCTCTTGAAATATGCGATAAAAAAGCTGCTGAACATGAAAATATGAATTTCATGCTCAATGGATTTTATTGCCTGAATCCGAATGATTTCTGCATTGAATATCAGACATTCCCCGGTTTTACGTCCTCCTTGTTAGTATAATTTCCTTTTTCATTGCTGTCATGTCTCCTATGTGTATGATCCGTTACCTTTAAAGTAACGGATAAAATTGGGGTAAAAAAATATGATTTTTCAAGAAAAGAAGTCAGTCAATGCCGGGCCTAGTTGTGGGACAGGGGAAGGCGTAGCGCACTCAAAACGTTGGTATGTCGCTCTCGTTCGTATGCATCACGAGAAGAAGGTAT
>ERZ773147.990-NODE-990-length-31367-cov-5.082876_pt1 | contig 31367 bp, 39 predicted proteins | sample MGYA00580851_ERZ773147 | MGnify/ENA primary metagenome ERZ773147 (study PRJEB29015, sample SAMEA2737818) | human gut metagenome | biome: human gut; feature: human-associated habitat; material: faeces | place: China | collected 2012 ... | reverse complement strand
GCATTCTCTGAAGTTATCTTCACTGATGGCTCGCAGCTCAATCATCGGATTATCCCCCTGCGTATGCTTCACAACTTGCTTCTCCTATCATATCATCAATCTGTCGGTACAGTTCTTCATACACCTGATCTGCTATCGGCTTTTTCGGTGTCCAGAATGCATGGAGCACCTGAGGTTCCGGGGAATCTCCCAAAAGCTCCTTCACCTTCTCATACGCAAAGTCATTTGCGTCCCGTTCATAGGGCTGTCCAAGATATAGTTCCGTGAAATAGTCTATTGATCCATCGAGCTTGCATTCTTTCCATTTGCCGTCAACGAGTTTATAACAAGTTCCATCATATTGGATGACATAGAGGCGGCTCCTGGAAATCAGCCCGTCAAAGCGCTCCGGGTGCAAATACTGCAAGGCATGGCGAAGCTCATGAAACAGATAGAACATCTGCTCGTACTCCGGTTGAGATTGGAGCATCTCTTTGTTGATGAACAGCGTATTGACAGTTGGATCAAACGTACCGTTGGCCGTTTCATATCCCTTCGGCATGTCGAAGGAAAGGTTGATCGTTAAACTGTTTCCTTCGCAGTACATGCGAAAGTGTTTTTCATAATCTACCATGTTACTCATATCTGCACTCACTGCACTGCGTGAGGTTCCGAATCTGTTTCTCCGCCCGTTCACAGGCGGCTTTGTTGTCAGCCTGAAACGGTTTGATGTAGATCGTATCTTTCCGTACAGTCCATGTGGCAATGCATTGTCCCTTATGTAGGATGACCGGTTTGATGATCCCCTGGAGGTTGTAAACATCACGAAGATGTTCCGTTGGTACCATTCCGTTCTCTTTTTTCTCGTATCCTACCAGAAGCGGATCGAATCCAGGCAGTACGAAAATCGCATTTGTGGCCTTTGAATCATAGACAGTACCCGTTTCCTTAATAACAACGCCGTCGATCCAGATAAGCATACCCGATGAAGCCGAGACACATTGCTCCATCAGCCTTTTTGCTTTTGATCTCGTATAGCGGAAGAAATATACAGCGTCACTGATGGAGCATGGAGCATAGTTTTCAAGATAACGCTTCATCTGTTCGAGTTCTGCTTGTTCCGCTGACATGATTGACATCTTCGGCGCAAACGCATAGGAAAGGTCGTCGGATATAGTCTGGATGATCTCGCCCCGCTCCATGAGGATACGGGGAAGTCCACCCCAGGCATTAAACAAATAATCCATCGTTTCCTTCGGCGCTCCGCTTTCCTGAAAGGATCTGACGATGTCTTTTCTCTTTGTGACGCCGGCCTCGATCAGGCGGAGCATCCGATCCTCGGCTTGGCACTTGATCGCATGGGAGACAACGGAATGATCATCCCAATATTCTTTCATGTAGGGAGAACGATTGCCCTCATGCATATAGAGGTCATAATCGCAAAACTCATGGATATGCATGGTTCGGCGCAACGTCCATGCACGGAAGAATCTTTCTGGCTCGGCATCCATGTCTATACCGCGCACCTTAGCAACCCATTTGGAGTATCGGAGAAACTGGCTTTGAATGCCGAGCATCTTTGTGACTGAGATGTCATCTCGACATAGCAATCTTCCAATGTGTTGTGAAACGATGTCAGTCTTATTCATTCTTCCTCCATACCCGCATCACTTCAGATCATATACCCACTGATCACCATCTTGCCGGTAGAAAAACTCGCTCAAACCATCCTCGACGAAAACACGAATCATATCCTGCATATCAAGGGACAATTTCAGGCTTGTGAGCTGATCCATCTCTGCCCACCAGACCTCACCCTCATTTGAAGATTGCAGGACGCCATCAAATCGGTTCGTTTTATAGAACAGCACTACATATCTGCATTCATTTTCAACCCAATCTTTGATTCCGCATAATTGTGGCGAGTAGATATCCAATCCTGTTTCTTCTTTTACTTCTCGGATTACTGCGTCCGAAAATGATTCTCCCAGCTCGACATGACCGCCGGGAAATGTGACTCCAGGCCAATCCTTCTTTTTCCTGTCTATAACCACGACCTTATTACCATCGCTTATCATACACAGATTCGTAAATTCGACTTTTTCAACCATAGCCATTTCCTCGTATATCTTTGCTTATAAGCACTCTCTACGTTTCGCTTCGTCTATCAACTTCGGTTGGATTAGCGGATACGTCCACTGATCTACGAGCTGATCCGTAATAACAATTCGCTCGATCTCGCTATGCAGTTCTGGCTCAAAAGAATGGATGTCTGCGTAGTAAAGCATCCCAAAGGTTTCTTCCCCGTTAAAGTTATCTGGAGCAGTAACGGAATACACACAAACCGGCTTCAGTGTGTACCTAATTGCACCTGTTTCTTCATAGAGCTCTCGCTTGGCGGTGTCCATAATGGATTCGCCGTCTTCTCGGTGACCGCCGGGAACCTCGTATGTATTTCTTTTCCTGTGCTTGCAAAACACCCATTTATTGTTTGTCTTTGCTATGATGACAGCAAATTTCAGCAAGCTGTCATCAACTTCATCGTAAAACTTTACCTCGACCATTTCTCATGTCCTCCACGAATTCCGTTATGATCACTCATACTCTGTCCTAAGTGTCAAGTGTTCTGGAAGGTTGAATATGGCTGTTTTGAGGAAGATCGGATAGAAATATTCATTCTGCAAACGCTCAAATTCCAGCCATTCAAAGTCGTGCATATGCTGACCCTCGTGAAGCGTGAATCGTTCACCTTTATCTAACAGGCCTGTTTCTGAAACGTCCATCAGAAAGTAGAGGCAGATTTCGTGGTAATGCAGTTGATCCACATCTTCGGTGAAAAAGCCTTGGTTCAGCCATAACGGGCGGACGATCTTTGCTTTGATATTCAGTTCTTCTTCCACTTCTCTGACAGCAGCGTGTTCAGCCGTTTCGCCCATCCGAACTCTGCCTCCGGGCAAATAGTAATACGGGGAACGCTCGTCGTGCATGGCTAATATTCTGTTCCCCGAAAGTATGATGGCACAGACTCTGTAATTAAACTTGTCTTGTCCTGAAATAAAGGAAATGTCCATTGGGTTCTCCTTCATAAAATGGAATGTGTATTACTCAATAACCTTATCCGAATATGGCATCAACAACTTTCTTATTTCAACCAGATTCACCGTTTGATATTTATCTGCCCATTTGAGAAGTTCTCTCAAGGACTTCAAACGAGATATCATGGAAGTGGATTTCCAACTTGTCTTTATATTTGTTCAGTAACTGCATCATCGTTTCGTTCAGCGGACACTGGATCGAATAATAGTAAAAATCTATCTTCATCATATGTGTTACCCCTACAAATCTGATTTTAGCGGTTCAGCCATTCTTTTAGTCGAGTAAACACTTCTTCCTTATCTTTCACAGATATTACCCCATTCTTATTCACCGCATAATGATGACCAAACTCGCTATCAGTATAAGTGCTCCCGTTGAGCACAATGGGCTTATCATATCTTGGCCTTACATGAATATGAAGATGAGGGTTGGGTGCTGACTCTTTATAGAAACTATTCATCAAACAACTCCAATTACATAAAGCTGCTCCTAAAACAGCCTTTAAGCATGCCTCCACTTTACAAATCAGATTGCGAAGCTCGTCCCATTCGTCATCCGTTAGCTCTGACAATGAATTGCAATGACGTTTCAAAACCAATATACATCGTCCAATATAATCCTGCTCATCTGAAAGGAAAACAGACCATGATTTACTTTCGTACACCTGAAACTGTTTGTCTTCTTCAGATAGGTTACACCAATCACAATGATCCATTTTATTCACCTACAAACATAGATTTCTCATGATCCTCACAAAAGGGGACTTATAGAACAAATGTATCCTTTATCAATCTTGCAACTTCGTCAGGCTCTTTATCCGAATTGTCGATCCTGAGGTAGTTATCAAAAGTGATCTCGCCCTCATAACTGACGCATCTATGATTTTTATCATCATTGATCAAACGCTGATTTGAAATCTCTATATCTCTTTTGGATGCCTTGTTCTTCAGCCTGTTCTCAGTAACATTTCTCCTCAGTCTGATCTCTTGCGGAGCGATCAGTTCAACATAATAGAATTCTGTTCCATAGGGTTCAAATAATCCCTTGACATGCTCCAGATACTCCCACTCTGATGGCATATCAAAATCCATCATCAAGGTAAAGATCATCCCATAGTTTTCAGATGCGGCGAAATTTTTGAAAATCAAATCGCGCATTTCAGCAATCGTCTTCCCGTCATATCTGCCGAAGATCTCGATCACTGGTTCGATAGTCATGTGGTTGTGAAAGAGCCGTAAGTCAGTAATTTTCATCAATTCTTGACCAACTGTCATTTTCCCAACAGCCGCATCACCAATTATAAATAATAGTTTCATAGAACACCTCAGCAAGCCGGAAGTTATAGATTTCTTTTCACCATCACAATTTCTTCGTTCTGATACTCAATTTCAAACCCATTCTTCAGAAATAATTTATAAGATGGATTATCGGCTGCAATATCATCATGAAGTGCCGCAATACCATTATTTTTTGCAGCTATGCATAGTTGCTGCAGTGCGTCAGTTCCATATCCGCGATTACGATATTGAGCGAGAACAATAACATCACAGATATAAATATCTCGGAATTCATCATAGTGATATGCGATTTCTCCGACATATTCATTCTCGGAATTCATCAAATAACGATAATAACGACTGGCTCCCGGATTTCTTACCCAGGATTCATACCAGGATTCCCATTCCTCTTCTGGAAAAGGAATTGTACCTCCCCACCTGGCGTTATAAGACATGGTTTCTTCATCTGCCATCAGATTTTTTCTAAACCATAAATCATCAAAAGCAGGCTTGACCAAAGTAAGCATCATTTATTCTCTCCTGCAACTACCGATTTACCAGCGTTTCATGTTTTTCTCAAACTTACTAATATAGGATTGTTTCAAATCCTCAGCAGATATTCCATAGCAAAGCAACACGTCATTGTAGTACATAAGAACATCTGCCAATTCTTCAATAAGATGCTCTCGCAATTCCGCGTCTTGGCTTGCTTTCTCACCGCCATGCTTTTTTATAATATCAATTACTTCGCCTATTTCTCCGATCATCCATAGCAACTGATCTTTTCCACGGTCAGGACAAATCGGTTTCCATTTATCTTTATACTTATCCTGCAAAGCCTTTTTCATTTCAAGCATTTCGTTGATTCCGAAATCAGCCATTGTTTTAACCTCACAAGTGTAGATTCATAATGCCAGCGACAGAATACCGGCGCAATAGGAGATCCGAGAAAAAGCGAGCGTCGGGAAATCTTTCTTCAGCTCGTCAATGACGAAGTAGATTTCATCATCATCCCATTCGTCACCCACGTCCTTCCGGCACTGTTCCAGTTGCCTTCGGTTATCAAAGGCCACGTCACCGATCAGAATCTGTCCGTCTGGGTTCAGATGATCGCACAGCACACGCAGGAAGGAGACCTTCTGTTTATCGGTTAGATGATGCAAGGAGTAGGTCGCTACGATGAAGTCATAGTGCTGTGCCAAGAGTGGCTCCACCAATCCCTGAGTGAAATCGCCTTGGTACAGATGTGCATTGGGCATCTTTTGGAAAGCCAGCTCAATCATCCGCGCTGAAAAGTCCTGGCCGTAGATGTTACAGCCGTTTTCGTACAGCTTCGTTGTGAGCGTTCCGGTGCCGAAGCCAATGTCCAGGACAACAGCGTTCTTTTTCTCCATAATGGTCTTATAGATGGTTCCCAACACATTTTTATATCCGGCAAAAGGATAGGTGTTTCCTTCATCAGATACGCCTACAGTTTTGTCGTATCCGTCTGCCCACAAGTCGAATCCTTTATTATCAAGCATTGATATCCTCCAAATTGCGGTGTTCGTTTTGCTTACTCAGAAAGTGCCTCCGCAGCAGTCCGTACCATTTCGGCATACTCCGCTTTAACATCTTCGGGAGACTTAATTGCAACTCTTCCTCCAAACCCAAATATCCAGCTATAAAAGACGCTACCAACAGAGGTTTCAATTACGGCGCGGAAGGATTTCATATCATTGGCCAGCACATGAACATCTTTACCAAACTTATCTATGATCGCATCCATAACATCGTTGCTGCACACCAGTTCGATCTGCTTTCTCTGGCCATTGTACATCCGGAACATTGAGTTCAGGTAGACATTCAGGTCAAAGTTCTTCGGAGGCTGCACAGCGTCTTCATCAAGGATTTTGGGACATCTGGCAATGCGATCTACGCGGAAACTGCCGATTCCTTTGTGCTTTTCAGAGAAGCCCACCACATAATAGTAATCGCCATTCCAAATCAGCTTATACGGACTAAACACATAGGTGTAGCCATCGTATTTCAGCTTCTGTTCCTTTCGGACATTGTAGGTGAAATACTGGAACGACACTTTCTTGCGGGCATTGATCGCGTCGTTCAACGCCTCCATGATGTAGTAGATCTTCTCGTTGTCAGCTTTGAGGCGATTCTCTACATCAACATTGCGAACAAGCTTCTCCGTATTATGCTGGCTTGTGAGAGAACCGAGCTTTTCAACCAGGGCGGCGCTCTTCTTCTTGGGTATGAATCTTGCAGACTCTACAGCGTCAATCAATGTCTTGAGCTCCGGCAGATCGAATCTCCGACCAATGAGCGAGAAACGCTTTTGCGTCGAAGGGACAACCTCAATTTCAACTCCGAGCTCCTGGAGTGCTTTTATGTCATCACCCACAGTTCCGCGAGAGGTTGAAATACCATAGTCTTTTTCGAGCTGCTCCATGATCTGAGCTATCGTCAGATAATGGTCCTCATCTGTCTGCTCATAGAGCATCTTAGCCACATAGAAAGGGCGAAGTTTTGCTTTTATATCCATATGAATCTTCCTTGTCTATTCAGCATAGAACTTCTGAACAAGCTGATGGTCTTTGTAGCAAATGCGGCATATGTACCAATTTCATATAGGATTGCATTCCTTTTTCCCCAAATGGGCTCTACTCCTAATGCATTGGCTGTTTCTTGCATTTTTTCTGTTGGATGCTCAGCGAGAAGAGCCGCAATTCCAGTGCTCCCACTTCCTGCAAAAGCGTCGAGGACAGTATCGTCGGGGTTCGTTGCAGAAGCAATATAGACAGCAATTGCCTCTGGAGATATCTTTATAGGATAGGGGAAGGTATTGTAGAACGATCCTCCACGCGTCGAAGGAAGCGGTTTGGAAAACAGTTTTTCTAAGTTTCGCATTTCTCCACTCATTCCTTAGTCAATTTTAGTCTTCTTCGATTACTTCCATGAGGTCCCCAATATCACAGTGAAAGACCTTGCAAAGATTCATCATAACTTCCATGCTGACCGGAAGATCACGATTCAACTTGGTCATAGCATAGGAACTAATCTCAGCTGCTTTCGCAAGCTCACTCTTCTTCATTTTGTTGTCTTTCATTAGACGCCACAGCTTATCGTAACGAACCTTCATATGATACCTCCATACAGCATGGATTAGAGCCACCGACTCGTGGTTACAAAAACGCATAATATATTATACCACACTTCATCTCTTTTTTCAATGGATTTGGCTGATATTCGCATTATGCAAAGAAAAGGTGCGGCAAAATGGTTGCGCCATTTCTCGTTGATAGTGTAGTTGCGCATGTGAGAAGGAGTTATGGGCCCATATTGCGATAGCTATTTAGCAGTGTTGATTATCATTAGCCCATGCTCAGAGGCATAATTGACAGTATAAAATGTGCCGCCTGTTTTCTCGGTAAGAAAACAAATACATCTGCTGCTATTATCTACAAGGTGACGGTTTCGTTTGTGCATACACCCGTTATAGTAATCTTGTGATGTATATACTACTTTGTCAGCAGCCTTCATAATCCGGTTGTATTCTTCAATATCTTCTTGCTTCCAGCCTCTGGCTTGCGTTTTACAGGGTAAGACAAGAATAAGCTTAATTTGGGGATAGTCTTTTTCAGGTCCAATACTGTCTGCGCAGCAAGAGTATCAAATCCCAAAGCTCCGCCAGCACCGAAATACAGATAGCCGTCCTTAATACTTGCAATAACAGCATCCCTCAGCCGTTGGGTCACGCTCTCCAGTTGATCCAACGGTTTTTTTCTATGACCTGTAAAGCAACAAGTTTGATTTTTCATCGTTCAGCCCTCAGCCAGTGCTTAAAGGCACTACTTTCCGCAATTATAATACTTATAGTATACACCGCAGAGCAAACAATATCAATGGTCTGTGGAAAAACAGTTCCAATATTTATAGACTATATTCAGAACACAATGAGGTGCCTAAAATGAGTGAGATAGCAAAGACAGTTGGTCAACGAATAAGAAGTTACAGACTTCAGTTAGGATTCAGTCAGGAAAAGGTAGCTGAGCTTTCCGGTTGCCATCCAACATATATTGGACAGGTCGAGCGCGGTGAGAAAAATGCTACGTTGGAAAGCATCGAAAAGATTGCTGCAGCAATAGAGGTTCCTCTCTCCAAGCTCTTTGATAAGATTGGAAGCACACCGGATGACAGCACAGATATCCCCGCAAAATGCTATGAGCTTCTACTGACAAAGAGCAAATCAGAACAAGAGCAGATCTACCGTATAATCCTCGAATTAGACAAATACAAGGACATTCATATGTAAGTGCCACCCATTTGGGTGGCATTTGCTGTTAATAGGCAGGAATCCCGTAGCCCAGGATTTCATAATATCCAACAGCATAATGGTTTTCGCGGCAGCTATCGCCGGAGTTCCCTTCGACGGTGTAGACAATGCCGTCCTCAACCCGTTCAACGATACCGGTATGATCGGATTCGCCGTCTTGCGGGCCGGAGCTGCCTTTGTTATCCCAATCGAAGAAGATGATCATACCTGGTGCCGGTTCGATATCGTTATCTGCCCACTGGCCTCGATCCTTGAACCAGTTGACACCGTTGACACAGCCTGCATATTTGGGAATAACACCAGTCTCGATATACCCGCACTGATCGGCGCACCACGATACAAAGCAGGCGCACCACTCAACGCGAGAGCCGAAACCGTACCAGCTCCAGTAGGGCTCACCGCCCACATTACCAAGCTGAGACAGCGCAACCGCAACAATCTGATCGTCTGCTCCGTAGATGCCGTAGAGAACAGATGCCCACATACTGCTGTCCTGTGCGAGCAGCTCGGCAACCTGAACTTTTTGATCCTCAGCGAAGCCGTACTGAGCCATCATTTCTTCTACGGTCTTATGACTCACAGTGATATACAGATATACCGTTGTCTCTTCGACTTCCTCTTCTATGATGTTGCCTTCTCCATCATCTGTTTCAATTATGACCGTTTCTGTCTTTTCCTCGGTTTCATAGGAAATCTCATTCATTTCCCAAAAGATATCCTTCAGAAGCTGTTTCTTTTCGTCGGTCATAGATGCCACCTCCTGCGGATTATCCGGGTCGTTGGTGGTCTTTACAGCGTAGATGGAAAGGACCTCCGGCCAGACTGCACGGGAGCCTGACATTTCAAGTTCGTCGTAGGTGTTGGAGTTCTTGATGTCGTCAAGCTTGTTCTGATAGTCAAGGTTAATCTCCTGGACGACCTGCTGCATGGTCTGCGTAGAGCCGGTATCCTCAGAAGAGAAAAAGATCCCAAAACAGGATGCCACGATAAGACCGATCAAGCAGATAACGATAATCACTACGACTGCTACCCAACCTCCGGCGGCAATGGCAGCGATTAGTTCTTTGATGGCTGCGGCAATCGCTTTGATGGCTGCGGCGATTGCTTTCGCTGCCGCTACTGCCGCTTTGTATGCCGCAATCGCAGCCTGCCTTGCCATTTCAGCAGCCTTCTGTGCGGCCTTAGCGGTCGCCTGGGCTGCTTTTTGCGTTGCCTTGGCCGTTCTCTCAGCCGTTTTAATGGCCGCTTTGGAGGTCTTCTCCGCTGTCTTAATTGCCTTTTCTGAAGACTTAACCGTGCCTTTTGCACCGGTCTTCACAGTCTTCTTTCCAGCAGAACGGGCGGACTGCTTAATCGTGTGTTCCGTCCGCTCCGCTGTTTTGATGGTCTGATTTCGCTTTCCGCGTACAGCATTCTTTCGGACTTCACCACCTGTAGACGCTGTTTCTCTGACGGTACTCTGTTGGTGGGCACTCTTCCTCTGTCGAACAGTGTTCTTATTTTGTGCAGTTGTCTGATGTGAATGGGTCTCCTGAGAAGAATTTATCTCAGATCGGGCTTGTTCCTCCCTGCGTAAGCGCTCTTCGTAGCGGTTGACCCGTTCCTCATTCTTTTCAATCCGCTTTTCCTCACGATGTTTCCGATATGCCTCTTTGCCTTTATTGACAGCCTTTTTCGTCTCGGCTGACACATCATGACCGACACGATCTGCAACATCTTCCGCAGCATAGCGGATCTTATCCTCCGCATATTCAGACGGCGTGACCTGGCCATCGTCCATCAGATTTTCAAACTGATCCTTTGTCCTGACCAACGCCGTCTTCATACGCTCGGAGGCAACAGCCGCTTTATCAATGACCTTGATATCCTTCACGCTTTCTCTCGTCTTAATCCTGCTCATAGCTATCGCCTCCTTCCTCAAAGAACAGGATTAAACCTTCTTGGCAACTACCACGAAGCGCCCATTGGTGTAGGTGTATTCACAGGTGGAAAGCGTGATAAGGTGATCTCCGTACTCGGCGTCCACGCCGGTGTCATAGAGCTGGCGAAGATGAACACTATTCATGAAGTTCTTGAAGTGTTCCTCATCCATATCTGTGAACTGATTGTACCGGAAGGTGTCGTTGTTCGTATCAAAGCGGAAGACCGCCACGATCTGATACTCTCCGAAGCCGAACAGGGTATCAAACTTAATGGTCGGATGCTCGTCATAGAAGCCCTTGCTGGCATAATTGCAAAGGTCGTGGAACATCGTTTCGTTCTTCATGTGATGCCCGTAGATGACGTAGTTGTTGCTCTCTCCCATCACGCAGTCCTCGTCAATATACGGAACGCCGTAGTCGCTGTACTCCTTCTCAAAGCTGTGCTTCAAATAGTAGTTAGGATTATTCGGTGTCCACATGACCGGGTAGTTGATGTTCGTGTCGTCGATGGAGATCCAGCCCACAAAATCGCTGTTCTGATCGAAAAGGGCTCTGTATTTCTCCATTGCCAGCTCTGCTTCTCGCTCAGCCAGTTCTTCCTCAGAGATTGTCTCACTTACGGGCGCGTCTTCACCCGGCTCGGGGACAGGCTCCTTGTCGAGTTCGCTCTTGTCCACATCAGCAATCATATTGGACAAGTCCTCAAACTGCTGTGCGCTGTTCTTTTGATCCTGATACTGGTGATGAAACACGACGCCAGAGAATACCGCGATCCCGCACAGAACCACAATAGCGGCGATGCCAATGATCTTTTTGATTTTCATTTCAAATTACCTCCATAAAAGATTGAGGACAGGGTTAATCCTGTCCTCTTGCGAATTCGCCCTCACCGGGGCGCGTGGTCATAAGCTGATAGAGCTTTGTATCATGCGGGAACTGATTGATGAACGGCACGAGCGCCGAACCGTACTTAATCAAGCCGCAGCCTGCGTCGGCATTGGTGATATAGCTCATCTGCTCATTGGAAATGTTGAGAAGCCGCGCGAGCTTCTCGCGGTCGGACGCTGCCTGGTTCAGCATGATAACAAACTCAGAGTTGGAGAGCATAGTGCTGGCCTGAACGGAGTCAAGCAGGTACTCCACGTTCTGCGTAATCGCAGTCGGATAAGCATTACGCTTACGGAACTGACGCCATGCGGAGTTGAAGAACTGCGCCGAGAACTCATTTTCAAACACCACATGAAACTCGTCGATAAAGACATGGGTGCGCTTGCCCTTCTTCCAGTTCAGCGTCACACGGTTCAGCATGGTATCGGTGATAACCAGCAGTCCGGTGGGCTTGAGCTGAGAGCCAAGGCCGTGAATGTCGAACACCACAATGCGCTTGTCCAGATCGACATTGCTCTGCTTGCCGAAAATGTCCAGCGATCCGGTGGTATAAAGTTCAAGAGACAAAGCGATCTGCTTTGCCTCCGGTTCAGGCTGCTCCAGGAGCATATCACGCAGCGTACAGAGCGTCGGAACGGTCCCGTCCTCTGCGGCATTGCGATAGACATTGGTAATGCAGCGGTCAATGATGGACTTGTGCTGAGGGCCGACGCCCTTTTTGTCGATCTGCTCGATCAGCGACATGATGAACTCAGACTTCACCACGATGGGGTTGTTCTCACCGTAGCCGTCAACCATATACATGGCATTCAGCCTGTCCCTGCCTCCGGCAGAAACCCTGATAACCGATCCGAGATTACCCATCGCCTCCACCAGCGGCGCATACTCGCCTTCAGGGTCGCAGATGAGGATATCGTCGTCGGTGTTCAGCATAAGGAAGGTAATCAGCTCCTTGGCAGAAAAGCTCTTGCCGGAGCCGGGAACGCCCAGCAGAAACGCCGATTGGTTCAGGAGGTTTGCCTTGTTGCACATGATGAGGTTGTGAGAAATCGCGTTCTCACCGAAATAAATACCACCCTGATCCATGATCTCCTGTACCTTGAACGGCATCAGAACCGCGAGACTCTCAGTGGTAAGGGTTCTGAACGTGTTAATCTTTCTGACGCCAATCGGAAGGACCGTGTTCAGCCCGTCCGTCTGCTGGAACTTCAGCGTGGCCATCTGGCACATGTGCTTTCTCGCAGTAGAGAGGATTGTCTCGGTATCCAGATCGAGCTGCTCCTTGGTATCCGCCGTGATAACCATCGTCACAACGGCAAACATCATGCGCTGGTCTCTGGTCGTCAAATCGTCCAGAAACTCCTTGGACTCTTTGCGCTGGAGCTCCATATCATAGGGAACGACGGCGCTGAAATTGTTGTTCTGATTCTGCTTGCGCTGCCAGTTGGTGATATTGGTTTCAACGCCCAGCAGTCTGTTCTCGACCTCGCGTACCGCTTCATCCGTAGGGATAGGGATCACGTCGATGGACAGCATCAGATTCCGGTTCAGCTCGGTAAGCTCAGAGAGCATACTATCCTTGATATAGCTCGCGTAGTCTTTGAGGAACAGAACTCTTGCGAACTTTTCTCCGAGCTTGATGTGGTCTGCGCTCCGCTCCACGCTGTCCGGACAGATATAGTCGCGGAAGTCGTGACCCATTCGCGCCTTCTTATTGATGTTCATCTCGAAGGCAGTCTCATCACCGGGGCGGTAGAAGTCGTGAAGGATACGGAGTCTCTGCACCGCATTGAGTGCAACGCACTTGGAACCGAGCCCTGTGAAATGGGTCGTCAGATCCGCACCGACTCTGGCAAAATATGCTCGCGCCTCCTCAATGTCCTTCTTGCTCACGGAGATGGTCACATACTTTTCCTGCGTAATGCCATTGGCTCCGGTTGCCTTATCCAGGAGCATATTGTTGTACTCCATGCGGTAACCGTCCAGCCCGTCACGCTTCATCGGCATGAGAATGGAGTCCTCAAAATCCGCCTTGTTCAGTCTGTGGTTGTTGATCGTGATCTTCGTGGTTGCGCCGCTATCCAGACTGTTCAGAAGCTCAGAGTAGGTCAGGAACATGCTTTCCTTATCCTCTCGACTTGCCACCATATAGTTGATGTCGCTGAACTTGTAGGTCTTGGAAAACTTGTTTCCGACCTTAAAGATACCGTCAGGCCAGATGCACTTGATGGGGATCAAATCCTGCACCTTCTTCGGCACCACGAACTTCTCTTTATCCTGAGACAGGATTGTTTTGATGCTTTTAATCATTGCCTTTGTAGACCTCCTTTTCCTTGGCGTCGATGGTGTCCTTCAACGCCTCGTAGTAGATATTCACCGGCTCAAACTTGATCTGCTTCGGCTCAATCAGTTCTGACCGCAGCCACGCCCAAACAAATTGCTCTGCCGTCATCCCGTTATAGGAGATAAATCCCATTGCGGCGAAAGGAGCCGCGCCGAGGATGCACATCCAGGAAACGGTTTCCGTTCCAACATGGGGCTTGAGCGCAAAGTACAGCACGATAGCAACACCAACAGCCAGCAAAGAAAAAACGAACTGTCTGAAGGACAGTCCGAAGAACATTGACTCGGTATAATTCCGAATCTCTCTATTGATTTTTACTTCCATTTTCTTTCCTTTCCCGACGGGCAGCTTCCTGAAGCTCCGCCTTGCAGACACACTCATCTGCAAGGCAGTTCACTTCACGGTTTTTCCTGCCGCCGTAATAGAGACAATACTTGCAATCGCAATCCGCTACGGTATAGCCGCGCCACTTATTCATGATTCTCTTTGCCATGACGTACCTCAGATTCCCATCATTTCTTTGACAAGGCGATCCGCCATCTTCACAGCACCGACGAGGATCAGCATGTTAAAGATCAACTCACCGATATAGCTCCAGACCATAGACGCCGCTGTCGCGCTTGTGTCCACGACAGGCGGGCTCGACGCGAAGACAGAGAAGATGATGCAGGCAAGAACAATGATCGCTCCCTCCATACATACAGAGGCATAGCTCTTTAGGAAGCTCTTGCCGATATTCTGTGTGGGTTCACCGGCAAAGGTGGAAAGCGGAACCGGTGCGATTGCCGTGTACATATACATTTTGAAAAACCGTCCATAGACGCTCAGGATCATCACGAATGAGAGTACCCACACGAACAGCCCGCCGATAAGCGTAACCGCCCAAAGCGGAATGGACTCAAAGAAGCCGCAGTCCTCAACCGCCGTGACAATTTCTTGCGGCAGAATGGTCGCCTGCGGCGTACCGAATCCGGCAGAGTTCATGATCGTGCTTACCACGCCTTGGATGATTTCAAGAATTGCAAGCATGAGTTCCATGCCATACGAGACCAGTCCTTTTGCGATTGCAAATCGGACAAACAGTTTTACAGCGTGTTCAGGCTTTTTCAGGTCAGCAAACGATCCGCAGGTCTTTACAACGCCCACCACAAAGAAAAGCACCAGCAGTGCGTAGCCGATGGCTTGTAAAGCTCCGTGGATACTTGTAATGACTGACCAAATAGAGCCACCTTTGAATGTCTGCGGTGACTGTGTGATCAGTTGCCAGATCTCAGACAACTTATCGTTCCATACCTCAAGGGCATTTTCGAGATTCTGTACAATCCAGTTATCCGACATTCGTTACACCTCCAATCCGGGGCGGTCATTGCTGACCGCCCCTTTTTCGGGAAACCGGATCAGCCCACGATCAGGTTGAGGATTTCCTTTGCGAAGGTGATGATGACGCCGCCCGCCAGAGTCAGAAAGCCGTTGGAACGCTGGCTCGGATCGTGGCTCTGGAAGCTGAGACCGACCTGCACAATACCCCAACCGAGAAGGATGAGGCCGACCGCACGAATCAGGCCGAAGATGAAATCAGACAGGTTGTTGACGACCGTGATCGGGTCACCGGCTGCAAAAGCGGTAACGCTCATGCCCATAACCAGGGCAAGGGACAGGACCGCTGCAGCATAGAAGCGGAATCCCTTTTTGACCTTGCCGGGAATCTCCGGCTTCTGAGTGTTGTTCTTACGATTGATGTTTTTCATGTTCTTCTTTCTCCTTTTTATCAAATATTTCTTGGAGCTCTTCTTCTGAGAGCAGTTCAAAATCGTGTAGTTCCGGCTTGATCTCCTGTGCCTGCTTGACAACGTTCTTGTCAAACACGAAAGACATAGCCGCAATGCTTCTGGTGTCTTCACCGTGCGTAAACGCCAGCGCTCCGCCATCGGTGGTTTCCCGTACATTGGGATGATGAAGAATGTCGTACTTGAAATCCTGTACGGGACGCTCACCGCGTATAAAAAGAAGTGCGTATTGATTGTCCAGCATACGCACTTCGTCAGGTGTCATGAGCTCACGCCCTGTGAGCTGGTAGTTTGTAGAGTAGCTTCCATTTCTCCCGCGAGATCGACCGTAAGTGTTCGTGTCGATGGTCTCTTTGCCAAGCAGCTTGGAGACATACTCATGGGTGGACTGCTCATTACCGCCGAGGTAGAGAAACTCGTCGCAGTTGCCGACAATGCTTTCCCATTGCTTCTCGAACAGGGCCTTAAGCTGCGCCAGATTCTGAATGATGATTGAAACTGAAATCTCCCGCGAACGCATGGTGGACAGCAGTTTGTCGAACTCATCAGGTAGGGCGACATTGGCGAACTCGTCCATGACGAAATGAACGTGGACCGGTAGCCTGCCGCCGTGAACAGAATCGGCTTGATAGTAGAGCTGTTGGAATAGCTGCGTGTACAGCATACCGACGATAAAATTGAAAGAGGAATCGTTATCCGGGATAACAGCAAACACCGCTGTTTTCCTTTCTCCGATCTCACCCAAATCCATTTCGTCGGTCTGCGTAATGCCTGCAAGCGAATCCAGGTTGAACTTCTCCAGCCTGGACACCAAGGAGATCTGGATCGACTTCAATGTCTTTGCACTGCCGGAGTGGTACGCCCGGTAGTATTTGAGCGCAATGTGCTCTGGGTTCTTCGCTTCCAACCGTTCAAAAAGCTCGTCAAGGACCGAAAGATAGTCCTCATTGTTTTCTTTCACATCGCCCGCTCTGATCATTTCCATCACCATCGGAAAGTTCTGTTCATCAGGTGGAGCCTCGTAGTGAAGGTAACAAACAAGAGCTTTCAAGAGCATAGCCGCAGTCTGATCCCAGAAGGGGTCCTGCGTTTGGCTGCCCTTTGGCGTTGTGTTCTTAAACAGGTTGGTTGTGAGACGCTGAATATCGTCGTCGCTTTGCAGATAAACAAAGGGGTTGTAGCAGTGGCTCTTTTCCATATTGATAAGGTCAAGAACCTTGATGTCGTATCCGTGTTCTTTCAGGAGGTGCCCGGTATCCCGGAGTAATTCTCCCTTCGGGTCAAGCACTACGAAGCTCGTATTTGCGTTCATGATGTTCGGCTTGGCGAAAAATCTCGTCTTACCGGCACCGGAACCACCGCATACCAGTACATTCAGGTTTCTTCTGTGCTTTCGACCATCAAGCCCGATAGCGACATTCTGCGTGAGAATCTTGTTCTCTGTCTTATCCTTGTTGGCATATTTCTTGTTGACTGAGCCAGCCGTGCCCCATTTGGCTGAGCCATGTTCTTCTCGTCGCCTGTAATTGTGCTCTGAGGAAAGATAGACGCCGATTGCAATTCCATAGGCCAGAAGCAAAACGAGGACAGCTTTTACACTGTCCTCGCAAAGCTCTATTCTGAATGGGTTTTGCATTATCGTTCCGAACTGCTGCACCAGCCCGATCAGACCATCTTCCAGGCAGGGAGCAATCAACAGGCCAAGCCATACAACAGGAATGATGCCAAGGAAATAGAGGATCACATTCTGTTTGGAAAGCTTATCTTTCCTCACGTTCAGCTCTCCGCTTCTCCTTTTTCGTTGGGGCATCAATGACCTTCAGGATCAGATCGTTGATATCTTCCGTAGGCTTATCGTCCTTCAGAAGGTCGTTCCGAAAATCCATCAGGCCGCTTACCATAAGACGCTGCTCGAATTCGTCCAGCGTCAGGACCTTTTTCTCATCTGCCATGTCGCCATCTCCTTATCTCGCCTCGTCTCTGCGTTCAACCGGCTGGCGATTCTTGTCCAGAACCTTTGCCATATCCGCAGAGATCACGTTGGCAACGTCACGGATTTTGGAAAGCTCGGTCCTCACGGAACGGGCATCCATCGTGGACATGTTCTCCGGCAGACGGTCAAATCGGAACATATCCTTCGGGAGGTTATTGCGACTGCACAGCACATAGGAGGCGCAGTAGGCAACGAAGGCGTTGTCGCTGCGCTTATAATCACCCTTGTCCAGATGGGCATGAGCAAGCTCCTGGGAAAGGCCACGGAACAGATCCGGTGCCTCCAGCCCACTGCGAACAAAAATCATCTTATCCTGCGGGCGATAGACCGCATTGATACCCTCCGGCATTTCCTGGCTGATCTTGATCGGGCAGGGAGCGTTGTGAATAAGCGCCTTGAGCAGAAGGCGGTCTTCGCGTCTCACATTCCCGCGATCCTTGGGCTTGGCGTTGGTCTGACTGATATCGAACACCTTTTTGGAGTTGTAACTCACGCCGACCGAACCGTCCTCCTTGGTGAACTCCTCACCGGGTTCCAGAAGGACAATTCCGACTTCGCCCTTCTTGATATACACGCCGTTCTCTCTCCAGCTTTTGGAGTCAGCAAGCTGGGTTGCCTCCGGCCTCTGCGCCGTGATGAGGAGGGCGTTGCCGACCGAGTAGCGGTCAAAATGCGCCTGGACATCCAGATAAGACTGGAAGAGCGCACCATCGTTGGCCATGTGCTCGGCGGTCGTGTCGATCAGAGCGAAAGCATCTTCGCGCTCCTGCTTCTTCTGCGCTGCCCATTCCTCCTTATCGAAAGAGGAATAGCTCTTTTCGTCCGTCTCCACGGACTGGCTTGCATTGAAAATGTCATCATAGTTTGCCACGATTTATCTCTCCTTTTCCTTTTTCTTTTTGGGCACCTCGATGTGCTCCGGTCCCCTCGTAGGGGTATCTTTCGTTCTCTGCGCGGAATCCGACCTCTGTCTCTGCTCCTCCCGGATCTCCTTCATCGTCTCTCGCACAGACTTCCGACTCCGTTCCGGCGAATCAGAGATACCCCTGTCGGTTTTCCCGCGCGGCCTTGAGGTAGGCTCGGACTGACGGGACTTCGCAATCCGGCCTTCTGTGGGGTTTTGCGTCTGAGCCTCTTCCTTGTTGGGCTGTTTCGCAAGCATGGCGTCAACGAAAGCTTCATCCTTATCCTTCTCCGTGGTATGACGGTCAGGTTCCGGACGGTCGCTGTTCTTTTCCTCGTTTGCCTTGACGATTTCGCCCCTCGCGGTAGCCAGATCGGTTGTGGCAATTCCAAAGCGTTCAAAGATGCGGTTGATTTTGCTTGCGTCTTCGGCACGAACAAACACGTCGGTATGGCCGTCTGTGTCCGTCTTATCCTTGAGGACACAGTACAAGACGCCGTACTTCTTGGCCTCCCGGCAGAACTTTTCCAGTTCATTGTCGCTCACGGAAAACACTTTGAGTTCTTTTCCGCTCCTGAGCATACTGGTAAGCCTCGTTTTGCCGCGCGTCTTTTTCTGATCCTTTAGGACCGCATAGAGAAGAACAGCCAGCCGCTCCGCAGCTTTACCGCTGATCTTTGCGGCGACTTCAACCCCGTTCAGGGTCATTCTCACGACTTGTTCTGCCGCTTCTCCTGACGAGTAACTCATCTGTCGTTTTCTCCTTTCTTTCAGATTCCTGCTGCCGGATATCCTCAAGGTTCTCTTGAACCCTTGCAGACCGCTCGGCAATGGCGGCGCAAAGCTTGATTTCCTTGCGTATGGCACTCATCTCGCTGGTAATAACGTCAACCTGGGCTTTTATCTCCGCAGCGCCTTTCTCATCGTTCCGACGAGAACACTGCCTCTGTTTGTTCTTCAATCCCTTGCGTTCATTGTCCAGCGTCTTTATCAGGGCTTCCTTATCGACTTTGTACGATAGAAGCCTCTCCGTAGTCGTGATGCCTGCACGTGCAAGAAAGTCAGCCTGAGCAATATACTGATCGAGCTTCGTCACATCTTCGCGCAAAAATACCGACACCTTTTTGATAGATGCCGGCTTGTGAACGATGATATGAAGTTCGTAACAGTAGTAAAGATAGAGGGCATATAGCCCGGTTGCTTTTTGCGCCTTTTCCTTGTAGTGATAGTAAGGCACTTTCTTGTCTTCCTTCACTTCCGGGAAGGGCACTCTTTTTCGGATATTGTTCTGGATGCGCTGCTTGATGGATTCGAGCTCATAGAACTCTCCCAACTTATCCAGACGGAAGTGTTTCTTGCCATGAAGAATAACTATGGGATGCTGCCGCGGAGCACCTGTTTCTGTCTTTGTCTCGATCTTATAACCCATTTCCTCCATCACGCTGATGAAATCCCGCTCCGTGGTGGAGGCAAGAATTGCACGGTCAATATCCGCGCGGATCGTGTCTCTAACTGTAGGCTTTCCATTCTTTTCAGCAACCCACTCCCCATAATTCTTCTTTTTCCCGTCAGGATGATCAATCACAGAGATCCGCGCCTCACGGCACAGCCGATCTGATACCTCTCTCATGTGTCTGTAATCCTCCGGTGAATTGTAGAACTTCAGGCCGTCCACATCCGAAACGGAATTGATGACGAAATGATTGTGATAATGGCCCGTGTTACAGTGGGTCGCAATCACAACCTGGAAGCGGTCTCCCCAAAGCTCCTTGGCAAGAGCCACACCGATATTGTGTGCCGTGTCCGCATCCACCTCATCAGCCTTGAAGGACTGGTAGCCGTGGTAACAGACTCTGCCGTCTTCTTTACCGTATCGGTGCTTCACCTCCATGAACTCCTTTGCCGCATTTTCTTCGCTTGAAAGATTAAGGCAGGTCACAAGAGCTCTGGTCTCCGTCTTCATCTCATCGGCGGCGTATTCAATGACGCCCTCGATTTCATGAAGCTTCAAGAGGCTTTTCTTGTCATGCGTCTTTTCGGGATTTCTGGCGTAGTTTATGACCTTATCTACTCTGCCTTTGATCGGCCAGATAGAAGTGACTGCCATTAACCCGCGCCGGAGGTATAAGCATCGGAGACCAGTTTCGTCGCCGTTCTGAGTTCCTCCAGTCCTTTTCTGAATTGGGGCATATCCGGGACGTTTGTAGAATTGAATCTCTTCAACGTCTGATCCAGATTGTACCCGGCCTGACGCATGGCACGGATAAGGTAAGGAACATCAGCAGGCGGTGCTTCCTTAACCTCTTTGTTTGCAACAGAATGCCGGATGAAGGCGCCGATAGACATTCCTGCTTTCTTTGCTTTCTTCGAGAGTGCAGACAGTTCATCCTTAGTGAAGCAGACTTCTACTCTGCAATTTCTCTTTCTCAATTTAACATCACCTTTCTTTCTGGGGTTTCAGGGGCATTGCCCCAGACAAGCTGAATCTGTACGGACAGATTCGTTGCTTGTTAAGACAATGCCACTGAACCCATGGTTTAGATTACTTCGGCACTTCTAAGATAAGAAATGCCCTTCTTGGAATACTGGAAAGTAACTCTGACGCGGGTATTAAAAGGAACATCCGCGAGGCTCTTGTAGTTAGAGTCCTGCCACGCGGAAGTGATGATCTTTCTTCCATCATCAAAGTCCAGATAAACCAAGAGCTTACTGTTCTTGTCCCAGCGTTTGCAGACCATCTCAGCCTCAAAAGTCCCTTCAAAATCAGGGAAGTTGTAGTCTCGACCGTCAAAACCGGAGTCCAAAAACTCCTGCCAGGACAACGCTCTCTTTTCCATTGGTGTTTCACCTCCTCTTTCAGTGGGTGGCTCCATTTTGGCTTCACCCAGATTTTTGCATCAAAAAAATGGCTCCATATTGGCGCCATCAGAAGCTGTTGAGAAAATCAATAACAGTATTCTCATTCTCATCACTCTGCTGTCGTACTTGTGGAGCTCCAATGGATAAGGTCAAAGGCAGAGCTTTCAACTCCTCTGATACCACTTTGCGAAGTATCCATTCCAGATGCTTATATCGCTCTGCGTCATTGATTCGCTTGATAATCTCCGTGTTGATCACAGCGATATCTCCATTGTGTAGGAGTTCCCATGCTCTACGCTCATCAGCATCTTCCATGTTGAAGCGTAGGCTTATTCTTTTGTAACTCACGGCTGACCACTCCTTCGGACATTCAGTTCTGACAGATACTCATAGCCTTTTGCTGTGGCGCAGATATCGTCGTTAATCGTGACACGTTCCTTATCGAAGATGCCGAAGTTTCGGATGAGACAACTTCCACCGCCGAGAACATAGAGCCTCATCAGCTCAGGGTTGTACTCATGCTCACGGAGTCTTTGGAAGATCCCCTCCACATACTCCGCCGCTGTATCAGTGATTGTTTTCAGATACTTCTCATTGATGTCCGCTGTCCCGAACCGAAACACGCGGTTGATGATCGCGTCATCGACGGTGGTATGGTGAACTCTCATCACGTTCTCACGAGCAGCCAACAGGCATTGGTGTGTTCCGAACTTCTCCGTGAACATATTGCCAGGAACCGGCTTTTTGTCGTTGATGAACATGATGTTCATTGTGCCGTTGCCGATATCACAGAGCATATTCACGCCCTTGAAATCGGAGAGCCTGTCAGCCACGGCAGCAAAGCCCTGCGGGAACACATCGACGCCTACTACCTCAATAGAGTAATTGGTATTGCGGAACGAGAACTCAACTGACCGGTTCTGCAGGAGGTAGTTCTTGAAGTCATCCCGCTGGCCGCTTACCCATGTCAGAGGAAGCCCTGCGGCGATTCTGATCTTGCCGGAAGTAAGCTTTTTGATATTCATCTCCCTTGCAATCGCGGCAAGTGCCAGGACATAGTAGTCATTGTCCCTTGTCTTGTCTGCAAGGAATTCCTTATGGCCTTCGCCGATCAGATAGAAGCGATTCCCATACACCAGCATGTTATCCTTGAAGACCGGCTCGGTGTCGTAGGCTGCAACACTTGCCGGAAAGCAGCAGTTTGCGGTCTTGATATTTCCGTAGCCGCTGTCAATCCCGATGATAAAGGTATCGTCGATGATTCTCATGCTCTCACCTCCATCACCTCGAAAGATCCGGTTCCGGCTTATAGGGAACAGACATCAGCGTTCCATTCATGCGAATGAGCCTCTCAGGGTTTTCAAACTGCTTCATGAAACGGTCGATCTGCTCCTGATTCAGAGACCCGTAGTTGGGGCCGCTGCAATCGCAGATGAAGAAGGGCCCGAAGATAACGTCGATCATTTCCTTCTCGTCACTCTTCATATAGCACCTCTCGATCTTCCAGCCGTCCTTGCCGCCCTTTTCGCTCTGCATATAGCCCTCCAGACGGATCATCGGATCGGAGCCATCCAGTGCGCTGGCGTAGATGGAGTAGCCGCCCATATTGGGCTGGAACGCCTTATTGTTGCTGCTCACGGCGTAGGTTCGCGCAGCCTCCGGATATGGCTTTGTGAAACTGTCTTCGGTAAAGACGATATAACCCGTAAGATGCTCGCCTCCATTCCGTTCGGCCTCGCGGAACCTGCTCGTCAGTTCACCGTAGGACATTTCAATCTCCTGCGGCTCACTGTAAATAGCTCTGTTGGGCATCATGCCGTTGAACTTGCCTTCCTCATTGCAGATGATAGCGACGGCCTCCTCGTAGGGGCAGAACTGCTCGATATCGCCCTTGACGGTCTTCTGGAGATCGGCAAGCGTGTTGCTGATCTCGGCTACTCGTGCCACCTTGCCGGGTTCGCAGAGAACGACCTTGATCTTATCTTCCTTGTATTCCTCTGTCAGGTGGGGATCGAAGTCGATCTGCTTGAAACCGATGGAGTCGCAGAAGTGGAAGGTCGAATCGCCGTTTTCATCCACGATTTCGACAACATCCGACACGGACAAAGACCGACCCTTATAGCCCTCCGGGTGTTCCAGATTGAACTTGCGGTACACATCCTCAAGGTCTTTACAATCGACCTCACCCTCGAACACACGGTCATAGATGCGGCTGTCGATCTTATCTGAACCCTGATACATTTTGAGCAAGTCCAGACCTTCAAAGGCGATACGATTATGGTCCCGACCCATGTTGATCTGATAAATCGTAATGTCCATTATCGTTCTATTTCCTCTCTTTCTCTCATGATTCCGACGCGGATTTTGAGTTCATCATTGACGTCTTTCCCGTGCAAGGGAGGTTCGTCAAGCACCGTGTACTTCTCTTGGAGCCCGGATACGATTCCGGCGACAGCCCCGCGCCCTATGCCGTCGTTGTCAAGATGAAGATGGACTGTCTTTATGCTTGGGTAGTCCTTCAGATAACGCTCCAGCGCAACAGGCACAACTTTCTCTCGCTTTGTCTTGTAGACGCCAGCCAAAGAAAGGAACGTTTCTTTCTTCCAGTCTCTTCCATTCAGAAGCAGCATCGTCGCGTAACTCATGGCGTCAATCGCAGACTCAAAGACATGAATGTGTTCGGGTGCCGGGTTCTCATTCATGGAAAAGGAGAAGTGTTTGTTGCTCCCTGTCAAATCGCCTTTGTAAGGGCTCCTTGTAGCCCGAAGAGCTCCATACCTGGGAGTGCCTTCCTTGTCATAACCTACGAAAAGCGCATTGTGATATGCTGCCGTCTGGTACAGAAGCTTTTTCTCAATGCAGTAGAGTGTCACAGCCGGATGGATGCCTCTGCTGTACAGATATTTCTCTACTTGAGAGGTGTCTTCATCCAGCTTCGGCATCAGAAGATCGCGGTTGACCTTCTCCTTCTGGTAATAAGGGATCGGCTCTTTCACTGCGGCGTTTCCAAGTATGGTTTTCACAGCATCTATGAAGGAGTAGTCCTTGACCTTTATCAGATAATCAAGCGCGGATCTCCCTCCAATGTCATGCGAAAACCAGTACCATTTCCCGTTGCTGATTCTGAGCGACTCGTGTTCGCGTGTGCAGTAGGTGTTGCCGGATACACGAACAAGCTCCTGCGGCTCATAGTTGCGAAGATAGGTCATGAGATCCATCTCTCTCGCCTTAAGAATGTCATCTGCCGCAATATAGCCCATCGTGCATCACCTCGCTTCCTGCTGCTGACGCATAAAGTCTCTGCGGATGATCGCATTGGCGCGGCACTCTATGGTGTCACGGATGTTGTCCATGTGATCTGTTTCTCGCTTCTCAAAGTCCTTGAACACATCGGCAAGCGGGCTGCGCGACTGCAAAAGCGCCTTGCACTGCTTGTCAGACAGATCGTGGTACTCCAGAGCCAGGACGATATCCTCTCTCACCGTGAACTCATAGCAGTGATTGAGGATTTCATCAGGCGGCTGAGATAGCAGCCATTCGCGATACCGCTGCTGTTCAGCGAACATCTTCTCATACAGTGCGGTATTCAGCTCTTCATTGGTCATTTGCAAAACCTCCTTCATAAAGATTTAGCCGCCGATGTGGTAAGCATCGACGGCTATGTAAAAGTACTTGGGACAAAAAAAGACCGTTCATCTAATTTCAGAATGAACGGTCATGATGGTTGTTATATTCAGTTGTTGTAGGGAACTTTTCTGGCATATGATTTCCGATATATTCCCCAATATTAAAAGGTCTTGATACACTTGGACCTCATGAAGTCCATGATCTCGCTGGTATCCTTATCTTCGTAATAAGCAACCAAAAGACGCTTAAACTCTGGAACCTCTTTTTCCGGGATGATGATCATGCCTGCTCCCTGCGAAATCATGTAATGATTCGCAAAGATCACGGAAGCTCTTTTGTTGCCATCGTTGAATATCTGCGCTTTCATACAGTACAGGCAAAGAGTGATGGCCTTTTCATCAGAAGGAATCGAATCTGCAAGGATCGCCTCAATGTTCTCTTTGACTATACTTTCTATCGGCAGCGGTGGAATATAGCTCGTACCGCCGATTGTTACAGGCACTCCGCGAATACGTCCTCCGTCTTGATAAAAGCCTTCGTTTACCAGCTTGGCGATATGGCAAAGGATCGAATAGTCGGTAGGGTAGCTGATAACATCCTTATCCAGAACAAACTCCCATGCATGCTTTAGGTTCAGTATCTTTTGCACATCGGAAGCTGACATACCGGACACCTTGCCGTTTTCGATAATGTCCTCCGTCTGGGGGAATGTTGTTGCAACACCTTCCAATACAGCCTGATCGTAGATATTGGACTTCATATTGGCTCTGGCAAAGTCCAGATTGAGTTGGACTCTCGCTGAAATCTCTGCATCTGAGTATCCAAGCTGCGCCAGTTCCTTGTCGAGTCTCCGAATGTTCTTTTTCAGCTCTCTGCCTTCACGGGCATTTCTCAGAAGCAACTGATACAGTTCATCGGAGTACTCTCCCACATAAGTGGAAGTCAGCCTGCTCGCTATACGTTTGCGAATATAGAGATATTTTTTTCCATCACGTTCTTTTATTTCAGGGTTGCCATCGTAAGGAAGTAGATTCAGTCTTGCTTGAAAATCTGCCCTTTGATGAAGCAGCTCCTGAATTTGCGGATAATTGTTGTTCATAGCGCCCTCCTTGTAGGGAACATTTATTGAAGCTATTATATCATAATGTTCCCCAATTTTCAAGAGGTATTCGTTATTTGATCAAATGACAGCCGCAGTATTTCTCACCTGCGGCTGTCACGGTTTTATTTCATGATTTTCAGTAGCAGTTCATTAATGTCTTCTGTCGGCTTGCCCTGCGCGATCAGCTTGTTTCGGAACGCAAGCAGCGCATGTTTGGCAAGCCGAAGCTGTTCGGAGCCCAGCTCTACGATTCGCTTTTCTGCTTTACGACGGAACATCTCAAGCACCTCTATCTGTTTTCTGACTTCATTGTAGCGAGAGACGTCCGACATTACAAATGTGCAAATTGTTTTTTTATCGCTCTCTGTCTTCGCTCGACCGGCTCGGTTCTTCCTCGGCTCGCTCTCCGTCAACAATCTCATTTTCTCGCTTATCAAGGTTGAGCATAGCGTTGAGTTCATTGAGCCGCGCCGTCTTGGCCTTCAGCTCATCCTCCTGGGGGAACGGCTTTTGAACCTCAAGCTTTGCATTTTCGAGCTGGACCTTCGTGTTTTCGAGCTGCGCTTCACAGGCCGTCAGTTTTTCTTGGAAGCTGTTCAGGGCATTGTCCAGTCGCTGGATATTGCCGAAAATGTCGGTGCCCAGCGTTACCGTATGCCGCAGCTCATGCTTCAAGGTGATTTTGTACTCCCGGCTGAAGCTGTCAAAGAACAACTCCATATCAAAGCCGCGATATTCACCGATGTGGATCGGGTCCGGATTTGTCATGGACTTGCAGAGTCCAATGATGGCTTCACCGGCTGCTTTTTTGTCCGTTACCGTTCCTCCCGCCATTATCATAGAAGAGAACCCATCCTCATTTGGCAGCGTGTTTTGAGCAAGTTGTGCCATGTCAGCCTTATAGCCATCAATCCGCTGCTCCAGCGATTTGATTTTCTGCGGAAACTCCTTGATGATCTGGTCTTCCAGCGCATAACGCTGACTCAGGTGGTTGGCCTTGAGAAGCTTCAAGCGGGAAACATCAATGTCCAGATCATGAGGTAAGCCAGCATTACTGACTCCCTCCAGAACCGTGCAGGCACCTCTCGGCGCACACGGCTCGCCGTTTACCATCATCTTGCGATTTATTAGACCGGTGAATCATCTCATGGCAGTTCGGACAAACAGCAAGTGTTTTGCGGTGACGTGACCGCATTACCTGTTCCCATTCAGCATTTCCTGTGAGGTCTTTCAACCGCTTAACCTGGTGAATCTCGATATCATCGCAGGTTGTTCCGCATAGTTCGCATGTTTTTGCGCGTAACTTGCAAATCAGGCTGCTGGGCTTTGCATATTTTTTGTAGGTTGCTTGCATGTCAACCTGTCCAAATAGCGGCTCTTTTCGTCTCTCGAATCCTTCGTTGTAGTACACACACTCTTTCGGCCCAGCTTTCGTCATATAAGGGACTGTGAAAATGCCCTTTTTCAGATATCGAGCTTTGATCTTCGAGGTCTTTGTACGATATTTCGCAGCAAAGGTTTTGAGCATGCTATACTTCATCAGGCTTGAGAAATGAGCCATTCTTATGGGATTGCACGCCAGCGAGTAGTAATTAGCCAAGCCTCTTACCTCGCTGTTGTACTTGCTTAGAATCTCAATGTCCGAACGGTTAATGAGTTTCTTCCTGTGGATGGCCTTCCAACGTTCTTTACCATTGGTATCCTTCTTGATACGGATTGCTCCTACTTCCAGCAGCTTCGCCATCGTTTTATCAAATGGCGTATAGAGTTTTACCACCGCTGAGTACACACGGGACTTTGTTCCGTTTTTCAGCTTTTTTGTTTCCTGAGACCGAGACACCTTGATATCATAGCCAAGAAAACGGGCACATTCTGATGTGTGGGTGATTTTCGTCTTTTCTGCTGAGAGAGTTAAACCTAATTTCTCTTTCAAAAATATGGCAAGATCGGCTTTGAGAGCTTCGGCGTCTGCTTTATTCCCAATCATTCCGATGATAAAGTCATCAGCATATCGGATGTATTGCAGACTTTTATATCCCTCATCGAATACTTCGCAATGCGGTAGTTGCCGAGCACTTGCTTTCAACGAACGGATGTGGCGGGCACATTCTCTCTGTTCCTGTTCATTGAGCGTGTCCCAAATCCTTGCATATTTACGTTTCGTTCTTTTGGCCAAACCGTTCATACGCTCATATTCGGGGTTTGCTTTTCTGTGTGAGGAACTTCCCCTGTCGAATTGCTTTTTGTACTCCTCAATATGCTTGTCCAGCTCGTTCAAATAGATATTCGCAAGGATTGGACTGATACCTGAGCCCTGCGGTGTGCCTGAATAGGTCATATGGAATTTCCACTGCTCCATATATCCAGCTTTCAGGAACTTCCACATCAGAGCGATGAAGGCTTCATCCTTGATGCGTCGGCGTAAGATATCGATCAGCACATGATGGTCAAAACAATCGAAACAGGCTTTGATGTCGCCTTCCACAAACCATTTCGTCCCAGTGAAAGTGCGCTGCAGATGCAGCAGAGCCGTATGGCAACTTCTACGAGGACGAAAGCCATGTGAGTTTTCTGAAAAGGTAGGTTCATAGATGCTTTCCAGTATCATTCGGACAACTTCCTGCACCATTTTATCATTGGCCGATGGGATTCCCAGTGGCCGTTTTTTATCACTGTTCTTCTTCGGGATGTATTCCCGACGTGCAGGGTGCGGCTGATAGCTTTTGTCTTTCAGGGATGCAATGATCCCTTCAATCCTTCTGCTGCTCATGCCGTCAATGGTGTTGCCATCCATTCCCGGTGTCATACTTCCATCATTAGCGTATACATTCTTGTAGGCCAGAAGATAGAACTCCGGGTTATACAGATTTCGATACAATCTCTCATATCTGTACGTTGGGTCTTTTGCTTTATCGCTTAGACTATTCAATACATCAATCGGATTTCTCATAGTGCCTCACGCACCATCCTTTCTGTTTGTATTAAAAAGGTAAACTGCTCCCCTTTGCCATGTAGGCGGTTTTCCCGCTTCCGTTTTTACGGCCATCTCTGTTAATTCAGAGTCCTCGGACTACTATGGGAGCTGTGTAACCATGCCCCTTACGGGGTTTAGGTCATCCCCGGTAGCGTATATCAATATAGCGTTTTGCGTTGTCGGATGCGACTTTTGCCGTTTACTTCTGTCTTGAAGTTACTTTGCTTCGGATATCACATAGCCATCCAAAATGGAAGAACGGCTATCGAAGCACCGTAGGTTTCAGCATCTTTCCTACGGAGGGCAAGATGTCCCCAAGCTCCGGCTATCGTATCAGGCAATCCAGCTTTCATCCTCATACGCAAATTTTCATCCCCATGTCCATCGGTTCTTTGGATGCTGTATATACCGCTGCACACCCATCCTTCCGGATAACAACATGCTACACTCCCCATTGGGTTTCCCCATCCGGATAAGTTGTGGGATGATAGGTTTACTTCTTTCACCTTCCTTTCTTGATATCTTTACCTACCGCTTGCTAAAGGCGGATTTTGATATACACCCTTACGGGCGCACCATCTTTTCTTTTATACGGGGATCGCCGGCACACAGCGCCTTGATTTCAGCATACGAAAGCGCGGTTTCGTCCATGTCATCACAGGAACGAACAGGGCTTTTGCTGGTCATGATCTGCGAGATAAATTTTTGTTTGTTTTCGACCGTCTGCCAGAGGTAGGCGTCAAAGGTGGCCTCTGTCACATACCGATAGATGAACACTTTTTCATTGCGGTTGCCCTGACGGACGATACGACCCGCACGCTGCTCCAGATCACCAGGACGCCAGGGACAATCCAGATCATGCTGGGCGATGAGCCTGTCCTGAACATTGGTGCCCGCGCCCATTTTAGCGGTACTGCCCATGAGCACGCGCACCTGACCAGAACGAACCTTAGCGAACAGTTCCTTCTTTTTTACCTCCGTATCCGCATCATGGATGAATGCGATTTCTTCCTTTGGGACGCCCTGCGCGATCAGCTTGGCCCGGATGTCGTCATAGACGTTGAATTCCGGCATCTGGTCGTCTGAAACGGGCTTGGGCGTTGAAATATCGCAAAAGACCAACTGTGTCAGCCTCTGCCCTTTGCTCTCATCCCAAATTCGGAAGATGTTGCGCACGCAGGCGTTGACCTTGCTGTCCGGGTCGTCGGGCAGTAGCGGATTGATGAGCCGCTGATCGAGGCCCAGCTTGCGCCCGTCGCCCGTGATCTTGAGCATGTTGTCCTCGGAGGGGTCAACGAGTTTCTGATGAACCGCCGCGGCGCGTTCGGATAGGGCCTGCACCAGCTCCTGCTGCTGCGGGCTGGGCTTGACGGCGATGGTCTCGTAATGGGCTTCAGGTGTAGGCAAATGAAGCTGATCCGCCGTTTTGATATCAGCGACTTCCTTGAATACGTTCATGAGTTCAGGGAGATTGAAAAATTTACTGAACCTTGTTCTGGCCCGATAACCAGTACCCTCAGGGGCCAATTCGATTGCCGTCGCCGTCTCGCCAAAGGTGGATGCCCAGGCGTCAAAATGGGTCATGCCGCTACGTTGCAACGCGGCATATTGCAGATACCGCTGCATCGTATACAATTCCGTCATGCTGTTGGAGACAGGCGTGCCTGTCGCGAAGATTACGCCTCGCCCGCCGGTTAATTGATCCATGTACCGGCACTTCATGAACATATCAGAGGATTTCTGTGCTTCCGTAGCGGAGATGCCGGCAACATTGCGCATCTTGGTGTACAGAAAGAGGTTTTTGTAGGAGTGTGCCTCGTCCACGTAGAGCCGATCTACACCGAGCTGTTCAAAGGTTACAACATCGTCCTTGCGTTCTTGGTCATTGAGCTTTTTTATCTTTGCTTCAAGTCCACGCTTTGTCTTTTCCATTTGCTTTACGGTGTAACGCTCCGCATTTTCGGCTTTTGCCTCGATTATTCCGTTAATAATCTCGTCAAGCTGATTTTGCAGTATGGTTTTCTGCCGTTCTGCCGACATCGGTATTTTCTCGAATTGCGAATGACCGATAATAACGGCGTCATAATCGCCCGTTGCAATTCTGCCGCAGAATTTTTTGCGGTTTTTCATCTCGAAATCCTTTTTTGTTGCAACAAGAATATTTGCCGCCGGATATAACTGCAAAAATTCGCTTGCCCATTGCTCGGTCAAGTGGTTGGGTACTACAAACAGCGATTTATTGCAAAGTCCGAGCCGCCGTGATTCCATTGCTGCCGCAACCATAG
>ERZ773147.980-NODE-980-length-31661-cov-46.172467_pt1 | contig 31661 bp, 26 predicted proteins | sample MGYA00580851_ERZ773147 | MGnify/ENA primary metagenome ERZ773147 (study PRJEB29015, sample SAMEA2737818) | human gut metagenome | biome: human gut; feature: human-associated habitat; material: faeces | place: China | collected 2012 ... | reverse complement strand
ACAGCTCGCCCCAGCCGAAGGGGAACAGGAACTCGAAGTCCGTGGTGGCCTTGGAGTAGAAGCACAGCTCCTCGGGGTCGTGGTCACGCAGGCGGAGGTTCTCATCCTTCAATCCGATGCCCAGCAGCCAGTTGTGGCAGAAGGTGCGCCAGTAGTTGAACCACTCCAGGTCGGTGCCGGGCTTGCAGAAGAACTCCAGCTCCATCTGCTCGAACTCGCGGACGCGGAAGATGAAGTTGCCCGGGGTGATCTCGTTGCGGAAGGACTTGCCGATCTGGCAGACGCCGAAGGGCAGCTTGCGGCGGGTGGTGCGCTGGGTGTTCACAAAGTTGGTGAAGATGCCCTGAGCCGTCTCGGGACGGAGATAGACGGTGTTCTTGGCGTCCTCGGTGACGCCCTGGAACGTCTTGAACATCAGGTTGAACTGGCGGATATCGGTGAAGTTGTGCTTGCCGCAGGAGGGGCAGGGGAGGTCGTGCTCCTCCACAAAGTCCTTCATCTCCTGCTGGGAGAAGGCGTCGATGGGCTTGCTGAGCTCAAAGCCGTTCTCGTGGCACCAGTCCTCGATGAGTTTGTCGGCGCGGAAGCGCTCCTTGCACTCCTTGCAGTCCATCAGGGGATCGGAGAAGCCGGCCAGATGGCCGCTGGCCACCCAGGTCTGGGGGTTCATGAGGATGGCGGCGTCCTGCCCCACGTTGTAGGGGTTCTCCTGGACAAATTTCTTCCACCAGGCCTTCTTGATGTTGTTCTTCAGCTCCACGCCCAGGGGGCCGTAGTCCCAGGTGTTGGCCAGGCCGCCGTAGATCTCGCTGCCGGCAAAGATGATGCCGCGGTTTTTGCAGAGGGCGACGATCTTGTCCATCGTTTTTTCGGTGTTTTTCATGGTGAGGTTCCTCCTATATGAAGTGTTTTGGCAACAAAAAACGCCCTGAGCCTTACTGGCTCAGGGCGAACTAAACATAGTCCGTGGTTCCACCTGAATTTGGATACTTCCACACTCTTCTGCCGGTAACGGGGCTTCCGGCGGGCATTTCCTCCCGCGGCTCAGGGCCGCCACGCCCGTCATCGCCTGTATCAGGAAAAGAATAGCACGTTTCGGGGTGGTTGTCAAGCACGCAAAGCAAAAACCGCCGCAGCTGCGGCGGTTTTCGGCTGTTTTCGGTTACTTTCCGGCGGCCATGACCTTTCCGGCGGCGTCCACCACCAGGCGGTCGGTCTTTGCGCCGGCGGCGCTCTTGCTGAAGCTCACTGTCCACGCGCCGGAGGTGACGTCATAGGTGGCGTACACCTGATCGTACGCGCCGGTGTACTGGGCCTTGGCCGCGTCGATGGCGGCCTGCTGGCTGACGCTCTTGCGGCCGATCTGGGCGGTGCCCAGAATGGACAGCAGCGCATCGCGGTTGGCGTTCCACACCTCGGTGGTCATGGTCTCGGAGGGGGAAGCCACATAGCTGCCCGGTACGTCCTCAAAAAAGATGTCCGCCATGACCATGGTGCCCTTTTCCGTGTTCTCCTCCGTGTGCTGCCAGACCTTCATGCCGTTGGCAAGGGTGATCTCCTCACTGGTGACGCCGGTGCCGCAGATGCCGTAGCCTCCCGTCCAGCACAGCAGCGTGTAGCTGACGGTGGGGTCGTCGGTCTTGTAGAAGCGGATGCCCTCGGTCTTGTCGGTGCCGTTATCAGACACCTGCTCCCAGCTCCAGCCCTCCGGCAGCTCCAGCTTCATGTCTACATAGCCGTGGGTGAACTCGGCGGTGGTGACGGTGGGCTGGGGATTCGGCGCGGGATCGGGGTCGGGCTTGTCGTCGTTGTTCTTTTTGCCGCAGGCCATCAGCGACAGGGCGCAGGCCAGGGCCAGGATAAATGCCAAAAACTTCTTCATGGGGGTCGTGCCTCCTTTTCTGTCTCTATCTGTTTGTGTATATATACACCGCCGGGGGGCGGGGAGGGCGATGGGCCCGCCCTCTATCCACTAAGACGGAACGCGGCGGGGTTTAGTTCCGCTTTTCTTATTCGCGGCCCTCGGGCAGCTGGGCGATGACGGTCTTGTACAGATGGCGGAAGAAGAACAGCGTCAGCGTCAGGGAGAATACCTCCGCGATGGGGTAGCTCCACCACACCAGGTCGCTGTTGCCCACGGAGGCGCCGTACCGGGCCAGCACGTAGGCGATGGGGATCAGGAACACCAGCTGGCGGACGATGGAGGTGATCATGGAGTACAGGGATCTGCCCAGCGCCTGGAAGGAGGCGCCCAGGGCGATGCACGCGCCGGCCATGCAGAAGCTGATGGAGATGATCCGCAGGGCGGGTATGCCCACGGAGAGCATGGTGTCGGTGGCGTCAAATATCTTCAGCAGAGGGCCGGGGATGACCCAGAAGAGGACGGTGCCGAAGACCATGATGATGGAGGCGTACAGCGCGCCGCGCTTGATGGTCTCCACCATGCGCTTGCGGTTCCGGGCGCCGTAATTATAGGCGACGATGGGCACCACGCCGTTGTTCATACCGAAGACGGGCATGAAGATAAAGGAATTCAGCTTGAAGTACGCGCCGAAGGCGGTGGCCGCCGTTTCATGGGCGGCATGGTAGGTGATGAGGATCTTGTTCATCAGGAACGTCATCACCGAACCGATGGCGATCATAATGACGCTGGGCAGGCCGATGGCGTAGATCTCGCCGATGAGCCGGAAGTCCGGGCGGAAGCCCTTGATGGACAGGGTGATGTCGGTATTCTTCTTGTGGTTGAAGTATATGGCCAGGGCGCAGCCGCAGAACTGGCCGATGATGGTGGCCACGGCAGCGCCGGTAACGCCCATGTTCAGGGTAAAGATGAAGATGGGGTCCAGAATGATGTTGATGATGGCGCCCAGACCCTGGGTGTACATACTGAGGATAGACCGCCCGGTGCCCTGGAGCAGCCGTTCGTACATGATCTGGCAGAACATACCCAGCGAGCCGATGGTCACCACCCGCAGGTAGTCGTTGCCCATGCGGATGATGTTCTCTATCTGGGTCTGGGAACGGAAGAACAGGTCGGAGCAGGTGGCGCCCAGAGCGGCGGAGATGACGAAGCCCACCAGCGCCAGCAGTATGCCGTGGTTGGCGACCTTGTCGGCGCGTTCACGCTGTCCGGCACCCAGTGCCCGGCCCATCAGGGCGTTGACGCCTACGGCGGTGCCGGTGGCCAGACCGATCATCAGGTTCTGGGCGGGAAAGGCCAGCGAAACGGCGGTGAGCGCCTGCTCGCTGACACGGCTGACGAACACGCTGTCCACGATGTTGTACAGCGCCTGCACCAGCATGGACGCGATGATGGGCAGGGACATATTCCAGATCAGCTTGGAAATGGGCATGACGCCCAGCTTGTTTTCTTCGGGCAAGGTATCACTCTTTTCTGTGCGAAATACTCAGTGTCTCTTATTGTATCATGTATATCCATAAAAGGAAATCCCCGAAATGCGCTTTTTCTGCACATTTCGGGGGTGCTTTTTGTTGAAATGACGCAAAACTATTTCGCGCAGCGAAGCGGTTTACCGGCAGGAGAAAAAGGCCCGGATCTCCTCCGCCGTGCAGGCGGCGCTGCCCTGGGCAAAGCCGTCGCGGCCGCCGCCCCGGCCATGCAGCGTCTCGTTCATGTCCTTCACCAGCGGCCGGATATCCTGTCCGGCATGGATGAGCGCGTACCGGTACGTGCCGTCTGTTCCGGAGAACACGGCGCAGCGGCCGCCGCACGTCTGGGCTACGGCGTCGCACAGGCGGCGGACACCGTCGCCCTCCAGCGGCGCGGTGATGAGCACGGTGTCGCCCGCGCCGGCGTATTCCGCCGCTGTGTGGGCGAAGACCTGCGCTTCCAATCCGGCGGCGCGTTCCCTGGCGGCCAGCAGCTCGGACTGCATCCGATCCACGGCGGCAAAGGATGCCTCCGGCTTTACCGACAGCGATTGCCCGATCTGGCGGGATTGTTCCCAGCAGGCGGAGAGATGGTCCAGCGCTCGCTGGCCGCACAGCAGCTCCAGCCGCACGCCGTCCCGGAATTTCTGCCAGCCTATGAACTTCACCAGGCCCACCTGGCCGCTGGCGGCCACATGGGTGCCGCAGCAGGCGCACAGGTCCGCGCCGGGAAACTCCGTAAGGCGCACAGGCCCCTCCAGGGCTTTTTTGCTGCGGTAGGGCAGGGCGGCCAGCTCCTCCGGGGAGGGATACCAGATGTGGATGGGGTGGTTTTCCCAGATGTACCGGTTGGCGCGGCGTTCGATGTCCTGCACCTGCTCCCAGCTGATGTCGGCGTTGTAGTCGATGGTCACGGTGTCCGCGCCCAGGTGGAAGCCCACGTTGTCGCAGTGGAAGGCGCTGCACAGCATACCGGAGACGATGTGCTCGCCGGAGTGCTGCTGCATATGATCGAAGCGGCGCGCCCAGTCGATATGGCCGCTGACCTCCGCGCCCACAGGCAGCTCATGGTCGCACAGGTGGGTGACGACGCCGTCCTTCTCATGGACGTCCAGCACGCGGGCATCCCCCAGCGTGCCGTGGTCGGCGGGCTGTCCGCCGCCCTCGGGATAGAAGGCGGTGCGGTCCAGCACCACCGCAAAGCCGCCCTTCACAGCCCCGCAGGACTCCACCACGGCGGTGAAGTCCTGCAGAAAGGCGTTTTCGTAGTAGAGCTTGACGGTCTCCATCAGTCGTCCTTCTCCACCTCGCCCACGATGGCGATGTGCAGCTCATCCAGCTGCTTCTGCTCCACAGTGGACGGCGCGCCCATCATGATGTCCTGGGCGTTCTTGTTCATGGGGAAGGGGATGATCTCGCGGATGGAGCTTTCGCCGGCCAGCAGCATGACCATGCGGTCCACGCCCGGGGCGATGCCCGCGTGGGGAGGCGCACCGTAGCAGAAGGCGTTATACATGGCGGGGAACTTCTTTTTCACGTCCTCCTCGCCCAGGCGCACCAGCTCAAAGGCCTTGATCATGATCTCCGGGTCGTGGTTACGGACGGCGCCGGAGCTGAGCTCCACGCCGTTGCACACCAGGTCGTACTGGTTGGCGTAGATGTCCAGGGGGTCGATCTCGCCGCGCTCGGCCTTCAGCAGGATATCCATACCGCCGTTGGGCATGGAGAAGGGGTTGTGGCAGAACTCCAGCTCGCCGGACTCGTCGCCGATCTCGTACATGGGGAAGTCCACGATCCAGCAGAACTCATAGCGCTCCTTGTCGAAGTGGTTTTCGCAGGCGGCGCCGAAGGTCTTGATAAGCACGCCCACGGACTTGGTGGCGTATTGGCCTGCGGTTGCCAGCACCAGGGTGCCCGGCTTCAGGTCGATGATCTTGCCCAGCTCGGCCTCCACCGGGGCGACGAACTTGGCGATGCCGCCGGCCAGCTGGCCGTTTTCGTCCACCTTGAACCAGTAGGCCTTGCTGCCGGACTGGACCTCGCAGTCGGTGAGCAGCTTCTCCACCTGCTTGCGGGTCAGGGCGCAGTCGCTGATGGGCACCATCTTTACGGTCTGGCCCTTGAAGGCCTCGAACTCGCTGGCGACGAACAACTCGCTGACGTTTTTGCAGGTCAGGTCGATACGCAGATCGGGCTTATCGGAGCCGTAGGTCTCCATGGCGGTGTTGTAGGGGATGCGGCGGAAGGGGGCGGAGGAGGCCACGTTGTAGGTGCCGAACTTGGCGAAGATGGGGGGCAGCACGTCCTCCAGCACGGCGAAGATGTCGTCCTGGGTGGCGAAGGCCATCTCCATATCCAGCTGATAGAACTCGCCGGGGCTGCGGTCGCCGCGGGCGTCCTCGTCGCGGAAGCAGGGGGCGATCTGGAAATAGCGGTCGAAGCCGGAGGTCATCAGCAGCTGCTTGAACTGCTGGGGCGCCTGGGGCAGGGCGTAGAACTTGCCGGGGTGCTTGCGGGCGGGCACCAGATAGTCGCGGGCGCCCTCGGGGGAGCTGGCGGTCAGGATGGGGGTGGTGATCTCCAGGAAGCCGTGCTCCATCATGGCGGCGCGCAGGGCGGCCACCACCTGGCAGCGCAGGATGATGTTCTGCTTGACCGCCGGGTTACGCAGGTCCAGATAGCGGTACTTCAGACGCTGGGTCTCGTCGGCTTCGCGGCTGCGGTTGATCTCGAAGGGCAGGGCGTTGTAGCGGCAGCGGCCCAGCACCTCGATCTTGGTGGGGACCACCTCGATCTCGCCGGTGGGCAGCTTGGGGTTCTTGCTGGCGCGCTCGCGGACGGTGCCCTCCACGCTGATGGTGGACTCCTTGTTCAGGCCCTTGATGACCTTCAGGTCGGCCTCGTCCTCCACCACTACCTGGGTGGTGCCGTAGAAGTCACGCAGCACCACGAAGGCCAGGCTGCCGCCTACCTCGCGGACATTCTCCATCCAGCCCACGATCTTCACGGACTTGCCCACATCGGCCAGCCGCAGCGCATTGCAGGTATGTGTACGCATCTGCATCATTGTTGTTTTCCTCCCATTTATGATTGTGTTTTGTATAACCTTATTGAATTATTACGGATTGTTTATCAAAAACGCCGCCCCCTACACCCGTCTGCCGGAAATGCTTTGCGCCGTAGGGTAAGGCGCTTATTTCTCCACGATGACCTTGCCCTTGTTCCTCTCGGCCAGACCGTCGCGCACCCGCGCCAGGGTGGCGGCAAAGTCCAGGGTGGTCTGCTCGCCGCTGGTCATATCCTTGCAGGCGATGACGTTGTTTTTCACCTCGTCCTCGCCCAGGAACACCACATAGGGCACGCCGGTCTTGTCGGCGTAGTTCATCTTGGCCTTGAACTTTTTTTGCTCGGTGTACAGCTGGGTCCGCACGCCGGCGTCCCGCAGCTTTGTGGCCAGTGTGACGGCGGCGGACAGGTCCTCGGTCATGGGCAGGATCAGCACATCCGCCGGAGCGGTGGGCAGATCGCCGTTGAGCATTCCCTGCTCGCCCAGCACGTAGAACAGCCGGGTCAGGCCGATGGAGATGCCCACGCCGGGCAGCTGCTTGTCGGTGTAATATTCCGCCAGGTTGTCATACCGGCCGCCGGAGCAGACGGAGCCGATCTCCGGGTGGTCCAGCAGCGCCGTCTCGTACACGGTGCCGGTGTAGTAATCCAGGCCCCGGGCAATGGTCAGGTCCACGGCAAAGTTCTCCTCCGGCACGCCGAAGGCGGACAGGTATTTCACCACGGTTTTCAGCTGGTCCAGGCCCTCGTCAAACGTTTCGTTCCGGCCGGTGTAGCCCTCCAGGGCGGAGAGTACCTGATCGTTGCTGCCGGTGATGGCGATGAATTTCAGGATCTCATCGGCGCTTTCGGCGGACACGCCTACCTCGTCGGTCAGCAGGGTACGGACCTTCTCCGCGCCGATCTTGTCCAGCTTGTCCACGGTACGCATGATGTCGCCGGCCTTGTCGGTCAGGCCCAGCATGGCATAAAAGCCGTTGAGGATCTTGCGGTTGTTCACCCGGATGCAGAAGCGCCTGAGCCCCAGCTCACTGAACGCACGGTAGATGATGGCGGGCATCTCGGCCTCGTTGGTGATGTCCAGCTTGCCGTCGCCGATCACGTCGATATCCGCCTGATAGAACTCACGGAAGCGGCCGCGCTGGGCGCGCTCGCCCCGGTAGACCTTGCCGATCTGGTAGCGGCGGAAGGGGAAGGACAGATCGTTGTAGTGCAGGGTCACATACTTGGCCAGCGGCACCGTCAGGTCAAACCGCAGGGCCAGGTCGGCGTCGCCCTTGTTGAAGCGGTAGATCTGCTTCTCCGTTTCGCCGCCGCCCTTGGCCAGCAGCACCTCCGCCGCCTCGATCACCGGGGTGTCCAGCGGGGTGAAGCCGTACAGGGAATAGGTGCGGCGCAGGATGTCCATCATGCGCTCCATCTGCTGCTGCGGCTTGGGCAGCAGCTCCATAAAGCCGGACAGGGTCCGGGGGGTCATCTCAGCCATTTTCCGTCTCTCCTTTATCTTCGGTGGTTTCATTTTGTTCGCCTGTCTCCGGCAGCTCCTCCGCACCGGGCGTTAGCGTGTGGGCGGCGGCCTCGCGGGCGGCCTCGGCCTCCGCCTCGTGCTTCAGCTCCCAGGCGACCTCGCGGTAGATATCATCCAGGGCCCGGCCCTTCTTCACGCCGATGCGCTGGCCGATGACGCCGCCGACTATGGCCAGCGCCAGGCCCGCATACCACAGCCCCGGTACAATGACAGGCAGCAGCAGGCCCGCCAGCGCACCAAACCAGACGCCCAGCTCCTCGCAGTGGCCCCGGACGGCGTGGTAGGCGCCTTTTTTCTCCCGGAGGTGCGTCATTCGCTTCAACTGCGCCAGGCACATACCGACCCGCAGCAGCGCCAGCGCCGTCAGCGGGATGAAGATGTCCCGCACGTGGTTGTTGATGAAGTCCAAAACAGCCTGCATAGCGTTCTCCTTTGTGTTTGTGTCGGCGGCGCGGACGAAAAAACGCTCCCGTCCCTGCATTGGGACGAGAGCGTAAAACACTTCGTGGTGCCACCCAAATTCGGCCTTGCGGCCCTTTTTGCTCCTGTTACGGGGAGCGCGCCGTGGATGTTTCCATCCCCGCTAACTCGCTGTCTTCACCTGTGCCTTGCCGCGGTGCGCTTTCAGCCGATGGCGCACCTCTCTTGCAGCGGCGGTGTACAGGCTACTCCTGCGAGGTCTGCACGGTTATCCCTTATTGTATGCGATTTGCCGATGGTTGTCAAGCCGTAAAGGGCTTGTTCTTGGGGTTGACGATGTCACGCCAGTCCAGGTCGCCCCGGTCCAGACCCAGCACCAGCATCTCGGCGGTGGCCAGGTTGCTGGCAAAGGGCACGTTGTTCTGGTCGCACAGGCGGGAAATATACGTGATGTCTGCGTCCGGCGTTTTCTGGTTGGGGTCACCGAAGCACAGCACCATATCGATCTCATTATAGGCGATGCGGGCGGCGATCTGCTGTCCGCCGCCGTGGGCGAAGGACAGGAAGCGGTGTATGGTCAGCCCGGTAGCGTCGGCGATCTGCTGGCCGGTGCGGGCGGTGGCGCAGAGGGTGTGCTTGGCCAGGATGCCGCAGTAGGCGGTGCAGAACTGGACCATCAGCTCTTTGCGGTTGTCGTGTGCCATCAATGCAATATTCATGGAGGGCTCCTTTCCTTATATCTTCATCAGCGGGGTTTTCTGCCCCATGATGCGTTTCGCAATGTTTTCATAGGCCCGGGCGGCGTAGTAGTTCTGCTCCCGCAGCACCAGTCCGCGGTTCAGGCAGTAGGGGACGTCCGGGTCCTCCGGTATCACGCCCAGCAGCGGCAGGCCCGCTGCGTCGATGGCGTCGTCGATGGTGGTGTGCAGCTGACGCAGCACTTTTTTGGACACGCGCCCCACCACCAGGTGCACCGTCCCGCTGGGAAAGGCGGACAGCTCTGCGGCGGTGCGCTGGGCGTCCCGCATGGCGGACACGTCCGTGGTGGTGATGACGATCACCTGGTCGGCCATGCACGCTGCCATCTGGAAGCCCTGGCCCAGTCCGGCGGGCGCGTCGATCAGGCACCAGTCGTAGCTTTCCCGTATCTCACGCGCCAGCGCCTGCAGCTTCGGAACCGACAGGGACAGCGGGCGGTCGGCCATGGGTGCGGTCAGCAGGGAGAGGGAGGGGTATCGCTCATGGGGCACCGCCGCCTCATGCAGGGTGCAGCGGCCCTCCAGCACGTCGGAGAAGTCCATCAGCGCCCGGTCGCTGAGCCCCAGCGCCAGATCCAGGTTCCGCAGGGTGATATCGCAGTCCAGGCACAGCACCCGCTGCCCCATGTGGGCCAGCGCCAGTGCCACGTTGGCGGTGAAGGTGGTCTTGCCGGTGCCGCCCTTGCCGGACGCCACGGCGATGATCTTGCCCATGGACTTCCTCCTTTCACGGGCCGCCTATACCAGCGGCGCTTTTTTGATCCGGGCAAAGGCCCGGGGAAATTGCTTCGGTGTGTGCTGTGTTTTTTCGATGGATACGATGCGGTGCACCACGTCCGTCTCCGGCACGGTGTAGTCCGTGACGCCGGAGAGCTGTCCGCCCAGCTGGGCGATGGCGCTGTGGGCCTGACGTATCTCCTCGTCGGTGGAGACGGACTTCATGGCGGCGAACTGTCCGCCTACCTTTACCAGCGGCAGCGTCAGCTCACACAGCACGTTCAGCTGGGCCACGGCACGGGAGGCCGCCAGATCGAACTGCTCCCGGTGCTGCGCGGCGAATTCCTCCGCCCGGGCGTGAACGCAGGTCACATTTTTCAGGCCCAGGTCTGTCTGGACCTCCTTCAGGAAGTCCACCCGCTTGCCCAGACTGTCCAGCAGCGTGAAGCGGGCGTCCGGCGTCAAGATCGCCAGCACCATGCCGGGAAAGCCTGCGCCGGTGCCTACGTCGATGACGCGCTTGCCGGACAGGTCCAGCTGCGCCGCCAGCGCCGCGCAGTCCAGCAGGTGCAGGGTGGCAACGTCCCGGGGCGCGGTGATGGCCGTGAGGTTCATCACCTTGTTTTTTTCCAGCAGCAGTTCGGCGTAGCGCTCCAGCTGCGGCGCGGCGGCGGTATCCAACCCCAGCGCCGTCAGCCCGGCGGTCAGGATATCCCTCATTTCTGCTGCTCTTTCAGCAGGTCGCGGATCTCGGTCAGCAGCTCCTCGCTGGTGGGAGCCGGTTCTTCCTCCTCCTGCGGCTCCTCGTCCTTTTTGCCCAGCTTGTGCAGATGGTTGATGGTCTTGACCATCAGGAAGATGACGAAGGCCACCAGAACAAAGTCAATGACCGTGCTCAGAAACGTGCCGATGCCCAGGGTAACAGCCTCGGTGACCACCTTGCCTGCCTCGTCCAGCACCTCCGGCTTCAGCACGATATTCAGCTGTCCCAGATCCACGCCGCCGATGAGCAGGCCGATCAGGGGCATGAACACATCGTTCACCAGAGAGGTGGTGATCTTACCGAACGCGGTACCGATGATCACGCCGACGGCCATATCCATGACGTTGCCGCGCATGGCGAATTCCTTGAATTCCGCAAAAAACTTCTTCATGTGTAAAAGCTCCTATACTAAGAGTATAATTACGGATAACTATTACGATACGCTATCAGTGCAGCGGTACCAGGCGCTCCTTGCCGCCCATGTAGGGCTGCAGCGCCTTGGGCACCAGCACGGAGCCGTCCGCCTGCAGGTTGTTCTCCAGCAGGGCGATGAGCATACGGGGCGGGGCTACCACGGTGTTGTTCAGGGTGTGGGGCAGGTACAGTTTGCCGTCCTCGCCGCGGACGCGGATCTTCAGGCGGCGGGCCTGGGCGTCACCCAGGTTGGAGCAGGAGCACACCTCGAAGTACTTTTGCTGCCGGGGGGACCAGGCCTCGATGTCGCAGGACTTGCACTTCAGGTCCGCCAGGTCGCCGGAGCAGCACTCCAGCTGGCGTACCGGGATGTCCAGGCTGCGGAACAGCTCCACGGAGTAGCGCCACATCTTCTCGTACCAGGCCTTGGAGTCCTCGGGCTTGCAGACCACGATCATCTCCTGCTTTTCGAACTGGTGGATGCGGTACACACCGCGCTCCTCGATGCCGTGGGCGCCCTTCTCTTTGCGGAAGCAGGGGGAGTAGGAGGTCAGCGTCTGGGGCAGCTTGTCCTCCGGCAGGATCTGGTCGATGAACTTGCCGATCATGGAGTGCTCGCTGGTGCCGATCAGGTACAGGTCCTCGCCCTCGATCTTGTACATCATGGCGTCCATGTCCGTCTGGCTCATCACGCCCTCCACCACGTTGCCGTGGATCATAAAGGGCGGAATGCAGTAGGTGAAGCCCTTGTCGATCATAAAGTCACGGCCATAGGCGGTGACGGCGGAGTGCAGCCGCGCGATGTCGCCCATCAGGTAATAGAAGCCGTTGCCGGATACACGGGCGGCGGCGTCCATATCCACGCCGTCGAAGCGCTCCATGATCTCCGTGTGGTAGGGGATGGGGAAGTCCGGGGTCTTGGGCTCGCCGAAGCGCTCCACCTCTACGTTGCAGCTGTCGTCCGGACCGATGGGCACGGACTCGTCGATCATCTGGGGGATGACCAGCAGCAGCTTGTTCATGGCCGCCTCGGCGTTGGCCTTCTTCTCCTCCAGCCGAGCCATGCGCTCGGCGTTGGCCTTTACGGCGGCGTTGTTGGCGTCGATCTCCGCCTGAAGGGCGGCCTTCTCCGCCTCGTCGGCGCACTTTTTCAGCCTGCCGAACAGGGGACCGTTGGCCTTGGAGATCTTGTTGCGCTCGGCCTTCAGGGCCTCGCCCTCGTTGATGGCCTCGCGGCGCTCGCTGTCCAGGGCGATGACCTCGTCCACCAGGGGCAGCTTGGCGTTCTGGAACTTCTTGCGGATATTCTCCTTTACCAGGTCCGGGTTCTCCCGGATAAACTTGATGTCAAGCATATTCTATACCTCTATTCGATGATGTTTCACGTGAAACGCTTATCGCTTTCCCAGCTTCTCCAGAGCCTCCAGCAGGGCGTTCAGGTCCTCGGTGCCGTAGTATTCCAGCTCGATGCGCCCCTTCTTTTTGCCGTTGACGATGCGGCAGGGGCGGCCCAGCTTCTCACCCAGCTCACGGGCGGCCTCCTCAACATAATTGACAGAGAGGGCGTCCTTTTGGGGCTTTTCTTTTTTCTCGGCGGTGAGTTTTTTCACCAGCAGTTCCGTCTGGCGGACGGAGAGGGCGTCCTTGGCCACCATCTCCGCGGCGGCCTGCTGCTGCTTGCTGCCCAGCGTCAACAGGGCGCGGGCGTGTCCGGCGGACAGCCGTCCGTCCTCCACCATGGCCCGCACCGGCTCGGTCAGCCCCAGCAGGCGCAGGGCGTTGGCCACGGTGGGGCGGGACTTTCCCACCCGCTGCGCGCACTCGTCCTGGGTCATGCCGTACTGCTCCGTCAGCACCCGGTAGCCCTCGGCCTCCTCAATGGGGTTCAGATCCTCTCGCTGGAGGTTTTCGATCATGGCCAGCTCCATGGCCTTGCGGTCGTCGGCCTCGATGACCACCACGGGCACCTGTGTCAGCCCGGCCATCCGCGCCGCCCGCCACCGCCGTTCACCGGCGATGATCTGATAGTAGCCGGATTGCAGCTTCCGCACGGTCAGCGGCTGGATGATGCCGTGTATCCGGATGGAGTCCGCCAGGTCACTGAGGGCCTCCGGCTCAAAGCTCTTTCTGGGCTGGGTGGAGCAGCTCTCCACCTGGCTGATGGGCAGCAGCAGGGAGGAGGCGCGCTCGTCCTTGGCGGCGATGACGTCGTCACCAAGCAGTGCGCTCAGTCCCTTGCCCAGACCTTTTGTGTTCGCCATACCGCGTCTCCTTTCAGCAGTTGTTCTTCCGCAAAAATTCCGCCGCCAGCGCCGTGTATGCGTCCGCGCCCCGGCAGGTCTTGTCATAGGCGGTGATGGGCTTGCCGTGGCTGGGCGCTTCGCTGAGCCGCACGTTCCGCGGGATCACGGTGCTGTACACCTTCCCGGCAAAAAACCGCTTCAGCTCCTGGGCCACCTGAATGGACAGGTTGGTGCGGCCATCGAACATGGTCAGCAGCACGCCCTCGATATCCAGCCCGGGGTTCATGCTGCGCCGCACGATACGCACGGTGTTCATCAGGTCGCTGAGTCCCTCCAGCGCGTAGTACTCGCCCTGCACCGGGACCAGCAGACTGTTGGCGGCGCACAGTGCGTTCAGCGTCAGCAGCTCCAGCGAGGGCGGGCAGTCGATGAAGATGAAGTCGTACTTGTCCGCCACCTGCCGCAGCGCGGCCTTCAGCAGGAACTGCCGGTCGTCCATGTTGATCATCTCCACGCCGGCGCCGGCCAGCGCCTTGCTGCTTGGCAGCACGTCGCCATAGGGCGTGGTCACGATCAACTGGGCTGTCTCTGCGCCGTTGATGAGCGCATCGTAGACGCCGTTGCTGGTGGTCTTGTCCACGCCCATGCCGCTGGTGGCGTTGGCCTGGGGGTCAAAATCGCACAGCAGCACCCGCTTGCCAGCGGCTTTTACGGCAGCGGCCAGGTTCACGCAGGTGGTGGTCTTGCCCACGCCGCCCTTCTGATTTACGATCGCAATGATTTTCGCCACAGCAAATTCCTCTTTCTGTCTGAGTTCATTATGATAGTATATACCACCTGCATGGAGGGTTTCAAGAGGGAAAATGCAAATTTTCGTCTTTTTGTTTCACGTGAAACATAAAGGGACAAAAGCAGGGCGGCTGTTTCACGTGAAACAGCCGCCCCGTTCCTTATACCAGTATCACGCCGTTCAGCGGCGGCAATGTCAGATGTGCTTTCCCGTCGATGACCAGAAATCGCTGTCCGGTCATCGCGTCCTGCGCGGTGGGCGCGTCCCAGGCCAGCGTTAGGTCTGCCGGTGCGTCCCCGGCGTTCAGCGCCGTTACCGTGCGCTCGCCTCCGCGCTCACGCTCGATGGCCAGAGCGCCGCCTTGGGCCAGCAGATAGCGCAGGGCGCCCGAGCGCAGGCTCTCCCGCGTTCGCCGCAGCTGTCCCAGAGTGCGGAAGAAGTCCGTCAGCGCCGCGTCCTCGCTGCCCCAGGGGAAGGCACCCCGGTTCAGCGGGTCCTCGAAGCCCTGCACGCCGGCCTCGTCGCCGTAGAAGAGGGTGGGAGAGCCGGGGAAGCTGTAGAGCAGCATTCCCGCCAGACGGAGCTTTGCCAGGCCCCGGGCCAGCTCAGTGGGGGAGAGGCGGTACGCCGCACGCTCCGCCTTGGTTTTCGGTGTGCCCTCCGCGCCCAGCAGCGTCAGAATGCGCGCTGTGTCGTGGGTGCCCAGGAAGTTCATGGCGCCATAGAAGGCGAAGGGCGGGTAGTTCTCACGAATTGTCTCCATGCTGTCGCGGAAGACCGCGGCGTCGCCGCCGGCCAGCCAGTTCAGCAGGGCCGTGCGGAAGGGGTAGTTCATCAGGCCGTGGACCTGGCGGCCCAGCAGGTATCTGCGCCGTTGGGAGTAGGCGATCTTGTTGCTGCCGTCCTCCCAGACCTCACCCAGCAGGTAAGCCCCGGGCTTTTCCGCGTCGATGGCCGAGCGGATGCCCTCGATAAAGTCGCCGGGCAGCTCGTCGGCCACATCCAGCCGCCAGCCGTCCGCGCCGCAGCGCAGCCAATGCCGGACCACGCTGTCCTGATCGCCGAAGATGAAGTCACGGTAAGCCGGCTGCGCCTCATTGACGGCGGGCAGGGTCTTCACGCCCCACCAGGCGTCGTAGTCCGACGGCCACGGGTGGAAGCTGTACCAGTTGTAATACTCTGAATTCTGGCTCTGGGCCGCCCCCGGCTCCGGATAGTAGCCCTCGGCGTTGAAGTACCGGCTGTTGCTGCCGGTATGGTTGAACACGCCGTCCAGTATCACACGCATCCCACGCTGATGGGCGGCGGTGCACAGGGCGCGGAAGTCAGCCTCTGTGCCCAGCAGCGGGTCGATGGCCCGATAGTCGCCGGTGTCGTAGCGGTGGTTGCTGGCGGCCTCAAAAATGGGGTTCAGATACAGTGTCGTCACACCCAGGCCCGCCAGATAGTCCAGCTTCTCCGTGATGCCCTGCAGCGAGCCGCCGAAGAAGTCGCGGTTGGTGATCTGCCCGTGCTCGTCCGGAAGGAACACCGGCTGCTCGTTCCAGCCGCGGTGCAGCCACCGGTGCCCGGGCATATGGCTCACGTCCGGCATGGATACACGGCGGAACCGATCCGGGAAGATCTGGTACGTCACGCCGCGCCCGAACCAGTCCGGGGCGGGGGAGGGCTCGTATACCGTCAGCTGCCAGCGTGCCGCCTTCTCCGGCGCGTCCTGCACGCCATTTTTGCCGTACCACACGCAGCGCCCGTCCACGTCCGTCAGGCGGAAGCAGTACCAGCACAGCTCACCGCCAGCCGGCGCGGTGTATGTGCCGGCGAAGCCGCCCTCCGCCGGCGGCAGGGCGCACGTGTCCTCCGTGCCTGCGAACTCCCGGAGCACCAGCAGCTCGCAGCCGTAGTAGGTGTCGTCCGCCAGCGCAAAGCGCACTTCGGCGCCGCAGGGGACGGCGCCGAAGGGGTCTTTATAATGTTTGTCTCTCGAATTGAAATAGGGTCCCATGTGTGCCTCTTGTCTCTATAACAGATTTACCGCATCAGCGCGTCCTCGCCGGCGGCGGTGGCGCCGGTGCCATCCCGGGTGAACCAGGCGTTGATGATGTCCACGGCCGCGTTGGCCAGCAGACTGCCGCTGCCGCCCTTCTCCACCACGATGGCGATGGCGATCTCCGGATCGTCATAGGGGGCGTAGGCCACAAAGGTGCCGTTGGCGATATCCGTACCCACCTGGGCCGAGCCGGTCTTGGCGCCGGCCTCCACCACACAGCGGGAAAAGGCGCTCCGCAGGGAGTCGTAGGTCAGATCGTGCATACCCTTGGTCACCGCCGCCATGGTGCTGTCCGAGATGTTCAGGTCGTTCAGCGGCCCCTTGCCATATACGCCGACAACTCGCGAATTATCATAAGATTTTACGTTTTTCAGAAGATGCGCCTCATAGTGCTTGCCGCCGGACACCAGCGTGGCCACATAGTTGGCCAGCTGCAGGGGGGTGAACAGGTTGTAGGACTGGCCGATGGCCGCCGTGATGGTCTGGCCGTCGGTCCACTCCCGGTCGTGGGCCTCCGCCCACTCCGGGGAGGCCAGCACGCCGCTGACGTCGCCGATCTCAATGCCCGTGGACTGCCCCAGGCCGAAGGCTGTGGCGTACTCGTCCAGCTTCTTGATGCCTGTCAGCCGGCCCACCTCGTAGTAGAAGTAGTTGCAGGAGTCCACGATGGCCTGACTGACGTTGATGCGCCCGTGGGTGGTGTGGGCCTGCCGCCAGATCCAGCACATGGGCTGCGGGTCCACATAGTAGGTGTAGATACCCTTGTCCTCAATGATCGTGCTGGGGGTGATGATGCCCTCCTCCAGCGCCGCCACGGACGTGCACAGCTTGAAGGTGGAGCCGGGGGCGTACACGCCCTGGGTGGCCCGGTTAAACATGGGCAGGCGTTCGTCCTTAACCAGCTCCTCATAGTCCTGGTTGAACGTCTCCAGATCGTAAGTGGGGTAGCTGGCCATGGCCAGTACCTCGCCGGTGCCGACCTGAATGACCGCCGCCGCGCCGCCGCGCTCGTTGCTGTCCTTGTCGATCATGCCCTGAATGGTACTGGCCAGCGTGTCCTCCACCACCTGCTGCAGGTCGATGTCGATGGTCAGCGCCACGGTGCCGCCGGGCTGGGGCTCCCGGGTGTACAGCTCACCGGTGATCTTGCCGTTCTCGTCGGTGGTGATGAGCCGCTTGCCGTCCTTGCCGTGGAGATATTCCTCAAAGGCCTTCTCCACGCCGTCCTTGCCCACCAGGTCATTCATATTGTAGCCCTTGTCGGCGTAGCCCACATAGCCGGTGCTCTCGTCGCTGCGCCACTCCTCCTGCCATATGGCGCCCACGGTGCCCAGAATGTGTGCCGCCAGCTTGGTGTTGTACACCCGCGCCGCCGCTGTCTTGATGGTCACGCCCCGGTACTTTCCGTCGGTGATGCGGCCCAGCAAATCCGTGGATACATCCTCGGCAAAGGTGTAGCTGCTGCGCCCGTCCAGTTCATACCGCACGCCCACGATCAGACGCGCTTGCGCGTCGGTATAGCTGTCATCGACCTTGTAGAGCTTCCGCATGGCGGCCAGCACTTCCGCGCTGCCGCCATCCGTGGGCAGCTTGTTGTCGTCCAGATACTCCCGGAAGCTCTCGGTCAGGCTTTTGCTGGTCAGCTGGGGAGAGGACCCTGTGGTCATGGGCAGGGTGTCGTTCCATGTGACGCCCTGCTCCTGACACAGCTGTATCAGCTGCCAAATGGCGTCGTTCAGCGCGGCCTCGTCCTTGCCGAAGCTGCTCTTGTCTACCACCAGCGTATAGGCCAGCCGGTTGCTCACCAGCACCTTGCCATTCCGGTCGGTGATGATGCCCCGGGAGGCGGTCACCGTTTCGCTGGCGGTGTTGCTGGTGATGGATCTGGCCCGATTTTCGCTGCCGTGTACCACCTGTGCGTCATACAGCACCGCAAAAAACAGCACCAGAAACGCACAGAAAAACCCCAGCAGCACATATACCCGCCGCCGGGAGGGGTGAGGATTTTTCATCATAGCTTGGTTCTCCTATGGTCATTCGCTCAGTGTCCGCCGCTGTGCCCACCGGAACAGCAGGTGCGCCGCCGCCGCGAAGGGCAGCGATACCAAAAGCTCTCTGCCCAGCAGCAGGCCCGCCGCGGTCAACCCCGCGCCGCTGTGTCCCGCCAGCACCGCCATGTGCAGCAGTCCGCAGAGCAGCATACATACGCCTGTCACCACCAGCGAGCACACCACGCCCGCCATGATGACCTGCCCGCTCAGCAGCCACGCTGCCGCCGCGCCAAGCAGGAACGCCAGCGCGTAAAAGCACGGCAGGCCCGCCACCGGCGAGAGAAGGTCGCACACCAGCCCGAAGAATACCGCGTACAGCAGCGCCTGCTCGTTGCGCTCCAGCGTGGCCGGTATCACCGCGATGGCCGGCAGCAGGAACGGGTGCACGCCCCATACCCGCACGTATACCAGCACCAGCCCCTGCAGCAGTGCCAGCGCCAGCGCGCACAGACAGTACAATATCCACTTCAGCAGTATCGCCCGCCGTGTCATAGCCGTCCTCCGTCATTGGATCACGTCAAAATCCGTGATAATAAACATCTCCTGTATCGCCGCCACATCGCACTTGGGCGAGAGCACCGCGTACCGCGCCAGCCCGCCGTCATCCGTCTGCACGGACTCCACCGTACCGATGACCAGACCGGCGGGATAGTAGCCGCCCAGCCCGGACGTGACGATCACATCGCCCTTGATCAGGCTCGCGCTGTCGCTGAGGTATTGCAGCCGCAGCCGGCCTTCGGCCATCAGCGCCAGGTCGCCGCCAGCCACCGCCGTCTCGCCGGTGCGGAATACCCGCGCACCGAACTGGGAGTCCGTGTCCAGCACCGTGGACAGCCGGCACCAGTTCAGGCCCACGTCTGTGACCACACCCACCAGGTTCCCGGCGCTGTCCACCGCGCAGTCGCCTATGGCCACACCGTGCTGACTGCCCCGGTCCAGCACCAGCGTGCTGGCCCAGTTGGACACGTCGCGCTGGGTGACGCGGGCCGCCTCGAACACCAGGTCGCTGCGCTGCTGCCGCAGGCCCAGCAGCTGGCGCAGCTCTTTATTCTCGGTCGCCGCCGGCTCCATCTGCCGCAGCTGTTCCTCCAGCTCCGCGATCTGCTGCCGCAGCTCGTCGTTCTCCTGCTGCAGGGTCTCCACGTCCTCAAACCGCTGGCTGATGCCGCCGACCCAGCCCGCCACGGCGGAACCCGCCGCCCGGAAGGGCGAGGCGATCACGCCCAGGGCGTTGTGCAGCAGCCCCGTTCCGGAGCTCAGGGCCGACACCACGCACAGCACCACCGCGATGGTGGCCGCCGCGGCCAGCAGCCATATTCCCGTTTTCGTAAAAAATCGCTTCATGTGTCGTTTGTTCCTCTCTGAAGTCTCCCCCGGCAGGGGAGGCGGCAGCGCACCCTCTCAGAGGGAGCGAAAGGGGCATTATCCCAGCAGCTGTATCCCGAATTCGCCCAGCATCTCCGCCAGCAGCACCACCGGCAGCCCCATCACGTTGAAAAAGTCGCCGTCGATGCGCTCCACCAGCAGCGCGCCCTGCCCCTGTACGCCGTAGGCCCCGGCTTTGTCCATGGGCTCGCCCCCGGCGATGTAGGCCTTCAGCTCCCGCTGTGTGGCCGGACGGAAATACACATCCGTGTGCTGGGCGCGGGTCAGGGCTTTCTCCCCCTGCCGCACCGTCACACCGGTACAGACGGTGTGGCGCCGACCCTGCAGGGCCGTCAGCATTTGCAGGGCCTCCGCCTCGTCGGCGGGCTTGCCCAGCTTCTTGTCGTCCAGAAACACCATCGTATCCGCCGTGATGACGATCTCGTCCGCGTCGGACGCCACCGCCTGGGATTTCTCCCGGGAGATGTAGCACACCGTCTCCTCCGGCGTCAGCCCGGCGGGGAAGTATTCCTCCACCTCCGGCACCCGGACGGTAAAGTCGGTGATGCCCATCCGACGCAAAAGCTCCTGCCGCCGGGGGGACCCGGAGGCCAGCACGATCTTTGCCATATACGTCACCTGCCTGTGGAGCCGAAGCCGCCGGCGCCCCGGTCCGTCTCGTCCAGGTCCTCCGCCACCGTCACCGTGGGCTGCACCACCGGCACCACCATCAGCTGGGCGATCCGGTCTCCGGGCTGCACCGTGTACGGTTCACGCCCCAGGTTCACCAGCCCCACGCCGATCTCACCCCGGTAGTCGCTGTCGATGACGCCCACGCCGTTGGAAAGGCACACGCCCTTTTTGATGCCCAGCCCGCTGCGGGCAAACACCAGCGCCGCGTAGTCCGCCGACGGCAGGGCGATGGCGATGCCGGTGGGCACCAGCCGCCGTTCCCCGGCTGCCAGCGTCACCGCCTCGTCGATGCAGGCACACAGGTCCATGCAGGCCGCGCCGGCGGTGGCAAAGCGGGGGAGGGGTATCTCCGTCCCGATCTTGGGGGACAGGGCCTTGATCTTCAGCTCCATAGTAACACCTTTTTCTCCTGAAATTGAATACGGTTTGTAAATTATAACGAGTGTTATACTATTTGTTTTACTCTACGCCCCGGTAGAACAGCCCGCGTGTGCTGTTGTCGTCGGCGGTGACGGTCCCGGCCCTGTGGGCGCGGAGAAGCGCCGCGCACTCCGCCGCCGTCTCTGTGGTAAACCGCAGGCGTCCGTACCGCAGGCCGCACCGGAACACCTCCGGCTTGTCCGCCAGCACCAGCGTCTTTCCGTTCTCGATCTCGCACCGGCACCCGTAGGCGCACAGCACCGGGAATTGCTCGCCCCGCCGGTCGGTCAGCACGCTGCCCGCCCCATGGGCGCAGCCCACACTGTTCTTCGTCACGCAGTTTTCGGTGATCATCAGCGGCAGGCGGCCATAGACAAGGGCCTCGCAGTCCGCATATTTTCCCAGGTCCCGCACCTGCTGCCACCGCAGCTCAAAGCTGGCCGTCACGGACGACAGCCCCTGCTCCTGCCAGAAGCGCACCGCCCGGCTGTTGTACACGTTCAGGCCGAAGTCACCGCGGAGCGTTTTGCCCAGTCCCTTCACGATGGCCAGATGGCCCAGGTTGCCGATGGCCGCGGAGGCGACCTCCGGGTGCCGCTGCAGAATATCCCGGAACACCGGTTCGTCCGCCGTGCGGAATACCCGGGGCAGCACCGCGCAGAACTCCGCCTGCCCGATATAGGGCATCAGGTCCATCTTATCCAGCAGCTCCGCCGGGATATACACGATGGCGGGGCGTTCCGCCAGCAGCTCGGCCGTCAGCTGATCGGGCCTGCTGATGGACACGGTAAAGTCCAGCTCCGCCGCGCCCGCCGGGGCCACCGGCAGGGGAGAGGCGGGCAGTTCACGGCGCTTCGGAGTGTCCATCCGCCGATCCGCCAGCTCGTCCAGCAGCTCCCGCCGCAGCGCGTTCACCGCGCTGGCGGACACCATCAGCCCCTCGTCCAGCTCTATTTCGATCTGATCCGCCGCGAACACCGTGCCGCCGGTCTTGGTCAGCCGCTGCCGCAGTTCCTCCACCGTCACCGCCCGGTTCCGGGCTTCCTCCGGCGCATCGCCCGTGGCTAAGGCTATGGTCACGCCGTTCCGGACGGCGCACGCGCCGCCCAGCCGCACCGGTTCGCCCCGGCGTACTGTCAGACGGAGGTTCACCGGTATCCTCCGGTTCTCTTTTCCGTTTTCATAGGTCTCACGGGCCGCGGCGAACAGCGCCTTCGGCTCCGGCACGTTCTCCGGCCGGGTGCCGAACATGGCCTTGCCCTTCCTGCCCAGCCAATAGCCGTCCGTAAAGCCGCTGCGGGAGAAGGCCTGCTCCAGCGCCCGGGACTCCTCCGCCGTGGGCAGCCGCCTTTCGTCCAGCAGGCGGCGGTAGATGCCCGTCACTACGGCCACGTATTCCGGCCGCTTCAGCCGTCCCTCCAGCTTCAGGCAGGCCACGCCCATAGACGCCATATCCCGCAGATAGGCGGACAGGTTGGCGTCCTTCAGGCTCAGGGGATGCGCGTCCCGGCAGGGGCCGTTCACGCCGTAGGGCAGGCGGCAGGGCTGGGCGCAGGCGCCCCGGTTGCCGCTGCGCTGTCCCAGCACGGCGCTCATCTCGCACTGGCCGGAGTAGCACATACACAGCGCCCCGTGGCCGAACACCTCGATCTCCGCGCCGCAGCCGGCGCAGATCTCCCGTATCTCGTCCCGGTCCAGCTCCCGGGCCAGCACCACGCGCTCCATGCCCAACGCCGCGGCCGCATTGGCGCCGCCCAGCGTGAACAGGCTCATCTGCGTGCTGGCGTGAAGAGGCAGGTCCGGCACGATCTCCTTTGCCAGGGTCAGCAGGCCCCAGTCCTGCACCAGCACCGCGTCCACGCCCATGGCGCTGGCCTTCCGCAGCGCCGCGGCCGCCCCGGGCAGCTCCCGGTCGGTCAGCAGGGTGTTCAGGGTCAAAAAGACCCGCACGCCCCGCAGATGGCAATACCGCACCGCCGACGCGAATTCCTCGTCGGTAAAGTTTTTCGCGCTCCGCCGCGCGTTGAACGCACCGAAGCCCATATACACCGCGTCCGCGCCGTTCTGCACCGCGGCGGTCAGTGCCTCATATCCCCCCGCGGGGGCCAAAAGCTCCATCATCACCGGCGGTTGTTCTGGTTCTGGGCGTTCTGCAGCTTCCGGCGCAGCTCCGCCGCCTCGTTCTTGGCGCGGCTGGCCTCGTCCAGATAGGTCTTCAACTGCCGGCGCAGATTTTCCGCGCCCTCCTGCGCCTTGGTGAGCTGGTCCGCCAGATTGACCGCCGCCAGCACCGCCGCCGCGTCACGGCTCATGTGGGCGCTGTCCATCAGCTTCTGCATCTCCGCATCCACCATGTTGCCGATCTTCTCCATGTAGGCGGCGTCCTCCTCCGCTACGAGGATATACTCCGTGCCGCAGATAGACATCGTTACCCGGTTCGCCATGCCAAAACCCTCCTTAATTCATTTCGTTGGGTATATATACTTATACAAATAGCATTATACCACAAAACCCGCCGGAGAAAAGTCTATTTTGGCGAAAAGCGGAAATTTGTAAAAAGTTGTCCCGCCCCGCTTTACGCCGCTCCCTTTTTCGTGTAGAATGGAGAGCACGAATGAGAAGGGAGGTCATCGCCATGGACGGCTATATACTTCGGAACAGGCAGGAGCAGCTGACGCTGTCCGCCGACGCGGCCGACAAGCTGCTGCAAAGCGGTCAGGGCGACGCCGCCCTGCTGTATCTGGCCCTGCGCCGCTTCGGCCGGGGCGTCACGCCGGAGGAGCTGGAAAAGGTCCTGCCCATCAGCCGCCTGCGGATCGACGCGGCGGAGAAGGTCCTTCAGGACCTGGACCTGCTGCCTCGACCGGCCCGCCAGGCACCGCCCGATCCGGCGGACGAACGCCCGGTCTACACCGCTCAGGACATCGCCGGACTGCTGACGGACAACGAGGGCTTCCGCCTGCTGGTGCCACAGACGGAGCAGCAGCTGGGCAAGAAGCTCCGCACCGCCGACTTGCAGATATTGGCCGGTCTTTACGATGACCTGGGTATGCCCGCCGACGTGATCTATCTCCTGGTGTGCCACTGTGTCGAACGGGCCCGCAGCCAGTGGGGCGAGGGCAGACGACCAACCATGCGCCAAGTCGAAAAAGAGGGCTATCGCTGGGCACAGCTTGGCATATTTGACCAGAATTCTGCCGCGGTATACCTGAAAAAATGGGCAGAGCGCAACAGGAAGTACACTTCCTATTTGTCGAATTTACGAATTCTTAACAGGCCGCCGGTGGAGGCCGAACGCCGCTACATCGACCAGTGGATGGACATGGGCTTCCCACCGGAGACGGTGGCTCTGGCCTATGAGCGCACGGTGTTCTACAAGAAGGACCTGAACTGGCGCTATCTTAACGGCATCCTGCGCCGCTGGCACGACGCCGGCTGGCATACGCCCCGCCAGGTAGAGGAGGGCGAGGCGGCCGGCAAGCGGCCCGCTGCCGCCGGTAAGTCCGCCGCCCCCGCCGGGGACAAGGACGCCTGGATGCGCCGCTATATCAAGAGGTGAGAATATGTCATACGACGGTATCATCATGCAGCGGGCCATTGCCCGCTTTGACCAGGCCCGCCAGCGCCGGGAGGCCGAGCTGGACCAGCGCCGCCGGGAGGTCTTTGCCCGCCAGCCCCGCCTGCGGGACATTGACCGAACCCTCCGCACCACCATGAGCCGTATCGTGGCCGCCGCCGCCAAAAAGGGCGAGGACCCGCTGCCCGCCCTGCGGGTCCTGCGGGACGAAAATCTCTCCTTGCAGCGCGAGCGCGCCGCCCTGCTGGAGGACATGGGCTATCCCGCCGACTATCTGGAGGACAAGCCTGCCTGCTCCCTCTGCGGAGACACCGGCTACACCCGGTCCGGCGTCTGCGCCTGCCTGAAGCAGTACTATGCCCGCGAACAGCTGGCGGAGCTCTCCCGGCTTCTTCCCTTGGGCGAGGCCCGGTTCGACACCTTCCGCTTCGACCTGTACGACAGCGCCGTGTGGGACAGCTACGGCGTTTCGCCCCGGGCCAACATGGAGCGCAACTTCGACGTCTGCCGAGACTTTGCCCGCCAGTTCTCCCGGGGCAGCGGCAGCCTGCTGCTCTCCGGCGGCACCGGCCTGGGCAAGACGTTCCTCTCCGCCTGCATCGCCCGGGAGGTCAGCGACGCCGGCTTCTCTGTGGTCTACGACACCGCGATCAGCGTTTTCTCCCGCTATGAGGACGCCAAGTTCCGCCCCGACGAGGTCAGCGATGCCGACGTCCGCCGCTGTGAGAGCTGCGACCTGCTGATCCTGGATGACCTGGGCACCGAGATGACCACCGCCTTTGTCCAGAGCGCCCTCTATCAGATCGTCAACGGCCGTATGCTCTCCGGCAGGTCCACCATCATCAGCACCAACCTGGCCCCGGACGAGCTGGGCCGCCGCTATGGCGCGCCCATCCTCTCCCGCATCGAGGGCGCCTACCAGATCCTGCCCTTCTTCGGCGAGGATATCCGCACAAAGCAGTGACCGCCGCACCCGCCCCGACAGGGGCGGGTGCATTTTTTTATTTCCCGACGGTCTTCGCCCGCTTTCGACAGGCCTCCCGCCGTACAATAGGCGAAAAAAGGAGGCGACCGCCATGAAAAAAGACCAGAAGACCGATTTCCTCTCTGCCCGTGTGCGATACATACCCATCAACGATATCCGTCCCAACCCCCAGCAGCCCCGCCGCCGGTTCGACCCGGAGAGTTTGCAGGAGCTGGCGGCCAGCATCGCCGCCTACGGCATTCTGCAGCCCATCACCGTCCGGCAGCAGGGCGCAGTCTACGAGTTGGTGGCCGGCGAGCGCCGCTGGCGGGCGGCGCGGATCGCCGGGCTGCGGCAGGTGCCCTGTCTGCTGGCCCGGGTGGATGAGGAGGACGCCGCCCTGCTGGCCCTGATCGAGAACCTCCAGCGCCGGGATCTGGACTACATGGAGGAGGCGGCCGCCATCGCCCGCCTGCTCCGCCGCTACGGCCTCAGCCAGCAGCAGGCGGCGGAAAAGCTGGGCCGCAGCCAGTCCGCCGTGGCCAACAAGCTGCGTCTGCTGCGGTTGGAGGAGCCGGTGGCAGAGGCTCTGCACCGCTACGGCCTGACCGAGCGCCACGCCCGCGCCCTCCTGCGTCTGGAGGACCCGGAGCAGCGCCTTGCCGCCGTCGAACACATCGGCAAAAACCAGCTGAACGTCGCCGATGCCGAGGCCTACATAGACCGTCTGGTCACACAGAACCAGACGACGCCGATCCGCCGCCGCAGCACCTATATCCTAAAAGACGTCCGGCTGTTTCTCAACAGCGTGGACCGGGGCGTCCGGCTCATGCAGACCGCCGGCGTCGGCGCCAAAGTCGCCCGCCGGGACACGGAGGACGCCATCTGCCTCACCGTCACCATCCCCCGCGCAAAGCCGCAGAAAGATGTGTCGTAACGCTTTTGTAACCCATTCCTTGACAAACCGTGATACAATGCAGTAACGGCACGGCATTTTGCCGGTATTGCCCAAACCTGATGATACAAAGGAGGGGACACCATGAGCGACGAGTTGAATATGTCCTCTGTTACCGCCGATCCCGCGCCGGAGACGGCCGGCAAGCGCGCGGCCCCGGAAGAAAAGCCTCCCAAGACCCCCGGCAAAAGAGCCGGACTGATCATCGGCATCGCCGCGGCGGTGCTGGTGCTGGCCTACGCGGGCTGCTGTGTGGCCGCCAACGCGCTGTATTCCCACACGGCGTTTCCCAACACCTCCGTGCTGGGCATGGATATGTCCGGCCTGTCGGCGCAGGAGGCCGAGCAGCGCTGGACGGAGCAGGGGAGTGCCCTGCTGGACGGCATGACCATCCGCCTGACCCGTGACGGGCAGGAGATCGGCAGCACCACCCTTTCCGACCTGGGCGTCACCGTTCTGCCCGTCTATGTCTCCAAGGCTGCCGGCTGCGACGTGCAGGACCGGGGCTGGGGCAGCGATGTGACCGCGTTCCTCCGCGGCGGCTGGCGCTTTATCGAGAGCTGGTTCAGGGCCGTGGATGTCACGCCCCAGCTGGATGTGGACGAGGCGAAGCTCACCGCCGCCTGTGAACAGCTGTCCGACACCGTGGCGTGTACCGTGGTGGACGGCGGCTACCGGCTGGCGGAGGGTGAGGGCCTGTACATCACCAAGCCGCAGGACGGCGAGAAGCTGGACGCGGCGGCGCTGCGCGCCGAGTTGGCGCAGCGCTTCGAGAGCCGCGACCTGTCCGCGGCAGCCCGGTCCGTGGAATGTGTGTTCGCGGCCCATACCGCCGCGCCCATGGACGTGCAGGCGCTCCACGACGAGATCGCCGGCACCATGGCCGCCGCCATCTGCGACAAATCCACCGGCAAGCCCACCCAGTCCCGCGTGGGCGTACAGTTCGATGTGGAGACGGTGCAAAAGCAACTGGACGCCGCCCAGCCGGGCGAGGAATTCCTGGCTGACGCCCAGGTGCAGTTCCCGCCCGCCGCCACCGAGGAGTTGGAGCAGGCCATGTTCCGGGACGTGATCGGCACCTGCACCACCACCTGCGCCGGCCCCTGGGGCCGCCGCCAGAACATCAAGCTGGCCTCCGCCGCCATCAACGGCCGTATCTATAACCCCGGCGAGGAGTTCTGGTACAACGCCACTGTGGGCCAGCGCACCGAGGCCCGGGGCTTCCAGCCCGCCGCCGCCTACTCCGGCGGCAAGACCGTTACCTCCATCGGCGGCGGTATCTGCCAGGTGTCCTCCACGCTGTACTATTCCGCCCTCATGGCGGACCTGCAGATCGTCCTGCGCTACGCCCATATGTTCGACCCCGGCTATATGCCCGTCACGGGCTGTGATGCCACGGTCAGCTGGGGCGGCCCGGACTTTGCCTTCCGCAACAGCACCAACTACCCCATCAAGATCACCACCAGCTACAACGACGAGACGAACCAGCTGACCATCACCCTGCTGGGCACCAAGACCGACGACAACTATGTGGAGATGACCAACCAGTTCCTCTCCTACTCCGAGCGCAAGACGGTCTATCAGGAGTCCGAGTCCGTGGCCCCCGGCACCACCGAGGTGGAGCAGTACGGCCACAACGGCTACGCCGTCCAGACCTACCGCAACGTCTACGCCGGCGACGGTACGCTCCTCCGCAGCACCAAGGAGGCGTACAGCGACTATGACCGGGCCGACAAGATCGTCCTGGTCGCCCCCGGCGAGCTGCCGCAGTAAATAAAGAAACAGCCCCCTGCCGGGGGCTGTTTTCTGCTTTCGCTGTGTCTTCGCCGGGAGCAGACAGAGAAAAAGACCGGCGAAAGCCGGTCTTTTCTTTCTGCGTATCATTCTCTCCGCAGGGCTTCGATGGGGTTCAGCTTCGATGCCTTCATGGCCGGCACCAGGCCGAACACCACGCCGATGACCATGGAGAAGGCCACCGCGATGATGCACGCCGGTACGCTGATGGCCACCGGTGTCCCCATGATGTGGGACATCATCTCCGCCAGGCCGATGCCCGTGGCCACGCCCAGTATGCCGCCCATGCTGGTCAGCACCGCCGCCTCCGTCAGGAACTGCCAGAGGATGCGGCTCTGCTGCGCGCCGATGGCGATCTTCAATCCGATCTCGCGGGTGCGCTCTGTCACGGACACCAGCATGATGTTCATCACGCCGATGCCGCCCACTACCAGCGAGATAGCCGCGATCCAGATCAACTGCTTGTTGGTGCTCTCCGACAGGCTCTGCAGATCGCTGGCCTGCTGCAGAAGGTCCTTGGACTCGTACTTGTACTTCGTGGTCCGGATGGCGTTCTCGTTCAGGTACTTGGCCACATTGTCGCCGGCGGCGGTCATGTCGTTGGTGCTGGTGGCCCGCACCGCCGCGTACTGGGGCTCATCATACCGGTACGGCACCGACCAGCACACGTCCGGGATGAAAATGGTCCCCGCTGTGCTGCCCGCGTACATCTGATAATCCTTAAAGTTGTTGATCACCGGTCCGCTGCTGGACCGGGAGGACACCACACCCACCACGGTGAACGGAATCCCGTTGATCTCGATGGTGCCGCCGATGGGGTTCTCCCCCTGGAACAGCGACTTTGCCGACTTCGCGTCGATCAGCGCCACATTCCGCCGGTTCTCATAGTCCGCCGCCGTGAAGGAGCGTCCGTAGTTCACCGCGTAGTCCACGGCCGTCAGATAGTGGTCGTCCACGCCGTACAGCGACCCGCTGAACGCCGTATTGCCCACATACACGTTGTCGCACCAATCCCGGGAGTAGTACATACTCACCAGCGACACGCTGCCCAGCTTCTCCATCTCATCCCGCATCTCCCGGGTCACTGGGTCGATACCCTCCGGCAGCGCCGAGTAGTTCAGGTCGAAATAGTTTTGGCTGTCCGTGGCGCCGATGGTCACCCGCACCACGTTGTTGCCCGCGCCGATCAGGTTCTGCTTGATCTGCTCGTTGGTGCCCTGAATGGTGGACACGATGGTGATGATCGCGGCGATACCGATAATAATGCCCAGCATGGTCAGAAACGACCGCAGCTTGTGGCTCCACACGCCCTGAAAGGCGAGATTTATATTTTCCAACATATGGTTATCCCGCCTCCTTTATATGCCGTAGTTGTACAGCTGGTCGGCCGTGGCCTCCTGGGTGTGGGCACCCTCCACCACGTCGCGTCCATAGGGGAACGCCACATAGTCGTCGATGGTCAGCCCGCCCCGTATCTGGGTGTAGCTGCCCCACAGATCCCGGCCGGTCTGTACCCACCGCTGCTCCAGTCTGCCGTCCTCGCCCCGGGCCATCACATAGCTCTTGCCGTTGTCGGTCCGGATGAACATACTCTCCAGATACAGTGAACTGCCGCTTTCTTCCGCGCTGGTGTCCTTCTGGTACTGTATATCCACATAGTCATTGGGCTGCAAATTCGCGTCCTCGGTGACAAACACCTTGAAGGGGTAGTAGGACACGTTACTGTTGCCGTCGCCCCAGTTGTTGCCGTTGCTGGTGGGATAGTCGTCGATGGACACGATGGTGCCCTCGCAGGCCGCTCCGGTCATCCAGCTGCTGATGGATACGCTGTCGCCCACCTGCACGCTGCCCAGATCCATCTCGCTGAGGGTGCCGGTGACGTAATATCCGCCGCCGCCGGACAGCTCCACCACGGCCTCGCTGTTGTTATAGGCCTCGTCCGGGTCCCGTACGGCCTTCACCGTGCCGTCGAACTCCGCGTACACGTTGCCGTCGCCCAGCTCCGCCAGCTTCTTGTCCAGCTTCAGCTTCGCCACCTTCAGGTTGACCTCCTGCTCCTTTACCGCCTGAGCCTTCTCCAGAATGGCCTTGTTGATCTCCAACTGGGTCATGGAGGACTCCAGCAGCTCGTCGATCTGGGCGATCTTCTTCTGCAGATCCTGGATTTCCTTGGTGTTGTATTCCCGTGCCTTTTCGGGATAGTCGGGCATACCATTCAGCAGTTCCAGGGAAATTTTCTTCTCAGCTGCGGCGGGCTTGTCGTTGTTGTCGCTGCCGTTGCCTTCGTTGGTCAGTACGGTGACGGTGGTCTGACCGGAACCGGTGTCCTCGCCGGAGCTGGTATTGCCGCCGGTCTCACCGCCAGGGGTGGGGTCGGGAGCTGCGTTTACCAGCTTCAGGTGCAGGCCCCAGCTCTCTGTAATGGCGCCGCCGGCGATGTCGCCCTCCCGCTTGAAGGCAACGATATAGGCTTCCGTTTTCTCTGCCAGCAGCGTTTCCAGCGTGGTCTGGTCCAGTGTCAGTGTGCCGGTGTAGATGTAGTACAGGGGCTTATCCTTGGTGTTGCCAAGATTGCCCTCCACGGTGACAAAACCGGGGGTTACCGGGTCTTTGTACCCGGCGGCCTTGTCCGCATCCTCTATCAGCTTATCCAGCTTGCTCTGCAGGCCGTTGCGCTCGGCTTCGAGGGTCTCCTTGTTCTTCGCCTTCTTCAGCAGCTCCAGCTTATTTTTCATGACCTCCAGGTTCTCCGCCTGCCGGTCATAGTCGATCTTGGCGCGCTCCACGGTGGCCTGTGTCAGGGTGGAGTCATAGCTCACCAGCACCGTACCCTTCTTGACGCTGTCGCCCTCCTTGACCCACACCTTCTTCACCGTCTGGCTCTGGGAGATGTAGATCTTCTGCAATTTGTCCGTGGTCACCATGCCGCTGGTGTTGGAGGTGTCCCCCCAGTAGTCGGTCATGGCGCACTCGTTGACGGCGTATACGTTCACGTCGCCCCGCTGGGCGTTCCGGGCGATGGTCAGTCCGCCCCACACCGCGCCGCACACGCCCACCACGCAGGCGGCGGCGATAATGCCCTTTTTCAGCTTTTTGCTCATGCGCGGCTTCTCACCGTCGGGGTGCTTTTCGCCGATATGCAGCTTTTCCCGCAGCGTCAGCTTCTCACTCATAGTCGTCACCTCCCGACAGTACGCCGTCCCGTATGGTCATGACCTTGGCGGCGTGGTTGGCGATGGAATGGTCGTGGGTGATCATGATGATGGTGGCGCCGCCGTCATGCAGCTGCTGAAACAGCCCCATCACCGCCGCGCCGCTGGCGCTGTCCAGCGCGCCGGTGGGCTCGTCGGCCAGCAGCAGCTTCGGCTTGCCCACGATGGCCCGTGCGATGGCCACCCGCTGGCACTGTCCGCCGGACAGCTGGTCCGGCCGGTGGTCCACCCGGTCGGAAAGCCCCACCGTCTCCAGCGCGGTCCGGGCCCGTTCCAGCCGTTCCGCCTTCTTCACCCCGCCGTACAGCAGGGGCAGCGCCACGTTTTCCAGCGCCGTCAGCTTCGGCAGCAGATTAAAGCTCTGGAACACGAAGCCCAGCTCCTTGTTCCGCACCTCCGCCAGCTGCTTGTTGTTGCAGGTGGTCACGTCCCGTCCGCCCAGCAGATAGCTGCCGCTGGTGGGCACGTCCAGACACCCGATCAGGTTCATCAGC